>Ga0073932_1000040_pt1 | contig 321128 bp, 269 predicted proteins | sample DewCreD2012metaG_FD_76967 | JGI IMG/M metagenome (GOLD analysis project Ga0073932, IMG submission 76967) | Hot spring sediment bacterial and archeal communities from British Columbia, Canada, to study Microbial Dark Matter (Phase II) - Dewar... ... | reverse complement strand
GGCGCGCTCGCCGCGAATGCGGTCAGAGTAGGCGTTCGCCAGGTTGTTCTGCGTGGTCGCCCACTGTTCGGGGAACGCCTGGCGCGTATACACCTGCAAGGCGAGTTCGTAGTGTTCGATGGCGCTTTCCAGGTTCTCGGCGCGCTCGCCGCGAATGCGGTTTCGGTAGGCTTCGCCCAGGTTGTTCTGCGTCATTGCCCAATCGGCGGGGAACGCCTGGCGCGTATACACCTGCAAGGCGAGTTCGTAGTGTTCGATGGCGCTTTCCAGGTTCTCGGCGCGACTGCCTTGGGGATTTTGGTTCAGCGCGTTCGCTAATTCACCCTGTAATGCCGCCCACAAGGGCGGGTTATCTTCGCGTTGAAGCAGGCGCAGGGCGCGCTGGCACAATTCCACCTTGCGCGGCATGTCGGAGAGGCGGGTGAGATGAGCAATTTCCTGTAGGAGCGGAAGGAGGTCGTCTGCAAGGACGACGGGTAAAAGCTGTAAGGGCACCACCTGCGTTTGTTCCAGATAGGAAGGCAATGGCGCACTGAAATTAGCAAGCAGGAGCGGCATCAATTGCGCATTGAGGGCACGCGCCTGGGATTCATCCATGCCGGGCGGCACAGCGAGAATCAATTGCTCACGGGCGCGGTCGTGGTAGAGCAGCGGCGCGGGGAGCATCTCCGTATGTCCGTTGGGGCAGGCGACGGCGAAGATCAACCCATCGCGGCAGCGCGCTGCCAGGTCGGGGCGCTCCGCCGCATCCACGATGAGCCAGACTTCTGCCGGGAACGTTGCCTGGCAGGCTGGGCAGGTCAGGTCAATGGTTTGGGAGAGGGAAATGGGCACTTGCGCCTCCGTATTTTACTCTATAATGCTGATGTTTCAGCGGAGAGAGGGGTTTTCTCCGTTGATTCGCACGCCTGCCGCTCCTCCGCCCGCGCCGGCAGGATGAGGGCTGCGATGACAAGGAAAGAGAGAAGAGATTTGATCACGAGGAAGTTTCCCGCTTTGATTTCCCCCTGGTCAAGGTTTCCGGCGGGGAGGGAATCCGGCGGTGAAACTGCGCTGTGCGGCTTAACTCATTTTAATAAAGCCTTTCGTTTTGTCAATCCCCCGCATTGGCTTGTGCAGAGCGGCAGGGCAAGCCTGCTGCCGGGTTGGTCCGCTCCCGGCGCGGGCTTTTTGGCAGCGCCTCGCCTTTAGCGGCGCTGCCAGGGCATCCCTCCAGCCCGGCGGAGGGAATCCAGGACAGCCTGGAAATCCTGCGGGTAAGGCGCTTCCAGGCGGACGGGCGCCCGGCTGATCGGATGGCGGAAATCCAGCGAAAAGGCGTGCAGCATGGGGCGCTCAAAGCCTGCCGTGCGGCTTCCGTAGCGCGCGTCTCCGGCGATGGGCAGCCCCAGCGCCGCCAGGTGGGCGCGAATCTGGTGCGTGCGCCCGGTCTCGGGCTGCGCTTCCAGCAGGGCATAGCCGGCAAAGCGTTCCAGCAGGCGGAAGTGGGTCACGGCGGGTTTGCCGCCCTGCGGGTCGATCACCGTGCGGTGGCGGCGGTCGCCGTTCGCCCGCAGGGGCAGGCGGACTGTGGTGGTCTCCCATTCTGGTTTGCCCTCTGCCAGCGCATGGTAAACCTTTTTGACTGTATGCTGGTCGAACTGCGTGTTGAGGGAACGGTGGGCGGCGGCGCTGCGCGCCAGCACGATGACCCCGCTGGTGTTTTTGTCCAGGCGGTGCACGATCCACAGCCGCCCGTAAAGGGGTTCCAGCAGGCTGCGCAGGTGCGGGGCGGCTGGGTCATAGCCGTCCGGCAGGGCGCGCAAGCCAGCCGGCTTATCGACGGCGAGCAGGGCGTCATCCTCCCACAAGATGCGCACGGCGGGGGGCTGATCGTTCATCCTTCCGGTTGCCTGGACATTGCCAGCGCGGCAATGCCCGCCAGGCTAATTGCCCTTTTGGGCTTCCCCGCGGCGCACGCCTGCCATCAACAGCAGCGCAACCAGCATAAAGACCGGCGCAAAGAGCATGATGGTGCTGTAATCTCTGCCGCTTAGCTGGATGATCCAGCCGCTGATGTTCGGTCCGGCAATGGCTGCCAGCGTGGAAAACAGGTAGTACAAGCCGGTGTACGTGCCCAGCCGGGAGAAGTCGGTCATATCTACCACCATCGGCAGCGAGTTGATGTTGATCAGCGCCCAGCCTGCTCCGGCAAGCATCAGCACGATTCCGATCACCGGCACAACGCCCAGGATGGGCAGCCTGGCGACCTGGGCAATCAGCGTTCCCACCGGCAGGAAGAACATCGCCAGCATGCACAGCATCATCACCACGATGCCGGCAGAGATCGTCCTGCGCCGCCCCAGCCGGCTGGCGATAAAGCCGGAGGGCAGCGCAAACAGCACGAAAATCAGCGAGAGCTGACCCAGCAGGCGCGGACCTTCCGCCTCCTCCAGCCCCAGGTGCTTGTTGGCGTACAGCGTAAAGAACGCCTCGATGCCATTGTATGCCACGAACCAGAAAAAGATCGCCAGCAGCACGCGCAGCGCGCTCTTGTCCTTGTCCTGCAAGACGTCCTTCAGGCTCTTCACCAGGCTGGGGCGTTCCTCGCTGGCGGCGTACTCCTTTGGCTCGCGGATGAAGATGAACAGCAGGATGACCGCCAGGATGACCAGCAGCGAGCCCAGCCAGAAGGGATACGCCTGGTTTATCTTGTAAAGCGCCGAGCCGCCCAGGAAGGAGATGATGGCGCCAAGACCGCCCATAAAGTTGATGATGCCGTTGGCTTGGGAGCGGTATTGAGAGGGGGTGATGTCGGGCATCAGGGCGACGACCGGCGTGCGCCAGAATGCCATGCTGAGCAGCAGCGTGGTGGTGCAGGCGACGAACAGCGGCAGGACGGCTGCCAGCGGAATCAAGCCAAAGACCAGCGCGCCCACCGGCGCGCCGATCAGGATGAAGGGCATGCGCCGTCCAATGGGAGTGCGCAGCCGGTCTGACCAGGCGCCCACCGGCGGCTGGATGAACAACGCCGCGATGTTATCCAGCGTCATGAAGAAGCCGATGAAGGCAGGCGCCAGGTTGAACTTGTTTGCCAGGAAGAGCGGGACAAAGGCGTTGTAAATGCCCCAGATCACGCTTACCCCAAAAAACCCAAAGCCGAGCAGGAAGATTTTGCCGTAGTTGAATTTCATAAGATGGATGTCCTTTGTCAGTGTGGGGATGGATACTAAGCTTTCAGCTCCTGGCTGTCTGCTTTGATTTTCTCCAAAAACGCTTTATCCGCCTGGCTTAGTTCTGCCTTTTCCAGCAAGTCCGGTCGGCGCTGCCAGGTGCGCAGCAATGCCTGCTCGCGGCGCCAGCGGGCGATTCTGCCGTGGTCGCCGGAGAGCAGCACTTCGGGCACGCCCCAGCCGCGGAAGACCGGCGGGCGGGTGTAGTGGGGGTATTCCAGCAGCCCCGAGGCGTGGGAATCATCCCAGGGACCATCCGGGTCGCCCAGCACGCCAGGGACCAGCCGCGCCACCGCGTCGATTACCACCAGCGCAGCCAGTTCGCCGCCGCTGAGCACGTAATCGCCGATGGATATCTCATCGCTCACCAGGTGCTGGCGCACGCGCTCATCCACCCCTTCGTAGCGTCCACAGAGCAGCGCCAGGCGGGGCTGCGACATCAATTCTTCAGCCACCCGCTGGGTAAAAGTCCGCCCCTGCGGTGTGAGCAAAATTACCGGGCAGGCGGGCGGGCTGCCCAGGACGCCTTCCACCGCGGCGAAAATCGGCTCGGGTTTCATTACCATCCCCCCGCCGCCGCCGTAGGGCATATCATCGGTGATGTGATGGCGGTCGGTTGTCCAGTGGCGGATGTTGTGCAGGGCTACTTCCACCAACCCGCGTTGGCGGGCGCGCTGCAGGATAGAAGAATCCAGGTACGGCTCAAAGACCTGGGGAAAGAGCGTGAAGACTTCGAAGCGCACCACAACGGTCATTGCACTTCATTCTAGCAGTGAGGGGGAGGATTGGCAAGGTATGCGGCGACCAGCGATTCAACAGGCGGCTGGAGCAGGGACAAAGCGCGAGCAAGCTGTCAGGCAGGTCAGGTGCGCCGGGCGAGGCGTTCTCTCCCTGTTTTGTAACCCATATCCGGCTTATTCAGACAACTCTCACTTTATAATTCTTGCAATCTTACCTCAAAATTGGTAAGATGAGCGTGTATGTACTTACGCGGCAATAAGTGGAACATGAACCGGCGGACCGGTCGGCGCTCCAGCCCCTGGCGGATTGCCTTGTTGCTGGTGATTCTGGGGGTGCTGTTGTACTTTAACCAGGTGGTCGTTCCGGTCATGCCTGCGCCCTTCGTGCCTACCGCCACGCCCACGCGCAGCCCTGAGTCTTTCGTCAACGAGGCGGATGCGTTCTTTACGCAGGGCAAACTCAGCCAGGCGATTGAAGCCTACCGCCAGGCAATCCTGGCAGACCCCAAGAATCCTTCCTATTATCTGTCCATGGCGCGCATCCAGGTCTTTGCCGGTTTGTATGAGGACGCTGCGACCAGCGCCGAAAATGCCTTGCTGCTCAGCCCTAACAATCCCCTGGCGCATGCCGTCAAGGGCTGGGCGCTGAACAACCTGGGGCAGTACGTCGAAGCTGAAATCAGCCTGCGCAGGGCGCTGGAGCTGGACCCTAACAACGCCCTGACTTGCGCCTACCTGGCGGAGACCTTGATCGACCGCGGCAATTTCGATGATTTTCAGGAAGCCATTGCGCTTTCGCAAAAGGCGCGCGAACTGGCGCCTACCGCCCTGGAAACTCACCGCGCCCGAGGCTATGTTTTGTATGCGACTGGCAATTACGCCGAGGCGATTCAAGAGTACAAAGCGGCGTTGGCGATCAACGACAAGCTTTGGGACCTGCACTATTCCCTGGGCATCGCCTATCGCCTGAACGGAGATTTTGACCTGGCGCAGCAGGAAATGCTGGCGGCGATTGCCTTCAACCCGCAGAACGCCGACATCCCCACTGACCTTTCACGGTCGTATGCTGCCCAGGGGCAGTTTGGCAAGGCGGTGCAGTACGCTGAACAGGCGCTCAAGGTCGATCCGTCCAACCCTCGCCTGCATGGCAACCTGGGTTTCATGTATTACAAGAACAAGCAACTGGAACAGGCTCTGGCAGAGTTGACCCTGGCAGTGCGCGGCGGCGTGACGGCTGACGGCGTGGTGGTCAAAGGATTGCCGCTTCAGCCCGGGCGCGTTGCCGATGAGTATTATTCCTTCTATGGCTTGGCGCTTGCCCGCTTGAACCGCTGCAACGAGGCGGTGCCGGTTTTCCAGTTCATCATCCAGAATATTGCCGAAGACCAAACTGCCTTTTACAACGCCACCGAGGGGATTGCTTTCTGCCAGGAACAGATCGGCACCCCTGCTCCGAGCGAAGGGCTTGCACCGGCACCTTGATATGGCGCATCCAATTTCTCCCAAGGCGCTTCATTTTCGCCCGGCGCGCTCCCCGTCCAACTCTTACCGCGTGCTGTTATATGTCTTCCTGATTCTGGGGGGAGTCTGGGTGCTTTTCAGCATGCAGCGCGGACAGTTCGTTTCCCCATTCCAGCCTACGCCCACCCCCACGCGCTCGGTCGAATCCTACCTCATGCAAGCGCGGGCATATTTTGACGCTGGCAAACTGGACGACCCGGCTTCGCCGGATGACGCCATCGACACTTACCGCCGCGCCCTCGAGGTGCAGCCCGATAATCCCCAGCTCCTGGCTGAACTGGCGCGCATCCAGGCTTATTCTTCCAGCAACTTGAGCACCGATCAAGAGCGCTTGCTGCGCCTGCAGGAAGCCCGCGATAATATCCAGCGGGCGGTTGCGCTGGCGCCTGATGACAGCACGGTGCTGGCAATTCAGGCGTTCGTCCTGGATTGGAACGCCTCCAGCAACCTGATCTCGGATGCCGAGCGCGAGGCTTACCTGGCTGAAGCCGAAGCCGCCGCCAGCCGCGCCTATCTGCTGGACCCCGATAATGCCCTGGCGCTGGCGTTCTATGCCGAGGTGCTGCTCGATCAGCAAAAATGGGACCAGGCGCTGAATTATGCCGAGATGGCTGTTGCCCGCGCCCCCAATTCGATGGACGTGCATCGCGTGTATGGCTTGGTGCTCGAATCCACCCTGCAATACCGCCGCGCCATCGAGGAGTACCAGCGCGCGGCAGAGCTTGCCCCGAATTTGACTTTCCTGCTGCTGCGCATTGGGTTGGGGTATCGTAACCTGGGCAACAACGCCGTCAATCGCCAGTCTGCCGAAAGCCTTTATAATACCGCCCTGGAATATTTCGACCGCGCAGCCAGCATCAACAAGCAGCTAGGCATCCGGGATCCAGCGCCTTACATTGCCATTGCCAAAACCTACACACAACAGGGGCAATTCTTCATCGCCTCGCGCAATGCCGAGGCGGCGCTCAGGCTTTCTCCCACCAGCGCCGATACCTATGGACAATTAGGAAGCATCTACGTGCAGGCGCGCAACTACGAATCTGCCCTGCCAGCGCTGCGCTGTGCGGTCGAAGGCTGTACCGCAGAAGAAAACCTGATTGCTCAGGAGTTCATCCAGCAGGGATTGTTGCAATGCCGCCTGCCAGAGATTGCGCCCGACCCCGACCAGGGATATAGCGAAGAACAGCTTCGGCAATGTAGTTATGCCGTGCAGCCGTTGGAGCTGACCAACCTGACCGTGGCTTATTATTACATCCGCTATGGCTCGGTGTTAGCCTATCTCTCCGAGCCGGATAATGGTTATTGTGAAAAATCCCTGGCGCTCATGGCTCAGTTGCGCCAGTTTCGTCCTGAAGATACCTCGTTGATGGAGAATGTTGCCATCAACGAAGCGACCTGCCAATCGTTGTTGGCGAGGAATGCCCCTTAGCGGCGCCTCTGGGGCATGCTTTTTATCAGAGTTTTATAAGAATTTCCCTTTTCCTCTTGACGAGCCTTTCGAATCCAGGTATTATTTGGCGCGGTTTAGCACTCAGGCATCGAGAGTGCTAAACCGCAAGCTTTATAATCCAATCTAAATTCCAAAACAGGAGGTAGGTATGTCTTTAGCTCTTAAACCCTTAGGCAGCCGTTTGGTCGTCGAACCCGTCGAGCAGGAAGAAGTGACCGCCGGCGGCATCGTGCTCCCTGAGACCGCCAAGGAAAAGCCGCAGAAAGGCACCGTTCTGGCAGTTGGTCCGGGCGACCGCGATGATGAGGGTAAACGCATCCCTATGGATGTCAAAGTTGGCGATAAGGTCTTGTTTGCCAAGTATTCTGGCACCGAGATCAAGTTGGATGGCAAGAAATTGCTGATTCTGCGCGAGAGCGACATTTTGGCAATTCTCGATTAGTAAAAATCAAAGAAATTAAGGAGTAATTCCTATGGCAGCAAAACAACTCGTATTTTCCGATGAAGCCCGCCGGCGCTTGTCCCATGGCATGGACATCCTGGCAACCGCAGTCGTCACCACCCTTGGTCCCAAGGGACGCAACGTGGCTGTTGACCGAAAGTTCGGCTCCCCTACCATCACGCATGATGGCGTTACCGTAGCCAAAGAAATCGAATTGGAAGATCCCTTCGAAAACATGGGCGCCCAGCTGCTCAAAGAGGCAGCCACCAAAACCAACGACATTGCTGGCGATGGCACCACCACCTCCACCGTCCTGGCGCATTCCATCGTCACCGAGGGCATGAAGAGCCTCGCCGCTGGTTACAACCCCATGCTGCTCAAGCGCGGCATCGAGGCAGCGACCAAAGCCGTCGCTGAGAAAATCAATGAGCAGGCGATCGAGGTTACCACCAAAGAAGAAATTGCGAATGTGGCATCCATTTCTGCCCAGGACCGCGTCATCGGCGACCTGATTGCGGATGTGATGGACAAGGTGGGTAAAGATGGCGTCATTACCGTCGAAGAGTCCAAGGGTTTGGAATTCGAGACCGAGTACGTGGAAGGCATGCAGTTCGACCGCGGCTATATTTCCCCGTACTTCATCAGCGACCCTGAGCACATGGAAGCCTCGATCACCGATCCTTATATCCTGATCTACGAGAAGAAAATCTCGGCAGCAACCGACATCGTCCCCATCCTGGAGAAGCTGGTCCAGATCGGCAAGCGTGAGCTGCTGATCATCGCCGAGGATGTCGATGGCGAAGCTCTGGCGACCCTGGTGCTGAACAAGCTGCGAGGCATGTTGAATGTTGTTGCCGTCAAGGCGCCTGGCTTTGGTGATCGCCGCAAGGCGATGCTGCAGGACATTGCCGTCCTCACCAATGGTACGGTCATCTCTGAGGAGACTGGTCGCAAGCTCGAAACCGCGGTCATCGCTGACCTGGGCCGCGCTGAGAAGGTCGTTGTCACCAAGGATGACACCACCATCGTAGGCGGACGCGGCGATCCTGCCCAGATCAAGGGTCGTATCGAGCAGATTCGCGTCGAGATCGAGAAGAGCACCAGCGATTACGATAAAGAGAAGCTCCAGGAACGCCTGGCGAAGCTCTCTGGCGGCGTTGCCATCATCCGCGTGGGCGCGGCGACTGAAACCGAGCTCAAGGAAAAGAAGCATCGCGTGGAAGACGCCCTTTCGGCAACCCGCGCTGCAGTCGAGGAAGGCATCGTGCCGGGTGGCGGTGTGGCGCTGATCAATGCCATGAGCGCCCTGGATGGGCTGAAGATGGATAACGAAGATGCCCAAATCGGCGTCAACATCGTCCGTAAAGCGCTCGAAATCCCGCTGCGCAAGATTGCTGAAAACGCCGGCAAGGATGGCTCTGTGGTCCTGGAGACTGTGCGCCGGCGCCAGAAGGAAAAGAAGAACATGAACATCGGTTACGATGTGATCAAGGAAGATTACCTGGATATGGTCAAGGGCGGCGTGATCGATCCTGCTAAGGTGACCCGCGGCGCGTTGGAAAATGCCGCTTCGATCGCAGCCATGATCCTGACCACCGAAGCCCTGATCACCGATGTTCCCGAGAAGGAAAAGCCCGCTGCGCCGCCTCCTGGCGGTGGGATGGATTACTAAAAGTTGTGCAGCGGTGGGTAGCACCCACCGCTGCAATTTTTATAGGCGAATTCCGTGATGAGAAGCTATTTATTTGGGTGTAAAATAAAATAAGGTTTGTCATCGGTAGTTGATTCCACCTGATCGTGTAACTCAATTCCAAAATAACTGGTCAGTTTCCAGTGGCAGCTCATGCTAATTTGGATTGTTGCGCGGTATGTTGATCTGAGCTTTGGCGTTAGCGTTCTACACAATCTCAATTCTTGATTCATTCGGCGGCGTGTAACAATGCTTTGGTGTAGTTTTCATAGCCCTCACAAGAAAGCGGAAATCTTATGCTACCCCTAAAGGATACAGTTCAGTCAAGGTCTTACCCTCTTGTTAACTGGGCGCTCATCGCTATTAATGTGTTTGTGTTCTTCTTCTTGCTAACACTTGGTCCGTTAGCGGATGCCTATGTCAGGGTTCTTGGTTTGGTCCCTGCTCGTTTCTTGAATAACCTCAATCTGTTCGAATTCCAAACCCTGTTCAGTTCGATGTTTTTACATGGCGGCTGGGTCCACCTCGTCAGCAATATGCTTGCGCTCTATATCTTTGGAGATAATGTAGAAGACCGCATGGGCAGTGCTCGCTATCTGCTGTTTTATTTGCTGTGTGGTCTGATTGCCGCCTTTGTTCACATTGCGTTTAACCAAGACTCGCTTATCCCTACCGTTGGGGCAAGCGGCGCAATCAGCGGGGTATTAGCAGCCTATTTCGTCCTTTTCCCTACAGCGCGGGTGATTACGCTGGTGCCGATGTTCTTTTTGCCCTGGTTTGTTGAAATCCCGGCGGTCTTTTATCTCGGATTCTGGTTTGTGTCGCAGTTGTTCAATGGTGTCCTGACTGTGATGACAGGCGCGCAAGCTTTTGGCGGAGTTGCCTGGTGGGCGCACATTGGCGGTTTCCTGGCAGGGCTTGTATTGGTGCGTTTGTTTGTCTATCGGCGTTATGTCCGTCGTGTCTATGTTGACGAGTATTTTCCATGGTAATTAACGATCTCAGATCACAAGGAGGATGGTAATGGACTTTTTCTCGCTGCTCTGGATTTTCTTTATCATCTCATCGCTGCAACCGGTCTTTCGCCAGAAGATGCTGGAGTCAGCCCGGCTGCGGCTGATCGCTCGTCTGGAACGAGAAAGGAATAGCCGCGTCATTTCGCTGATTCACCGGCAAGAAACGATGAGCCTCTTGGGATTTCCGCTCGTTCGGTACATCGATATCGACGACTCCGAGGCGATCTTACGGGCGATTAAAATGACCGATGCTGATGTGCCGATTGATTTGATTGTTCATACGCCTGGAGGATTGGTGCTGGCAGCGGGACAGATTGCCCATGCCTTGAAGGAACATAAAGCAAAGGTTACTGTATTTGTGCCGCATTACGCCATGTCGGGTGGAACCCTGATTGCATTGGCTGCCGATGAAATTGTTATGGATCCCAACGCCGTCCTGGGTCCGGTGGATCCCCAACTTGGTCAGCAACCTGCTGCCTCCATTCTAAAAGTGCTGGCGCAAAAGCCTATCGAAGAGATTGATGACAACACATTGATCATGGCTGACATTGCCGAAAAAGCCATTCGGCAAGTTAAGGCGACCGTGAGTGAATTACTGCGAGGGAAAATGAATGACGAACAGGTAGAGCGAGTCGCCACGACACTGGCAACCGGGGTGTTCACGCATGACTATCCCATCACGGTTCGCGAGGCGCGCGAGATCGGTTTGCCGGTCAATACCGAAATGCCCAGGCTGGTCTACCAGATCATGGCGCTCTATCCCCAAACCGCGCAGCGGCGACCATCGGTGGAGTTTATCCCCGTGCCGCGCTCGCGCCAGTCGGAACCGCCGATGTAATGTATCTATTTGGGGCGTGTTACGGCGCGGGGTGTTGCCGTCATCCCCACAAATTGTTTTGACAATTCGGAGCGATCGTGCTAAAATTATCGCATTATTCGAAAATGCTATTTAACCGGTTTACCGGATAATTGTTGATACCTGGTTTTGCGTAAGTCTTGAGCGATTGTCGAAATTTGATTTGCAATTCTCACCCCGAGCGGGAAATCTCCCAGGGGTGATTTTTCGTTGTAACCAGGTGGGTAAAAAAACTAAGAGAGTAAAGGAAGTTATGAGCAGTAGAGTGAATGAAAAGTCCCTGCGAATCATTCCGCTGGGCGGTTTAGGGGAAGTCGGCAAGAATATGATGGCGTATGAATACGATGACCACATCCTGGTGGTCGATGCTGGCTTGATGTTCCCCGAAAATGATATGCTGGGGGTGGATTACATCATCCCCGATTTTGGTTACCTGGCGCAGAATCGCCACAAGGTTTGCGGCATCATCGTGACGCATGGTCATGAGGATCATACCGGCGCTGTCCATCACCTGTTGGAACAGGTCGAAGCGCCGGTGTACGCCACGCCGCTGACCCGCGGTTTGCTGGAGGTGAAACTGTCACGCGGCGGCTTGCTCAACCGCGTGCAGCTCAACACGGTTCATGCCGGCGGCATGGTGGAGATAGGTCCCTTCCGCGTAGAATTCTTCCACGTGTGCCACTCCATCCCAGATGGGGTTGGGCTGGGCATCACCACCCCGCTGGGTTTGGTGATTCACTCGGGGGATTATAAGTTCGATCACACGCCGGTGGACAACCAGCCTACCGATTACGCCAAGCTGGCTGAATTTTCAGCGCGCGGCGTCCTGGCGCTGCTGGCTGATTCGACCAACGCCGACCGCCCCGGCTGGACGCCCTCCGAACGCGTCATCGACCCCGCCCTGGACGAGGTCTTTCGCAACGCCAAAGGGCGTATCATCGTTGCCAGTTTTGCCTCCTTGATCTCGCGCATGCAGCAGGTGGCAAACGCTGCCGCTAACCATGGTCGCAAGCTGGCGTTTGTCGGCGCCAGCATGGTCGAGAATGCCCGCATGGCGCGCAAACTGGGCTATCTCGATATTCCCGATGATCTGTTAGTCAGTGTAGAACAGGCGCTGCGCCTGCCTGCCCGTCAGGTGGCGTTGATGTCCACCGGCACCCAGGGCGAGCCAACCTCGATCATGGGGCGGCTTTCCACGGGCACCAATCGCCAGTTCGATATCGAAGTGGGCGACACGGTTGTGCTTTCATCGCATCCCATCCCCGGCAATGAAGAATCGGTTTACCGCACTATCAACCGCCTGTTCCGCCGTGGGGCGCAGGTGATCTATGAAAAGATTGCCCCGGTGCATGTTTCGGGGCATGCCAGCCAGGAAGAAATGAAACTATTGCTGCACCTGGTGAAGCCGCGCTATTTCATCCCCATTCATGGCGAATTGCGCCACCTGCATCAGCATGCCCGCCTGGCGCACCAGGTAGGCATCCCGCCCGAGCGCGTTGCCATTATCGAAAATGGCATGGTGGTAGAGCTGTCTGCCGATGGCAGCATGCGCCAGGTGGAGCGCATTCCCGGCGGTTATGTCTTTGTGGATGGCAGCAGCGTGGGTGAGGTGGGTCCTGCGGTCATGCGCGAGCGCGAGATTCTGGCGCGTGACGGCTTTGTCCTGGTCAACCTGACGCTCGACCGTTCATCCTGCCGCCTGCGTGAAGAACCGGAAATCATCACGCGAGGGTTCGTTTACGAGCCGGACGCCGAGGAGCTGCTGGCAAATACCCGCCGCATCGTGACCGAAGCGGTCAATTGCGTCAGCAATGGGCGCTTGCAGAGCGACCTGGAGCAGGCGGTCAAATCCTATCTCTACACCAAGACCAAGCGCCGTCCGATGGTATTTGTGACCTTGAGCCAGGTCTAGAACCCCTCCCAGGGGTCATTGCTCCAGCCATATTCGCCGCGCAGAGGGACAAAAGCGACCGCCAGGATAGATTTGTGCTTGAACCTGGCGCCCTCGCGCTCCCAAAGCTCCAACACCTGCCCGCCGCGGCTGCCAACCGGCAGGATGAGCCGCCCGCCGTCATCCAATTGATCGAGCAGCGGCTGCGGCACGCTCGGCGCCGAAGCGGTTACCATGATTGCCTGAAAGGGCGCCTCTTCTGGCAAGCCCTTGGAGCCGTCGCCGATGTGAACATGAACGTTGGTCATTCCCAGCTTTTCCAGCGTCTGGCGCGCGGTTTCTGCCAGGCTGGCATGCCGCTCGATGGTATGGACTTCCCGCGCCAGCTTGCCCAAAATGGCAGCCTGGTAGCCCGAACCGGTTCCCACCTCGAGCACCTTTTCATCCCCTTGCAGCCGCAGCGCCTCGCTCATGAACGCTACGATATATGGCTGGGAGATGGTTTGTCCCTTGCCGATTGGCAGGGGACCGTCGCTGTATGCCAGGTGACGGTATTCTTCCGGCACAAAGCAGTGACGCGGCACGCTGCGCATGGCTGCTAATACCCGCGGACAACGGATGCCGCGCCAGGCAATCTGGTCTGTGACCATACGCTCGCGTTCCGCCATGTCTGCAGGGCTGTCCATCGGTGCCCTTCCTCCTGATTGAGCCTGCTAGGCTAAAAGGTAAGCCTCCAACCACTGAGTAGTAGCCAGCAGCGCTTCCAGGTGGGTGCGTTCGTAATTGTGCGAAGCGTCCACCCCGGGTCCAATGAGTGCAACGGCAACATCTCCACCGGCGCTCCAAAAGGCTTCGCCATCTGACCCATAATGAGGGTAAATATCCACTTTGTAAGGGATAGCATGGTCTTGTGCCAGCCGACGCAGTTTCTGGCTGAGTTCATGATGGTACGGTCCGCCGGAGTCCTTGACGCACAGGCTGGCATGAAATTCGTCAGAGGTCTGCCCCTCGCCGACTGCCGCCATATCCACCACCAGCAACTCGGTCACTTCTGGCGGGATGCCGGCAGCGGCGCCATGCCCCACTTCCTCGTAATTGCTGATGTGCAAGAAAGTCGTCTGAGCGGGTTGCAAGCCAGCGTCGTGCAATCCTTTGACGGCTGCAAGGATGCACGCCACGCAGGCTTTATCATCCAGGTGGCGCGAGCGCACAAAGCCGTTGGTAATCTCCACCCGCGGGTCAAAGGCGACAAAATCGCCCACCTGAATGCCCAGCGCTTCAGTTTCGGCTTTAGAGAGCGTGCGCGCGTCCAGGCGCACCTCCATGTGATCGTCATCGCGCTTTTGTTCGCCAAGCTGGCTGCCATAGACGTGCGCCGAAGCCTGGGTGATCAGGATCGAGCCGCGCACGGCTGCCCCCTGGCTGGTGAATACCGTGCAGCCTTCACCTTCCACGGTGTTCCAGGTTACGCCGCCGATGCGGGTCAGCTTCAGCCGCCCATTCGACTTGATCTCTTTGACCATGGCGCCTAGCGTGTCCACGTGGGCGGTCAGGGCGCGTGGGCTGTCGCTGCCCCTGCCAGCCCAGCGCGCCACCAGGGCGCCCTTGCGCGTGCGGGAGAGCTGTAGCGTGGGAAAGGCAGACAGCGCCTTTTCGGTATAGGCAATGGCAGGCTGAGCCAGTCCGGTGGGGCTGGGCGTGTTCAGCAAGCCGGTGAGGAAGTTGAGCAGGTAATCGGTATCGATGGGCGGCAGGGTCATAGAGGTTCCTTTCACCATTAATATACTATGTATTCCGCCGGGTGTGCACACCAATTTACCTCGTTCATTGCGAATCGGCTTACTTCTTAATCGTAGGTCAAACCAAAGCCGAAGGGGAAGAGCGGATTCTCCGAATCATAGGGTAAATCTTCTTTTTGACGCCTGACTGCTTCCATCGAAGAAGGCAGTTCCAAAGGTAATTTCCCTTGAGGTGCAAAGCGTCCAAAGATCACATCCAGTACAGCAGCGTCGCTGGCGCCAAAATCTGCCAGCAGCGCCCGGCATTTAGCGGCGATTTCTGGAATTACCGCCGGGCGATCGAGGGTGATGGCGACAATCGTTGGGATGCTCTCCAGGGTGCGCAGGAGGCGTTCTTTTTCCTCTCCTTTGAAGTCCAGGTCTCCGGCATGGAAGAGCCTTTCCAGAAAATTGCCGTTTCGTGGCTGGTAAGGCGTTTGCAGGCGCAGGATCGCCAGGTCAGCTTGCTCCAGGTTGGTTACTACTTCGCCATATGAACGGGCAGTTTCGGGGTCGATTCCTTCGATGTAAAGCTTATGCCCGCCAGACAAAGGCAGTCTGTGCCCGGCAGCGATGGTTTCGTTTTTCAGCAGGACGATTGCCTTGCGCTGCGCCAATTCGCCAGCTTGCCGGAATTCCTCTCTACCGGCGACCTTTTCAGCAGCCTCGACCTCTACATAAGGATTGTCGAACAGACCCAGCCGGAACTTGTCCCGCAGGATTCGGCTGACAGATTGGTTCAGGCGCTCCTCCGACACCAACCCTTTCTTCACCAGGCTGACGATCACTTCAGGGCAGGCTTCGCCGCCAAATTGGTCTGCGCCTGCCTCTAAGATCTTCCTTGCCCGTTCTTCTCGAGTGAAGTGTTCCACGCCCCAGGCGCGGGCTTCCCAGACAATATTGCCTCCCATCTCCATGTCGGTCAGTAAGCCCCAGTCTGTGCAGACAACGCCATCGAAGCCATATTTTTGGCGCAGCAATCCGGTGATGATTTCTTTATTGAAGCTAAATCCCACCTCCTCGAAGTTGAGACCCACCGGCATGCCATAGTAGGGCATGATCTGCGCGGTGCCGGCTTTTAGGGCTGCCTCGAAAGGAATCAGGTGATAGTCAAAATTGTTCCCTGGATAAACCTGTTCCTTGCCATACACGAAGTGGGCATCCTCGCCGTCTTTTTGGGGTCCGGCGCCGGGAAAGTGCTTGGTCATGCAAGCTACGCTGTGAGGTCCCAGTTGTTCGCCCTGGAAGCCGCGGATATAAGCCGCCGTCAGGCGCGCGGCGAGATGGGCGTCCTCGCCAAATGTGCCGCTGATGCGCGCCCAGCGGGGCTCGGTTGCCAGGTCAGCCATTGGGTGAAGCGCCACCCGGATGCCTACTGCCAGGTATTCCTGACGGGCAATGTTGGCAAATTCCTGTACCAGGTGTTCATCGCCGATGGCTGCCAGCCCGATGGATTCGGGCCATGCAGAGAATGAAGCTGTCACTGCAGATAGTGCGACGTTCTGGGTGAAGGCATGGCGCGGGTCAGAGGAAATCGTCACCGGGATGCCCAGGCGGGTGCTTTCCGCCAGCTTTTGCAGCCGATTATGCCATTCTGCAGAGATGCGCGGCGCAGGAAGCTGAAACACGTTGAAATGATTCATCTTGCGTTCCATCACCATTTCCTGCGCGGAAGGCATTGAAAAAGGTCCAGGAAGTGGGTCCAGGCTGCCATCAGGGTTAGTGGCGATCATGGTATGGAACATCAATCCTGCCTTTTCGTCCAGAGTCATCTGGGCAAGCAGATTCTCCACCCGCTCGGCGATTGGCTTTCGGGGGTCTTCGTAAGGATCCAGGCGTCCATTCTTGTTTAGATCTCGCAAGATCAGTCCGTCCTGGGTGAGCAGGGGAACTTCCGAGTCTGGCATAGCTGGCTTGATGTTATCGGGCATGGTTTTTTCCTTTCTTTTGTCTTTATTATGAAGGATACGATGGTATTTTATCTGGCTTCAAGCGCCGCGGCAGCCGTTTGGGGCAGCGCCTGTCCCTTGAACTGGCTCATATACAGGCGGTAATAGAATCCCTGCTGCGCCAGCAGGCTTTGGTGTGTCCCGCGCTCGATGATTTCTCCCTCGTTGATCACCAGCACCTGATCGGCATCCCGGATGGTTGAGAGGCGGTGAGCTATGACAAAGCTGGTGCGTCCTTTCATCAGTCGCAGCAGCGCTTCTTGCAGGTGTTTTTCGGTGCGCGTGTCCACATTGCTGGTGGCTTCATCCAGGATGAGGATGTCCGGGTCTGCCAGGATGGCGCGGGCGATGGCTAACAATTGCCGCTGACCCTGGCTCAGGTTGGCGCCGCGCTCGGTCAGCATCGTCTGGTAGCCGTGCGGCAGGCGGTGAATAAACGGGTCGGCGTTCGCCAGCTTTGCTGCGGCGATGACATCTTCGTCTGTCGCCTCCAGCCGTCCATAACGGATGTTTTCCATGACCGTGTCGGCAAACAAGAAGTTGTCCTGCAGCACCAGACCCAACTTTCGGCGCAGGTCATCTTTTTTCACCTGGCGAACATCCTGCCCGTCCACCCGGATGACGCCGCTGTCCACATCATAGAAGCGGGTGAGCAAGTTGGCGATGGTAGTCTTTCCGGCGCCGGTCGGTCCGACCAGCGCGACCATTTGACCTGGCTCAGCGTGCAGGCTGACGTTCTTCAGGACCGGCACTGCGTGCTGGTAGCTGAAGTTGACCCCCTCCAGCGTTACCTCGCCCCGAATGTGTTCCAGGGGGCGGGCATCGGGCGGGTCTGACTCGGGCGGTTCATCCATAATGTTAAAAACGCGCTCAGCGCCTGCCAGCGCAGATTGAATTGAATTGAACAACTGGGCAATCTGGTTGAGCGGCCAGCCCAGTCGACCTGCGTAATTGACAAAGGCGGCGACCTCCCCTACGGTAGCCATGCCCTGGACTGCCAGCCAGCCTCCTGAACAAGCCACGACTGCCAGTCCCAGGTTGTTGACCATATTCATCACGGGTCCCATGAACCCGGAAAAGACGCGCGCGATCACAGCGACCTTCTGCAGGCGGCGGTTGACTTGTGAAAAGGTTTCGATGGCGGCTTGTTCGCGCACGAACGCCTTGACCGTCCGTTCGCCGGTGATGGTCTCTTCGATGATTCCATTGAGCGCGCCCAGGGTCTGCTGGGTTTCGCGAAATCCCTGGCGGGTGCGCCTGGCGATTGCCCTGGTCAGCACGTAAGTCAGGGGCATGACAAACAGGCTGATGGCTGCCAGGGGTACGTTCAGCGCGAACATGAAGGCGACCACGCCCACCAGGCTAAGCAGGCTGGAAAGCAACTGGCTGAAGCTGGTCGCCAGGATGTTGCTGATGTTCTCCACGTCATTGGTCAGGCGGCTCATCAGATCGCCGTGTGAATGCTGATCGAAAAAGCGCACCGGCAGGGTCTGCAGGTGAGAGAACAACTCCTTGCGGATATCGCGCACGGCATATTGCGCTACCCCAACCAGGAGATAGGTCTGCAGCCAGGTGCCTGCTGCTGCCGCCAGGTAAGCGAGCAGCATCCAGCCCAGCAGCCTGGCAAGCCCGGCGCCATCACCCTGGACGATATAAGCGTCAATGGCTTTCCCCATCAAGAAGGGTCCCAGCAGCCCCACGAATGAAGTGACGATCACCAGCACGCCGGCGCCTAAGAGGGTCCAGCGCTGGCGTTTCAGGTATCCCCCCAGCCGCAGCAGCGTCTGTCGCGTGTTTTTGGATTTTTCGACCTCCCGAAACATGCCCATTGGTCCCCCGCCTGGGCGAAAACCCAAAACGGGAACCGCTCTCTGGTCTGGAGCCGGGGCGCGGAGCGATTTTGGAGGGCGTGGCGTGTTCACTGAACGATGCCTCCGTTTCCGAGCTGAGATTCGTAGATTTCGCGGTAAATCGAGCTGGAGGCAAGCAGCTCGCGGTGCGTTCCCTGTGCTGCGATCCTGCCGTCATCCAGCACCATAATTTTGTCCGCGTTGAGCACGGTGCTGATGCGCTGGGCAATGACAAAGCAGGTGCCAAATTTTTCGGCGGCGGCGTTCAGCCTTTGACCGTGTTCACCCTTCTGAGCTGCCTGAATCATCCGACGCCGGCGCAGGATCTCATCCAGCGCTTCTTGAATCTTGCTCTCGGTCTCCACGTCAACCGCGCTGGTGCTGTCATCCAGGATGAGGATTGCCGGCTGAATCAGGAGCGCCCGGGCAATGGCAATTCGCTGTTTCTGTCCGCCCGACAGGTTGACGCCGCGCTGCCCCACGACTGTATCGTAGCCCTCGGGAAATGACATGATGAAATCGTGCGCCTGGGCAGCCTTTGCCGCTGCAATGACTTCTTCCTCGCTTGCCTCGGGTCGTCCGTAGCGGATGTTGTCGCGGATAGCGCCACTGAACAAGACCACATCCTGGAGAGCAATGCCAATGTTACGGCGCAAGTCTTCCTGCACCAGGTCGCGCACGTCCATGCCATCGACCAGCACCCTGCCGGCGCTGACATCATAAAAGCGCGGGATAAGATGCACCAGGCTGGATTTCCCCGCCCCGGTAGTACCCAACAAGGCGATGGTCTGCCCCGGCTCGGCGGTGAAACTCACGCCTTTCAGCACAGGCGCACCGCCGTTGCCGTCATAGCTGAAAGATACGTTTTCGAACGTGACCAGCCCGCGCGGCGCAACGTACGGTTTTGCCTCGGGCTTGTTTTGCACTTTTGGGCGGCTATCCAACACTTCCACGATGCGCGCCGCGGAAGCTTCTGCCCGCGCCAGTTGAATCACTAACTGGCTGACCATCATCAGCGAAAATAATGTCGTGGTCAGGTAATTGACAAAGGCGATGACCTGTCCGATCTGCATACCGCCTTGCATCACCCGAACGCCGCCAAACCAAAGCACACAGATGATTCCCAGGTTCATGGTCAGCATCATAAAGGAGGGCATAATTGCCACCGTGCGCCCTGCCAGCACGGTTTGATTGGTCAAGCCGGCGTTGGCGTTCCCAAAGCGCCTCTCTTCGTGTTGGGCGCGCACGAACGATTTCACCACCCTGACGCCTGCCAGGTATTCCTGCATCACCTCGTTCAGCCTATCCAGCCGCGCTTGTACCTGTGTGTAGAGGGGCGTGGCTTTTTGAACGATCCAGAGTACCGCAGCCAGTTCGATGGGCATCAAGATCAGGGGTAGAAACGCCAGTTGTGGGCTCGTGATGATTGCCATGACCAGGCTGCCGATTAGCAGCAGCGGCGCCCGCACCAGCATGCGCAGAATCATGACGATAGCCTCCGATACCTGGGTGACGTCATTCGTCAGGCGAGTGATGAGCTGACCGGTGTCCAGATCGTCCAGGTTGCCAAACGAAAAGGATTGCACTTTTTTGAAGAGCATCTCGCGTAAATCGGCGCCAAATCCTTGAGCAGTCAGCTCAGCGAAGATGCCGTTGCTCATCCCGCCCAGCGCGCCTACCACCGCCAGCCCCACCATGAGAAACCCGGTGTGGACGACCAGGTTCAAATCCAGGCGGGCGATTCCTTCATCGACGATGCGTTGCACCATGCGGGGCTGCATCAGGTCCATCATCACTTCCAACAACATCAACACTGGCGCCAATGCCGCCCAGCGCCAATAAGGACGAATGAATTGCAATAACTTCAATCCATTTTTCATGTTCATCCTCTAGAAATATTTTGCCGGCTAAAAAAGCGCTTACTTGGGCTTCCAGGGTTCTTCGCCCATGGCAGCCAGCAGGTTATCGCGCATCTGCAATAGGAAGCGGCGCAACAGGATTCTTTCTTCCTGGGTGAAACCGGCAAAGGTTTCTGCCTCCATGGTCTTAAAGATCGCCTCGACTTCTGATTGCACCCGGCGACCAGACTCGGTCGGGTACACGCGGGAGATGCGCTGATCGGCTGGATCCGGCTTACGCTGAATAAACCCGGCTCTTTCCATGCGCTGAAGCATCTTGGTCAGCGTTGCCGGGGTGATGCTGAGGCGTTCTGCCAGCTCGGTTTGGGTGACGCCTTCCTGTTCCCACAAAATGCGCAGCACGGGGGGCTGTCCGCGGTAAAGCCCGATTGCCTCGAACAATTGATGCGCTCGAGAATGATGCAGGTGGCACACCTGCGCCAGGTAAAAATCAAGGGTATCAGGATGAGGTGGGGGGGACATTGTTCTCCTAAATAATTATTTAGCCAGCTTATTATTAGCTGGCTAAATAATACTCTCGTTTCCCAGGCTTGTCAATCCCCGAATGTCTGATCAGGGAACGATCTTGGCGTGATTTTGAGCTACCGGCGCCGCAGCCAGTAGTTGCCTGTCGAAAACAGCGCCAATGCCGCCAGCACCAGGAAAGCCATCACCATGAAAATGCCATTTGGTCCCAGGCTGTCAAGCAGCCAGCCGCTCAATAGCGCGCTGGCTACCGCTGCCAGACTGACCGTAGAGGCGAGCATGCCCTGGGCAGTTCCCGCCATCCCAGGCGGCGCCATTTGATTGGCATAGGTGATAGCGCTGTTCCAGAAGAAAACGAAGGCAGGTCCGTTGATCACGTTAATGGCAACCGCCCATTCTGGGACTGGCATCCACCCCAGCAAGAAATAGCGCACCACCATCATCGCCATGGCAACGATCATTAACCGTGACGTGCCGAAGCGACGCAGGAATGCCCCGCTGAAGAACATGAAAGGGAGCTCAACGACAGCCGGGACGGTTGCCGCTATCCCAATCAAGCTCTGGGAGGCGCCCATGGCGCTAAGCGCCACGTTCAAGAAGGATATCGACGCGTTGGATGCAATCCAGCACAGGAACATACAGGTGATGAAAACCAGCCAGGCAGGCTGACGAATCATTTGTTTGAGGGCTTTTGAGCCGCGTTCTACCCGTTGCAAGGTCACTGGCGGCAACTGCAGGGCGGTGAGCGCAAAGCAAAACATGATGACCCCATAAGCTGGAAACATCACCCGCAGCCCGGTCTTTTGCAGGATAAACCCCGAGGTCAGCGCGGTCAGGATGTAACCAATGCTGCCCCCCAGCCGGAAGCGCCCATACTCCTCCCGTCGGTTTCCCAACAAGGTGAGGGTGGTGCTATCGGTCAGTGTCATCGGCGCTGAACTCATCAGGCTGCCCAGGCATCCGACCAGCAGGAATTCCCAGAAACCGTGCACATATGGGATGAACTGCGCTGCCAGCAGAGCCCCGGTTGCGCCCAGGGCAATCAGCCGATGCGGCTGTCCGCTGCGGTCGCTCAGGTAGCCCCATCCCGAGGCGCTGATGACGCTGACCAGCGATGCGCACATGTTGATCAGCCCGATCTGCGTCCCGCTCATCCCTGCAGTACGGAAATAAACGTTAAGAAAGGTGAAATAGACTCCAATGGCTGCGTACTGGAAGAAAAATAACAGCCACACCGCCCACATTCGCCGCGGCATGCGCGCCTCTAATTCTGCATGTTGGTCAGTCAAAGGTTATCCTAGTGACCCAAGGGATTTCGTTCTGGCTTATCTTACCGCAATTATCGTCGCTTTGTGGAATGATTGGGCTTTGCTTTTCTTCTCGTCTGGGTGATAATAATACACAATGAACCAAAACAGGATTGAATCATGTCCCCCAGTCTCGTGATTGGTTGGGCGAGGTTCAACCCCAAGCCGCACTGAGGTTGCTGGGATATGGAAAGCATCCGCCATCCCGAATTTCCGACATACCTGCGAGATCGAGGGTTGTACGAGGACATCCAAAAGGTCCTGGCTGCGTGGAAAGGCAGTCAGGAATCGATCCCAGTAATCACCTATGATTTAGAGTGGCGTTATGACGATGCCTGCCATTTTGCCTGGTCGCTTTCTGCCATGTTTCGGGCGTACAATCAAGTTCTCTGGGATGAGTTTCCCTACTGCCGTTCCTGCCTGGGGCAGTGCTGCCTGCGCGGCGGCGCTTTTGTCGCCGTCTTTGACTTATTGGCGCTTGCCTGGCTCGAGCAGCCGTTCCCCAGCCTGCCGGAGAGAATCGATGCCCGGGCGGACGAATGCATTTACCGCTCGGTTACGGGTTGTTTGTGGCATGCTGACTGGCGCACATTCAAGTGTTGGATGTTCTTCTGTACCGGCGCGCACACCGTCAGGCACGCACAAAAGCCCTTTCCGCCATCTCACCCCATCGTCCGCCGTCTTGGGGCGCTCCTGGATGAACGGATGCCTCAACCGCTGCGCAGCTATGAGCAGAAGCACCGGATGAGATTATCCGCCAGCTTGCTGGATCCGCTGGCTGGCACCGAAGCCTTAGGGCAGGCGCTGGATGCCATTTTGGTTGCTCCGCTAGTGAGGCGTTTTCCATGGATCCTGCCGGCGGACAGGGCGCCTTATTACCGAGACCCTATCCAGCACAGTGAGCCAATTGTGATGGAGGATGCAGACTGGCAGGCTTTACTTTGCAGCCTTGACCAATGGCTCGAAAACCAGCCTGGTAACGCTCGTCTTGTGGAGGGTATGCCTGACCCCCGCATGCTGGAAGACATCGAACTTTTAGAGTGGATTGCCCTGGGCAAGCCAGCCGCCGGCGCTGACTTACTGGCGGAGATGTTGCAGCGCTACCGCCGCCTGTCCCGTTCTGAACCTAACGACGAGACTGCTCGTCAGATACGCCGCCGGATTCAGCGCCTGCTCAAGGAGCTTTATGCAACGCCATCCCTATTTTGACCTGCTGCTTCATGAAGAGGCTGAATTGAGCGCCTGGCTAAATGATGAGGTCGTCGAGCGGCTCACCCTGCATGAGTGGCCGCTTTCCTGTGTGCACCGCCTGACCTGCGCCAGCGGCTCGAAGGTGATATACAAAGCTACCCGCCAGCCTTCGGTTGAGCCCGAGTTCTATGCTGCAGCCCGCTCGCCGCTGCTGGTTTCTGCCCGGACGGTTTACCGGCAGAAACCCTATGCCTGTCTCTTGGTTGAGTACCTGGAATGTCCTACCCTGGACAAGGTGAGTATGACCGAAAAGGATGCTGTGGCTTTGGGAAGGCATTTGCTGACTCAAATCGGCGCAATCCAGGGCGATCTGCCTTACACCCTCGATATTGCCAGCCGGGAGCGATGGCTGAACTATGTTGCGATAATTTTAGAGGGGCTGCAAAGCCTGTTACAGGCGGGCAGCTTTGTTCAGTGCCGCCAGGATATGGTCGTCCGGCTTGAGCGCTGGGCGTGCAGCCAGGCAGTGCTGGCGGCGGTAGAAGCGCACGCTGGTTATGTTCATTCCGACCTGGTCGGTGACAATATCTTTTCTCAAGCCGGGGTTTGGAAGGTAATTGACTGGCAGCGCCCAATCCTGGGACCAGTGGAACTGGACCTGGCGACCTTGCTCGCTTCGCTGGGCTTCAGGGCGGAGAAGTATGTCCCAGGGGAGATTGTCGCCATTCAGAAATTCCTGCACATTGGCTGGTTCTGCGAATGCGCCACGCGCTGGTTTCCACCTGGCGTGGAAACCTACGACCGCCAGATTGCCGTGCTGGCGCAACTAATTGCGTGAAATGACTTATATTGAATTTTCGATCGCCGCTGACTCAAAGATCGGGAATTTCCACCAATCCCTGGCTGGCTGATACGATCACTTCAACGCCATCGGGAATATTTGCCAGCGGCAGTTGATCCATACAGGGAATTTCGGCAAGGATACAGCCCACGGCTGTGATTGTTTCGCAAACAGCGTTGAGTATGGCTGCCGGCGCCAAGCCATTCTTCTTGAGGCGGTATAGCGTGTAAGAGCCGACTGTGGAGCCCTTGCCGGTGGGAAAGACCAGCACCCGCCCGGCGATGGATTGTCCTTCCAGCTCATGACCCTTTTCTACCACCTTGCCCGTGTCCGGATCGACGCCGCCAAAGAATGAGATGCCCTGGCGGGTGGTCAGCGCCCTGCCGATTGCCTGTCCGCCATAGATGGTGCGCCCTTTCAATTTCATCACCCGCCTCCCAACGCTTCAGCAACAACCTGATCGAAGGATTTGAAAACCGTCTTGAACTTATTTTTCCCATAGGCGTAGTAGCAGGCTTTGGCGCTGTCGGTTGCCAGCGCTTTAAAGCGCCCCTTGATCGGCGCCACCACGCAGCACGTATCCACTGCGAACCTGGCGCCGCTGGCTTCGATGATTTGGGTATAGCCAGCGCGGTCTGCCAGCAGCTTGACGGGGCGGGAAGTGGTAATCCAGAACTCTTTGACCACCTGCCTGCCTTCCAGCAGCGCAGCGATGCGACCAATCTCCTGGATCGAAAGGTGCGGACAACCCAGGCTGACGAAGTCCACCGCCTCGGCTTCAGCGTCGTTGAGCGATTGGATGGCAGCTTGCAGATCTGCCTCTTGTATGGAAAAGCCCTCTTTCGGGGGCTTGAACAGTCCGGCTTCGGGCGTGACCCCTTCCATGTGGAACAGGGCAGCGCCGCCATACGTCGCCAGGCTGGCGCAAAAAGACTTGAGCTCTTCCAGCGAGGCAGCGGCGACGCCGCGGATGAACGGCACAGGTCGTATGCCTGCGGCGGCCAGCTTTTCGCCGATTACCTTGCCCAGCGCTCCAAATTCAAGCGTGCGCGGCTCCCCATCAGATGCCTTCAGTTGGGCATCAACCTGAACCGTCATACAGGGAATGCGTTCCCTCTCCAGGTGCATGCCGTATGCCGGTGTGCGCCCGGTCAGCGCCGCTGCCAGCGCCGAGGGTCCCCCTTCGCGGTTGGTGCGTGCTCCCAGCACCGAGTTGGCATAGCACACCGCAGAGCTTTCTGCCCAGGCGATGTGTTCGCCGAAGTGCGGCAGGTTGCCGGAAAGATATGGCGTGCAGGTACAGGTGGTGATGACGCCCATGCGGGCAAAGGCGGCAATCACTCGCTGCTGCTGCCGGGCAAATTCCGGACTGATGCCCAGCGACTGCCAGTTCTCGATGTCCATGCCTGCCGGGTTCAGGGTGGTCAGGATGCGAACGCGCCCGCCGCCTTGCGCCATCTCTTCCAGGAATTCCAGCCCCGCCTCGCCCAGGTTTTCGTAGGATACCCCTGCGACCTGCGCCGAAGTGACCGGAATCATCTGCTCCGCCTCGTAGATCGTTCCCAGCGCCGCCAAAATTTCCATTGCCTTGCGGGCGGCAAATCCCTGCTTGCCAGCCAGCATCTCTTCTTCTTCCCGATTCAATTTCATAAGTCTGGTTTTACCCTTTGTTGACTCCAAGGGTTGTCTGATTCGAAAGAGTCATTTTTCTGATCCCTCGGCGGGTTTGTCAGGTCGATCTGAATCCTTCAATAGCTGCGCCAGGTCCACCTCTGGAAAGCCGGCTTTCGAGAAGTCCTTGCCCTGCGTTTCCAGCGGCTTGGTCAGGTCGAAACCCACTTTCGTAGTCAGGTGTGTGCCGGCTTCGGCGCTGGGATCCAGGCTCGAGCCGCGCTCCCTGCCTTTGATCACCAGCCCGCGGTCTGCCTGGAAGCGAGTTGCCATCGCCCATTCGACAGACAGCGGGTCGTAGAGGTCGATGTCGGCATCTACCACGAACACGTGCTTGCACGAGGTGTGTCCCTCGAAAGCCGCCTGGATGGCTTTCGTCCCATCTTCTTCTGTGCGTTTGTCGATTTGAACGATGGCATGCAGCCAGGAACACCCGCCTGGGCTGATGTTGACATCCAGGCAGGTGGCTACCTGGTTGACCTTCTGAAAGATAGTGGGCTCACGCGGCATGCCCATCAGCAGCTTGTGTTCCAACGCCCCAGGCAGCAGCGCCTGCCAGATGGCATCCCGGCGGTGGGTGATTGCCTTGACCACGAAAACCGGCTCCTGGCGGACGACATCATAGGTTTCGGTCAAGTCCACGAAAGGTCCCTCGGCATGGCGAATATCGCGGTACACTATGCCCTCCAGGACGAATTCGGATTCTGCTGGAATCAGAAGGTCCACCGTTTTGGCGCGCACGAGCTCTATTGGCTCCAGCGCGTTGGCAATCTCCAGCTCGTTTACACCCAGCGCCACCGAAGTCGCTGCTGCCGCCAGCACGGCGGGCGGCAAGCCGATGCACACTGCCACCTCCACTTCTCCCAGTTCGGTCAGGAAGGCGTCGAAATGCCTGCCCTTGACCACCCGAATCGCCATTTCTCGCGGCGAAAATTGCATGCAACGATGAAAGTCCAGGTTCTGACCAAGCCGCGGGTGGCGGGCGGCAAATACGCCTGAGGAAATGTACCTGCCGCCATCGCCGGCGCAGTGGCGCAGGATGGGCAGCGCATCCAGGTCTGGCTCAGTGATCACCACTTCCTGGCAGGGCGCCGTCGTGGTTACCTGGCAGGGCTGCGGCGAGGCGATCGCCTGGCATAACCGCGGGATGATCTCTTTGACGGGAATGCCAAAATAATCGGCAAAGGCAGCTTTGCTGGTGAACAGGTTTCCCGCCACGCGGAAGGGGTAACCTTTGACTGATTCGAACAGGACGGCGCTTGGCTCTAATTTTTTGAGCGCGCCGGCAATTTCATAATCAATCGAAACAGGCTGTCGAATTTTTATCAGCCTGTTCTCTTCTTCGAGTTTTTGCAGGTAACTGCGCAGCGACATAATAACCTTATACAAAGCGGGTGGAATTATGGGATGATGACAGCGCGCACCTGCGGGCTGAACGCTTCCAGTTGATCCAGCGCCTGGTTGATCGCTTGGGCTTCGAGCGGCACCTTTTGGGTGACCACCGGCGATAAATCGAGCTTCTTCGAGCGCGCCCATTCCAGCAACAGCGGAATCTCCTGCGCCAGGTGATCGGAAACGCCGATGATCTCCGCCTCGCGATTAATCAGGTCCTGGTAGGGGGCGATCTCGAAGTTTTGCTCGCCAATGCCGGCAATCGCCAGCCGTCCCTGGACTGCCAGCGACAAGAACGCCTGGTGCATGGTGAGCGGCAAGCCGATCAGCTCTAAAGCCACATCCACCCCGCGTCCGTCTGTCTGCCGCCGGATTTCGGCAATGGGATCGACCGAAGAGGCGTTGATCGGAATTGCCCCATAACGGCTGGCAAGATCGAGCTTGGCAGGCTGGATGTCAACGGCAAAGACCTGCCTGGCGCCCATCGCCAGAGCCAGCTGCACCGCCGAGATGCCCAGCCCGCCCGCGCCGTACACGGCTGCTGTTTCGCCGGGTTCGAGGCGGGCTTTGCGAAGAGCGTGCAGCGAGGTGGCTGATGAGCACATCATGATGGCGCCGTGCTCAAAGGGGATTTCATCCGGCAGCTTGAAGGCGCTGCGCGCCGGAACGCTGATGTACTCGGCATAACCGCCGTCGCGGTACTTGCCGATCATGCGCCCGGAGGTACAGAACTGCTCTTGACCGCGAAAGCAGTAATCACAGCGCCCGCAGGTGACCATGTAATGCAGGCAAACGCGGTCGCCAACCTGTAAACCTTGCACCTCCGAGCCGATTGCTTCAATCACGCCGGCAACTTCGTGACCCAGGGTGAGCGGCAAAGGATCAACCCGTGACCTGCCGGCGCGGTAATGGGCATCTGAATGGCAGATGCCGGCAGCTTTCACTGCCACCAAAATATCCGCTGCGCCCAGGGTGGGAATGGGGATTTCCTGCAATTCTAAGGGCATACCTGGAGAGACCAGCCGCACCGCTTTCATTCGAGCACCTCTCGTTCTGTAGGAGAATGAACGTATTTTACAACCTTTTTACATTGGGTTTGAACGCGCTTTACAACGAGATTGTAAACTGAATACAACAAACCAATCATAAAAGGAGATAATCAATATGAAGACCAAACTGTATACCAAAATCATGGCAAGCCTGTTCATCGTTGCTGCTCTGCTGGCGGCTCTGCCAACCCGGCAGGCTCTGGCGGCTGGCGACGCCCCTGGAAACATCGACTCCCGCCTGGAGAACCTGTTGATGCGCGCCCAAATCGCCCTCAACAACCAGGCTGACCGCCTGGCGCGCACCCCTGAGATCATTTCCAGGACCGAGACTTTCATTCAGAAGATGAAAGATAAAGGGCTGGATACGGGCGAGCTTGAAAAAGCGCTGGCTTCCTATCGGGAAGGCGTTCAGACGGCTCAGACATATCATGACCAGGCAGACGCTATCCTGGCGAACCCGGCAGGCTTCGATTCCAATGGCAAGGTCGTCAACCGGCAGCAAGCCCTCGAGACAGTTCGAACTGCCGGAAACGCCCTGCGCCGCGCCCACCTGGCGATCACCGAAGCCACCCTGGACCTGCGGGATGCTGTGCGTAAGTTCATCCAAGACAATAAGCCATTCGGGAGCCAGCCATGAGCCGAGTTCTATTGGTAACCTGGCTTGTCCTGGCGTTGCTTGCAGCCAGCGCCTGTAACCGCGAAGAGCGCCTCAACCAGTGGCTGGAAGGAATCACTCCCGGGACCGATCTTACCGTCCCCAAGCCCGCCACAATAACAGAGGCGCCAATCGACCTGGATAGCGACCCGCAGGCGCAAGATTTGTTGCGCCTGCTTGACCAGGCGGTTCAAGAGAACCTGGCAGGGGATGCCTTCGAAGACCTTCCCTAAAAAGGTACAGGGCAAACCGGGAATTTTCCTGGTTTGCCCTGTTGTTGCGCCCTATGGTTTCAATCCGGGAGGATTAGCCAGGCTACCGGATGACCAGCGGGACAAAGACCTTGTTCGGGTATGGGTTGATCACCACCGTGGCGTCGCTGTAGGGTCCAATCTTCCCATCGGCATCGATGATCGCCACCCGCCAGTACAGGGTCTGGTTGGCTGGGTATGAGCGGGTAGGGGTGAAGCGGGTGTTGTTTGTCTGGGCGGTTTCAATCAGGTTGCCGTAGTTGACATCCGATGCCACCTGGAGCTGGTAGCGGGCAGCGCCAAACACGTATGGCGTCACGCCATCGGCTGCCGTCCAAACGAAGGTGGGCGTAGCGCCAATCGTGCTGCCGCTCAGCGGCGACTTTGGCTTGGCGAGCGGGTACTGCTTGGTGAAGACGGCGGTGCTGCTATAACCACCCAGTCTGCTGTCGCCATCGTAGATCGCCACCCGCCAGTAATAGGTGCCGTCATCGTAGCCGCGCGTTGGCGTCCAGCATGCCTGCTGGGTGTCAACCGTTTCATAAAGCTGAGAGAAATTGGGATCCCCGCGGCTCACTTCCAGCCGGTAGCGGTAAGCTGCCAGTACCGGAACGCCGCCCTGCGATACCAGCACGGGCGTCCAGCAGAAGGTCGGCGTGCCTGAGATCGCCTGGTTTGGATCTGGGTTGTTCGGGGTCAGGTTGGTTGGGGTGGGCATCGTCAGCGTAAAAGTTTTTGTCGCTGACCAATCGCTCGTAGCATTGTCAGCGCGGATGACCCGCACCTTCCAGAAATATGCTCCGCCGGGCAGTGTGTTCACTGGCGTGAAAGAGTTTTGCGGCGTGCGGTAGTTGAAGGGGGAGCTGAAATTGCTATCTTCATCAATCCACAGCTCGTACTCCCTGGCGCCTTCGACGATATCCCAGGAGAAGGTGGGCGTTGCGAAGTTGACCGACTCGGTAAGGTTCTTGGGCGTGAAGCCTTTGCGCTCGAAGCGCTGACCCTGGCTCCAAACGCCAAAGATCTCGCCTGGCATCAGGTAGCGCGGCTGGATACGCCAATAGTAGGTGTTATCGCCGAGGAAGTCCGAAGGCCAGTGGTGCGAGTCCATCGAGTAATAAGGCGGGTTAGCCTCGACCTTGAACTCGGCGACCAGTGTGGTGAACAGCGGATCGCGGTAGACTTTCATCTGCGCGCCAGCCCATGGGGCAGTGCTGTTATAGCCCACCGGGTTATCCCAGAAGAACGGGTAAACAAAAGGATAAGATGCCGGATCGCCTTCAGCCGTGTTAGGCGGCATGATGGGATTCAGGCGCTCGGAGACGCTGGTGAAGCGGCTGAGCAGCCCGCTTGCCGTCGCGCCGGCGTCGGATGGCGCCGTGTCGACTGGTATGGCGGGCGCGCTATTGGGCACGCTAAACAGCGCTACGGCGTAACTTCCGGTATCGTCCTGCATGCCAATCTGCGTGTTAGGAATTTGCAGTTCGACGAACCCGCCTGCCCAGGAGAGGGCGCCGCCTACACTGTTGAGCAGGACGGGCGGATTCCAGCCAATACCGTTCCAGCGGTAGATCTCCACCTGGTTGGCGGCAAAGCTGCCACTCACCTGGTTGATGTAGATTACAAATTCGGGGCGGTGCGCCGCGATGGCATTCACCGTGTAGCCGCGCGGGTCGCTGTCGCCGCCAGAATTATCCAGGTGGTTTACATCCAGATACAGCGCATAGCGCATGTTTGTGGCTGCAGCCGTAGCGTTGAAGCCAAAATACCAGTAATTGTTCGATTGCGTGGCGGTCAGCGTGGTTAGTTCGAAGTTATCGTCAGCAACATCATCCGGATCGGTAGCGATCAAAAGCTGGTTAGCGGGGTTTCCCACCGTGCGCGTAGCCAGGCGTTCGCTCTGCGCAGCGATTTGGAAGCGCGAGACCGGGCTCCAATCGCCCAATGGGCTGCCGCCGCTGTTCAGGGCGCGCACTTGCCAGTAGTATGTGCCAAAGTTCACCCTGCTCAGCGGCACGCGTTGCGCCAGGCTGGTGGTGGATGAGTAGAACGGATAAGCCACCTGACCCGAGTTCACCACGGATGTGCAGGCGGCGTCGCTGCAGATGCGCACCTGGTAGGATGCAGCGTTTTTGACCGGGTACCATTCCAGCAGAGGGGTGGTATCGACGATTTCAGCGCCGTAGAGCGGTCTCCGCAGCACTGGCGGCGCATCTGGCAGGTCAGTCAGCGTTGGCACGGTGATGCGCGTGCGCCAGATCTGGCTCCAATGGGTCAGTTCGGCGCCGCTGTTATCCAATGGGCGCACCCGCCAGTAGTAATCCTGCCCGGCGACCGGCGTAAAGGGGTTGGCGGTCGTTGGGGCGGCGTGAGTGTTCTCGGTGTCCACCGTCCAGACAATCGATTCGAACAGAGGCGATGTACTCACCTGCAGCCGGTATTTGAACGGGAAAGTTCCCCCATTCGGCGGCGGGCTGGTCAGGCGGTGCCAGATAAAGACCGGGTAAGGGACGGTCCTATCGGCGTAGGGGTTCATCTGAACCGTGTTGAACGGCGGCGGGAACGAGTTCGGCGGATAGTAATAGAAGGGATAAATCTGCACCGGCACCGTTTCGGTGTAGCGGCTGGTGAAGGAGAAAACATCGCTTTCCTTACCCAGGTTGCCGGCAGCGTCCTTGGGGACTACCCGCCAATAGACGATGTTCCAATTGCTCTGGAAGACGCGCGGCGTGTAGAAGGGATTCGACGTTTCCTCGGTAAGCAGCAGGTTCTGAAAATCGGTGTCGCCGTCCATCTGGAAGACGTAGTTGCTCGCGCCTGGAACTGGCGACCATGAGAAGTAAGGGATGCGTACATGCTGGTATCCGTTGGTTGGGGTGAGCGGCACCGGGCGGATATACCATTGCTTGCGGAAAGTCCAATAGGGGCTGTAAGCCGAGGCAGATTGGTCCGAGCCGGAAATAGCTTTCACCCGCCAATAATAGTTCACGTCATTTGGCAGCACTGACTGGGGGGTGTAAGTGGTGTTGCGGGTGTCTATGGTGGTGACGGCAGTGTTGAAGGTTGGGTCAGTAGAATACTGCAGCCGGTAGAATTGCGCCCCGCGCACCGCCCGCCAGCGGAAGGTGGGCGTGAAAGTTGGGTAAGAGTTGTTCGCCGGTTCCAGCAGGGTTGGCACCTGGTTATAGTTCATCGTGAACCGTCGGTAAGACAGGCTGCTTGGCGCTGGCTCCTGACCGCCTGGGTCGATCGGCACCACCCGCCAATAATATTCGCCATTGGCGAGCTTGCTTTCGGGCTGGTGGGAGGTTGCCAGCGTGAGACGCTCATAATCATAAGGCTTGATAAAACTGGGCGACGAGTCGATTTCCAGGCGGTAGCGCGATGCTCCTACGACCGGCGCCCAGCTAAAGGTTGGCGCGTCGAAAAACTCTACCGCCGCGTCAGCCGTCGGCGAAATCAGCGATGGCTTGTTGCCTGGGCTAGCCCACTGCTTGGTAAAATTGCGGCTGCTGCTGAATGCGCCCACGGTCGGCTCCTGTACCCGCACGCGCCAGTACCATACGCCGTCCCGAAACAGGTTGGCTTCCATCGGGATGAAACTGGTCAATTGTGTCGTGTATTCCTTGTAAGTATTCGGGTTGAAGCCTGCCGTCTCGCTGATCTGGATGAGGTAGCGGGTCGCGCCGGGCACTGCCTGCCAGGAAAACTCCGGCAGAGCCACCGGTGGGCTGACCAGTTCGCCGCTCAGCGCTGAATCGTCGATGGCGGTCACGATGACGCCGTTTGCCGGCGCCAGCAAGGTGGGCGCTTCCTGGGCGTATGCCGGCGCGATCCCTGCCGGGCTTGTCAGCCCAAGCAGCAGCGCTGTCAGCATCAGCCAAGACATGATAGGTTGGCGCCTTGGGCGAGCCGGGCGTTGTTGGGATTTTTTCAAAAGTTGGATGTGCATAAAGACCTCTGACTCATCAGTTCTGTAGAGGGAATAAAGATCACGAAGCTCGTGTAGTGGTTAACAGATTCAACGAATAGGAGCCTGGTTCGTTTCCCTGCTGGGACAATCAGTTACCCTCGCCAAAAAAATTGTATCATAGGAGCAAAGCGGGGAATTGCCTTGTGATTTACACTTTCGTTAGGAAAAAGCCCCCGTCTGAGGCGGCGATGATTCAAAACGGCGATATACTAGTGACAGGCAAATTTCATCCCATGGAGATTCCTATGTACCCTAATTGGCAGCAAGGCGACGTTCAAATTGGCGATCTGAAGATGCATTACACCCGCACCGGCGTGAATAAGCCGGTGATTGTCCTGGCGCACGGTTTTTCGGATAACGGCATGTGCTGGCTCCCGGTGGCGCAGGAGCTCAGCTCCGATTATGCCCTGGTCCTGCCCGACGCCCGCGGTCATGGTCTTTCTTCGCGGGTGCAGCCCGGCATGAAAATCAACCGCGCGGCAGACCTGGCTGGCTTCATTCGCAGCCTGGGCTTGGAAAAGCCCATCGTGGGCGGGCATTCAATGGGCGGAGTGACCGCCGCTATGCTGGGGGCAAACGACCCTGACCTGGCGCGCGCCTTGATCCTGGAAGACCCTGCCTGGTTTGACCAGCCCCCACCGCCGCAGCGCTTTGCTGAAGACAATCCCTGGCGCAGGGAGCTGGTTCAGATGTCCACCCAATCGCTCGAGGAGATTATGGCGACCTGCCGGGCAAACAGTCCCACCTGGGACGAGATCGAGCTGCGCCCCTGGGCTGAATCGAAGCAGCAGTTCGATTTGAACGTGTTCAACGTGCAGGATGAGTGGCAGGATTGGAAAGATGTGGCGACGCGCATCCGCGTCCCCACGCTATTGATCACCGCTGACCCCGAAAAAGGCGCTATTGTGACCCCGGAGACGGCGCGGCTGTCTCAGGAATTGAATCCCCTTATCCAGATTGCTCCGATTCCTTCCGCCGGGCACAACATCCGCCGCGAAAATTTCGCTGCCTTTATGCAGGCGGTGCGCAATTTCTTGAAGGCGGTGTGATCAGGCGCCTTGCGGCACAGGCTGCATCGCCGCCTGGACGATCAAGCGGGCTGCCCGCTCGAGGCTCAGGCGGCTGGTATTGATCACCAGGTGGTAGAGCAACGGGTCAGCCCAATCAACCCCGTAGAACTGGCGCAGGTAGGCGGCAGAGGCGGCGTCATTCGCTTCGATGAGGTCCTGCGCTGCGCGCCGGGCTTCGACCGAGCTGGCGTAAGTGCGTTCTGCCATGAGAGGAGAGTTCCTCACGCGCAGGATGCGGTCCTCTAGCGGCGCGACGATGCGCACGTGAAACACATCCGGCTGATCTTTGAGGATAACTTGCCCGCCGCGCCCCACGATAACCATCGAGCCGGTCTTATAAGCAGTCATGACTGCCTTACGGGTCAGCGCCAGCGCATCTTCTTCGCTAAAGCGCATCTCCTCTGTTGAACGGACGCCAGAAGCGTCCTCTTTCCAGATGCGCACTTGCGCCAGCGTGCGTGAGCGTCCCAGCAGCCGCTCAAAAAAGTTCTTGACCTTGTAATTGTCCTCGGAATAATCGATCAACTCCTGCTCAGACAGGCCCGAATCGAGGGCTGCTTTCGCCAGGATGTGCTTGTCGAAGAGATGGAAGCCGGTTTCATGGCAGATCAGCTCAGCAATTTCATCGCCGCCGCTGCCAAACTGGCGAGAGATGGTAATCACTTTCATAACGCGCCTCCTTTCAGGTCTGGATGACGATTCAAAACACCCGCTCTGGATGCGGCGGGTGTTTGACAAGGCGCTGGCTGTGATGTTCCCACCGCAACCATACGGTGAGAAACGATATGGATTGATTTAAATATAGCATAAATTTGCGCCCGTTTCAACGCATAAACGGGGCATTTTCCATTGACGGCAGGGGCTACTTCATGAAGTCAAAAGCCTGGTTTCTGGTCAAGTAGTCCACTTCGCCATCCACAAACTTTGCCACGGTCGTCAAGAGAGGGTGCTCGAAGAAGGATTCGGTCCCCTTTGGAAAGATCAATGGCTGCAGGTCGCTCCACCAGCTCACATAATGAATCATGGCGATCATCGGGCGGGGGGTGTCAGAGTGGTTGGGCATGCCGGCGTGCCACAGGCGGATGTCGCGAATCACCACGCTGCCGGCGCGGGCGGAATACTGGAAGCCTGGCGTCACCTTGCGCCGTTCAGCCAGTTTCTCCTCTGGCACCTTGATATCTCCCCCTTGGATGGCAAGGCTCGTATCCAGGTGCGTGCCAGGCCAGATTTCAGTGCTGCCGTTGTGGGGCGAGACATCTACCGGCAACACGTTGACCACCAGGGCGTAAGGCGGCGTGGCGACTGGCAGGTTATGCCAGAGCTGCCCCATATCGGCGTGTACTGGCTGCCGACCACCCTGTTTAGGCAATGCCGTGTTCCCGCTGTAAAAGGCGTTCTTTAACCCCGGACCCAGGATGGCGTACGTGATAGCGATGACGATATCGTTCACCAGCACATCGCGAAACAGATAGGGAGGGAAAGGCGGCGGGTCTTGCTGGATGTTTCCTCTGTTGAAGTTGAAGGGGACATCCTTTCGCTGCAGGATGAACTCGACATCGGTAATCATCTTTTCTGCCAGCACAGCGGCATGACTGCGCTCGACGACATCGTTCAAGATGACATAACCATCTTCCTGCAGAGCGTGTACCGCCCGTTGGAGGTGTTCAGGAGCGATCTTTCCCGATTGAATTTCCTGGGGGGTGATGTCGATTGTGGTCATAAAGGCTGCCTCAAGGGTAGGAGTGGTATTGGTCGATAAACAGGTAAATTGGACAAACTTTGCCTATTATAAAAGACATCATGATGATGTCAAGCGTTGTGCTGCAACAGATTAAGCCGCCGGGCGCTCCGCTCGATGCGATTCCGCCTCTCAGGGGTGATGCTTTCACCCAGGTATTCCAGCCCCAACAACGCCGCTCCTACCACTGGCTCGTATCGGGCAGCGACCAGGCGCGCCCGAGGCGCAACGGCATGGATGCCGGTAGCCAGCGCCTCCCGCAGCAGGCTTCCTTGGGCTCTGAAGATGCTGCCCGACAGCACCACTTCCACTTCCAGCCGGGTCATGTCAAAGCGCTTCAGCGCGGCGGTGATCAGCCCGGCGCAGCCAAGACCAAAGTCATGGATGATCTGATTTGCCACCCAGTCGCCCTGATAACCCACCTCAAAGAGCAGCGGCGCCAGCCCGCGGATACCTTCCGGCGGCAGGCGACCTTCTACATCAGCGCGCAGCAGGCTGTCCACATCAGGCAGGTGAAAAACTTGCAGCGCTGCTTGCGTCAGCCTGGTCTCGGGAACGCGCCCAGTCTGCGCCTGGTATATGGCATTCAAAACCCGCCGCCCCAGCCCATCTGCCCCTTGCAGCAGCCATTCCTGATAATAACCGTAAATGAATTCGCGCCCATCCGGCGCGCGCACCGCGCAGTTGCCGCCCGAACCCAGAATCAGGATAACGCCGAAGGGCTGTTCTGTGCCGGCGCGCAGCGCAATCAGGCTGTCGTTGACCACTTTGACGTTCTCGCAAAATCCCAGTCGACGGATATTATCTTCGAGTAGCGGATATTCATCTGCCCAGTCAGCGCCGGTGATGCCGCCCATCATCAAGGACAGTTGCTTTGACTGTACGCCAGCTTGCTGCAGAGCCGCCTGGCAGGCGCTGGCGATGGCGCGCATGGCTTTGTCCATGCCGACATAAGCATGACAGGCGCCTTCCGCCAGCCCCAGCGAGAGTAAATCACCTTCACGGCTGGCAAGGACCGCCCGCGTATGTGTGTTGCCCTGGTCAATGGCAAGGATGTATTCGCTCATGCTGCAACAGTGCGCAGGGCTGCCTGGTAGATGCGCTCGATCTCGCGCCGGCGGTCGGCGTCGAGTTCGAAGCTGTGGGCGGCAATGCGCCGCCTGACCTCAGCCCGAACGCGCGCCGACAGGCGCGGTTCGCCCTGGTTCAGCCAGGGACCAATCGCGCCGCGCAGGAACCGCCTGGGATACCAGGTGTGCGTGCGGTAGTGGTCCAGCGTGCTGTCCAATCCCATGAAGCCCCGCGTGACGCCGCGGCGGATTTCCTCCAGCCAGTCTGATTCGGCATCTTCGCCCAGCCAGTTTCCTTTCAAGGCGCGCTGTACCCAATCCCTGATTTCGCAATCTATCAGCAGCTGCTCTGGGCTGAAGATTTCATCCAGGCTGAGCGTGCCCGCGCAGGAAAAGTGGCGCGTTCCCAGGAAAGCGCCGGTCGCCATGATGGCAGCTTTTTCTGCGGCGGATTGGCAATCGGGCAGCTTAGCCATTACGTGAATGTTGTCAGGTCCCTCGCCCGGCTGGCGTCCATAGAAGCGGTTGAAATCGGCGCTGAGCATCTGGAAGAGCATGTTCTCCGGCGAACCGAACACCATGGCGCCCTCGCGCAAATCGGATGGGAAGATCTGCGGGGAAAACCCAACCGGCTTGCCGGTGAGCAGGTGGACGGCAATGGCTCCGCCAATCACCTCTGCGGATGCCAATGCCAGCGCGCCAAAGGGATGAATGGGGGCTGTCGTCCCGCTGGAAGGCATACTGCTGACTGAGATGTAATCCAGCCGGTCGAGGCAGGACATGACCACCTCCAGCGACTCGCCCCCCAGGCGCAACGGCGTGGGCATGTACACCGGCAAGCCGTGCATGGGCTGACCCATCACTTCTGCCATGTCCAGCAAGAACCGCACGGTCCTGGCGGAGGTGGGGTCCACCGGGGTGGCGCCCTGGCGGGCGTAGAGCGCAGCAATGCGGTATTGGGCAATCGGCTGTAGGTCGGGTGGCGCATCCATTGGAATGCCCGGCGGCGCCCCGTAAACGCCTTCTTCCGCCAGGCTGTCCACCAGCTTGGTCATCTCGATCAGGCGTTCAGTGGTGTAAGGGATGACGCGGTCGCTTTCGACATCGTGAACGTAGAGCGAATACGAACTGACGCTCAGGCTCAATCTGCCGTCATCCGGCGGCGAGGCTTTGGCTTGATGGCTGGCAAGCTGGCGGCGCGTTTTCTCAATGAAATCGTCAACGATCCTCTCGGGGAAAGTCACCCGTTCTCCTGCAAGGCGCAGTCCAGCCTGCTCCAGGCGCTGGCGGTATGCTTCCTGGCGCACTTCCAGACCGATTTGCTCCAAAATTTGTTTTGCCAGTGCATGAATCCGTTCCGCCTCTTCGGTTGAGAGGAGCCGATCGCGCTGCAATTTGAGCGGCTTGAATTTGATAAACGTCTCTTCCAAGTTCTATTTCCTTAGAGAAAATTATGAGGAGCTGTGCAGCGTGATCTGCTGACGCCTGGCGTTGGCTGCTTGGTTGCAATCAATTCCAGGTATATTTTCCATACTGCCGCCCCGTCTCGTACATTGCCCACAGGTTGGCGAGCGGCACGCGCGGCGGCAGGTCGTTGGCTTCTTTCAGGATGATCTTACCGCCCCGCATGATGCCGCTCGACAGGATTTCCCGGGTAAGGCGCTCGATCTCAGCCGGCGTGTCATTGAGCAGATTGTGCACCGGCACGCCTCCCTGGATTTCAACGTCGTCTCCCACCTCATCCCGCAGCGTGCGCCAGTTGATAGGGAAGCCCGTGTCAAAGCTCTTGACGTTGAGTTCTTTGACCAGGATGGGCAGGTGACGCTGCACGTTGCCGCACAGGTGTATCGAATGCGGTCCAGCTCCAAAGAGCGCCTCGTAGTACTGCCGATGATAGGGGAGTACTTTTTCCCGGTAAAGGCGAGTGGAGAGGAACTGGACAGCGTCATCGGCAAACCAGCCGCGCGTCGGTTTTGGGTCTAACCCCAGGTATTCGCGCCAGGCGCGGATGCGCGTGATGATAGCTGTGGTCACCAACTGCATGAGCTGATGGTAGTAATCTTCGTCTGTCAGCATATCCTCGAAGATCGCCGTGCCCCGAATGCCATTGGCAACCGTCAGGGGACCATCGCTTCCCAGCGGCACTGGCGGGGAAATGTGGACCGGCTTGTCGTGAAACCCTTCGCGGCTGGCTCTTGCCACGCAGTATTCATAGAATTCCCGGATGTGACCCATGAAGCCGTCAAAAGGTCCTGGGATACCGCGCTCCAGTATCTCGTACTTGGCTTCGCCGGCGTATCGCGGGCGGGTGGTGGCGATCTGCCCTTCGGGATAGACTATCTCGCATCCCAGCCAGGATTCCTCATAGACGTTGCCAAATTCCAGCATGATCTTCCAGCTCTCTGCTGGGATACCCATTTCGTCATCCTGGGGAATGTGGTGGGCGGCGTAGTACTTGTGGTTTAGCGTCACCTGGTAGAAGATTTCGGGCTGGTTCAGGTATTGCTGCCAGGAAAGCCCTTCCCGGTTGAGGTTCGCATCCAGTATCCAGATGCGCGGACCGGAGGTGATCAGCACCGGAACGCGGATGGGTCTTCCGGCGGTGTAAGCGTCCCACACCTGGCGGACTTCTTCGTTGTGCTGCGTAAAGTCCATGTCCATCCCGCGCAGCTCGGCTATGCAAACTGCGGCAGATAATCAGCCTGGGCAATCAGCATCTCGTCCAGGATTTTCTCGGCAACGTCAGGGCTGGGGACGTTGGGGTCGATAATCAACGCCTCCAGGGCAGCCTGGCGGTCACCTTTGACGGCAGCATCCACGACCAGGTCCATGATGTACAACTGCAATTCCAGGATTCCGGCGATGGCGGAGGGCAGCTCTCCCATGTGCAGCCCGTAGATTTTATCAGCGCCGACGATGGCGGGAATCTCGACCACCGCCCCCTGCTTCAAGTTGCTGATATAGCCATCGTTTGCCTGGTTGAGCGACAGGATGTACCGGTTGCCGTTATCCAGCAGCGATAGCAGGATATCAATCGTCTGCCAGCGCAAGCCGCCTTCGATTAGCAGGCTTTTGAGCACCTTCATCTCTGACTCGTTGAGCGGACCACCTCCACTGGCGAGGAGTTCGACTTCTTTCTCACGTTCTTTCTCGCTTTGATCGCCGCGGAAGATCCAGGCGGTTTGCTCAGGTTTCAAGTACTTCCAGCCCCACCCCAGGTATTCGCCGACGTGCGTGTCTGCCGGTCCGGGGTAGTATCCAAAGCGCCGCAGGCATTCGCGCGAGAGCGGTTCCCAGTCAGGGTCGAAGCTTTCGATGCGCTTCTTGAATTCGGGATACAGGTCTTCGCCGCTGCCCGTACGGCGCACGTCCATGACCCAATGGCAATGGTTGATACCAGCCACCTTGATGTCGATATCGTGTTGTTGCAAGCCAAGCACCCGCGCCATGTTGTTCTGAGTGATATAGGCGCCCAGGCAAATTCCCACGTTCTTGACCCGGGTATAACGGTTCAAAGCCAGGCACAGGCGGCTTTCAGGATTGCTCAAGTTGAGCAGCCAGGCATTTGGGCATAGCCGTTCGACATCGCGGGCAATTTCCAGCAACAGCGGCACCTGGCGCAGCGTGTGGAACATGCCGCCGGGACCGCCATTTTCGCCGTACAACCGCCGGCAGCCATGCTTTTCGGGAATGCTGATGTCGAGCTGCCACATCTCATAATGCTTGCGTTCCACCGAGGTCACCACCACATCCGCGCCAGGCAGCGCCTCACGGCGGTCGTCAGTGGCTGAGATTTTCAACCCGGCGCCCCACATCTCGTTCAAGCGCAGCGCCAGGCGTTGCATGCGTTCCAGCTTGTCCACGGCAATATCTACCAGCACTACCTCACAGCCGTGCAGCTCTGGGGTATCCATCAGATCTTTGAGGGTCATCAAACCAAAGGAGTGACTGCCTGCGCCGATGAGCACAATTTTAGGTTTTTTCATAGGGATATCCTTTGTCAAAGAATTTTGCTTGCTACAGGGTTTTCCTGCGCAGCGAAGGCGCTCGATGTCAAACGCCTTTCAAGCCGGTCAGGGTAATTCCTTCGATGAAATACCGCTGGGCAATGAAGAACAGGATAATCAGCGGGAAGCAGGTTGCCAGCGATGCCGCCATCATCAGACTCCACTTCACCGAGGTACGTGTACGGAAAGCGTACAATCCCATCACCAGCGGATATTGGTCCTGTCCTTTCAGATAGATCAAGGGACCAAAGAAATCGTTCCATATGTACATGATATTGAAAACCGCAATCACCAGCAAGGCGGGCGTGATCAGCGGCACCACGACCTTCCATAAAATGACGAAATCATTTGCCCCATCCACGTAGGCGGCGTCGGTCAGGTCCCAGGGGATGGTCATCATGAACTGCCGCAGCAGGAAGATGTTGAACGATGCCCCAAAAAACGTTGGCACGATCAGCGGGGCGTAGGTGCCTACCCATCCCAGCGTCTTGAACAAGACGTAGGTGGGGATGAGCGTGACGATGCCCGGCATCATCATGGTCGCCAGAGTGATCATGAAGAGTGCGTTCCTGCCTGGAAAGCGCAGGCGCGCCAGCGCATAGGCGACGATGGTCGAAGAAATTAATGTGCCGATAGTGGTCGTGATGACATAATACAGTGTATTCCTGAGCAGCAGGGTAAAACGAAACGCCGGGGTGGTCAGCGCTTCGATGTAATTACTCCACATAATGGGCTTGGGTATCCAGATGAGCGGGTCGGTGAAAACCTGCGTCTCTGGCTTTAAAGAGGTAATGATGACCCATAGGAAGGGTATCAGGAATATGATCGCCACTGAAAACAGGATGGCGTGGATGACAATACTTTGAATAAAATGGCGCAGCATCTGGCGCCGGCGCAGGCGCGCCATCTCGGGAGTCTTCAGGGCTTGTGCGGTGTTCATGCTTTTCTCCTTAATGGCGACCCGCCGCTTCATAATAAACCCACTGGCTGGAAGAACGCACCAACAGTAAGGTGATGGCAACTAATGCCAGGAACATTGCCAGCGCCATCGCTGAGGCATATCCCATGTTGAAATAGCGAAAAGCGTTGCGGTATAGCAGCAACATGTACATCAGCAACGAGTTCAGCGGACCGGCTGTGTTGGCGCTGCCGGTTGCCACGAAGGCGCTGCCAAACACTTGAAATGAGCCAATGATGCCCAGGATGAGATTGAAGAAGATTGTTGGGGAAAGCAGCGGCAGGGTGACATGGCGAAAGCGCTGCAATGTATTGGCGCCGTCGATCATGGCGGCTTCCATCAGCGATTGCGGGATTTCCTTGAGCGCCGCCAGGAAGATCAGCATGGTGCCGCCGGTGCCGCCCCACAGCGCCATCAAGATCAAGGCTGGTTTCGCCCATACCGCGCTGCGCAGCCATCCAATCGTTGGGACGCCGAACAGATTGAGGAATTGGTTGACCAAGCCCAGCTTGGGATCCAGCATGACCATCCACAGCAACACCCCTGCCACCGCTGGCACCAGCCCGGGCAGGTAATACGCCGTGCGATAAAAGCCGATGCCGCCGATCTTCTGGTTGAGCAGGATTGCCAGCAGCAACCCGACCAGCAGACCCAGCGGCACCGAGATGAGGGCGTAATACATGGTATTTTTTACCGAGAGCCAGTACAGGGGGTCTTCCAGGAACATTTTTTGGAAGTTCTGTAACCCCACCCAAACCGGAGGCCTCAATACGTTGTAATCCGTCATGGAGAAAAAGAATGAGGCGATCATGGGGTAGGCGGTGAAGACAAGCAGTGAGATGATCCACGGGGATACAAACAAGTAAGCCGTCAGGGCTTCGCGGCGCTGCCGGTTCATGTGAAAACGCGGAATCTTGTGAGAAGCGTGGGAGAGGTGTGCTTCAGCCATGGTTTCTCCTGTACCCCCTCACCCCGTTCCCAATTCCCGTCAGGGAACGGGTTAGGGGTGAGGGAAAAGGTTTGAACATTTAGGCTTCATTGTCCCTTTCCTTACTTTTAAGAAGGTAAAGAAAGGGCAAAATGAAGTTTATAAGTTCTTCAATGTTTCTTCCAGCTTGCTCTGGCAGGTGGCTTGCGCCTCCTTCATCGCATCGGCAGGCGACTTGACCTTGTGTAATACCTGGTCGATCACCTCGCCAAGCGTGTTCGTGGCAAACTCCTCGATGGGCGAGGTCCACATCACCGCTGTATCCACCAGGTAATCGGTGAAGAACTTGTGGAAGTCCTTGGCGCGCTCCAAGCCGAAGGTGGTTTCCACTGCCTTGCACCAGATGTCCGCCGGGGCTTTGTTCCAGGCAGGAGTATCCATGGTGCCGTTTTCATACCAGGTGACCCAGCCCTCGGTGCACATGTACTCGCTGAACAGGAAGCCTTCATCGGGGTGAGGACCTCCCTTCGGCATCCCCCACCAGTTAGGCCAGAAACCTGTCACCGACTTGCTGCCCTTGGGACCAACCGGGAACTTGGCGATCTCGAATTCGAACGGGATGGCAGCATCCGTGGGCGCCCAGGCGCCGGAGGTGGAAATGGCGGCTTTGCCCAGGTTGAAGCCGCTGTTGGGATAAACATCATCCCATGAAGCGACCAGGTTGAAAGCTTCGATATCCCCGCCATACAGGTCTTCGAGGTATGAAAGCCAATGCGCCAGCATCTCGATGTTGTTCTCGCTGTCGATCTTGTACTTGACCTCCTCTGGATCGAAGATCATACCGCCGTTCAGCGCTGTCCACACCGGGTCGAGCCAGCGGCTTGACCAGGGCACAAAGCCGGCTTGGGCTACTGCGCCGGTATCATCGTACTTGGTCAATTTCTTGGCATATTCCTTGAGTTCGTTCCAAGTCTTGGGGAAATCTTCGCGCTTGGATGATAATCCTACCTCTTCGAACAGGGCTTTGTTGAAGAACATGCACCCTGCGCCAGCCGAGGCGGGCAAGCCGAAGGTCTGACCTTTCCACTGGCAGGATTTGAGTGGTCCTTCGTAGAATGCGCCCTTGGTTGCCAGCTTAGCGCCATCCATATAGCTGTCGATCGCTGCCAGGGCGCCTTGCGCGCCGAACTGGCTGGGCGGCGTCCACAAAGTAATCGAATCGGGCGGGTTGCCGGCGGCAATGCGCGCCAGCAGCACTTCGAAGTAATCGCCGCCACCAGGAGGTCCGCCGCTGATCTCGAACTCGACCTGGATATTGGGGTGAATCGCCATAAAATCATTGACAACTTTTGGAAAGACCTCCTGGCAGGTGGGCGTGGAGAACTGGTTCCACCAGGAGATGGTCACCTTTTCGGCTGCCGGAGCTTCGGCTTCGACTGGAGCTTGTTCAACCGCCGGTTCGGTTGTCTTGGCAGCGCAGGAAGCCAGCAGCGTCGCGCTGCCAGCCAGCCCGGCGAGCTTGAGAAAGTCGCGGCGATTGACGGTCTTTTTGGTTATTGTGCTTGCTTTCATGTTCAGGTTCCTCCAAATTTGATGGTTGTTGATTGTCGGTGCATGGTGATAAATCCATCTGGGCGATTCTGTTTTTTAGCGCCTCCTTTCACTTGTCGCCATCGGTTCAGGCATGCATATGGAACTTATATCGCTCCGAGTTGAAAGCGGTGCGGGTTACTTCAATCACCATCCCTGAATCCAGGTAAGTGGTCTGAAGGCTGACCAGCAGCGCAGCCGGCAATGCCAGCTTGAGCAGGCGCGCTTCATCAGCGTTCGCCAGGCAGGCTTCGATCACCGTCGTCGAACGCGCCAGGGTCAACCGATATTCCGTGCGCAAGACGGCGTATAAAGATTGGTTGGTGAAGTCAAAACGCAGCAGGTTCAGGCAGAGGTGGTGCGGCAGGTAGGTCAATTGAAGCGCAATGGGCTGCCCGTCTGCCAGGCGCACGCGGTGCAGCCGCACGACTTCGCTCCCCTTGGGAATTTTTAGAGAGGTTGCCAGCTTCTCATCAGCCGGCAGGAGCGACGCCTCCAGCACCTGGCTGGAGGCATGCATCCCGCGCCGCTCCAGGTCTTGCGTAAAACTGCTGAGCGGGCGCAGTTCCTCTGTCATGGTGGGGTCTGAGATATAGGTGCCTTTACCGACGCTGGTGTAAACCAGCCCCTCTTGCGCCAGGGTCTGTAGCGCCTGGCGCACGGTTATCCTGCTGATGCCGTATCGCTGGCAAAGCTCACGTTCAGAGGGCAGCCGTTCGTCAGGGCGCAGCTCTTTTCGCAACGCCTGTTCACGCAGCAGGTTCGCCAGTTGAATGTGCAAGGGGACGCTGGAGGTTCTGTTGAGCATGTGCTCGATTGGGAGGATATTACCGGTTATAACCTATCATAATCATAGGTTTTTTTGGAAGTTTGTCAAGATGACATTTGACACTTTTACCCTTGGTCAGCCTGTCATAAGGGCTGGCAGCGACCGGCATGACGATGCTGACGGCGGCGCATTCCAGGACCGACCGACAGGGGGCGCACTGCCAGGGTTAACTGCTGCCTTCTTTGCTGGGGCAGCGTGGCAGTTTCGATATGCGTGATTGAATAACGTGTGTGATGGAAAATTCGCACGGAGACCAGATTCTATAAAACAACCGCCCAGCCGAAAGACCGGGCGGTTGTTGTTTAGAGAGAAACGGAATTATCGAACCGCTTTGACCGACTCGCTTGCCTTGTGTCCGTTGCCATCAAACCTGAGGTGTGCAATTTCCTCCGGCAGGTCGCGGCGGAACTGGCTCATGTACAGGTGGTAATAAAACCCCTTCTTTTCCAGCAGCTCATCGTGCTTGCCGCGTTCGACGATCTGCCCTTTATCCAGAACCAGCAGCATATCGGCGTTGCGAATCGTGCTCAAGCGGTGGGCAATGACAAAGCTGGTGCGCCCGGAGAGCAGTTTTTCCAGCGCCTTTTGGATTAACCGCTCGGTGCGCGTGTCCACGCTGGAGGTCGCTTCATCCAAAATTAGGATGCGCGGGTTTGCCAGCACCGCGCGGGCAATCGAGAGCAACTGCCGCTGCCCCTGGCTCAAACCGCTGCCGCGCTCGCCTAGAACGGTCTGGTATTTCTCCGGCAGGCGTTCGATGAAGGTATCGGCGTGCGCCAAACGCGCTGCCTCGATGACCTCTTCGTCCGTGGCGTCCGGTCGTCCAAAGCGGATGTTTTCCATCACGCTGGCGCTGAACAGGAAGGTGTCTTGCAGGACGATGCCAATCTGCTTCCTCAGGCTTTCTGCCTGCACCTTGCGGACGTCGTAACCATCGATCAAGACCTCCCCTGAACATACGTCATAAAAGCGGGGGATGAGGTTGATGATGGTGGTCTTGCCTGCTCCGGTTGGTCCCACAATGGCAATCGTCTGCCCAGGCTCTGCCTTGAAGCTGACATTTTCCAGCACGGGCTGGTCGGCGACATAGGCTGCGCAGACATTCCTGAACTCCACCTCGCCCTTGATCGGCGGCATTGGGATGGCATCCGGCGCATCCTGCAGCTCTGGCTTGGTGTCCAGCAGGTTAAAGATGCGCTCTGCCCCGGCAATGGCGTTCTGGATGTTGGTCCACAGCGTGGAAATCTGCTGGATGGGCTGGTTGAAACGCTGAACGTAGCCCAGGAAGGTGATCACCAAGCCCAGCGAAACCGCCGTACCCATGAAATTTCCACCGTTCAGCAGCGCCAGCCCGCCGGTAATGGTCACCACAGCCAATCCCAGGTAACCCAGAGCTTCCAGAATGGGCATTAAGGCGGCAGTGAAAGAAACGGCGCGGATGTTGGCGTCCCGGTTCGCTGCGTTGACCAGGCGGAACTGTTCGATGTTCTCCTCAGCGCGGTTGAAGGCTTGCACCTCACGCACGGCGGCGATATTCTCCTGCAATTCGGCGTTCACGTTGCCCAGTTCCTTGCGGCTGGCGCGGAAAGCCTTGCGCGCCTGGGAGGAAAACCATAGCGTCGCAATGACCATCAGCGGGGTCACCGCCATGCTGAGCAGCGCAAAGGGGACGCTCTTGACGAGCATGTTGTAAGCAATCCATCCCAGCAGCAGCACGCCGCTGATCACGTTGACCAGCGCGAAGTTGACCGCCTGACCAATGGCTTCGGTATCGTTGGTGATGCGACTCATCAGGTCGCCAGCCTCGTGCTCGGTGTAATAGCTCATTGGCAGGCGGTGCAGGTGTTCAAAGACCCTGACTCGCAGCGCGCGCAGCACATGCTGTCCTGTCCAGGTCATGGCGAAGAAGGTCAAACCCGTCATGATCGCGCCCAATACGTACAGTCCGATCAGAATCACGATCAAGCGACCTAGTCCGGCGATGCGGTCGGCAGGAGTCATGTTGGCAGGAATCTGGTAATTTCCCAGCGAAAACAGGGCTTTAACCACCGTTTGGGTCGTTCCCTGGGGTTCCTTTGCCAGCCAGCAATTGGATTGGGCGCTGCCAAAGAAATTCGCCAGCCCGCCAAAGCTTCCCTGCGTCGAGCCTGCGGCAACGTTTGGGCTCAGAAAGCAGTCCACTAGTTGTCCGGTTAATTCCGGCGAGGTCACTTGCGCCCAGGTCGAAATAATCACCATCAGCCCTGCCAGGATCAGCCCGATCCAAAAGGGTTTAAAATAGCTCGCAAAGCGGCTCAGTGTCTTGAGGGCGTTTTGGGGCTTGGCGGTTTCTTGATTTAATAAATGTCGGGGTCCACCATGAAACATTCGATTGCTCCTAATCTTAGGCTACGCCGCTAATTTCTCTTCGGCGATCAATTGAGAGCTGTAGATCTCGGCGTAAACCTCGCTCTCCTCCATCAATTCCTCATGCCGTCCCTGGGCAACCACCTGCCCTTTATCCAGCACCAGGATCAAATCCGCGCTCATCACGGTGCTGATGCGTTGTGCAATGACAAAGCTCGTTCTGCCTTCCATGAGACGGTCCAACGCTGACTGGATTTGCGCCTCTGTCGTCAGGTCCACCGAGCTGGTAGAGTCGTCCAGGATCAGGATGCGCGGGTTGAGTAGCAGCGCGCGGGCAATCGCTACCCGCTGTTTTTGTCCACCGCTCAATGTAGCGCCGCGTTCGCCAACCAGGGTATCATACCCCTCGGGGAAGGACATGATGAAATCGTGGGCAGCGGCAGCTTTGGCTGCCTCGATCACTTCATCCAGGGTCGCCTCTGGCTTGCCAAAGGCGATGTTCTCCCGGATAGTGCCGGCAAACAGCGTGGTTTCCTGCAGCACAATGCCGATTTGAGAACGCAGCGAGGACAGGGTGACATCGCGCAAGTCATAACCATCGATGGTGATGCGTCCCTCGGTAGGGTCATAAAAGCGCGGCAGCAGGTTGATGATTGTGGTCTTACCGGACCCCGTCGCGCCGAGCAGGGCAACCCTTTGCCCCGGCATGGCTTCGAAGCTGACGTTTTTCAACACCGGCTCGCCGCTGCCAAAATAGCGGAAGGACACGTTCTCGAAATGGATACGACCCTGCACCGGCGGTAATTCTATGGCGCCGGGTTTGTCGGTTACATCGTTTTGGGCATCCAGGATTTCGAAGATACGCACCGAAGAAGCGGCTGCCTGCCCGAATTGGGTGATGATGAAGCCAAATTGGGCGACCGGAAAGAACAGGTACATCAGGTACAGGCTGAACTCCTGCCATTCTCCCAGGGTGAGCGTGTTATTGATGATCTGGCGCCCGCCGGCGTACAGCACCGATGCCTGCCCCAGGTTGGCAATTAAGAAAGTAAAGGGGAAGAGGAAGGTGAACAGCCGGGCAACGAAAATTTGCTGGCTCATCAGATCGTCCGCAGCCCTGGCAAATTTCTTCTGCTCGCTTTTTTCGCGGGTGAACGATTTGATCACCTTCATACCTGCCAGGTTTTCTTGCAGCAGCGTGTTCAAGGCAGAGATCTTCTGCTGTACTTTGGTAAACAGCGGCTGACTGATCCTGCCAAAGATCATGAACAGGATGAATGCTACCGGCAAGATCCACACCGCCACCAGCGCCAGGCGGGCATTGGTGGTAAACAGGATGATCAGGGTGCTGGAAAGCAGCAAAAAGGCGCTGACGAGCTGTAGCAAACCCTGCCCAATGAATAAGCGTACTTTCTCGATGTCATCGGTTGCCCGCACCATCAACTGACCCGTCTGGTTGCGGTCATGGTACGAAAAGGACAGCCGCTGTATCTTGGCAAACAGATCATTGCGCAAGTCGAACGCCATGCTTTGCGAGTTGCGCTCTGCCCAGTAGGCTTGCAGGAAGCCGAAGAGACCGCGCAGCGCGGCGAACCCAACGATTGCCAGCCCTGCCCGCCACAAATCGCCTGAGGCTTTTTCGGCAGTGGTATTCAGGGTAGCAATCAGTTGCTCCAGCGTTGTATTGGCAGGGAGCTTGAGAAACTCCAGCAAGGCTGGCAGCGCCTGGCTCATCAGGGCAGCAGGTATCTTCGGCAGGTTATCCAGCATCATCTTGGCGACTGCCCCACTGGTCACGGCATCGATCATGTCGCGAATCATGCGCGGCACTGCCAGCATGGACAGCGTGGAGACTACCATGAAGATGTAGGGCAGCATTGCCTGCCCGCGGTAACGCCACAGATAACGCGTGGCGCGGCTGATGCTGTTCTTCATCGGGGGAGCGCCTGTGCGCTCACGAGGTGGGATTGATAATTGTCGGTTCAATGCGATGATCCTTTCTATCAGCTCCGGCTATGGCTTGGTTGGGCGATTTTCCGGGCTGGGTTCAGCCTGTTCCAGGCAACGGGCAGCCTGGGTCAGCAGCTTGAGCGCCCGTTGAATGTCTTCCTGCTCCTGGGGAGTCAGCTCAATGGTCAGCGCTTCCATCCAGCGGCGTCGCGCCTCGATGCCCTGTTGTATCAAATCCCTGCCTCGCTGCGTGAGGCGTAATTGCTTCACGCGCCGGTCGTGGGAGGCTTCGAGGCGCTCGACCAGCCTCTGCTGTACCAGGCGTTCCACCAGTTGGCTGGAAGCCGCCGGGGTAATATCGAGTTGTGTGGCGACCTCTGTAATTTCACAGCGGTCCTCGTGGTACAGGCGCATCATGACGTTCAACTGCGAGGCAGAAAGCCCTGAAGCGCTCATGAAGCGTTTAAATTCCCGCATGGAGTGGTGCATGAAAATCTCGGTCCACTCTTGCAGGGTTTGAGTGAATTCTGGGCTGGGAGACATATACTTAAGCCTTCTAATTAATTAAGCGGGCTTAAATATATGCGTCTATGCGTATTTTGTCAAGCGCTTTCTGAGAAAATTCTCAGCAAGAAACAGCCGTCCGCCGACAATCCGCTGGCTATTGCGAGGCAGTTGCTGTAGGGGTGCCCGTAGGCGGTATGGCGATGGTCGGCAGCAGCGTGCCCTGTGTTGCGGTGGGCACCGGCGTGGCAATGTTGACCGGAATCTTGATAATCTGACCGATCTTGATGTCGTTGGCGTTCTTGATGGTGGGATTCTTCTTGAGTATCTCTGCCACCGTGCTGTTGAAGCGGATCGCCAATGCCTCCAGCGAATCGCCTGACACAATCCGGTATTCGATCTCCGTGCCGCGCGGCAGGTTGGTTGGCAGCGGCGTGGCAGTGGGGAGTTCTGTGTCGGGGGCAGGGATGATCACCTGGTCGCCCACGCGGATGATCAGCGTCAAGGGGTCAATTTGGGGGTTGAGCGCCAGCAGCGTGTCCAGATCGGTGTTGAAGCGCGTTGCGATGCTCCCCAGGGTGTCGTTTTCCTGGACTATGTATATAGAGGGTCCCGAAGGGGTCTCCGTTGCTGTTGCTGTGGGGGTTTCGGTGGGCGGCGCTTCCGTTGGGGTTGCTGTTGCGGTTGGCGTCGCCGTGGCGGTAGCGGTGGCGGTAGCGGTTGCCGTGGGGGTCGAAGTGGCGGTCGACAGGAAAGAGATGACCGGCTTTTTGGGGCTGAGCACCCAAAAGATGATTATCGCGGCGCCCACCACCAGCAGGACGGCGGCAATGATTAGAATCAACGGCGCGCGTTGCGACATCTGCTGTCGTCTGCGGTACGCCTCGATCACGTCACGGGCAGATTCTTTATCGCTCATGGGTTCCTCGAATAGTTTCAGCGCGCATGACAGCGCGCCCGGTTTGCGTTCAAGTTTGTTCTTCCTTTGGTCTTACAATTCTACCCTATTTTCACCAAGTCTGTGAAGGACGACACCAAGCCAGCGCTTCCGGTCACGACCCTGGTGGATCAGCTCGCTTACCTTTCGGCAGGCAGCCTGGCTGAAATTCACGGCAGCCCAATCGCTTGAATGTGCGTTCAAGGTATCCATTGCGGCGCGTAGCCGCCTTTGACCAACTCAACCGGGTTGCTTCCATCGGCGTTGATCACCCACAGCTCCGGCGGGTCGGTCAGCCGATCTTGATTGAAGCGCACAAATGCCAGACGCTGCCCGTCCGGGTTCCAGGCAAAATCATAATGGTTGTAGAACGGCGCCTGGGTCAGGGAGGCTGCCTGGCTGCCATCCAGATTGCTCACCCAAAGCTGCTTGCCCGGCGTCCATCGTTGATTGTCCTGGTATTGCCGGGCAAACGCCAGGCGTGTTCCATCCGGCGAGAAAGCCGGCGTCAGGTCGTCCAGCTCCTGCTCTCGGCTCAAATCCCATCTGCGCAATAACGCGCCCGTTTCATCCAGCTCATATCCGATCAAGTGATTGGTCGCAAGCGGCCAGAGCCGGCTAAACACATTATCCAGCGCCTCAGAGGCGATGAAAACAGGCTGATGAGGATGCCAGACCCCTGGTTCACCCAGCTTGTTGGGCAGAAACGACAGCTCATTTCCTGAAACGTCTTGAACAATGTAGCCTTGGCGTTCGTTGTCATAAAAAGAGAGCCACCCCCTGGCTGACCAGGCTGGATGCAGGGTGGTGTGCTGTGCATCCCCAGCCAGGCGCGTTTGCCCGTCTTGCAGCGACAATAACCAGACCTGGGTAGGGGCAGGGTCAGCGGCATCAGTCAGGGGCGTGCGCTCATAAGCCAGCCATTTTCCATCTGGCGAAGGGCTCACGCTGCGGCAATCCGCTTGAGGGCAATCCAGAATCAATTCTGCCGGCGGGGCGCCTGCCTCGCTGTTTGCCGATGTCGGAAAATCGAGGCGCCAGATCTGGCTGGAATCGGGTGGAATTGCCGCGCTGTAGAAGATCGAGCGCTGCGCTGGCGACAGGCTGAAATCGATCAGGTTTTGCGTCTCTGTCAGCGGGGCTACTTCGCCCGTCGCCGGGTTGAGGGCATATAGATCAGCCAGGCTGTCAGCGCGCCAGAGGTAGGTGATCAGCTCTTGCCGGGTCTGGAAAGTCCAGCGCAGACCACGCAGCAGGGGCAGCCCTAAAGACCCTGCAGCGCGCGCTCCAGCGGTGAAGTTCACTGTGACCGTGGAGCCGCCAGGGTAGGGCTGGGTGGGTTCGAAGATTAAAGTGTTCCCTTCCCACCAGAACACCCCCCGGCGGGGCGGCGTCAGGTTCAGGTGGCGGGGGACGTCCTCTTCACGCAATGGTCGCGAAAAGGTCAGGCGCAGCGGCGCATTGACCGATACTTCAGAGCTGCCGGGCAGGGGTTCGACAGTCAACAGGCGCGGCGCGGTGACCCACAGCAGCCCCAGCAGGGCAAACAAGCTGACGCCCCCTGCAAGCAGGAAAAGGTAGCGTTTGAACTTCACCGCTGTATTATAAGATGTTTTCGCCGCCCAATTTTTCAGATGGCTCGGACAAGCGGATGCTTATCATTGGTTTAGTTGGTAATTGGGCGCTTCCTTGGTGATGATGACATCGTGGGGATGGCTTTCGATCAGCCCGGCGTTGGTAATCCTCACTAGGCGCGCGTTTTGGCGCAGGTCCTCCAGCGTGGCTGCCCCGGCGTAACCCATCCCCGAACGCAGCCCGCCGACAAGCTGGTAAATGTACTCATGCAGGTTGCCCTTATAGGGTACGCGCCCTTCGATGCCTTCTGGCACCAGCTTGCCCTGCCCCAACTGGGCGCTGGCGTAGCGGTCCCGCCCGTAGCCCTGCATGGCGCCCAGGCTGCCCATGCCCCTGTATTCCTTGAACCGCCGTCCTTCGAAGAGCACCACCTCGCCGGGCGATTCATCCAGCCCTGCCAGCAGGCTGCCAAGCATCACCAGGTCGGCTCCGGCGGCAATTGCCTTGACAATGTCGCCGCTGTACTTGATGCCGCCATCGGCGATGATCGGCACCCCGTGGGCGTGGGCTGCCCTGGCGCACTCGAATACCGCTGAAAGCTGCGGCATCCCTGCGCCGGAAACCACCCGCGTCGTGCAGATCGAACCTGCTCCCACGCCCACCTTTACCGCGGCTGCCCCGGCTGCGATCAGCGCCTGCGCGCCCTCAGCAGTGACCACATTTCCGGCAATCACGGGCAGGTGGGGGAAGTGGGCATGAATGCGCCGGATGGCATCGATGACGCCAGCCGAATGCCCGTGAGCGGTATCCACCACCACGACATCCACATCCTTGTCCACCAGGCATTGCAGCCGATATTCTAAATCACTCCCCACGCCCACCGCCGCCCCCACCAGCAGCCTGCCTTTGCTGTCGCGTGCGGCGTTGGGAAAATCGCGTGCCTTTTGGATATCCTTGACGGTGAGCAATCCCTTGAGAATGCCGTTCTCGTCAACCAGCGGCAGTTTTTCGATGCGGTGTTTTTGCAGCAGACGCTTGGCATCTTCCAGGCTGATGCCCACCGGCGCAGTCACCAGCGGCTGCGGGGTCATGAACTGGCTCACCGGCAGGTCATAGTCCTCCGGCTCGACGAAGCGCACATCGCGGTTGGTGAGGATGCCCACTAATTTGCCGCCGTCTCCGGTAATTGGCACGCCGCTGATGTGAAAAGTGCCCATGATGTCTTCCGCCTGGCGCAATGTGGCGGTCGGCGGCAGGGTAATAGGTTCGACGATCATGCCCGATTGCGACCGCTTGACCTTATCCACCTCGGCAGCTTGCAATTCTGGCGGCATATTGCGGTGCAGGATGCCCAGCCCTCCTTCGCGCGCCAGGGCAATTGCCAGCCGCGCCTCAGTGACCGTATCCATGGCGGCTGAAAGGATCGGGATGCTCAGGTAAATGTCCGGCGTCAACCTGGCAGATACATCCGTTTGATCGGGCAGCACAGCAGTGTACCCGGGCACCACCACCACGTCATCGAAGGTCAATGCTTCGAAGCGGTCGAACAGCTCTTCGTTCATAGTTCCTCCAGTTGATATCTAGTGCCGGAAGTGACGTACTCCCGTGAAAACCATGGCGATGCCCGCCGCCTCGGCGGCGGCGATGGCATCGGCATCTCTGAGCGACCCGCCTGGGGCGATGATGGCGGTAACCCCGGCGCGGGCGGCTTCTTCAACCGAATCGGGAAAAGGGAAACAGGCATCTGAAGCCATCACTGCGCCGCGCGACCGGTCGCCGGCGCGCTGGGCGGCAATCCGAACGCAATCCACGCGGTTGGGCTGTCCGCCGCCGATGCCCACCGTGGCTTCTCCCTGGGCAAAGACGATGGCGTTCGATTTGACATGCTGGCAGGCTTTCCAGGCAAAGCGCAGCCCAATCCATTCTCCCTCGGTCGGCGAGCGGCTGGCGACCACCTTCCAGTCCGTCCCGGGTGGGTCGCCCAGGTCAACCGATTGGCGCAGCACACCCTGGTTGACCGAGCGCAGCTCGAAAAGCGGCGCCACGCTCACCTCAGGCATGGCGACCAGGCGCAGGTTCTTACGCTTTGCCAGCGCCGCCTGCGCCTCAGGTGTGAACCCTGGCGCAGCAATGCACTCGATGAACAGGTCGCCCAGCGCCTGGGCAATTGCCAGGTCGAAAGGCTGGTTGACGGCGATCACGCCTCCAAAAGCTGAGATGGGGTCAGACCTCAATGCCAGTGGGAACGCCTCTGCCAGACGATTGCCGCTCGCCACGCCGCAGGGCGAAAGGTGCTTGACGATGCACACGGTGGGGCGCTCGAAAGCAGCAGCGCAGCGCCAGGCAGCATCCAGGTCGAGCAGATTGTTGTAAGAGAGGGCTTTCCCCTGCAAGACCTCTCCGCCCAGGGGTCCCGCGCCGGGCGTATAGCTGTACAGTGCGGCGCTCTGGTGGGGGTTTTCGCCGTAACGTAGCTGGCTGACCGGGAACAAGTTCAGGCTCAGGGGCATTTCTTCATCGCGCAGATAGGCAGCAATTGCCGCCTCGTAACGGGCGGTGAGCGCAAACCCCTTGGCGGCTAGCCGGCGGCGCGTTGCCTCGCTGACGCCTCCGGCTTCCAATTCTTTCAGGACCAGCGGGTAATCGCCTGGGTCGCAGAGCAACGTGACGCGGGCGTGGTTCTTGGCTGCGGCGCGTATCAGCGTCACGCCGCCGATGTCGATGTTCTCGATGATTTCTTCCTGGCTGGCGTCTGCCCGAGCAACCGTGTTCTCGAAAGGGTACAGGTTCACGACCGCCAGGTCGATTGGTTCCCATCCCAGGCGGCGCAGTTCTGCCAGATCGCTCTCGGCGGCGCGCGCCAGCAAGCCGCCATGAATGGCAGGGTGAAGGGTCTTGACCCGCCCGTCCAGAATCTCCGGCGAGCCGGTGTAATCGGATGCTTCGGTAACCGCCACCTGGTTTTCGCGCAGCAGCCTGGCTGTGCCTCCCGAGGCGAGCAGCGTCCATCCCAGGGCGGTCAGACCGCGCGCAAAATCCACCAGACCGGTTTTATCGTAAACGGAGAGGATCGCTTTAGGCATTCTGGTTTCCTTGAAAGGGGAGGTAATGACGCCGATTGTAACATAAGCCGAATTGGATGACTAGACAACCTTAAGACCTTCCCCCTGATCCTGCTCTGGCGTTGGCTGTCGAACTCGGACAGCATTTGGATGCCGCTTGAAAAGCGGCAAAGGCGGCGGATGCTGCTGCGATTGAAGCTTCTGCTGAAATCAACCAACAAATTTTCCAAGATGCTGGAAGTCCTGTCGCAACTGAAGGAAGCTGGTGGAGGAATGCTCAATTTCCGCAGATTTGTCGGTCTGGTTTCCTTCGATGGTTCCCAGGTTGATAATTAGGCAGACTGGCGTGGCGAAATTGAGGGCTTTGGTTCATTAAATATTTGCAAGCGGCGCGCTTCAGCCGCGCCGGGCGCAGTAAGCGAAGCAGTCGTCTGGAAGCGTGCCTTGGTCAACGTTGTTTTGCAAATGCTTCAATCCAATTGCCACAAATGTATTACACTTTTGCAATCATGTAGCGGAAATTGTTTTTGAGACGATATCCGCCTGAGTCCGTCTTGAATGGCGCAATGACATTCAAGACGACATCTCGCACCACCTCCTCTCCCGTATGTTGAATTGCCCGGATGGCTGGACCCGTAGAAAGCAAACCGCGTAACGCTGTTTTTTCATCAGGATATTCCCAGGGACAATCAACCGTCTCAACAATTCCTGGAATCATTCCCGCTTCTGTGGCGAGCGCCTCTAGCGCTCCATCAGCCGAAAGTGCATAGGGACCAGGAGCGCCTGGCGGCGGCGGTGGCAACAATGAGCCCAATGCCGCGATGTAAGCATCGGATTCATTTTCTTCCCGTTTGCCGAAAACAGCGATGACAACCGTGCCAGTCCGCGATACGCGGCTTGCTTCTCGTAACGCATTCACCGGGCTGGCAGCGAACTGGAACGAACTGAAACCCGTGACTACGTCAAAAGTCTGATCTGCATAGGGCAAAACTTCCATCTCACCCGTTCGAAAATCACCGTCACGCACACGCTCTTGGGCAATCGCAAGCAGAGACTCTGCCGCATCAATCCCGCTGACCTGTGCGCCGCGTTTTGCAGCCATTTCGCAGAAGATGCCTGACCCACATCCGATATCGAGGACAGAAATCCCTTCGCCTATGGCAGTCTTGCCTAGAACTGCTTCATAAAGTGGAATGGCAACACCTTCCTGTACCTCAGCCCAATCCCTGGCTCGCTTTCCCCAGATTTCTCCCTGAATTTTTGCTGTACCCATAAATTTTCTCCTATAACGCTAAACTGTCCTTGACTTTGTTATTCGATTGGCGAAGCTGCCCTCCGCTGCAACGGTGTTAGCCACCGTCATTGTTATCTGAAACCGACTCATATATCAACACTTCATCCGTACCGTGTGTTGACTCTGCTAAAATTTCGCCGTTTGCATTTACTATCATTGCTCCGCCAAATGATGCTCCTGGTTCTGATGACTTTTCCAGCAAATTGACAATTAATCCAGTGGCTCCAACTTTCCTGAATTCATCCGCATAAGCCTGACGTTCTTCTTTCAGCCACCTTTCCAAGTCGGGCGATTTACCGTCAAAACTTCTTGCCAGCGGAAGTATCAAGGCATCCAACCGCTTGTCAAGCTTGGCTTTTACGCCATCTTCAAATAAATCGCCGCACAGAAGAACTGACAAACGTCCTAATTCAGTATCGATGGCTTTCACTTCATTGCCGTTAGTAAAAGGCGGCTGTTCGCAGATTTTTCTATGAATGAAAACAATCTCGCCTGTTTTGTTAATCAGGACGGCGGAGCTATAAACGCCTTCAGGCGCCTTTTCCAACATACCAAAACAAATATAGCAGTGATGTTCTCTTGCTAATATGGAAACCGCCGAAGTAGTCTGCCCTGGAATTGGCTCTGCAAACTTTTGAAAATCCTCTTCGTCGTATAGATAGCCTGTGAAGGCGCATTCGGGCAAACAAACAATATCAGGCTGATGTTGCGACACTTCCTTTAGCCTTTGCTGGAAGTGCCGTAAATTCGCTGATGGGTTTCTGACTTCAATTCGTAATGGTATGAGACAAACACGCATAGTGTTCTTCAAGGAAGTTGGCTAACGGTCGGGTTCAGGCGCATTGCGGAGCAACATCGCCTGCAACCTGTGGTTTGGCGGCATACAGAATACACGGCAGCATCACAGGAGCAACCATGGGTGATCTGCTTTCTCCATCTCAATCGTTACAGCATCTAATCGCCTGACATTCGGTTGTTTCGCGCGTTGCTCCGCAAATTCCTCTGTATTGAACTGTGCTCTAAGTCTAAAGGGAGGCTCAAGACGATAGGGCATGATGGAGCCAATTTTTGTCATCGCTCGGCTGGCAGCAGTGCGAATAGTGGCTTGTGACTTTTGTGGTGAAAGGGACAATGCAGGCAGCACGGATAAGCCCCCCGCTTGTTCAGCAAGCCCCTCTTTCACTACTGCCACTTCTACATCTGGTATGATTGCTTGTGCCTCCTCTGCCGCTGCTCGATCTCCACAGAGGAACACAAATGGCACATTTGATAGCCCCGCCGTGTAACAATTCATCCAGATCTCACCAACACACATTTCATTAACCCAGTAACCAACTAAGCTGCCATGAAAGGAATGTGCCATTACCGCACGCGGGGCGCCTGCCCTTGCATGAAGGCCCAACTGGAACAGACCAGCAAAGCTTGCGTCCAGTCCGGCTGGTCCGCCATCGCCTGCACCCATTACCAACTTACACTCTGGGTGGAGAAGTTCGACATCAAGCCCTCCAGGAAAATTGCCATGTCCATCCCACGCCACAACCTCAGTTGCCCCTCCTATCAGCGCGCCTTCCACCAGGGCATTGAGTTCAAGAGTGGCTAATCGTCGCGCTTGGGCAAGGTAAGGCGCGTACCACCCCTTTGCGACGTCCCATTGACATTGTTGCTGGTGGTCAATGATGCCAGCAACACCTTCGAGATCGCATACAACATAAATTTTCAAATATACCTCCTTAGCCACGATGCGCATATGCGCCATGCAAATGCTGACAAAGCACACAGATTGTTGTTCTGCTGCCCAACGAGGCTGCCGAAAAATCCTTACATGCAAACCGAACTGCCCGCGCCACTGTCCGCAAAGCCGCTTTTTTCGGCGCGAATCTGTTCGGGAGGGGATAACCCGCCGCTCAGCAGGCTATTGCAGTGTTCCAAAGGCGTGGATTTTGCCGATATTGTGTACCAGCGCGAACAACCTCTATTGTACATCCACTTTTCGTTTGGTGAGCAGGGTGAATCTATTCATGCGTTTCTGCACACAGACATTGGCAAGCGCCGGCTCGACAATCGCCAGCCGCTGGCAAGTTTTTGTTATCCTTTGCCAAAAACCTTATAACTCAGCCTGCCTGTGGCGGGAAACACCCCCGCCAGGCTGCCCCGTTCCGGCAGTAAGGACTCTTGAACGAGCCTCCCCGCAGCACGCGCAGCGACAGCCCCTGCAGCACCCGGTCGCGCTCCAGGTCATACTCCACCTGGTTTTCGTGCACTGGACCGTCCAATTCAATCACCAGAAAGGTCATCACTTTACAGCTACAGGATTAGCTTTAACGGTATACTTCGTGGCGGACGCGCGGTTTCATTGATAGCCTTATCAGGCGTGTGGCGCGCCTGCCTTGTGCTCCTTGCCTGCGCGCCAATGGCATGTTGCCAGCCGAGGTTCCCGACTCGGCAAGCCTCATCATCTCCCTTGCCAAGGGTATACTGCCTCTGGAGGTCCCTGAGATGCCTTTTGATTATGATACTTACCTGTCTCCCTTCACCTGGCGCTACGGCAGCCCAGAGATGCGCCAGCTCTGGTGCGAGGCGCACAAACGCCGCTTGTGGCGCGAGCTGTGGTGCACCCTGGCAGAGGTCCAGGCAGAGTTTGGTTTGGTGCAGCCCGAACAGGCGGCGGATTTGCGGTTGCATGCCGCCGAGGTCGATCTCGAGCGTTCTCTGGCGCTCGAAGCCGAAATTCATCACGATCTGATGGCAGAATTGAAAGTTTTCGCCAGCCAGTCGCCCCAGGGAGGCGGCATCCTACACCTGGGCGCAACTTCGGCGGACATCGAAGATAACGCCGATGTCCTGCGGATGCGCCAGGCGCTCGACCTGGTGTTGGCGCAGTTAGCGAGTCTCCTGGATGTTTTTGCCGGTCTGATCGAGCGTCACGCCGATGATGTCCTGATGGCTCATACCCACCTCCAGCCGGCTGAACCGACCACGCTGGGCTACCGCCTGGCGCTGTATGCCCAGGACTTGCTGCTGGATCGTCAGGCGTTGCTTAGCCTCCGTCAAAGTTTGCGCGGCAAGGGCTTCAGGGGCGCAGTCGGCACGGGAGCTTCTTATGCTGAGCTGCTGGGCGGCGCCGGGCGCCTGGCTGAATTTGACCAACGACTTTCCGAACGGCTGGGATTGCCGTTCTTCCCTGTGACCACCCAGGTTTACCCGCGCAAACAGGATTACCAGGCGCTTTCGGCATTGGCAGGCTTGGGCGGCTCGCTGTACAAGTTCGCTTTTGACCTGCGCCTGCTGCAATCGCCTGCCCTGGGAGAGTTGAGCGAACCTTTTGGCAAGGGGCAGGTAGGCTCATCGGCGATGCCTTTCAAGCGCAACCCGATCAACGCTGAAAAGATCGACTCGCTGGCGCGGGCGTTGGCGCAAATGCCCCGTCTCGCCTGGGATAACGCCGCCCATTCGCTGCTCGAGCGTACCCTGGATGATTCGGCTAACCGGCGCAGCCTGCTGCCGGAAGCCTTCTTGATCACGGATGAACTGCTGCGCACTGCCCGGCGGGTGCTGACCGGTTTGCAGGTAAATGAAGCCGCTATGCAGCAGAACCTGGCGAGGTACGGTCCTTTTGCTGGCATCGAGCGGCTGTTGATAGGCTTGGTCAAGGCAGGGGCAGACCGCCAGACCATGCACGAAAAACTGCGCCAGCATTCTCTCGCCGCCTGGCAGGCATTGCAAGCCGGTCAGCCCAACACGCTGATTGACAGCCTTGCGGAGGATGAAGAAATTTGCCAGTACCTTTCGCAGGGGCAGGTGCGCGACCTGCTGGATGCCCGCCAGCACGTGGGCGATGCGCCGCAGCGCGCCCGGGCGTTGGCGGCAATGATTTCTGGTGGAACTGATAGTTCGCCAGGCTGATCGAAGGGTTTAGGCAAACATCGACGCTGCCCCTCGCGGGCTTGCGATTAAGTTCGCCGTGCTTACCCTTTTACTTCGATCGTTGCCTCGCGTTCCGGTCCGACCGAAACGTACCTGACCGGCACCCCAACCAGCTCTTCCACTTTCCTGATGTATGCCTGCGCCTGCCTGGGCAGGTCGTCAAACCGGCGCGCCTGACTGGAGGCTTGCTGCCAGCCGTCCATCTCGATGTAAACCGGCTCATATTCATCCAGATCACAGGCATCCAACTGCCAGTAATGCCAGAGTCCTTCCTCTGCCTGCGGGCTGGCGCCTTTTTGCCGATAGCCCACCCCGATTTTGATGACCGGCAAACTATCCAGCACGTCCAGCTTGGTCAACGCCAGCTCGGTGGCGCCGTTCAGGCTGGCGGTGAATTGGACTGCGTCGGCATCGAGCCATCCGCAGCGCCGCGCCCGCCCGGTGACGGTGCCATATTCCTGCCCTTCGCGGCGCAGCGTCTCACCGGTTTCATCCAGCAATTCGGTCGGCATTGGTCCGCTTCCCACCCGGCTGGTATAAGCCTTGGCGACGCCAACCACCCGGCTAATCCATTGCGGCGCAATGCCCATGCCTGCGGCGGCGGCGCCTGCCAGTGTGTTGGAGGCGGTACAGAAGGGATAGGTTCCCCAGTTGTTATCCAGCAGCGTGCCTTGAGCGCCTTCCAGGACAATGCAGGCGTCACGCGCCAATGCCTCTTGCAGATAGCCATAGGGTTCGCGCACCACCCGTCGCAGGCGTTTGTACTGCGCCATCTTCTCCTCCAGCAATTCTTCTAACTGCAGCGGTTCCAGACCGAACGCCCGAAACAAGGCATTTTTCACCTTGAGCTGGATGCTGAGCTTTTTCCTCAGCCGTTCGAGGTCGCCAAAATCAGCCAGGCGGATGCCGTTGTAACTGACCTTATCGGCGTGCACGGGTCCCATGCCGCGGCGGGTCGTTCCGGTGCGGCTTTCCCCTTTGGCGGTCTCGTAGATTTCTTCGATCATCGGGTGATATGGCATAACCACATGGCAGCGCGGTGAGATCCACAGGCGGCTTTCCAGTTCGATGCCCCGTTCCTGAATCATCTCCACTTCTGTGATCAACGTCTCCAAATTCACCACCACCCCGGCGCCGATCATACACTGCGTCTTGGGGTTAGAAATGCCATTGGGAATCAGGCGTAGTTTGAAAGTGCCATACTGGTTCACAACAGTATGTCCGGCGTTGTCCCCGCCGTTAAAGCGGGCGACCACATCCGCCTGTTCTGAGAACAGGTCAGCCATCTTGCCCTTGGCTTCGTCGCCCCACTGCAAGCCAATGACCACGATAACGCTCATACCCTACCTCCTGGTAGATGAAAGATTCAAGGCGTTTCGGAATCCGACTGCAAAACTTCGGAGAGTTTCCAGGGCGGGGAGGTGGTCAGGTGATTCTGGTATAGCCGTTTGAGCAGTTCTTGAATTTTGACGGCTTCCATTGGCTTGGCTATCAAGTATCCCTGGACGAATTCGCACCCCAGCTCGCGCAATCGCTCGAGTTGTGGTTCGTTTTCCACCCCTTCGGCAACCACGTCCATGCCCAAGCCATGGGTCATCATGATAATCGCCTGGACGATCTTGCTGTTGCTTTCATCGCTATTCAACGAGTTGATGAAGGTACGATCGATCTTGAGCGCATTGAGCGGGAACCGCGACAGGTACCCCAGCGAAGAATACCCCATGCCAAAATCATCTACCTGGATTTGAATGCCCAGAGATTGCAGCCGAACGAGCACCTCAACCGTGTTGATGTAATTTTCCATGACCGCGCTTTCGGTGATTTCGATGCTCAATCGATGTGCATTCCAACCTGTTTCCTGGATGATCTGTTCGATATCCTTGACCAGGTCTGCCTGAGAAATTTGCTTGCTGGAGAAGTTGACGCTCAAGCGCAGGGGAGGCAGCCCGGGGATCGCGTTCTCGAAAGCCTGCATCTGGCGGATGCCCTCGCGCAGCACCCAGCGGTCTAAGGTGATGATCTGTCCAGTTTCTTCGGCAACGTGGATGAAATCCTTAGGCAGCATCAAGCCGCGGGATGGGTTTTGCCAGCGTACCAGGGCTTCAAAGCCGATCAACTGGTGATCTTGTAAGGAGAGAACAGGCTGATAATAGATGCGCAGCTCATTGCGGACAAATGCCTGGCGCAGCTCGGCTTCGATTGCCAGGCGCTGCATGATTCGCTCCCGCATCATCTCATCGAAAATTTCGAAGCGCGCCTTGCCTTGCGACTTGGCGCGGTACATGGCTATATCTGCGTCTCTGAGGATGTTATCGGCTGAGGTGTAGCCTGTGGAGCTTACCACGATGCCGATGCTGGCTGTGACGAACAACTGATGACCCTCGAGCATGGAGGTCGAGTGCAGCCCGCTCTGAATGCGGTCAGCCACACGGGTGGCATCGCTGATATCCGAAATATCTTCCAGCAAGATGACGAACTCATCGCCGCCCATGCGCGCCACGGTATCGGTCGGGCGCAGGATTGTTTCCAGCAGCCGGGCGGCAGAGACCAAAAGCTGGTCTCCAGCCAGGTGCCCCAGCGTGTCATTGATATCCTTGAAGCGGTCTAAATCCAGGTACAAGACGGCGAAAAGATAGTCTTTGCGCCGTTTGCTGCGCTCGATCGCCAGCTTCAATCGCTCGATCAATGCCAGCCGGTTATATAAGCCGGTTACCGGATCGTGCATGGCTTCGTAAATCAACCGCTGCTCGGCATTTTTTCGGTCAGTGATATCTGATTGCGAGCCGACAATCCGGGTGGCTTGTCCATTGGCATCTCTCACTGCCAGGCCGCGGCTGCTCGCCCAAAAATAAGCGCCGTTCTTGTGCCGTATGCGAAATTCACTCGCAAAGTGCGGCGTTTGCCCTTTGATGTGAGTGGTCAGATCGACCTTGACGCGCTCACGCTCCTCCGGGTGGATGCGTTCCAGCCACTCTTCGATCCTGGGGCTGACCTCCTCATCCTCGAAGCCCAGCATTTCCTTCCAGCGCGGCGAATAATACACCTTGCCGGTCCTCAGGTCCCAGTCCCAAATGCCATCGTTTGCGCCCCTCACCGCCAGCGCAAAACGTTCCTCGCTTTCGCGCAGCGCTGCCTCAGCGCGCTTACGCTCGTTGATTTCCGCTTGCGCTTTTTCGTATAAGCTGGCGTTTTCGAGCGCCACGGTGGCGTAATCAGCCAGCGAAACCAGGATTGCCTCGTCGGTTGCCGTAAAAGCCCGCTTGGTGGTGCGGTTATCTACCGAAAGCACGCCCAGGGGGCGTCCTTTCGAAATCAGAGGCACGTGCACCAGGCTGAAGACCAAGAAGCCCGTGCTGACTTTGAGCGGGTCGTCTTCCTTTTGAGATGTGCGGAACGATTTACCTGAACGCACCACCATGCCGGTCAGCGAGTCGTTGATCGGCATGCGCAGTGTGTTGATCTTATCCTCGTCTATGTTTTTGACCGCCCGCAGGTAAAGTTGCCCGGATGTCTCATCGACCAGCGCCAGGAAACCCTCGTCTGCCCTGGTCAAAGCCACGCCCGCTTCGACGATGCGGGTCAGCACCTGATCAACGCTCAAGGTGGAAGTGACGCTTTTACCCACCTTCGATAGCGCTGTCAGCCAATTGACCTGTTCTTTCAATTGCTGGTTCAGCCGTTCGGTCTCTTTGCGCAGCCGTGAGACCGTCAGCGCCCTGGAAATGGTGGCAGAAAGCACATCCACGTCCACCGGCTTGGTCAGGTAATCCTGGACGCCCAGCCTGAAGGCATCCACGGCTACCTGCTCGGAGCCATGCCCGGTGAACAAGATGGTGGGCACGCGAAATCCCTCATTCGACATCTGTTCCAGGATTTCCAGCCCGGTCATATCGGGAAGCTGCAGATCAAGCAGCAGCAAGTCGATGTAACGATGGTGCTTGCGCACCAGTTCCAGCCCACTCTTGCCGTCATAAGCTGCCAGGGTTTGGTATCCCAGGCTGGGGAGCACGCTGGCGCATAGAAAATCGCTGATTTGCCGATTATCGTCGATGATGAGGATAGTTTCCATGACTGTTTATCGAGTTAATTATATACCAGGGCGGCGTACTGACAATTGTACTCGAACTAACCAACAAATTTGTAGGTTACAAGGTTTATGCCCATTGACGTTGCCCGGCTTGCGCCGCTCATCGCCCCTCTGCTGAAAATCCTGCCAGTTCCACCGTCTCCTGATTTGTCTTGACGATGTAATAAGGCATCCAGGCGACGCCAAACACTTCCAGCAGGATATCCTTGCGGTAAGGGGCGACGGTGAATTCAGTGATCTCGTTAGCCAGCTTTCCCCAGCGCTCATTGATTTGCTCTAACAGGCTGTCCCTTTCTAATTCCAAAGCAGCAATCTGCTTGCGGTAATCGGCAATAGCATCCTTCGATTCTTTCACCTCTGCCCTGGCTTGTTCGGTCATGCGGCGCTTGGCAAGCGAGGTGGAAAGCCGCCGGCGTGAGCGCTTCGAGAATATCCCCAGTAGGTTCTCAGCGTGTGTGCCCATTTCTTCCAGGCGCCGCTGCGAAAGCTCGGTGCGGTCTTCCTTGAGTTCACGCTCCTCCCGTTTTATTCGATCGCGCAGCACATCCAGCCGCCGTTCATAGGCAAGCGCAGTTTTGTTCAGTTCGGCGTCCCGTCCCTCGCGGGCGGCTTCGGTCACCATCTGGCGAAACTGCGCCTGAGATACCTCCGGTCCGGCGTAAAGCTTGAACCCTTCGTGAGCGCGGACGATCACCTGTGAAGTGCGATACACCCAATCCAGGAAATCTTTTTGCAGCCCGTTCATGATGCGGGCATCGCTGAACGGCGCTTCGAGGGCGGCAAAACGCGCCTGGGGCAAGGGGGCGGCGTCCAAATTTCGGATGTCCATCGGCGCTGTGATGAACTGTTCCCAGCGCACCGCGCCGCGGCGGTCGGGTTGTGGAACCAGCACTGCCTTGTGCAGCTCGTAATCCAGGTTCAGCTTGCGGTTCAAGTAGCGCACGCTGGCTTGCCCCAGGATCACCGGGCGGTAAATCGTTTCTCGAATCATCGCTTCTGCCGGATACTGCGGGTATCGGTCCCGCAAGGCTTGCGCCAGCGTCCGGTTGTTGGGCAGGAAGTACTCTCGGACGCCGGCGGGAGGCGCCGGGCGCGTGGCTGAGAATTCTGCCACGCGGGGCGCAGCCGGCTCCACCAAACGGCTCTCGCTTTCTTCTGCTAATGGCATGATGGGAATTGCCTGGAAGCGGTCGAGCGGCAGCGGTTCTTCGATGGTTGTAATGGGCAGGCTGGGCTGCTCGAGGATTGCACGGGTTGGGGCGGTCGGGGCAGCGCCAGCCAGTTGATTCAGCAACGGAATCTGGGCGCGCGTCAACGGACCTGCCAGGAAGTTCATTGCCCAGCGCGTCTGGAACAGCTCCGGCTGCTTTTGGTGGATATTATGTAACAGGAAGACGCGCTTGCCCAGCGAGGAGATCAGGCGGTCATATTCCGCCCGATCCAAGCCGCCTGCCGAGGCGCTGTCCAGCCCTTCCAGCAGGCGGCTCTTATCCCTTTCGGTCTGCAGCTTGCCGATGAACCAGCTGCCGGCATTGGAAAGCGCCTTGTAATCCATGTCCACGGGGTTTTGCGTGGCGTAGATTTGTCCCACGCCAAAGGCGCGCGCCTGCTTGAGCATGCGCAGCATGAGTGGCTTGGAGGGTGGATTCCCAATTGGCGGCAGGTAACCGAAAATTTCGTCGAAATAGAGGATGGCTCGCAGCCCGGTTACGCCGACCTGGGAACGCATCCAACTCTCCACGGCAGAGAAGAGCAGGGTGACGAAGAACATCCGCTCGGCATCGCTCAGATGAGCGATGTAAAAAACGCTGTGCCGCGGGCGGTGATCTGGCGTGTACAACAATTGGGCAATATCGAGCGGTTGCCCCTCGATCCATGTCTGGAAGGCAGGCGCTGCCAGGATATTGTTCAAACGCATTGCCAGTTCGAAGCGGCTCTTCTCTGGGAAGAAGGTATTGATATCGAAGACGCCCAGCCTGGCAAAGGGCGGGTTCTGGGTTTGCAGAATCAGTTCGCCCAGCTCCAGGTCCTTGCCCTGGCTCCAGGCGTTCTCGAAGATGTTCGCCAGCAAGATGTGTTCTCGCGAGCGCACCGGGTCAATATCTTCTAATCCCACCAGCCCCAGCAGGGCAGTAACCGTCCCGGAAATTTTCTCCCGCAGCAGTTCCCGGTTGCTTTCCCAGGGAATTGCCGGCGCTTTGAGCGACGCCAGGATGTTGACCGGGATACCGGCGTCTGAGCCGGGGGTAAAGACGGCAAACTGCGCTGCGTTCTTCAGCGCGCGCAGGCGTTCTTGCGGGATGCCCCAGGCTGCCAGCCCCTCTTTCCATTGCGCGGCGTACTCCTGCGCTGCCTGTTCGATCGATTTGCCTTCCCGTCGCGCCTGGTCAGGGTTGACCCACGGCTGGAAGTCCTGCGGTAACAGGTCCGGAAAGTGAAGCAAACAGTTGGCAATGTCTCCCTTGGGGTCGATCATCAACGCTGGGATACCTTGCAGCGCCGCCTCTTCGATCAGGTCAATGCACAAGCCTGTCTTGCCTGAGCCGGTCATGCCGACCACCACTGCGTGTGTGCTCAGGTCAGCGGGTTCATATTCGAGCGGCTGGTCGGTGGTCTTGCCCTGAGCCGGGTCGAACAGCCGCCCTAGGTAGAATTTTCCTGCCGCGCCCATCAAGGTCGAATCACCAACATGAAGAAGAGCAGGCTGGCGATCAGCGTGCCCACGAAGATGATTGCCGGCGTTGGGTTGTTTTGCTCGACGGCTTCCTGGCGGATTTCCTCCAGCGAGTTGAACCCCAGCAGTCGCAGCATGCCCCAGACAAACAAACCCGAGAGCAGCGCAATGATCGGTCCCCAAAAGGCGATCATGCTGGCGATGACCGGCAGGCGGTCGGCAAATGCCCGCCAGGAAGCGGGGGCGATCAGATACGAGACTGCCTGACCTGCCGCCAGGATGATCACCAGGAGAATCCCGGCGATCCAGAATGTGCGCAATGGTTTCATGGTCACTGTTCCTCCTTGATATCTGTCTCTTCGATTTGGTAACCTGTGCGTACCATGTCTTGCCCGCCGCCGCCTTCGAAATCTTCCACCACCAGGGCGCGGCAGCTGTCACCGGAGGCGTGGATGAACCGCCCAATGCTTCCCGCTTGATAGCGCAAGCCATTTCCCTGCGTCTCGAGCACCTGGAATTTGCCGATGTCATCCATGTGCCACATGGCAGGCGGGTAAGCGAAATAAACATCTGCCGCCTGGTCCGATTGGGCGAATTTGCGCGCGTGGGGCAGAAAGTCACGCTGAATCTCGCCGTCAGAAAGCTCGGTGGCTTCCTCTAGCAAATAGAAGCGGTTCTGCCAGTTTAACAGGAAGAGGTTCCCTTCCAGCCAGAAGCCTGCGTACAGGTTGCCGGTCTGCACCCAGGGGCTTTGGGGTTCGCGGCGGCGCTGCCACAACTCGGCAAAAGTGATTCGCCCCAAAACGTGCGCCATCCGCTGTCCCTGCACCGGGTGGTTGACGGTAATCCGCTGCCCAACCTTGATCCAATCCAGTTTCTGTAAACCTTTGTTCATGGCTCCTCCCGCGTCGAACTGGCTTGATGGGGGTGCGCTCCGGATCAGCGCCGGCTGCTTGAGAAAGCTGCCTGCCTGGAAGCGCGGCGCAGCCCCTGCCGCCCGCTCTGCTGGCGATGGCGTCAGGAGCTGGACGACGCCGATGAAAAAGAAGATGACCGCAAGAGAGAAGAAGCAAAAGGGTAACATGATTTGTCCCTACCACGAGCCGCTATCGCTGCCCGAATCCCATCCGCCGCTATCCCAACTGCCGCTGTCGCTGCTGCCCCAGTCCCAGCTTCCACTGTCGCTGCCCGAGTCCCAGCCGCCGCTATCCCAACTGCCGCTATCGCTGCCGCCGCTGTCCCAATTTCCCCAGTCCCAGCTTCCGCTGTCACTGCCCGAATCGCTGCCGCTTGAACCCCAATCACCCCACCAGCTGCCGCCGTCATCCTGGCTGCTCTCATCCTGCCACGACTCAATTGGGCTGCCCGAGTCAGATGGCAGCACCCAGCTATCTGCTTGCCCGGTTGGTTTGCCGCCTCCTGCCGTGAGCGGTCCGGCGCACAGGCATAACGTGAAAAACAAAGCCGATAGCAGAAACCAGGGCGCTGCGCGCCGTATGCGGGTCATGCTTCACCTCGCATAGAACTCTGGTTAGCGGTGTCCATCTTTATAGATTTCCTTGAATTCCGCCAAAAACTGAGCCGTTGCAGCCGCGTCGTGAATCACCAGGGTGTTCTCATCATTATACTTTTCGGCGCTGGCTGAAAAATTATAGGAGCCGGTCACGACAATCGCCTCGTCGATGATCATGACCTTGTGGTGCATGTTACGCGGGTTGCCGTCCAGGCGGATGTCCAGACCTGCCTGACGCAGGCGCTCGTAATCTGAGCCAACATTAGACTGCACCTGCGTCTCCTCCATCACGCCAGCCACTACCACCCCGGCGTTAGCGCGTTCGATCATGGCATCTGCCAGGTCGTCGGCGGTAAACGAGTAAGCCAGGAAGTAGAGGCTTTGTTCTGCCTGTTGAATCAAGGCAACCAACCGGCGGGCAGCGCCATCGTCCGGCGAGAAATAGGTTTCTAGCGTAATGCCGTTAATCTCCAGTTGGGGATGCGGCGTCTGGCAGCGGACGGCTGGTCCGAACAAATCATCTTCGAACATCTCATTGAATTCCGTGGTGTAATTTTCTGCCAGCCGCGTCGAACGGATGCGCACCAGGTTGTTATTGTTCAGGTATGCCTCGCTCGTGGTGAAATTCATCGAGCCGGTCCACACTTCGGCGCGGTCGATGACCACAAACTTGTTGTGCATCAGTCCCTCGCGCCGGTCGCCCAGCACCGGGATGTTGGCATCGATCAAATCCTGAATCTCTGGTTCGTCCAGGTTGTCGCTGTCGGTGACCATCCGCACGGTCACGCCGCGCTTTGCAGCGCGCAGCAACGCGTCGCGCAGGCTCCACAGGTTCAGGTCATAGGCAGCCATGTCAACGCTCAACCGCGCCTGGTCGATTGCCTCAGCCAGGGTTTTATCCGGTCCTCCCCGGTAAGAAGCTGCCGTGGGGCTTTTGGGGTTGGTGAAGTAGATTTCGATCCAGGGCGTTTCAGTGGGCGTTGCGCTGCCCCCTGGTAAAGTTTCCCCTTCGTCCAGGCAGCCGCTGCTCCACCCCATCAGGCAGAGCGACACCACGACCCATACGATGCTGATTCTCTCCCGGCGCATACCGTTGGCTAACCTGTCCTCATGGCAAAATCCACAGAACCGGCTCGGAAAGTTGTAGCGTAACCTGGAGGCTCTTGAGCTTATCCTTACGGCTGGCTTCGACGGCTGCGACGATAAACTCTACCATCGGCTGGATGTCGTCCGGCGCCAATGTTACAGGCTCGAAGTCAACCGGCGGTCCGTCTTGCAGGGTTGGCGGCTGCTGCAGCATCTGCGGTCCCAGCGACAGCAAGGTTTCGAGAGGTATGGTATATGCCGGGACGAAGAAGCGCCGCGGTTGGCTCCAAAAAATGGCTGCCTCGCCGGATTGGTTGCCGCTGTAAGTCTGGCGCTGCACCGCAACCTGCGCTGCCGCCATCCAAAAGGGCTTTCCGCGGGCGTTGGGGGGTATCCCCGACTGATAATGGATTTCCAGCAGCTCTACACCCTTATCTGGGTTAAGGACCAGCCCTTGTCCGCAGCGGCGGCAAGCCCACGCCGTCTCATCCGGCTCTGCCGGGACGGGCGTCTCGCATTTGGGACAAAGCAGCGGAATCAATGCGACAGGTTGCTCCATCGCGTCAGCTCCTGTATCTCCGAGAGGATTTGCCTGGGCTGTTGAAAGTTGAACAGCCTGCTTTGACCTTTGCGCTGGTATTCGTATTGCTCGCCAAAGCGAAAGGCGCGGTAAGCTGCCCACATTAATCCAAACCCGGCGATCAATGCGATGATTCCGCCAAAGAACAGGGCGGAGGCGGTATCGCCTTCAGCCTGCGCCCCCAGGTAAAAAGCCAATGCCGTCCCGTCAACCGCCAGCAGCGCGCCGGCTGCCATGCCGCCCACCAGCACTGCCGCCCGGTACAGCGTACTGCCGGGCGCTTTGCCATACAGCACTTCGCCGGAAAAGCCATCGACCACCACCTGAAAAGCGCGCCCGCGATAAAGGTAGCGCAGCACCCACAAGGGGTAATAGACCAGCCCCAGCCGCTTGCGCACCAGGCGGCTGAACACCTGGTTGATGCGGTCCAGCCGCGCAGAGCGGCTCAGCCTGTCCTGAAAGTCTGCTTCGGCAGCCGCCTGCGCCTCGCTGAGCGATCCCGCCGGCTCGAAAACCATCCCCGTCTCGTGCAGCCTGGGCGGATCGAAGGGTTCCAGCGTTCTCCCTTCCAGCGTGATTTCGGTGACGCCAAATTCGCCCACATCACAGGCTGCGCCGTTCCAGGTGAGGTCCTGGGCGGTCCTCACCTCGCGAGGTTCATAGCGCGCTTTGTCGCCGCTGCCTACCCGCTTCTGCCCAAATGCCCAGCCCAGCGCGCGCGCCCACACTGCCCAAAAGGGCAGGTAAACGACGAAGGCTTCTTCCAGCGTAGCCTGGCGGGCGGCGTCGCCGGCGATTGCTTTCTTGCTGCTCAAGAATCGCTGCATCGCCGATACAGCGGCTTCGCGCGCCGCCATTCTGGCGACCTGGTAACGCCGCAAGCCGCGTTCACCCCTGACCAGCGAGCGCAAGCCGCAGTAAGGGCAAGCGACGATCACCATTCCTTCGGGTATGGGGACAACCCCGCCGCACTGCGGGCAAGCCAGTCCGTGAGCAGCTTCAGCCGCGCTCATACTTTCGCTGCCACCCAGGCTGCCAGAGCCATCAGCAGCGGCGCCGCCGCCAGCCCCAAACCGCTGCAAATCAGCAAGCCAATTCCCAACCCTCCGCTCCCGGCGGCTGCCCCAACCAATGGGATCGAAGCCAGGCACAAGAAGACTGCGGCGGTCACGCCGCCAGCCGCCAGGTAAGGCGCTTCTGCTTTCGCCGGATAGATGTTCGCAAACACCCCGCCGGTGGCTGCCTCGACGATGGCTGTGTAAGTCTTTTGCTGGTATTCATACTTGAAGGTAAAAACCGGCAGGTGCACCAATGCCTGCTCGGCGATTTCGCTCGTTTCGACGCCGCGCTCCTTCATCCACCCCAGCACCGCCTGCAAGGGTACGCTGGGAGGATGCGCCTGGCTGTCCAGAGCGGATTGATAACGCTGCAGGTCGCCTGCCGGCAGCCTGACATGGCGCAGTTCGCTGACCGAGATGGCTGCTGCCAGCTCCAGCAGGATTTCCTCCTTGCCATCCTGCCGGCGCCGCTTGAAGTACCAAACCGGGAAATACTCGAAGGCGCTGCTCGCCAGGCGTGATTTCCGATCCAGGTCTTTCACGGTCTGGTTGCCAGCCATCCAGCGCCGCAGCGCCGCCTGCGCCTGCAGTTCGTCCAGTGTTGGGTTCAACTGCCAGTGGAAAACCACCCGCGACTTATCGAGATAGACCGTCGCTTTGCAGTAGGGGCAGGTGAGAAAGCTCTGCCCTTCATCGGGATGCAGCTCGCCGCCGCATTGCGTGCAGGAAAGCTGAGTTGCCGGAGAAGCCGCGTCCATAGCAAAGATTATAGCAGAAAAGCACCCTGGCGATAAAACCTGGCAGACTGTATAGAGTTCTTGCATGAACATCGTTATTGCAAAGCAAGCAATATCCCTTTTGTTGTTTTATGATAAACTAATCAAAATGTCCTCCTGGAAGAACTTCACTTCGTATTTTCAGCGCGTGGAGGGCGTAATTCTCCTGCTTGCATCGCTGGTTACCTCCACTTACGCGGTTTATATCATCTCCCCATTCTTCGATCTTGAGGTGGATGCCTATTTTTCTTTTGCTGGGTTAGCTTTTCTTAACCTCGCTGCGGCTGTCCTCGGCTTACGTATCTTCCTATCGAACCAATTTCATCCGCGCTGGAAGTGGGGATGGTTTTTCATCGCCTTGGCTGCCAGCGCTAACGTGATCGCAGAATTCCTCTGGTTTTACACATCCGAGGTGTTGGGTATTGAACCTTATCCATCCATTGCTGATATCTTTTACCTCTTATACTATCCGCTGGTTTTGGTCGGCGTTACCATAATGCCTTTTGAACGTCAACGCAAAGGCGAGCGGTTGGTCTTTATTCTGGATCTGCTCATTGTCTTGGTCTTTGGCGCTATGATCTTATGGAACTTTATCCTCATCACCGATAGCAATGGCTTGCAGCAGACCTGGGCGAGTTTCTTTGCCTTCAGTTATCCGGTCGGCGACTTGCTGCTGCTGGCAGGTATCCTCGCTATCCTGCAAAGAGATACCGAACCCAACGCCCGCTGGTCACTCGTGTACCTTGCCCTCTCCCTGGGAGTCATGGCGCTGGCGGATTTCCTGTTCGCCTTCTTCGAGAGCCTGGGAATTTCATATTCGATCAGCCCTATCAATGCCTTGTTCATGGTTTCAGCCTTGTTCCTGGTTTATTCTGCTGCCCGGCTGAGCCAGATGTTATTCGTTGAAGATCAGCCCATCTCGCCTATATTTGACACCAGCCGCCGTCTGTTGCGCCTGGGTTTGCCTTACGTGGCGGCGGTTATGGGACCCATCCTGCTTTTTTATGTAGCCGAGTCATCTGGGCAAATTAACCTTCGTTTACGCATCCTCTTGTTAGGCACTGCCTTCCTTGTCTGTCTGGTCATGGTACGCCAGTATTTGGTTCTTGCTGAAAACGACCGCCTGTACCGTGAGATGCGCCATCTGGCGACTACCGATAGCCTCACGGGTGCATACAACCGTCATTTCTTCCACGAGTCCCTTGTGCGTGAGATTCAACGCGCTCATCGTTACAAAAAAACATTTTCCGTGCTCATCATCGATGTGGATGACTTTAAATTAATCAACGATCGCCTGGGTCACCTCCAGGGGGATGCTGTCCTCAACCAAATCTCCCGTGTGCTTACCGTCAACCTGCGTAAAAGTGATTTCCTGGCTCGCTTCGGCGGTGATGAGTTCGTAATTGTTCTTCCAGAAACGGATCTGCCAGGCGCCCAGGTGGTCAAGGACAAGATCTGCCGCGCGGTTGCCGAATCTCCCATCATCAACCCTCCTTTGACCATCAGCGTTGGCTTGGCGACGTACCAGCCTTCGATGTCTCCCGAGCAGCTCCTGGAACAAGCTGACCTTTCCCTTTATCAGTTCAAGCGAGCTCGCTCCAAACCCTCTCACCCTCTTTCAGATCATTAGGACCTTTTATGATCTTGTTTACATCCATATTGGGTGGATATAATCCACCTATACAAGTTGATTGAGCTGTTTCAAAACGGCTTGAAGCGCCTCGCTAAGAACCACTTATTTTTAATTCCAGTCTCTTTAACGCTTACCCTCGGAGCCATGCTATGAACCCTCCCCGCAAAACCTACCCCGTCGAGATTGCCGGCATCCGTCGCGAGCTGCCCATCTTCCAGGTAGCTCCCAGGCTGAGCATTGCAGTGCTGAATTTGCTGGGCGATACCGAATTGGTGCAGGCGTGCGCCCGGGCGCTGGTTGCCAGGCTGGCTACGATTGAATTTGATGTCCTGGTCACCGCCGAAGCCAAGAGCATCCCCCTGGCGCATGCCCTTTCGGTCGAGATGCGCAAGCCCTACATCGTCCTGCGCAAAGCCTATAAACCTTATATGGGCGTTGCGCTGATGTCTGAGACCCTTTCGATTACCACCGGTCACCCTCAGACGCTGTACCTGGATGAGAAAGACCAATCCCTGCTTTTCGGTAAGCGCGTCATCCTCTTGGATGATGTTATCAGCACCGGCTCCACTCTGCAGGGCATGGAGCAGTTGATGGAAAAATCCGGCGCCCAGGTGATTGCCCGCGCGGCGGTCTTCACCGAGGGCGACCAGGCTGATTGGTCGCATATCATCGCTCTTGGCAACCTGCCGCTGTTCCACAGTTGAGCGGGGAATGCCGGGCAGGGGGATTGTCCTTAAGTCTGGCTGCTTGTTGCCAATTCCTGACCGACCACCACAATCGGTTCACCCCTTAGGTGGGTCAGGAAAATGGTCGCCTGATTGTCCCCTCTCAACCGCAGGTCTTGAATCAGCTTTTCCGGCTCCAGCGGCGAGCCGCGCTTCTTCACCGTTACCCTCCCGATTCCGTGCTCGCGCAGGTATGCCCGCAGCCGTTTGAGACCGAAGGGGAACCAGTCGGTTACCTGCCAGCAGCGGGCAAAGGGCGTTTGAATCTGGCGGTGGGCGGTCAGATAGGCGATCTCGGCGTCGAGCTGCGCCGCTTCCAGGCTAGCGCCCAGGACAGCGACCAGCCCGGCGCGAATCACCGCCGGGTCGGGCTCGTATAGATAGGCGCGCGGCTCGCTGAGCGGCAGCGCCGCTTCGGGCGTTTCGGTCAGCGTATGCGCGCCAGGAAGCACCGTTGCCCGCCGCGAGGCAGTCTTGAGCGCGCCAAACCACAGCGTTGCCTCCTTCAACTCGCCCTTGAGTGAGATGAACTCGACCTCCGCCGGGTAACCCCTCAGCTCATCCAGCTTTACCCCAGGCGAAACCTTTACCCCCAGGTCGGGGAAGGCGGGCAGCCATTCCTGAATACAGGATAGCGGCGGGTTGTATTGGCGGGTCGTGTGCATGCGACGACTGCCTTCTCGCCGCGCCGGATCGAAAAAGAGCGCCAGGCGAGGAGCCAGGGGCAACCTTGTTCTCAAATCAGCCTGTATCAGCGTCGCTTTCTGGTCCAGCGATAACGCTGCCAGGTTTGCCCGCGCCATCGCCAGGCGCAGCGGATCGATGTCCAACCCAATTACCGCTGTGACGGCTGCCAGCGCCAGGCTGTCGCCGCCGATGGAGCAGCCCAGGTCAGCAACCTGGGGGAAGGGCTGGTAACGTTCTGCCCGGTAGCGCGCCACTTCATAGGCGGTTGCCTGCTCGAGCGACTCACGCGTGAAATACATCTTTTCTGCCTGGGGGAATTTACCTCCTGCCTGTCGGCGCAGGATTGCCGTCTCCAGCGCAGCGCGCGCCAGCTCGCGCGGGTACACGCGTTCCAGAGCCTGGAAATGCGCCAGGAAATCCTCACCTTTGGGCTGGCGCTGTAATGCTGCCTGCAGGGCTTCCTGCCCGGCAGGCGTCAGCAGCGCCTGGAAGGCAGCCAGGTCCACCCCAAGCGCTCCTCAGCCGATGGTCAGCAGGATGATTCCCCCGGTGGTCAGCAGCATTCCCAGCGCAGTCTTGAGGGTCAACGGCTCTCCCCCAAACGCTATTCCCATCAACGCGCCAAACAACGGCGAAGTGAACGCAATCGGCATCACCCTGGTGAGCGGCGCGCCCTTGATTGCCGCGTAGAAGCACAACATACCCACTGACCCAGCCACCACGCCGCCGCCCAAAATCATCATCAGAAGCGCCTTGGGTCCTGCCTGGGGAATTGTTTTCCATTGGGGAAAACTGGCGGCGCTCAGGATGATCACTGCCGTCAGCGTGCGAAGGGTAATGCCCACCTGCGGCGAAAGATTGCCCAGGTGCAAACCTTTCTTTTCGAAGTAACCGCCAATTCCCCAAGCCATGGCGGTCAGCAGGGCAAGCAATTGCGGTTTCATCATCTTCTCCTCAAGACAGCATCAGCCGGGCAGCCCGGCGTCCAATCTCAACGGCAAAGTTCGTCCCGCGGTCCCAGGGATACACCTGGCTCATGCTGGCAAAGAACAGCCCAGGCAGCGGCGTTTGGATGGCAGGAACGTTACGCGAGTGGTTGACCAATGGCACCGGCTGTGCATACGGGGTGCGAAACAGCCAGCTCTTGCGCACCCACTCGGGTTTGAAGCGCGGGTTGAAGCGCACCAGGGTGGGAAGGAAGCGTTCCAGCAGCGCCTCCTGGCTCAAACGGAAATGCTCATGGTCCGGTTCCAGGTAATCGCCCAGGTACACGATGTAGTCGCCGCCGAAATAGTCTGGCGACAGGAAATTGGTATGCTCCACCAGCGCCAGGAACGGAAAGCCGGCTGACTTGGGCAGGTTGTACCAGTAATAGCCCTGTTCTGAAAGCCGCTGCTTGAGCGCCAGCACCATCACCACCGCCCCCATGCTCTTCAGTTCGAGCAAGCCTTGCAGGTAGTCCAGCGGCAGGGAAGGCGCCAGGCGCGCCAGCAGCGCCGGGGAAGTGGTCGCCAGTACCTGGTCGAATTCCTGCGTCCCTTCGTTGGTGGCGAGCGCCAATCCCCGTTCGCCCAGCTCGATGCGCTCAACAGGCGTGGACAGGCGGATGGACACCCCCATCTGACGCAGGCGGTCGGCGAAGCGGTCGGCAAAAGCCTGGAAACCGCCGCGAAAGGTGCCCAGCCGGGTGGTGCGCGCCTTGAGGCGCGCCCACATCCAAGCCATGTTCACCTGGCGGGCGTAACGTTCGCCAAACTTGCCCAGCAAGAGCGGCTCCCACATCAAACGATAGACCTTCTCGCCTGCCCAGCGGCGCATCCAGGCATCTGCGGTGTATTTTTCCAATCGCTGCCAGTCGTTGGTCAGCCGCAGGTACAAGCCAACCATGCCAAAGCGCGCCTTGTTGATGCCCCAGCCCAGACCCGGGAAAAGCGCCATTTTGACGATCGAATCAAAGGGATAGAACTTTCCCTGGTGGTACATGACGGTGTAGGGGCGCGGGAAGAGCACCTGGTCGCTCCAGCCCAGCTCGGCGATCAACCCCAACATGTGCTGGTCTGAGGCGAACCAGTGGTGGTAGTACTTTTCCACCGACCAGTCCCAATGCGGTTCTTTGAATCCCGAAGCCAGCCCGCCCGCGTAATCCGCGGCTTCAAAGATGGTCACCTGGCAGCCAGCCTGCCTCAAGTCGTATGCCGCAGCCATGCCGCCGATGCCAGCCCCTAATACTGCCACCGTTTTGCTCATGCTTCTTTCCTCAACTCGTCCAGTTGCCCGCTCCAACGAATGCCCTCGCGCGCCATGTAGAACAGCCCCAGCGCTGTAATCGGCAGCCAGAGCGCCACGTGCAGCACCAGGGTGTACCCTGCTGCCAGGGCGCGCGGCACCCCGTACGCTGCGAGCACCGCGATGCCGGGTGCATCGAAAGTCCATACATAACCCGGCGCAGAGGGAATCGTCGTTGCCAGGTTGACGATGCCGTTCATTAACATTAGGGCAAAGAAGCTGACTTCGAAGGGGAAAGCGTGCATCACGAACCAGTACTTGCCCGTCTCCAGCAACCAGATCACCACTGAGGTCAGGAACACCATCAGCGCCTCGCGCGGCGAACGCAGCGACTCCAGCCCGCCCAGGAACCGCCTGCCGAAGCCTAGGAGGCGCTCACGGAAGCGCTCAGGAATCAGCCTGGCAACGACAGCCTCCAGCAGGATATTGGCTTTCTTTGGGTACATGGCTGCCCAGAGGAAAACGCCTAGCGCTCCCAGGAATGCCAGCGTGCCTGCCAGCGCCAGCGCCTGGATGCTGCCAACGAAGCCTGAATCTGCCGTCAGGCGCGCCAGCTCGGGCAGGTTCAGGAAGACAAAAGCTAACATAACCACCCCATCATAGACCCGCTCGACGATGATGGTTGCCAGCGACGCCGAAACAGGCACGCCTTCGCGGCGCTTGAGCACCACCGCGCGCAGCAATTCGCCTGCGCGGGCGGGAAAGATGTTATTGCCGGCGTAACCGATCGCCACGATTGGGAACATGGTGCGGGTGGTGATCGGCTTGAGCGGTCTCAGCAGATAATGCCAGCGCCAGGCGCGCGCCCACACCCCCAGAAAATACACCCCAATCCCAGGCAGCAGCCACCAATAATTGCGCCCAGGCAGCTCAGCAGCCACATCTTGCAGCGAAAGCCCGCGCAGCGCCAGCCACAAGAACAGGATGCTGATCAAAACGCCCAGCCAGAATTGCCATCGCTTCACCTGGTCATTCTACCATAAGCGCCTGATCACATTGTCCCGCTCAAAGCGCGGTTGAAAGACGAAGGGGATTTTGTCAGTTCACCCGCGCCACTTTGCCGCCGGTCATTTTCACCAGGTCTCCTGGCGTCAGTCGGAAGACCGCGTTAGGCGTGCCGGCAGCCGCCCAAATCTCGGCGTATTGCAGCAAGTCCTGGTCGATTAACGTCTGGATTGGCTGGCTGTGACCCACGGGCGGCACGCCGCCAATGGCGAAACCCGTTTGCTGGCGCACGAAATCGGCATCAGCCTTGCTGATAGGCTCGCCAATCAGTTGGCTGATCCAGGCTTCGTTCACCCGGTTGGCGCCACTGGCGGCAACGAGCAGCGGCTCGCCAGACGTTGCCTTGCGAAAGACCAGCGACTTGACGATTTGACCCACCTGGCAGCCCACCGCCTGGGCGGCTTCGATGGCGGTGCGCGTCGAGGCGGGCAGCTCAACGACCTGCAGCGTAAGCCCCAATGCCTGGAGCGCTTCTTGTACTTTTTTAGCGCTGGCGCTGAGTTCCGTTGTCATTGCATCCATCCCCTTCGCCGCATCCACAAGGTCATCCCCGCGGGAGTCAGCAAGATCAGCGCCATAGTCAGCAGGAAAGGCAGGTTTTCTGTCCAGGGCATCAGGCTGGCAGAAACCGGTTGGAAGAAGTTCATCCCAAAGAAGCCCGATATGAAGGAAATGGGCATGAACAGGGTGGTGATCAGCGTCAAAGTTTTCATGATGTCATTCATCCGGTTATTGATTACCGACAGGTAAGTGTCCAACACGCCGCCGACCAGGTCGCGCAGACCCTCGGCAATATCGTGCAGGCGCACCAGGTGGTCATAGACATCTCGGAAATAGATGCGGTCACGCGCGTCGATCTGGCTGTATTCATCACGCGCCAGCTTGTTGAGCACCTCGCGCATCGGAGATAGGCTGCGACGCAAATGCATGGTGATGCGTTTTAAGGTGAACACCCGCTGCACAATCTGGTTATTGGGCTTGGAAAAGACCAGATCCTCCACTTCCTCGATCTCTTGATCTAGTTCTTCCACGGCGCGCATGAAATCGACAGTCAACTCGTCGGCGAGCAGGTAGAGGACATGATCAACGCCTGACTTGCGGTGGCGCTCATCTTTTTGAAAAGCTTCCCAAACGCGCTCGAGCGAGGCGATGGGGAAGTCGTGATGCGTCACGATGTAGCGCTCGCCCAGGAATATATCCAGTTCGATCAGGTCAAGCTCGCCTGCTTCGGGCAACAAGCGGATGGCGTGCAGCGCAATGTACAGGTACCTTTCCCAGTCATCGACCTTGGGAATATGGGTTTGATGCAGGGCATCTTCGATCGCCAGGGGATGAAAATTGAAAATTTCCAGCAGGATCGGCTCGCATCTCTCGGGCGGCTCCCCCTGGAAATCCACCCATAAGTGCGTCCCCGGTTCATTTAACAATGCCTGGATGGCTTGTGGCTCTGCCGCGACCTGCGCCGGGCTGCCATTTTGATATGCCTGGATGCGAATCATCGCGCCTCCTAAAAAAAACAGGTGCAGCGAATTTAAGCTGCACCTGTATTAAACCAGAACCAGGCAAAATCAGGAAGTGAATTTTGTCTTCAAGCGGGCGCTCTTGCCGGTGCGGTCACGCAGGAAGTACAGGCGGGAACGGCGCACGTGGGACTGACGATGCACCACCACTTTTTCGATCATCGGGGAGTGCACCAGGAAGGTGCGTTCGACGCCGATGCCGTTGCTGGCAACCCGCCGGACGGTGAAGTTGGCGTCGTTGCCGCCGCGGTTTTGGCGAATCACCACGCCCTTGAATTCCTGGGTGCGGATGGTGTTGCCTTCTTTGATGCGGATGAACACGCTCACGTTGTCGCCAGCCTGCAGCGTGGGGACATTTGGGTTGATTGGGGCTTCGACAGCCTTCAATAAATCGCTCATGTTGACCTGCCTCTCAATAAGCTCTCATGCTAACAGAATACCGCCTCTGGCGGCGCGGGGGCAGATTATATCATGCCCCCCTGGAAAAGGGAAGATGTTTTTTGGCTTTTAACTTTGCCCAAACGAACTCAGTTTTTCAAGGCGCTGCGGGCTGCAAGGCAGCCGCCTCGGCAGCGGTGTTTGGCGCCCCTGCCAGCACCCAGCGGGTGAAGATATCCACCACCTCCGGCTTGAGCGCCTTGGTGGGCGGCATCGGCTGGCTGAATTCGAGCTCCTCGCGGTTGATCAGGCGCAGTAGGATGCTCTGCGGGTCGCCGGGCACGATGACAGGCGCGTTATCGCCGCTGGTCATCACCTCGTTGTAATCGCGCATCAGGTAATTATTGTTCTTCTTGCCAGGGCGGTGACATGAGAGACAGTAGCGCTTGACCAGGGGCGCAATGTGTACCTCATAGGACGGGACCTCGTCAGGCTTCAACTCGGGCAGCGCAGAGGCTTGCGTCACCTCTTGCGGCAGTTCAGCCCGGTCATCCCAGCTATAGCGCATGAAGTTGACGATGGCTTCAATGTCACCCGGGCTCAGCTCGCCGCCGTACGCCTTGGCAAAGGGCGGCATGCCCAGCTCTTGCTGACCGTAAGCGATGACATTATACAGAGTCTCGTCGGTGCGGGTGTACATGATATCGCGGCTGTTGATGGGGTTGAGGATAACCCCTTCCAGACCCTCCACGCCCTTGATCTCACCGCCCTCGCCATCAGCGCCATGACACTCCACGCATTGCACGGCGTAGAGGTCCTGCCCGGCGAGAATCATTTCGCTAAGCGTGGCGGCAACCGTCCCGCTCTCTTCCTGCGGCGGCGTTGTCGCCACCGCGCGGATGGACAGCCCCACGATGCCAATCACGATCACACCCATAATGGAAAGCCCTACCTTGCGTTTCTTCCAATGCCGGTACGGATTGCGGTCGATGAAGGGCAACAGGAACAGCACCAGCACGGCGATCCCCGGTATCACGGTCGTTCCAACCCACTCCAGGGCGCCCGGAAAGAATTTCAGCATCTCGAAGAGGAACAAGAAGTACCACTCAGGGCGCGGGATATAGGCTGAATCGCTGGGGTCCGCTTTGGGTTCGTTGGCGACGCCTACAAAGGTTGCCAACAATACCAACAGGATAAAAATGCCAAACGAAACCAGCAGATCTTTGTAGATGATATCTGGCCAAAAGCCTACCCCTTTCTGCTTCGCCTGGGTGTACTTTTCTTTGACTTTTTTCTTTAGCTCTTCATCCACAAGGGGCTCCTTTTACTCGTCTTCTGAGGGGATGTTCGAGATTCCCAGCCGGATGACCATGTAAAGGTGAATGCCGATGACCAGGGCAATGATTGCCGGCAGCCACCAGATGTGCACCGAAAAGAAGCGCGCCAGTGTGACAGCGCTCAAGTCGCTGCCGCCGCGCAGCACTTTGGTAATAAATTCGCCAATCAACGGAACGGTACCCGCGATGGAAGTGCCCACCGTGGTTGCCCAATAGGCTTTTTGGTTCCAGGGCAGCAGGTAACCGGTGAAGCCCATTCCCAGCGTGGTCAGCAGCAATATGACGCCAGTGAGCCAGGTAAGTTCACGCGGATATTTATATGCCCCGTAGAAAAACGTGCGCAGCATGTGAACAAACACCACCAGCACCATCAGACTGGCGCCCCAATGATGGATGCCCCGAATCAGCCAGCCAAAGGGCACGCCGGTCATAATGTATTGAACGCTGTCATAAGCATGGTCAGGGGAAGGGACGTAATAAACTGTCAGCATCATCCCGGTGATAACCTGAATCACGAAAAGGAACAGGCTGGCGCTGCCCAGCGTAAACCACCAGTTCACCTTGGGAACCTTTCGGTCCAGCACTGTTTTGTAAATCGTGGTCAATCCCAGGCGCTCGTCTAGCCAGAGATAAATTTTCTCGAACATGCTCATCCTTCCTGGAAGTATATGAAGAGGTTATTATCTTCAACTTTGGTTTGATAAGTATCCAGCGGACGCGGCGGCGGTCCGCCTGCTACCTGCCCGTTGATATCGAAGGCGGCATCATGGCAGGGACAGTGATATATTTTCTCATCCTCTTGCCAGGTCACCCGGCAGCTCAGATGGGTACAAACGTTCGAAAATACCTTCACCTCATTTTGTTTACGCACCACGTACACCCCATAACTATTGGTGGTCTTCTCCCAGCCATTGACCTTGGTGCGGACGAAATTGAACAAGGTGGGGACGCCTTCAGGGTAATTTTCCAGCGGTCCGAGCGGTATCCAGGCTTCAGATTTTCTCGCCTGGGCTGCTGGACCGATTAAGTAGCCAATAGCCGGAAGTCCAATGACAGCGGCAATGACCGAACCTAGAAAGGCTGTCACCACTTTAACAAAATCACTTCGATTGATCTCATGCTTGGGCATGCAACCTCCTTTGTGAAGCTAGTCGCAAAGTACGCTGAATTTTACCGTGGAAAGAATGGGATTTCAAGCGCAGAATTTCGAGTAAAATAGTTGCCAGGCTTGATCGTCATGACTATGACACTTGTGGTGCTGATGCAGACAAACAATGCAGATTAATTCATACCCTCCAGCCATATTTCACAAGCTGAAGATTTTCCCGGCTTCACTCGATTTCCTAGTATCTCACGAGATCACAGTCTTTTCTCGAAATATCGTTCACAAGGAGGTTCCATGGCTTTTGGCAAGCGCATTGGCTTGAAAGGCTTTTCTTATAAAGGCGGCGGTCCGATGCTTGCCTGGCTGCTGCATCGCATTGGAGGCTTGGTGATGGTCATTTTCATCGGCTTGCATGTGCTTGCCTCCTTCTCAATGCAGCAGTTTGGCAGCGATTGGGGTACGTTCATAAACACCATTTACGAATCCTGGCAGTTTCAAATTGTCCTGTATTTCTTTGTGCTGTTTCATGCTCTGAACGGCGTGCGCATCATCATCCTGGATTTTGCACCCGGCTTTTTGAAATACCAGCGCGAGGCAACCTGGGTCCAATGGATCTTGCTGTTGCCGCTGTGGGGAATGTCAGCCTTGATCGCCGTTCTGCGCGCCCTGCAGGGCGGATGAGGGGAGAGGAGAAAACGCTATGCACATGCGAACGGTTCCTTCTCGCGGTTTCAACCTGGATTACCTGATGTGGCTGTTCACCCGCATTTCTGGCCTGCTGCTGGTATTGCTTGCCATCGTGGGCGTCATTGGCGCGTTTCTGATGGGCGCCAGGACGCAGGTTGACTTGCCCACGCTCATCCGGTGGACCTTCTTCCCCAATCCCAACCACGTTGTGAACAGCGACATCCCCGATGTGACCCAGGGATGGGCAAATGCTTACTGGCAGACAATGCAGATGCTGATTTTCTTCTTTGCCTTCACCCATGGCTTCAATGGTTTGCGGGTCGTCCTGGAAGATTATCTCGGCGCTCCCGGCGTCAAGTTCCTGCTGCGCAGCCTGATTTTCCTCCTGTGGCTGTTTATGATGATCATCGCAGTTTTTGTCATCCTGGCATCGTGACCGGCGGAGGACATGGTTATGAAAACACATCAATATGAAGTGGTTGTGGTAGGGGCTGGCGGCGCTGGATTGATGGCTGCCTTGTACGCCTCGCGCAATGCGCAAACCGCGGTGCTCAGCAAGCTCTATCCCACCCGTTCCCATACCGGCACGGCGCAGGGGGGCGTCGGCGCGGCGCTGGGGAACATGGAAGAAGATCACCCTGAGTGGCACACCTTTGATACAGTCAAGGGCAGCGATTACCTGGGCGACCAGGATGCCATCGAATTCATGTGCACTGAAGCCGTGCAAGCCGTTTACGAGCTGGAGCACATGGGACTGCCTTTCTCACGCACCCCCGAAGGTCGCATTGCCCAGCGTCCGTTTGGGGGACACACGAACAACATCACCGGCAAACCCGTGCCGCGCGCCTGCTATGCTGCCGACCGCACCGGGCACATGATCTTGCAGACGCTTTACCAACAGTGCATCAAGAACAAGGTTCAGTTCTTCGATGAATTCCAGGTGGTTGATTTAATCATTTCCAACAACGCCGTGGCGGGGGTGGTGGCGCTCCAGCTTTCGACTGGCGAATTCCACGTGTTCCACGCCAAGGCGGTCATCTTTGCCACCGGCGGACATGGGCGCATCTGGGAGATCACCTCCAATGCCTACGCTTACACCGGGGATGGCTTAGCTATCACGCTGCGGAGGGGCATTCCTGCCGAAGACCTGGAATTCTTCCAATTTCATCCTACCGGAATTTACAAGCTGGGCATTCTCATCACCGAGGGCGTGCGCGGCGAGGGGGGCATCTTGTTCAACGATAAGGGCGAGCGTTTCATGGAACGCTACGCGCCGCGCGTCAAAGACCTGGCTTCCCGCGACGTGATCAGCCGCGCCATGTACATCGAGATGAAGGAAGGGCGCGGCATTGGCGGCAACCGTTATCTCTACCTGGACGTTCGCCCGGAGACGGTGAACAAATACGCCGCCCTGGATGGTCGCAAGCGCCCGGATGGCTCCCCCTACCAGGTGACGGCTGAGGAGATCATCTCGAAACTCCCCGATATTGCTGACTTTTGCCGCACTTATCTGGGGGTTGACCCAGTCACCCAGCCCATGCCTGTCCAGCCGACTGCTCACTACACCATGGGCGGCATTCCCACCAACAAATTCGGCGAGGTGGTGATTGATGATAAGAATACGGTGATGGAAGGTTTGTATGCTGCGGGTGAGGTTGCCTGCGTCTCGGTGCATGGCGCGAACCGCCTGGGAACGAATTCGCTGCTCGACCTGATCGTATTTGGCAAATACGCCGGCTTGCGCGCCGCAGAATTTGCCCGCGGCGCTTCATTCCAGCCGCTCCCCGCCGACGCAACGGACTTTGCTCGCCAGCAGTTCGACCGCTTGCTCAACAATCGCGGCGGCGAACGGGCAGCCGTCCTGGCGCAGGAGATGAAGAGCGTGATGTTCGATCACGTGGGCATCTTCCGCACCGCCGAAGGCATGCAGCAGGCGCTCGAGAAGGTGCGCGAACTGCGCCAGCGTTTTGAAAACATCTCTGTCCAGGATCGCGGCAGAGTTTTCAATACGGACTTAATGAATGCCTGGGAGCTGGGGAATTTACTGGAGATCGCCGAGGTGGTCACCGTGTGCGCTTTGAACCGCACCGAAAGCCGCGGCGGTCATGCCCGTGATGATTATCCGCAGCGCGATGACGTCAACTGGCTGAAGCATACCCTGGCTTGGATAACGGAGCAGGGCATCCAATTGGGCTATAAGCCGGTGACCATTACCAAGTATCAGCCTAAAGAGCGCGTTTATTGACCGTAATCACCTCAAGGAAGAGTGCTATGCTAGTCACCCTCAAAGTGTTTCGCTTCAACCCTGAGCAGGATAAAAAGCCTCATTATGACACCTTTAAGCTGGAGGCGCAGCCAACCGACCGCGTGTTAGATTTACTCGAACACGTGAAAGGCATTCACGATGGCACGCTTTCTTTTCGTCGCTCTTGCGCTCACGGCATTTGCGGTTCAGACGCCATGCGCATTAACGGGCGTAATTACCTGGCGTGCAAGGTGCTATTGAAGGACCTGGGCACGCGCAAAATCACGGTCGAGCCGATCATGGGATTGCGGGTGATCAAGGACCTCATTGTCGATATGGAGCCGTTCTTTGCCCATTACCGTTCGGTGATGCCTTACCTGGTGAATAGCAGCACCCCGCCGGTTGGGGAGCGCTTGCAGAGTCCCGAAGAACGCGAGCGCTTTGATGACACCACCAAGTGTATCCTGTGCGCTTGCTGTACCACCGCCTGCCCGTCCTTTTGGGCGAACGACCAGTACGTGGGTCCTGCGGCAATTGTCGCGGCGCACCGCTTTATCTTTGATAGCCGCGATGAGGCAGCAGCCGAGCGGCTGCGCATCTTGAATGACCAGTTTGGTGTTTATCGCTGCCACACCATTTTTAATTGCACTGTAGCTTGCCCGCGCGAGATCGAAGTCACCCGCGCCATCGGCGAAGTCAAGCGTGCGATTGCCACCGGTAGACTAGATTAAGCCGGACAACCAGGGCTACCAATCAAACCCTTCATACGCCGCCAGCGCTTTGCCGATGGCGGTGAAGGTCTTTTCGAATTGTTCCAGGGGGAAGTCTTCGGTGCAGCCCAACACAAACCGCCCGCCCGGAGCGCCCTCTTCGATCAACTTCAGGGCGTAATCGTAGATGACCTCCGCCGGTTCCAGGAAAAGCGCGCCGGGGAAATTCACCCAGATGACCTTGTCGCTCCAGGCTGCTTTGGCTTCTGCCACGCTCAAGTCGCCCCATGGCGGGGGCGTAAATGCCTCGATAACCGGCAGGTCGGTGCGCTTCAGGGCTTGCAAGAGCGGACGGTTTGAGCCGTCGTAGTGAGCAATGGGAATCTTGCCTGCCTGGCGCATCACCGGCATCACCCGCGCGTAAACCGGTTCGCAATAGCGCTGGAACAAGCGGGGCGATATAAATGCGGCGGTGACGTTATCGCCAAACCAGATGACCTCCGCCGGGCTTTCGGCGGCAAGCTGGATTTGGCGGTCATAATGGGCGTCCAGCGCCCTCAGCAGCGTTTCGAACTGCTCCGGGTAGTGGTAAACGCCCTCCGCCATCCCTTCGACGCCCATGTACGAGACGATCAGGGTCATGATGGGGATTGGCATGATTTCCCCCACAACGATTCCCCTCTCGCCCATTGCCCGGTCAGCCTGTCGCCAGGGCTCGAAATCCGGTTCGAAGCGCGTGTGGGTAAAAAAGTATTCCGCCGCGGCGTAGTCTTCCACGCCGGTGATCATGTATTTCCGAATCCAGGTGCTGCCGTAATTGGTCTCCAGGCGGGACTCTTCGGTCAGCGTGCCATACGGCGTCTCGACGCGCGTGGTGTAATGCGGCACGCCGCCGATCATTCGCTCTTCTCTCTGGATGGCGACGCCCTCATAGATGGGCTTGAAGATCCGCTGTGTGCCCATCAGGCTCAATCCCTTGCGGCATAGCGCCTCGAGGGCTTCGCCAGGCGGAGGCAGCCAGCCATAGACGTTCCACGGGATGCGGTCAGCCGTCCCGCCGCGCAGCACGGTCATCAGTCGTTCACGTAGGTTCATGGTTTTTACCAGGGCGGGCAGGTTCGGTCAGTCTGTATCATGGGTTTATTTGAAACCGGTCAGCGCAATCCCGCGCACGATCCAGCGCTGGAAGAGGAAGTAGATGATGATCACCGGCAGAATGACCAGCACAGAAGCCGCCATCGTCAGATCTTGGCGCGCCCCATGTTGTGAGTTATACCAGGTGAGCATGATGGGCAACGTGCGCCGTTCGGTGGTGGTGATGACGATCAAAGGCCACAGGTAGTCGTTCCAGGTGCCCATGAACTGGAAGATGCCCAGCGTTGCCAGGGCGGCGCCCATCTGAGGCAGCACAATGCGCGTGTAAATCCCAAACTCCGAAGCGCCATCGATGCGGGCAGCGTCAATCAATTCGCCAGGGATGCTCTCGACGAATTGTCTCATCAAGAAGATGCCAAAGGCGCTGGTCGCCCCCGGCACGATCAACCCCAGCAGCGAGTCGGTAATCTTCAGGCGCACCAGAATCAGATATAACGGAATCATCATCACCTGGAAGGGAATCATCATCGTTGCCAGAATCAGGGTAAACGCCAGGTTCTTGCCGAAGAATTGATACTTGGCAAAGACAAAGCCCGCCAGCGAGCTGGTGAACAAGACCATCGTCACCACGCTGAAGGTTACGATGATGCTGTTGAGGTAGAAACGAGCAATCGGGACGCGCGGGTCGTTGAAGATGGTCCTGTAACTCTGCAAGGTGAAGTTCTCAGGGATGATTGTAGGGGGAAGCCGGACGATCTCGGTCGAAGATTTGAAGGACGTGCTCAGCATCCACAAGAAGGGCAGCAGGGTAAAGAGGCAGCCCAGCAGCAGTATGCCATAGATGACCACGCGGCTAAGGATGTATCCTATGCGGTCGTTGCTCGAGACCGGGTGAATTGTGGGAACAGTGTCTTGCAGCGTTGCCATGGTTTAATACTCCCATTCTTTACGCATCAGGCGCAGTTGAATCAGCGTGGTGACCATGATGATGACGAATAAGACCATTGCCACTGTGGCGGCAAGCCCCATCTCCTGGAAGCGGAAGGCTGTTTCGTAGATATGCAGCACCAGGACCCGCGTCAGGTTCGAGGGACCTCCCCGCCCGGTCAATACGAAGAAGATCACGAAAACTTGCCAGGAAGAGAGCATAGTCATCACGATCACAAAGGTTAGCGTCGAGCGCAACAGCGGAACGGTGATGTGCCAGAAGCGCTGCCAGGCATTGGCGCCATCGACCACGGCTGCCTCGTGATACACCTCAGGGATTCCCTGTAATCCGGCGATGAAGATGACCAGGTTGTAACCCATGTCAGACCACAGGTAGGTGATCAACGCGCAGATCATGGGCAAGGGGATGCCAAAAACGCGGGTGGTGGTATCGGAGAGCCAGGGATACCCTTGAAGCCCGATTGACCGCAGCGCCAGGTTGAGCAAGCCGAACGTTGGGTTGTAGATGACCCCCCAAATCAGAGACACTGCCACCGCTGAGGTGACCACCGGCAGGAAATAAATGGTGCGAAAGACTACTTTCAGGCGTTGTGCTATCGATTCAATCAGGACTGCCAGCGGCAGGGTGACCAGCAAGTTCATCGGCAAATACATCAGGACAAAGATCAGGGTGTTCTTCACCGAGAGGCGGAAGAGCTGCCCATTCGGAGAGTTAGAGAACAGGTCAAGATAGTTTTGGAAACCGATGAATGGGTTGCCTTCGCCAAAGCCCAAGAACCCTCCCACCCGGGTTGGGCTATAGCGGAAGAAGGTAATGGCGATTCCCCACAACATGGGAACCAGCGTGAAGAACATCATGTAGAGCATGATGGGGGTAATGGTAACCCCGGCAAAGATATGTTGGCTGCGGTATAGCCTGCCTCGCCTGGAAGTCTCTACTGCCATGGTCGCCTCGCTTTGCTCCACCCCTGTTCCTCTTCCCTTCACGTCTCTGGTGAGAGCTCAGGGGTAAAGGAACAGGGGTGGTGTAAGGGTAATCTTAGTGGGTGTTGGATGTTTTTAGCCAGCCAGCTTGGCGTCGATTTGGGCGTTGGCTTCTTCGTGCATGAGCTGGCAGGTTTCCTTGACCGAACGCACGCCTTGCAGGCACTCGGTGATGTGGGTGGCGACCACGTTGTACCAGATGTAGTCGCGGTCCTGCAGGTCGCCCACGTATCGCCCGTAGGGCAGCACCTTCAGGCTGGGTCCCAGCCAGTCGATGTCGTTGAGCAGCGTTGGGTCTTCTGCCACTGATTTCAGAGCCGGCACGGTGCCGGTTGCAACGTTCCAGAAACGAGCGTTGGCTTTGTCTTCTGTGGCGAACTTGGAGAAGTCCCAGGCGACATCGATGGCTTTACTGTTGGGCGAAACCACTTTCCCCCAGCCGGCATCTGCAGCGAATTTACGCTCGCTGCCATAGTGTGGGCTGGAGACATGGTTCCAGGGGTCTTTGAAATCGGGGAAGTTGCGGCGACCTTCCGGCACGATCCACGGACCGATGTAGCCGATGGCGACCAGCCCCTGGAAGAAGGCATCGCCGACCCAGTTGGACTCGAGGTTGAAGGTAAAGGGATCGACCACCTTGTCCTTTTGAGCCATGTCGGTCAGCCACTGGACGGTGGCTTCGGCTTGCGGCGAGACCAGGTTCAGGTGGACATTGTCTTCGGCAAAGTACTCTGCGCCGCGTTCCAGGATGCCCTCCCAGAACAGGAAACCCAGCCCATCGCCGGTGACATAGTGGAAGCCCGCGACGGTCATCACGCCGTTTTCGACCTTGACCATCTTCTTGGCGTCTTCCACCAGCTCTTCCCAGGTCTTCCATTCGGGCGGGTACTTCAAACCGGCTTCTTCGAACATGCGCTGGTTTGCCAACACCGCGCCGACTTCCAGGTTGTACTCATTGGGGAACCCAAAGAGCTTGCCCTCCCACACGTAACCGTCCAGCGGGGCGGCATAGAACAATTCGCGCGCTTTGGGCAGGCTCATCAGGTCTTCAGGGACGGTCGCCAACGTCCCGCCCTTGGCGTACGACTGCACCCAGCTTCCAAACATTTCCATGATGTCAGCCTCGTTCTTGGCTGCCATGGATGTCTGGATATTGGTAATGAAATCTGCGTAGGGGAAATTCTCGTACTTGATTTCTACGTTGGGCTTGACTTCGGCATACTTTTTGATGATTTCCTCATTAGCGCCAACGAATGAGGGGTTTTGGTGCGACCACATGCGCAGGGTCACCTTCTCTGCGGCGGCTGGAGCTTCGCTTACAGCTTCTCCGGCTGGGGTCGTTTCTTTCTTCGCGCAGGCAGCCAGGGCTGCTCCGCCGACAGAAAGCGCCGCCAGGCGCAAGAAGTCGCGGCGGGTTACAGGTTTTTTCGTCATAATATTCTCCTCGTTTTCAAAAATGGGTTGACTGGGTTTGGGATCAGGTAAGGTTGTCATTCCAGGAACGTACACCTCCTCTGGAGAGCCATTACAGCTTCAGCAAATGCGCCTTGATCTGATATTGCATTTCCCCCAGGGCAATCAACTTCAATCGATGTCAGTCGATGACGCTTTGTGCTTGAAGCCTGATTGAAACCGATTGGTTCTAATTCTAGCATGAAACACTGAAAAAGTTCAAGTGTTTTATTTTGTCAAAAAGTCAATATGCTTGATTTGGGTACGACGCTGGTGTTATAATTTCTAACATAAGCCCCAGTAGCTCAAAGGATAGAGCGAGGCTCTCCTAAGGCCGAGGTTGTGGGTTCGACTCCCACCTGGGGTTCCTGCAGGTCAGGGTAACCTGACAAAACTGCAAAGATTTTCCTTGATTTTTTTCTAAAAATCGTGTATTATTATGTCAGATGGACGTCTGGGTGCCCCCCTCACTCAGACGTCCATCTGCATTAAATCACTTCGAAGACAGCTTCCAACCCCGGCGCTGCGCCCAAATCTACCCCCCGCTTTCCCGGCGAGCACCCGCCGACCGTCAGCCGGAACTTGCCAGGTTCCAGTTTCTGTTTGCCATCTTCGTCGAACAACATCATCATTTCGGGCGTGACCGTGAACCGCACGAGCTTGCTCTGTCCTGGCTTGAGCGCCACGCGCTGGAATCCCACCAGGTTCTGTAAAGGCACCGGTACGCTGGCGTGCAGGTCGCTCAAGTAAAACTGGACGACTTCCTCGGCGGCAACTGCGCCCTGGTTGGTCAGCCTGGCGCTCACCGGCAGCGATTCGCCTGCTTTGATTCGTCTCTTGCCCAGTTTGAGGCCGCTGTAGGCGAACCGTGTATAGCTTAGCCCAAAGCCAAAGGGGAACTCTGGTTCAGCGGTCATATAGCGGTAAGTGCGCCCCGCCATGTTGTAATCCTCGAAGGCTGGAAGCTGGTTGAGCGATTTGGGGAAGGTAAGCGGCAGCTTGCCCGAGGGGACTGCATCGCCGAACAGCACCTCTGCCACGGCATGACCACCTTCCTGCCCTGGATACCAGACGAACAAGATGGCATCCACCATGTCAGCCACTTCACCCAGGGCAATCGGGCTGCCGCCAGTCAGCACCAGCACAATCCTGGCGCCGTTGAGCGCCATCTGTTTTATAAAATTTTTCTGTACTTGCGGCAGGTCAATCTCGGTGCGGTCGCCTGTATCTCCTGAGAGGATCGACTCGCCCTCTTCGCCTTCCATCAGCGGGGAAGTGCCCATGCAGGCGATGGTCAGGTCGCTGCTGGCGGCTTCGTGGATTGCCCAGTTGATCCAGCCCATATCCTGCTGGGTGTACATGCAACCGGCGCGGTATTCTACCTTCACCCCCTCGGGCACGCGTCCGGCAATGCCCTCCAGCAGCGTGTTAAGCGATTCGCTCATGCCATTGTAGTTGCCCAGCAGCACATCGACCGAGCCAGCGCTGGGTCCGGTGACGAACAGGCTCTTGACCTCCTTGCGGATGGGCAAGATGTTGTTCTTGTTTTTCAGCAGCACGATAGATTTGACCGCTGCCTGGCGCGCCAGCTTGCGGTGTCTGGCGCAGCCCACCACGCTCATCGGTGTGGCGGCAAAGGGCACCATTTCTGGGGGATCAAACATGCCCAGCTTGAAGCGCGTTGCCAGCGTGCGCCCCAGCGCACGGTCGATATCCGCCTCGCTGACCAGCCCGCGGGCGATCGCTTCGCCCAGCTCGCTGTAAACATGGTCGCAGCCGATATCACAGCCGCGCTTGAGCGCCAGCGCTGCCGACTCAACCGCATCTTTGGTCACTTTATGGTTGAGGTGGATATCGCTCAGCGCTCCACAGTCCGAAACCACGTGCCCTGCGAAGCCCCATTCGCCGCGCAGGATATCGCCCAGCAGGAGCTGGCTGGCGTTGCAGGGCTCGCCCAGCGTGCGATTATACGCGCCCATCACAGCCTCCACCTTGGCTTCCATCACCAGCTTCTTGAAGGCGGGCAGGTAAGTGCTGTAAAGGTCGCGCTTCGATACTACCGCGTTGAACGTGTGGCGCAGTTTTTCAGGACCAGAATGCACGGCATAGTGCTTGGCGCAGGCAGCGGCTTTCAGGTAGCGGGGATGATCACCTTGCAGACCGCGCACGAAAGCCGCCCCCATCTCGCCGGTCAGGTAGGGGTCTTCTCCCCAGGTTTCCTGCCCCCGTCCCCAACGCGGGTCGCGAAAAATGTTGATGTTGGGCGTCCAGAAGGTCAATCCCTGGTACTGCCAGGAGAAGCCATACCTCCGCACAGCTTCGTGATGCTTGGCGCGCGCCTCGTCGCCGATGGCAGAGGCGATCTGCTGCACCAGGTCACGGTCCCAGGTGGCAGCCATGCCGATCGCCTGGGGAAAAACGGTTGCGCGCCCGTTGCGCGCTACACCGTGCAGCGCCTCGCTCCAATAATTGTAAGGTGGAATGTTCAAACGCGGTACGCCCTGCGCCGGGTGGTTCATCATGCCGATCTTTTCTTCGAGCGTCAACAGAGATAGCAAATTTTGTACCCGCTCGGCAATGGGCAGAGAGGGATCGAGAAATGGATAGGGTGAATTCATAGGTCCTTTTTCCTGTTCTTTATCCTGGGTTTTTAATAATACTATCATAAACTCTGTTAAACCGGCATGATTTTGGTCGTGGATTCAGGTTCTGAACGAAAAATTGACATCCTCGTTGGTTTGGGATAAACTCAACCCATTCTGTCAGGTTCTAACCCCACCATGATGCGCCGATTGATACCCTCTTTACTTTCGTTGATGCTGTTGACAGGGCTTATCCTTTTGCTGGCAGGCTGGCTGGAGGCGCAACCGCCTGCTTCGGTCTCTGCCCAGGGATTGGAACAAAGAAACTATCTGCCGTTATCCCTGCGGCAGCCGCCTCTGCCGGTGATTCTGGAAGCGCCAACCAGCCTGACCCCCCTTCTGGGACCTTGCCCTGAAACGTTCTGGTATGTGATTTCTACCGACCGCGGCAGCGAGGCTTATCTGACGCTCAACGTCAATTCTCCCAATATCTCCACCAACTGGGGTGAATGGCGCCCTGACCTGCCTGAAGAAGGCTTTTACCGGGTCGAGGCATACATTCCCGCTCACCCTCCTATCACCTGGTGCGTTTCTGGCCGCGTGAAAGACGCCGATACTTCCGATGCCTGGTATAAGATCTATCACGCTGGGGGGACAACCCTGAAGAACGTCAGCCAGGCTGGGTTGAGTAACCAGTGGCTGGACCTGGGTATCTACCTGTTCAAAGCGGGAGGGAGCGGTTACGTCACCCTGAGCGACTTGAACAGCGAAGCCAATTACGCCTCGACCATCTCGTTCAGCGCCATGCGGTTTACCTATCAAGCCTCGGTTTCTAAAATCATCCTCCCTTTGGTCTCCGCCCCTCCCAATGAGAGCCAGACTTACCTGGAAACCCAGGTGCGCAACCAGCAGGCTTTTGATAGCTGTAATCCGCCGTCGATTCCCACCATGCAGAACTGGTGGGTTAACAGCCCTTACTACATATATAACGTTTACCTTGGCGGCGCCAGCTTTGCCAAGGGATGCCAGTTGCCAAACGCCAGTTGGCTTTCGCTGGCGAAACAGCAAGGGTGGGCTTTCATCCCTACCTGGGTGGGTCCGCAGGCGCCCTGTACCTCCTATTCAGCCAGAATGGATGGCAATCCGGCTGTTGCCTACTTGCAGGGGCGGGCTGAAGCCGAGATGGCTTCGCAGGCAGCCGTGACCCTGGGTCTGGTCACATCTAGCCAGGGGCGCACCGTCATCTATTATGATTTAGAAGCCTATGGCGGCAGCAGTGCGCCGCTGGAATGCCGTCAGGCAGTGAGCGCATTTATCAATGGCTGGGTCGAAAGGCTGCGTGAGCTGGGGCATCGCACCGGCGTCTATGGCGGCAGTTGTTCTTCGAATCTCAAAGAGCTGGCGCTGATTCCCAATGTGCCGGATAACATCTGGGCAGCGCAGTGGTACACCTCGCAGTATGATCCGAACGCCTCGGTCAATGGGCTTTTCTGCATCGATGCCCCGCCTGGCGGCTTGTGGGTTAACCGCCAGCGCATCCGCCAGTATGCCGGCGGGCATAATGAGACTTGGGGAGGAAAAACCCTCAACATCGACAGCAACATCGCGGATGGCGAAGTGGCGGTCCCAGGCTTAACGCTCCAGGCAGCGGGGGCTGCAGCGCAAGTTATCTTCGATGGTCCGGTTGTGCAGGATTTTGCCTGGCTCTCTCCCACGCAGGGTTATCTGCTGGCAAACGGCAGCCTGTTATGGACCGAAGACGGCGGCGCGACCTGGCAGGCAAGGAGCGCCGACCGATTTTCAGCGGTCTTCTTCCTGGATGCCCTGCGGGGCTGGGCAACGGCTTACCCTGGCGGCAATGGTCGCACCTGGTTGTACGCCACCACCGACGGAGGCTTGAGCTGGCAGACGCTCGAGTTGAATTTGCCCTCCGGAGAGTGGCAGCCGCTCCAGGTGGCTTTCCAGGATGAGAGCCAGGGTTGGGTCGTTTTCCGTTCGCAGACCAGCCGGCTGTTTAGCCGCGGCATTTTACTGCGCACCAGAGACGGCGGTTTGACCTGGGAAACTGTTGACCTTCCCCTGGGTGAAACTGTGACATTCAACACACCGCTTTCTGGCTGGCAGGCGGGCGGCGCTGCTGGCAATGAGCTGTACCATACCGTTGATGGCGGACTGACCTGGCAGCCGGTTGAGTTGCTGGCTCAGGCGGCTAGCGATGATGTGCATATCCAGTACCGCGCGCCGGTCTTTTCCAGTCCACAGGACGGACTGCTGGCGGCTGCTGTCGTTGAGCCTGGAGGCGGCGCGCGCATCGAGGTGTACGCCACGCAAGATGGCGGCGCCAACTGGCATCTCCAGGCGGCAATTCCGGTAGCCGAGGAAATACGCTTCGAATTTCCGCTCACCATCCTCCCCCAGGGCGGCTGGATCATGGGGGCGGGCGGACAGGTGTTGGCTTCGCCGGATGAGACTTTGCAGCCAACGGAGGGTTTGACCGCTATGACGCAATTGACCATCGGCAGCCTGCCTGGTCAGATCACGCGCCTGGCTTTTGCTTCTTCGCAGTATGGCTGGGCGATAACCGTCACCGGCGCCTGCCAGGGCGATAAGCTTGGCGCAGATTTCATCTGCCGACAGGCGACAGAATTCTGGAAAACCTCCGATGGAGGAGCTTCCTGGCAGGCGGTGGATGCCCCAGGCGTCGAATGAGGCGGGCAAGCGACGAGAGCGCCAGCACCGCAGCATAAGCGGTATTGACGATTACAGGAAATATCAGAAGGAGGTATCCATGCCCCTAGACCTAAATCTCATCCGCAGGCAATTTCCTGCGCTGGTGTGGCAGGCGCAGCAGCCTGCGCCGGCGATCTTTTTCGATAACCCGGGCGGCACCCAAATAGCGCAGCATGCGCTCAATCGTATGCTGGCGTACCTGGAGCAATATAACGCCAATCACGGCGGGGCTTTTCAGACCAGCCGCCAATCCGACCTGATTTTGGCGGAAGCCCATGCTGCCATGGCTGATTTTTTGAATGCCGCCCAGCCGGAGGAGATTATCTTCGGCGCTAACATGACCACCCTCACCCTGCACATCAGCCGCTCGATTGCCCGCACCTGGAAACCCGGCGATGAGATCGTCGTTACCCGTTTAGACCACGACGCCAATATCACGCCGTGGGTGCTGGCAGCGCAGGATCGCGGCGTTTCCGTCCGCTGGGTTGATTTTCACCCCGAGGACGGAACTCTGGATGTGGAATCTTTCGAAAAGGCGCTGGAGGGCAAGCCCAGGTTGGTGGCATTTGGATACGCCTCAAATGCGCTGGGGACGATCAATCCGGTAGCCAGGCTGGTGCGGATGGCGCATGATGCCGGCGCGTTGACCTACATTGACGCCGTTCAGTACGCTGCACACGGACCGATTGACGTGCAGCGGCTAGGCTGCGATTTCCTGGTCTGTTCGGCGTATAAATTCTTTGGTCCTCACGTTGGCGTCCTGTATGGGCGTTATGCCCTGCTGGACGAGCTCTTCGCTTACAAGGTGCGCCCGGCGCCTGACGACCTGCCCGGCAAGTTCGAAACCGGCACCCTGAACCATGAAGGTCTGGCGGCTGTCCTGGGCGCTGTTGAGTACCTGCAATGGGTGGGTCAGACCTTTGGTGGAGAATATGCCGAAAAGTATGCCGGTTCTGATAGTGCAGGCGTTCCCTTGCAGGGTCGCCGCCTGCAACTGAAACAGGCAATGAGCGCAATCCGGTCGTATGAATTCGAGCTAAGCCGTCTCTTGTTGGATGTGATCGAGGAAACGCCTGGGGCAATGATCTATGGCTTGACCGACCGGCGCCGCCTGGAAGAACGCGTGCCTACGATCAGTTTCAGGCTGCAGGGCATACCGCCGCGCCAGGTTGCCGAAGCCTTAGAAAGGGCGAATATCTACGTCTGGGATGGCAATTACTACGCCCTGGCAGTCACTGAGCGCCTGGGGGTAGAGGAGAGCGGCGGCATGGTGCGGGTGGGAGCAGTGCACTACAACACGCAGGAAGAGGTGGAGCAGTTCGGAGAGGCGTTGAGCCGGATTGCGGTAGAAGCGTCAAATCGGTGACGCTGGCGTGAAGAAGCGATCGAGCGCCCTCCGGATATCACCCTGGCTTCACACTTTAGAAACCCGCTTTGTCCAATCGACGAGCGCAACGAGCAAATCTCGCAGAAAACCGCACGCCGTCGAGTCGATTAACTCAAGGTCTGCGTTGAAAGCCTGATCAGCGCGGGCGACGAGCACTTCAGGTTTTGCCAGCGTCAGGGCGCCAACGTGCGTCAGAACCTGGCGCAGTTGGGTTTGCGCTCTCACCGTGCCAAAATTGCCGGTGCTTGCTCCCATCACCGCAACTGGCTTGCCGTTCAGGGGCTGCTGAGGTGGGCGCGACGCCCAATCGATGGCATTTTTGAGAACGCCGCTGATCGAAGCGTTGTACTCGGGCGTGGCAATCAGCAAGGCGTCAGCCTGCGCCAGCCGGGCGCGGAATTCTGCCACAGGTTCAGGAAACGGCTTTTCGTGATCGGGGTTGAAGATGGGCAGGGGCGACAGGTCGAAAATATCTAACGCGGCGCCTGTTGGCAGCAGTTCAGCGGCTGCCCGCAGCAGAGCGGTGTTATACGAAGCTTTGCGCAGGCTGCCTGAAATGCCCAAGATATGCATGTAGGTGGTGGAATTCATCGCTATGCTCCGTTTTTGAGTGGGATTGTACAATCAATGCGCAGTTTATTGCAAGGGGTGGATGAATCGGGCTCGTGAGGAGTATCCAAGGTGGGCATATCAAACGGTACAGGGGAAAAAAATACGTACCAACCCTTTAGGAAAACACGTAGGAATACGTATTTTCACCAGCGGTTGCCGGCGCGAAAATGGGATCATCAGAGCAATCAAACCAGGTTCTCTTGTCCTTCAGGAGGTGCACCGAATTTGATGATTTTTCAACCACTACCCGACCTCAATGCAGACAGCTTTGATGTGACGTCCCTTGCCTTTTCGCAGGCGCTCAATACAGTTAGTTCACCGCACTGCGCCCCTGCATGAAGCGAGGTCGCCAGCTCAGATGAGGCACAAGCACCACCCTGGATTTATTGTTATGACTGTCACCCCGTAACTCCCAGGGCACTCGGAAGACATCGCCTGCTGTTGGCTGGAATTCAGCGTAACCTTAGTCAAATCTTTTGACCGACCAGGCTATGGAGGGGCTTGGTCGGTTTTTTATGGGGCAGCGCCTACGAAGTTGAGGGCATAGCGCGCATCCTGACCTTTGGGGTTGGCTTCTAGCGCTTTACGGAAAAGTTCAATGGCTTTGATGGTGTCGCCTTTACGATACATTCCCCACCCCTTCCAAAGCAGCGCCTCCTCAGAGTTGGGAGTGCGCTGCAAGGCATAGTCAGTAAGCGCCAGCAGTTCCTCGTTTCGCCCAGAGTGAAAGTAAGCAAAGAAAGGCGTGAACTGGTAGCGCAGCATGCGCTGGGGAAGACCGATGTTGCGAGCTGTATCAAAGGCTTGCGACGCCTCCAGGTAGCGTTCGAAGAAGACCAGGTTCGTGCCGATGTTGAACCACGCAAACGCATCTTGTGGGTTTTGCTCGGCTTCTGCCTGGGCGACCTGCAAAGCGTGCTGGCGGTTTGCTCGAACATCCCACTCCTCTCCCAAAATTGCCTGCAGTTGATTTTGTTGCTGGGGCAGGAAGACGATCATGTAAACGCGGTTGAAGATCTTCCAATCGGCGTCCATCTTTGCGTATCCCACGCGTTGATCTGGACCACGGTAACTGTCCTGCCCGATGAAAACCTGCTCGGCGTCATCATAGCCGGTCAACAGCAGGTAGTGAGCTGCCCACAGGTCGTCATTGGGCCAGAAAGGATCCTCGAAATAGAAGCTCTCCTCGATGATGACCGGAAATCCGGCGGCAATGAGCTGCTTGAGACGAAACAAATCGCCGCCAACGCGGTATTCGACGTTGAGCCAGCCGGCAAAGTTACGCACGTAATACGCCATCTCTTCGGGGTTGACATTGCGGTCGGCGTCCAGCGGCTTGATTTCCTCAGCGATGTTATCCTGATTGCCTTGCCAGCCGTAATAAGCCAACGCCATTGCGAGAGTAGCCGGACCGCAGTTATTTGGGTCTTGCTTTACATAAGGCGGGGGGTTCAGAGCAACGGCAGCCGGCAGGGGTGTGGGGGAAGGGGTGAGCGTGGGCGTCGCTTCGGTAGGCGCTGCTGTGGGGAGCGCCTGGGTAGCCGTTGCTGTTGGCATGGCGGTTGGCGAGACGCCCGGCGTGAACGTCGGCAGCGGCAGGGGCGTCGGGATAGGTCCTGCCGGCTGGATAATGCCCCTCAGATAGGTCAGGGCTAAGTCCAGCCGCCAGGCAAAGCGCTTTTTGACCGCTGGCATCTGGAAAATCACAACCGCCAGCAAGATGGCGAGAGCCAGCCAAACCAGCGCTGCACGTAAAGTCCGAATTTTGCTGCCGGGGCGCATAAGCGGAATTTTATCACCGAAGGCAAGGGCTTTTCACCTCGGGCGCCTTTCTAAGACTCTGCTAATCCACCGCCTGCCGCGCGGGCGTCGCTCTTGTTATAATATGGATATGAAGTATCACATTTGGACAGAAGGCTGCCAGATGAACGTGGCAGACTCGCAGCGGGTGGCTTCGGCGCTGGAGCGGCTGGGCTATCAGGTCACGCCGCGCCCAGATGAAGCAGATGTCATCGTGTTGAACACCTGCGTCGTGCGTCAGAGCGCTGAAGACAAAGCCTATGGTCGCCTGCATTCCCTGACTCCCTTGAAGTTGCAGCGCCCGGAGCTGGTCATCAATCTCATGGGCTGCCTGGTGGGGGTCAAGGGTTATGAGCCGCTTAAGAAGCGCTTCCCGCTCGTAGATGTGTTCTCGCCGCCCTCCGATCCGGCTCCCCTGGTGGCGTTCCTCAGCCAGCGGGAAAGCCGCCTGATGCACCTGCAAGAAACAGAACAGCGTTTTTCGCTGATGGATGAGGATCTCTCAGAAGGGCTGCAGCTGCCCGAACAAGAGCGCGGTAAACTGGTATCGGCGTTTGTACCGGTGGTATTGGGCTGCTCGCATGCCTGCACGTTCTGTATCATTCCTTATCGCCGCGGCGTCGAGCAATCGCGCCCAGTGGGAGCCATCCTGGCAGAGGTGCGTTCGCTGGTGGCGCAGGGCGTGAAGGAGGTCACCTTCTTGGGTCAAATCGTTGACCGCTATGGCAAGGATGTGCCCGATGGTCCCAACCTGGCTGCCTTGCTGCGCCTGGCGCACCAGGTGGAAGGCTTGGAGCGCATCCGCTTTCTGACATCCCACCCCAATTGGATGAATGATGAACTGTTGGATGCCGTCGCGGAACTGCCCAAGGTGATGCCGCATATTGAGGTGCCGGTGCAGGCAGGCGATGATGAAGTGTTGGAAAACATGAAGCGCGGCTACACGGCGGAAGATTACTGCAGGCTGGTGGAGAAGATTCGCAGCCGCCTGGGAGGGCGCGGGATGGGCGTCTCCATCGCGACGGATATCATTGTCGGCTTTCCCGGCGAGACGCGCGCCCAGTTCCAGCGCACCTATGATCTGCTGGCAAGTCTCAAGTTGGATGTCGCTCACCTGGCGCGGTATTCGGTGCGCCCGGGCACTGTGGCTGCCCGCCGCATGGAAGATGACGTTCCCGAGGGGGAAAAGATGGAACGTTTCCGCCTGTTGGAGGAACTGCAGGAGCAGATTGCGGCGCAAATCAACCAGCGGTATCTGAACCAGGTCGTGACGGTTCTGTTCGAGGAAAAGGTCAAGGACCGCTGGAAGGGGCGCACCGAGACCAACAAGCTGGTCTTTGTCGAAGCAGAAGGCGACCTGCGCGGCGCATTGTTGCCTGTGCGCATCTCCTGGACGGGTCCCTGGTCGATGATCGGCTCGCTTGCTGGCTGAGTGCAGCCGGATTAAGTTTCAATTTTGTAACATCCCCGTCACCAGCCTGGAACATTCCTGTGGCAGAATATCCTTGTAACCATTGGTTCCGATAACTGTAAAGGAATGTAAATATGAAACACCTCAAGCGCCTTTCAATCATCCTGCTCATTGTGTTTGCTCTGTCTGTGAGCGCCTGCAACCTGGTCAGTGCGCCGGCGCCCACCCCGCCCGGTCCTGACCTGGCGTTTACCGCGGTGGCGCAGACGGTTGCTGTCGAGCTGACTAAAGTTGCGATGGTGACTCAAATCGTCGCGCCGACCAGCACCAGCACGGCGCTTGTGCCAACGGCGACGGCGACCGCTGTCCCGCCAACTGACACGCCTCCCCCGCCGACGGCGACCTCGGTTCCGCCAACAGCGACTGAGCCGCCCGTCCCTTGTGACCGAGCTGCTTATGTCGAAGATCGGTCTTATCCGGACAATACCGAAGTGCCTGCCGGGACGACATTTATCAAGACCTGGCGGCTGCGGAATACCGGCTCCTGCACCTGGAACTCGAGTTATTCGCTCGTTTTTGATAGCGGCGACTCCATGGGCGCGCCAGCCTCGCTGCAGCTAACCACCGGCACCGTCCCGCCGGGGGGCACCATCGATGTTTCGGTAACGCTGAGGGCGCCAGATGCCCCCAAAACCTATCAGGGGTTTTGGAAGCTGCGCAATGGCGCCGGCGTGGTCTTTGGCGTTGGCTCAGCCGGTCAATCGGCATTTTGGGTCAAGATCAAGGTGATCTCCCCGGTGACGCCGACCGCCACCAATACACCCGCGCCGACTGGTTCATTCAACCTCGCTTTCTATGGTCCCAGCGCCATCTGGAGCAATGCCAGTAACACCCTCCCTTGGGGCGACCCGGATGATGATACTCCTGGCGTGGCGACTGCCGTGGAAAATTACACCCTGGAGGACAAGCGCACCTACAGCCGTGTGTTGGTGACTTTCCCCCAGCAAATTTCCGATGGCATGATTCAGGGCATCTACCCCATCTATACCGTACAGAGCGGCGACCGCTTCAAGGCGTTGATTGGGCTGCGGCAGAACTGCACCGATGGGAAGGTCAGGTTCCAGCTCAAGTATCGCGAAGGCTCCACCGATTACGTCATTGGTGAATGGTTAGAAGCCTGTGAAGGTCTGCTGACGCCCGTAGACCTCGATCTCTCTCCGCTGGTTGGCAAGACGGTTCAATTCATCCTGAGGGTGACAACCGAGGGAGAGTTCAAGAATGACTTTGCTGCCTGGGTGAACCCGCGCATCGATAAGTAACTCAATCAATTGTAACGCTTGCGGCGGTTTGCACAGCCCGTGGTATGATTACGAGGGCGGTGCAAACCGTCGCCTGCTAGTGGAGTGTCTATGAGTTCAAAGCTCGCTTCTCTGATCATTGCCTTATCTTTTCTCTTCCTGGCTGCTTGTAAACCAGCCACGGTTGCGCCTACGGCGACTACCGACCCGTCGCTGCTCAGGACGGCTGCCGCCGAGACCGCCAGCGCCTACTTGACCGCCACTGCTCAGGCTTTTCCCACGCATACGCCTACACCGACGCCTGACCTGCTCCAAACAGCAGCCCTTCAAACCCAGGCAGCGCTGCAGACCCAGGCAGCGGCAGCCACTGCCACGCCGACCGCAGCAGCCACGCAAACGGTCAACCCCAGCCTGACTGACCGGGCTGCCTTCGTTCAGGATGTCACCGTGCCAGATGGGACGAATTTCAAAGCGGGCGAAACATTCACCAAAACCTGGCGCTTGCAGAACAATGGCACCTCCACCTGGAATGCCAGTTACGCCCTGGTCTTCATCAGCGGTGATAAGATGGGCGGTCCAGACCGAGTGAACCTGACGGCGAACGTGGCGCCGGGCAGCCAGGTGGATGTTTCGGTCAATTTGGTTGCCCCCAGCCAACCCGGGCGCTACCGTGGATATTGGAAGATGCTCAATCCGGCAAATAAGTTCTTTGATGACGCCGTCTATGTCGAAATCAACGTCGTCAGCGGGGCAACTGCCACGCCGGGCGGGACAGTAACGCCTACCTCGATTGCCGCAACTGCGACGACAGGTTCGGTAACTATCTCGGCGCTTTCGATGAGCGTGGATCCGCAGTCGTTCAGCGGCGCCTGCCCCTACACCTTCAACTTCACAGCCCGATTCACGCTGAGCGCCCCGGCTGCAATTTCTTATCAACTGGAAGCCGGTTCGAATACCCCCGGCTTCACGTTCAACCTGCCCCCGCCGGTCGTTGGCGAGCAACGGCTTGCCGGTGAGCAGGTGCTCCCCTTCTCGTTGTCGTTTACCAGTTCGGTAAACGGGTGGGTAAGGCTTCACATTACTGCCCCCTCAGATGTGGCATCCAACCAGGCTAACTTTACCCTCACCTGTAACCCTTGAAAGGCGACATTCCCCATTCTTCGCTTGTCCAATTGACCCAGGCGGTTAAGGCTGAAGCCCGCCGCCTGGGTTTTCAACTGGCGGGGGTTACCTCGCCAGAGCCGCCTCCGCACTTCCATGAGTTCGAAGAATGGCTTTCAGCAGGTCGGCATGGAGCGATGGCATACCTCGCCAGTGAGCGCTCTCTGCTCCGCCGGGCAGATCCCAGAAAAATCTTGCCCGAGTGCCGCTCCATCCTGGTGTTGGGGGTTTCTTATCCCGCGTCGGTTTTTCCTGCTGAACCGCGGGAGACCTTTCGGGGCAAGGTTGCAGCTTACGCCTGGGGACGGGATTATCACGAAGCGCTGACGGTGCGGCTGGAGGCGTTGGCTGCGTTTATCCAGGCGCAGGTGGATTTTCCCCTGCCTTATCGCTGTTATACTGATACCGGTCCCTTGCTGGAACGCGACCTGGCGCAGCGCGCCGGGCTGGGGTGGATTGGTAAGAATACCTGCCTGATTCACCCCCGGCTGGGTTCATACTTCTTCCTGGCAGAGATATTGCTGGGCGTTTCACTGGAGTTGGATGCGCCGTTCACGGTTGACCGTTGCGGGCGTTGCCCCCGCTGCATCGAAGCCTGTCCAACGGGCTGCATCCTGCCAGACCGTACGTTGGATGCCCGGCGCTGTCTTTCTTACCTTACCATCGAATTGAAGGGGGCGATTCCATCCGAATTGCGCCCTCGGTTGGGCGAGTGGGTCTTTGGCTGTGACATCTGCCAGCAGGTCTGCCCCTGGAACCAGCGTTTTGCCCCATCCCATGCAGAGCCAGCCTTCGAAGCTATAGCGGATCGGCGGCAGCCCGATTTGGTCGCTGCATTGGCGCTGGATGGCGCCGCCTTCAAGCGCTCTTTCAAAGGTTCGCCCGTGGAGCGCGCCCGCCGGCGTGGTTACTTGCGCAATGCTGCCGTCGCCCTGGGCAACCTGGCATCTGGCAGCGGCGAACCCTCAGCCGTCCAGGCATTGGCGAATGCGCTGAAAAACGACCCTGAACCGCTGGTGCGCAGGCATGCCGCCTGGGCGCTGGGTCGGGTGGGGGGATGGCTTGCCCTGGAGGCGCTCCGGCAGGCGCTGGCTGTTGAGACGGACGCCGAAACCCGCAGTGAAATCCTGGAAGCCTTGCATCCTCTCGAGGGGATTGCCTGAATGAATCGGCGCAGGCTGGGCTTCCTATTTATGTTGGCAGCCTTCCTGGCAGCCTTCCAGGCAGCCGCCTGTCAATCGGCAGCGACGCCAACCCCGTTTCTGTCGAGTGCTGCCGGCAGCGACCCTCCAGCGCCAACTCTCACACTGCCGGTGGATACGCCCACCCCCTTCCAGCCCGACTCGCCGACGCTTACCTTGACACCTTTGCCGACGGCTACACCTACCAGCCTCCCGTCCCTGACCCCCTCGCCAACGGTCACTCCGCTTCCAGAAATTACACTGCTGTTCACCGGCGTGATCGTGCCGGCGCGCTGCGTGCAGGCGGCTATCGATGCCCGCGGCAGCGCCGATTATATCTTCGAGGAGGTGAGATCACTGATTCAGGCGGCAGACCTGGCGGTGGGCACGCTCAATGCTACCATCAGCGACATCGCGCCGCGCACCGGCTGCGTCTTCACGTATGTGCTGGTCGGCGGGTCGAGCAACGCCGATGCCCTGGCGCGCGCCGGCTTTGATGTCATGTCGGTGGCGACCAATCACATCAAGAACTGCGGCTTTCCGGATTGCGGCGACCGGGCTTTCTTCGATACCCTGGCTAACCTGCGCCGCGTTGGCATTCAGCCGGTGGGCGCCGGGCAGAACTTAGCCGAGGCAATGCAGCCGGTTGTGGTCAATCTGCGCGGCGTACGCTTTGCAATCGTCTCTTTGGGCATGGTCGAGCCGCTGGCTTTTGCCGGACCAGATACGCCCGGCATTGCGGTGTTGAACGAGGAGAACCTGCGCCAGGCAATTGCCGCTGCCCGACAGGAGGCAGATGTGGTCATCGCCATGCCCCATTGGGGACCGGAAGACACCCCCAATCCCAATGAATACCAGCTCCCCTTGGCGCAGGCGCTTGTCCAGGCAGGCGCCGACCTGGTGGTGGGCAACCATACGCATGTCGTTCAGGCTATTCAGGAAATCAACGGCATACCAGTCTTTTACGGGCTGGGAAACTTCGTCTTCGATCAGGACTGGGACCTGGCTCATCAGCAGGGGGTGATTTTGAGGGTAACGTTCAGAGGAAAGCAGCTCGCGGGATATGAGCTGATTCCCACGCACGTCGATGGCGACGGCACGGTGCACCTGGCAGATGAGGAAGAAGCTGCCCAGGTGCTGGAACGCATCCGCCTGGCTAGTGAAAAGCTGAAACCCTAAAAGTCCAGGGAAATATCACCTGGTTACCTTTGACCAGGGCGTTAGCAGGCATGGATGCTTGCGGCTGCCGTTTCTGTTGTGAAAGAGTCCAACCGTTTGCCAGGATTCATCCCGCAGCGTTGATGAAATCCGCCAGCAAGCCATAGGCGGTAGTCTGCGGTCCGGGGTCGCTTTCTACAATGGAAAGCAAGCCCAGCACATCGGTCTCGAACTGGACGATGCTGGTCGTGCCCGAGACGGTGTAAAGCGGCGAGTCGCTGCCGACCATTTCAGGGGCGACGCGCGCCTGTATGCCCTGCGGCGTGCGTCGCGCGGAGCAGACCAGCTTCCAGCGTTTCTCTGCCGCTTTGGCTTGCTGGATGTGCTCGGGGGTGATGCCGCGGATGCCAGTCCTGTCCACTTCGGCGGGTTTGAGGGGAGTGTCCATCAGGACGGTGACCAGCGCAGCGACCTTGACGGCGGCATCCCAGCCATCGATGTCGCCGCTGGGGTCAGTTTCGGCAATGCCGATGGACTGCGCATAAGCCACCGCCTCTTCGAAGCTTTCACCCGCTTCCATGCGCGTCAGAATCAGGTTGGTGGTCGAATTGAGCACGCCATGAAGCGCCAGAAGCCGGGCGGCTGGCAGGGCTTCCCGGAACAACGAGAAGATCGGCGCGCCATCCATGACTGCCGCTTCGTGATAGAACTTCTTGCCTTGCGCCGCCGCCAGCCGGGTCAAGGAATGGTAGGCATGCACTACAGGACCTTTGTTGGCGGTGATGGCGTGCATACCGCATTCCAGGGCGGTGCGCAGGTGATCGACTGCCGGCTGTCCGCTCTCGTAATTGACCGGTGTGTTCTCGAACAGCACATCAGCGCCAGAGGCGCGGATGAAATCTAACCGATCGGCTGGCGATGGCTGTCTCGAAAGTTCGTCCAGCGAGCCGCCGCTCTCGACCAATGCCAGCGCCCGCTGAATATCCAGCCCGTTTGGGTCGATCGCAGCGCCATGTCTGCCGGTGGCAATGGCAGTGAACGCAAAGCTGATTTGATAGCGCTCTCTCAGTTCGGTTGCCTTTTCCAGTAACAAGCGCGCCAGGGCGCGTCCAACATTGCCAAAGCCCAGTAAAGCCAAGTTGTAATGCCTCATAGAAACCTCCTAAAGCAGCGGCCAGGGGTAGGGTCGCCGGTTGGGATGTGGATTGGGGAACACCGGGTGAGTCAGCAGCGCATCGATACGGGCGAGCATTGCTCGAATTTCCCCGCCGGTCAGGTGGCGCGCCAGTTTGGCGTACAGGTCGCTTTCCGGTTTGAGCTGCTGCTGCAATTCCTGCAGTTTGCACAGCAGGTCTGGGGCAATGGTTTCGCCAGAGAAATCCCAGATCACCGTGCGCAGCTTGTCTTCTACGTGAAAACACAAGCCATGGTCGATGAGCCAGATGTGACCATCGTCATCGAGCAGCACGTGCCCGCCTTTGCGGTCGGCGTTGTTCACCACCAGGTCGAAAAGCGCCACCGGGCGCAGTCTTTCGAGATCAGACCTGGAAAAGTTGAAATAGTGCTTTTCGGGGTCGTGTTCGATGAAGCGCTGCAGCGAACCGGCGCCTACCGGTCCGCGGCGGCGGTAAACGGTTTCGGGTATCATGCCCAGCCCCATGGCTTCGCTGACCAGGTAAGCCGCTGCCTCGCGGTGCGCCAGGCTGGCGGTAGGAAAGTCCCACAAGGGGCGTTCGCCGCGGGATGGCTTATACACCGCTTGCAGGTTTTTCCCTTCGTATGCCACATCCGCCAGGAAAGTGAAATTAGACCCCCACAAGAACTTGCCTTTAACCTGGATGTCGCCGTGTTGCAGCACGGCGAGGATTTCACTCGTTGAGTAAACGGACATAGTTTAGTGCTTGTGACCGTTCTTCTTTGGGCAGAAGTGTCCTTCGGGGTCCATCGGCTCGCCGCACTGCGGGCACAGCGGGCGGCCGCGCGAGGCGACTTCAACGCCCCAGCGCGCCAGCGCGCGCAGTTGTGAGCGTGAGCACCAGAAGCGCACGACGTTTGCCTCTTCCGGGTCCTCGCCCTCCATCACCACCTGCCGCACCACCAGGACAGCCAGATCATTTTCTTCGTCGAATCCCAGCCCGATATCTCCCACCCGGAACAGCGGGTCCACCGGCGGGTTGATGTGCATCTTCTCCTCGCTGTAATCGCCGAGGGCTTCGGGCAGGCGCGGGAATTTTTCCTGTATCTCTGCCAGAAATTGCTCGATGCCAACCGCCAGGGATTGCACCTGTATCTTTTCCAGAATCACGGTCACGGTGCGTTCGTTTTGCCAGCCCTGGATGTAGAACACACGCTTGCCCGGCTGACCGAGGGCGTCAACGGTGATGTGGGATACAGGACGAAGGTCGATTTCTTCCCGGGGCATAAAAATCTCCATCCACGCAGGCTTTTGCTCTGCAATCGCACGCCGGCTTCAATTCCGAAAAAAGCGAGCAGTCTGTCAGTGCTGAAGTATACCAGATCAGGCTTTGTCGAATGTTAAGGACAGATCATAGTTCAGGGTCAGCAGATGGCTGCCCATCTCGCCGATCGCCAGAGCCGTGATCGAAGCCGTGTTCACCGACAGCCGCTGGAAGAGATCCAGCGGCAGCCCCAGGTAATAGGCGACCGCCAGCCGGATGGGGTCGGCGTGTGAAACGCACACGAACATCTCCTTAGGGTCATGCAGCTTGCAGAGCGCCTCGATTTCGGCAACCATGCGCTGCTGCGCTTCGGCAAAGGTTTCGCCGCCGGGAAAACGCAATCGGCTGGGCGCTCCCTGCACCACCTTCCACAGCTTGTTCCGGCGCAGCTTTCCCAGGCTCTCGCCCTGCCATTCACCCACGTCCACGTCCATCAAGGCGGGGCGGGGAATCACCGTCAGGCATAGCGCCTGGGCGATTGGCTCTGCCGTCTCCAGGGCGCGCTCCAGCGGGCTGGCATACACGGCTTTGAGCGGGGCATTCTTCAGCTTTTCTGCCAGCGCCTGCGCCTGTTGGCGACCTTTCTCATTCAAGTGAATCCCAGGCAGGCGTCCAGGCAGCTTTTTCTTCTTGACGAACTCGTTTTCTCCATGACGAACCAGTAAAACCAGTGGCATAAACGCTCCAAGTGCAAAATCTGGGGCAATCATACCACCGTTGTGGGGTGTTAGGCGCGCTTGTTTACAGGGTTCCCGCTGTTGGTTTGTGCTTGTGCTTGATCTCTTCGATCGTTTCTTGGGACAATTCGGGCGCCTGGGTCACCTGGGTGATGCCCAGCGCCTGGCGCTGCGCTTTGCGCCAGCGCTCTAACCGTTCTGCCACCTGAGCTTCGTATCCCTGGCTGGAAGGGGCATAGAAGTAGGTGCCCAGCAGCGGGCGCGGCAGGTATTGTTGCGGCAGGAAGTGATCGGGGCGTTCGTGCGGGTACTGGTAACCTTGCCCGTGCCCCAGCGCGACGGCATCCCGGTTGGCGTCTTGCAGGTGCTGCGGTACGCCGGTAATCCCTTCCTGCTCGATGAGTTGAAAGGCTTTGAAATAAGCAGCGGCGGTGTTGGACTTGGGCGCCGTCGCCAGGTAAAGCGTGGCTTCGACGATGGGATAGACGCCCTCCGGCAAGCCGATGTAGTCGAAAGCCTGGGCAGCGGCGTTGGCTACGACCAATCCCAGCGGGTCCGCCAGACCAATATCTTCGCCAGCCAGGATGATCAGGCGGCGCAGGATGAAGCGCGGGTCCTCGCCGGCATAGAGCATCTTTGCCAGCCAGTACAGCGCCGCGTCAGGGTCGGAGCCGCGCACTGACTTAATGAAGGCTGAAATAGTATCGTAATGCGCGTCGCCGTCCTTGTCATAGAGCACGGCGCGGCGTTGAATCGACTCCTGGGCAACCGCCAGGGTAATGTGGATGGCGCCGTCTTCGCCTGGCGGAGTCGATTCGACCGCTAGCTCCAGCGCGTTCAAGGCGTTGCGGGCGTCGCCCCCCGCCACGTGAATCAGGTGCTCCAGGGCGTCTTCATCGAGGCGCACCTTGCGCGCGCCGTAGCCGCGCTCTGCGTCGGTCAGGGCGGTGTGCAAGATGCGGCGCATGTCGGCGTCGGTCAGCGGGCGGAGTTGGAAGACCCGCGAGCGCGAGACCAGCGCGCCGATCACCTCGAAATAGGGGTTTTCGGTGGTCGCTCCGATGAGCGTCACCGTGCCAGATTCGACGTGCGGCAGCAGGGCGTCTTGCTGCGCCTTGTTCCAGCGGTGCACTTCATCTACAAACAGGATGGTGCGCTTGCCGTAGAGCTTGCGCCGTTCCAGCGCCTTGTCGATCACCTCTTTCAGCTCCGCCTTACCCGCCAGCACCGCCGAAAGCGTTTCGAAGTGGCTCTTGGTCAGGTTGGCAATCACCATCGCCAGCGTGGTCTTGCCGGTGCCGGGCGGTCCCCACAGGATGATGGACGAAAAAAGCCGATCGGCTTCGATGGCGCGCCGCAGCAGCTTGCCGGGTCCCAGGATGTCTTCCTGTCCAACGAACTCATCCAGCGTGCGCGGTCTCATGCGCGCCGCCAGGGGGGCTTCGGTCCTCATGCGCTGCTCGTGGGCGTGGGAGAAGAGATCCATGCACACATTATAACCCGCGGACAGAAGTTTTACTCATCCAACCGATGGGATGCTGTCTGTCATGCGTTGCCTTGCCTTTCTGTATCTGCTTCTGCGCCGGATGCTGGATTTGGCGCTTGCAGCCGTGTTTCTACGCGTCTCATGTCAGGAAACATTCGTCCGAATTCCGGATTTTCAGCTTGCGCCAGGAGGTTTTTTTGTTATAAAATCAATATAAACCTACCAATTTGGTGGTGGATAGAACCTGGTAGTGTGCCTTAAATTCTAAATAGCCCGGTAACTGTGCCAGGGCGGCTTGGGTGTGCGGCTGGACCGTCTGCCGTTGTATCCTTAAAAGTCGCTTATACAAAACTCGCTTATACCAGGAGGTGTGCAATGAAACGTATTTTGTTCGCCTCGATTATCGTTGCCTTGAGCGTCCTGGTAATTGGAGAATCCACCGGACTCTCAAGACCTCAACTCGCAGCGGCTGAGCTCCCGGCTAGTGTGAATGGCGGTAAAACCCTTTACCCTGTCGCTGATGCATGGGTCAATTTCAACGGGAAGGACATCAAATACGGCACTGACATCCGTCTCAAGGTAGGCTCGGAAGAATGCCCTGGGCAGGAGTTTCCCGACCGGGGACGCGCCCTGATTAAGTTCGACCTGTCGGCTATCCCGGCTGGGGTGGTTATCGAGAGCGCTTCGCTTCAACTCTATCTAAGCTCTGCCTACGCTGGCGGCGCTGCCACCAACACCATCAGCGTCCACCGCGTGGCTGGCAGTTGGGTTGAAACCGATGTGACCTGGAACAATCAGCCCGGTCATTCGGCGACGAGCTATGCCGCAACCGATGTAGGGTTGTCTAGCAGCAAATGGTACACTTGGGACATCACCGGACTGGTGCGTGAGTGGTACAACGGTGTGTACTCCAACTACGGGCTGAAACTGGTCAGCGCAGCCGAGACGACGTGCAACATGCGCTATTTCGATAGCCGCGAGAACCTCTATGACCCTCGGCTGGTGATTACCTACAGCGCGTCCTACTATCTGCCGCTTCTAGTGAAAAGTCCCTGAAAAAAGCGACTACGAAACGCAATGAATTGACCATTCAGGCAAAGTGTCAGGGATTTGTCAGGAGAACTCCCTGATTGAAAACCCAGAGACCAACCATTCGCTGGGTTTTCTGGCTCTTTGAAGGTCTGAATATCTCGCTGGTAAAGCAGAATGGAGAAGGAATGCACCGTCAACTCCTGTATCGCCTTCCGGCTCAGGCGCAGGTGATTCAATCTGCTCGGTCCTCAGGTTGCACTTTCCTGAGTGGCTAACTCTGGCGCCGGAGAAGTGTTTCCAAAGACGGTAGAATAGATATCTTCCCCGAAACTGGTAGAAAGCGGCTCTCCTTCGATCAACTTAAACGTCCGCTTTCCGCCCGACTTCCTTTCGGCTCGCAAGAATAAAAAGCGCTCGTCCCGCTGAATGTAAAAATTATGGGCAAATTCGTAGAAATGAGTCACAAAGAACACCTTGATGTGTCTATCCAGGAAGGCAGAAGTGATTTGCCTCCCAATTTCTGATCCTTCGCGTTCATTGGTGGATGCAAAGGATTCGTTGAACAACACGATGCTATGTGGAATGAGGTGATTTACGATGTCACTCATCCTGTTCAGCTCTTCATCCAGCTTTCCGCTTTTCATCGAGGCATCTTCTTTCCGCTTAAAGTGTGTAAAAAGATGAGCGCATACATTGGCAGAAAATTCATCAGCCGGAACAAACATGCCGCATTCCATCATCAGTTGAGCCAGACCAATACCCCGTAAAAGTGTAGATTTCCCCCCTTGATTAGCCCCGGTGATGATGACAAGCTCTTTACCATCTCCCCTTCCATCATTTCCCACCACTTTTTGCTTCATCGTCAAAGCCAGACAAACATCATACAAGCCTCGAAAGGAATGCTTTCGTTCGGTCATCGGCGCAGGGGAAGGAAATGCAACCTGGCACCCCATCTCTTTTAGTTTTTCATATAGATTCAGGCACCCGATGTAGAAAGCCAGTTCGGTTTGCAGCATACGGAAGAAACTATCCACATGGTCAGCGGATTGAGCCAGTGCATTGGCTACCAGGTTAATCCCTCTATCTTTTAATTCTGACAAAGCCCTGGCGCCTGCATCATCCCATTCGCTAATATGAAAGCTGTACACGGGTTTTTTCCGAAGGACAATATCGCTCACGCTGCGCCTTTTTTTCTCCGGCATTTTCAACAAGACATAGTCCTTTCCTTCATTGCCCATCCCCAGCCTGGCGCCCAATAAGACGCCTTGCCGAAACTTCAAAGCCTTTAGATGCTCAATAGCCTCCAGGAAAAAACTGTCATCCAGCTCCTTTTGAATCATCTCAAAGAACGCTCTAAAGCCTCTAGAAGCAAATGTAGATGCATGTTCTTCGGCGATTCTGCGTAATTTCCTTAACTCATCTAAGAACATCTCCATCATTTCGATAGAGCTGCTCAAAATGCCGCTTGGATGATAGGTAAATATTCCCATCCAGTTCTTTCTCTTGTTTTCCATCGCCTCAATGGGAATTTGATACATTTCTCTGATCACTTCGGGATGGCTTAAACAATCCTGCAAAATTTCCTGGCGATAGCCAATCTCTTCTGGGTTCTTTAAACCGGTAAGAATCGCATACTTGGCTACCCTGTACAGAAATTTATCGCCTCTTGCCATAGCATTCCATAAAGTCGTCAATTCCAAATCCTGAACCAGGTCCTCCTCGTTAAAAGGGAGAGGTTGTTCAAGGTCTAAATCTCTGTCTGGATACATTAAGTAAGCTTTCATCCTGGAATCCGCTCCTTGATCTGTTCATACGTCAACCGATATTTCTTTGCAATATGAATGGCGAACGAAATGCCATCGGCTGGTTTTCTGATCACCTTAAAGGTCCGAATCACGGGGTTATCTGGCAATACGGTGCTAACCATACTGACGGTTTTCTTTTGATAAGAAGTCAGTTCATCGATAAACGTTACCCAAACGCAAAATGCATCCAGTTGCGAAATGTCTTCCATAACCCGCTTGCTCAAGAAGGCGGCATCCTTCAAGGAAGTCGAGGTGAAAATTTCATTCAAAATAAGGATGCTATCTGAGGTGGCATGTTTCAAGATTTCGTGAATTCTGACCAGATCATCCTGCAACTTACCACGAAGGTTGCGGATATCTTCCTCTTTCTCGAAATGGGTATAAATCTGATCACATAGGAATACATGGGCTTCCTGCCCGGGGACGGGAAGACCCAGGCTGGCTAAATAGTGGATTTGCCCAAACATCCGTGCGAAGGTGGTCTTTCCTCCCTGGTTGGGTCCCGTGACCACTATGATTCTTTCGTTTTCTCCCAGCTCGAAATCATTGGTTACGATGGGCAACGCTAAAGCCACGCATTGATTAGCCAGCGCAATATCAAAGGCTTCGTAAGCCCAAACTGTTTTCTCCGTGTTTGAAACACGCGGGTAACTAAATTTCAAGCCGGCTTGTTTCAGTCTGGATATGAATTCATCGTAAGCGAGATAGAACTGAATTTCGCGGTCGAACCCCCGAACCGTCTCATCTATAAAATCAAGATGAGCCTGGCAAAACCGATTCAGCGCGCTAAAGATCTCCGGGTACAATTTCGCCACGCAATCTACGATCTGAGCTTCGACGGAACTCATTCCAGCTCTGCCGATCTTAAGGTGATAATCCTTGACCGCCCCTTGTTTGAATTTCAAGAAGGTCTGCTCTACTTCCTGGCTATAATCAGGTTCCGCCTCATAAGACCGAACTTGCACCCCATTCCCTTTGATGTGAATGCAATATTGAATGGAGGTCAGTTCATGTTTTATTTTTCGCGCTTCCGCCATCATGGCGCAAAATTGGTCCGATGTCACATAGTCGCGCAAATAGCCACGCAGGGCTTTCAGACCCCGTGATTGAAGCTCTACCGATGAAATACCGGCGGCAAGTCCTTCCACCGCGTTGCCATAGGCTAGAACCGACTCCAGGAACCACCCCTCTTTATGATTCTTGAAATAAAGCTGGTCGATCAAGCCCAAATATCGGCGCACCAAAACCATTTGTTCCGCAAAGGCTCGAATTTCCCCCATCAAAAGAGGGTTTTCCAGGTCCTTTCCCACTTCTTGCCGGTAGAGAATCTGATCGATATCATGGAGAGGGGTGTAGAAATAAGGCTTAAGCCTGTAATCCTGTCGTCCAGATATCATCTCTTTGATCGCCTGATCCAGGTTCAAATCCGGAAAGTAAGCAGGTTGTTCAGCAGATTCTGCCTGTTCGGCAATTTCCCTGTCCAAAAAAAGAATACTCAGAAAAGATGTCATTCTGTTCCACCTCAATAAAAAAGCCTCTACCGGCGCCAACTCCAGTAGAGGCTATCAGTCTTTCACAGACATTTATCGCGAGCCTCATCGCATTCCTCGATGACGTATGTTAATTATAACACTCTCATGTTAAAAGAAAATGTAAATTTTGGTCGCTCCAGCAATTCTGCATGGGTGAAAAGGGCGGCGCTGACAGAACATTAGCGCATGCACTCGTTCTTTCACTCATCTCATGCTGGGAAATATTCATCCAAATTCCGGATTTCCGGCTTGCGCCAGGAGGCTTTTTTTGATGTACAATTTATTTATATCCGCCGTTTGGATGGCGGTTTTGACCTGGCAGTGCGCCGTAAATTCCAAATAGCCCGGTAACTGTGCCAGGGCAACTCGGATTGAGGCGGCGGTTGAGTACAGCCGGGCGGCGCGTTGAATTGAGCGCAGCAGTAATTTGCTGACGGCAGTGGCTCTGGCTGCCAAATTTATCCTTAATTCGTTAGCTCGTTAATTGGAAGTATGCTATGAACTCGCGAGAATTGAGCAACACATTGCTTCAAGGTGTGATTGGTGCAATTATTGGGTGGTTACTTGCCTCAATGACCCCTCAACAAGCAAAAGACTGGGCGCTGCTGATAGGATTAATAGTGATTACTCTTGTATTAGGTGTAATGGCTTTTGAAGTCAGCCAGATTCGTAGAAATATAATAAAGCCAGTGCCACAAGTGACTTTGTATGGATTGGATACCCCTGACCGAACCAGGCTATATGGTCCTATCACTGAAGTCGTGTCTAAGGCTAAGAAAAGAATCACAGTTGCAACATATCACGCTTTTTCACCTAGTACTACTGAACCAGCCATATATAGGTACTTTGATGCTATAGAGCACTTATTGGATGGGTATATCCATGACAAGAAAACTTTTTACTATACGCGAATTTATCAATTACCCCCTGATGATCTATTTACAGAAGACAGACTTGGGAAAAGAGATTTTGCTCATTTCAAAAAGTACCAAACTCATGACAATTCGCTTTCTTCGGTACAAATAAGTTTCCTGCGGGTTAAACCATCGATACACTCTGCGTTATTGATTGTTGACGATATGGATGTTTTTATTGGCATTCCACAAACTACACCGCGGGGAGTCATTATTACATCAGTAGTCCACATCTATGACACATCGGGGAATACTTTGAGAAACGTTGAAAAATTGCTTGCTTCTGTGCAAAGTAATACTGAACCCGTGAAAATTGTCTCTTAAGCGAAAGCAGGCTAACACGCGCAACCACTTAATAGCTGCGCTTTGCCCAGCCCGCTGCCATTATAACCTGCCGTTAGCAGCCCCTAAATGCCCCGAGATAAGGAAACGATATGAGCGATAACCAAGTCAAGTTCCAAAACCTCTTGCGCGAACTCTTTCAGTTCGACTGCGCCGACCTGGATTTTGGCATCTACCGCATCATGAATTACAAGCGGGCGGTTATCGAGCGCTTTATCACCGAAGACCTGCCCCAAGCCATTGCCGAAGAACTTGAGCAAGGCGCGCTTGCCGAGCAAACGAAGGTACAGGAAGCTCTGGCTTCTGCGCGCCAGAAGGTACTGGAAGCTCTGGGCGATGACGCGCTCGATGTCGAGGGCAACCTGGCTGAGAAGTACCGCCAGACCAGGGCTGGCAAGGAGTACCTGGAGGCGCAGCAACGCGCCAAAGGCAGCCGCTCCCGCGAGGCGCTGGAAGCCGCCGTCTATAACCACCTCTACGCCTTCTTCAGCCGCTACTGGCAGGATGGCGACTTCATCTCCAAACGGCGTTACTCCAAGCTGGAACGCTATGCTATCCCCTATAACGGAGAGGAAGTCTATCTCTACTGGGCTAACCACGACCAGTACTACGTCAAAACCGGCGAGTATTTCACCGATTACACCTACAAAGCCCCCAACGGCGTGACCGTGCATTTCAAACTGCGCCAGGCGGATGTGGAGCAGAACAATGTCAAGGGCGAAAAGCGCTTCTTCCTGCCGTGCCTGGACGAGATTGCCTGGGACGGCTCCCCTCTCCCTACGGGAGAGGGGATGGGGGTGAGGGGACAACTCATCATCCCCTTCGAGTACCGTCCACTTACCGCTCAGGAAGCCATCACCTATAGCCAGAAGAACACGCAGGAAGCCATCCTCGCCAAAGCCGTAGCCGAGATTCCCCAGCGCCTCAAGGCGACCGATGCCCTGGCTGCGCTCGCCGCCGAGCGGCGCAAGACCGCCGACGGGACGGTTGTGTCGTACCTGGAGCACCACCTGCGCCAGTACACCCGCCGCAACACCAGCGACTTTTTCATCCACAAGGACCTGAAGGGCTTTCTCTCCCGCGAACTGGACTTTTACCTGAAGAACGAGGTGCTCAACCTGGAGGAACTGGAAGCCGCCGGCGAAGAGTTGGCTGAGGGCTGGTTCCAACTCCTGCGGCTCATCAAGCGCATTGGCTTGCGCATCATCGAGTTTCTGGCGCAAATCGAGGACTTCCAGAAGATGCTCTGGGAGAAGAAGAAATTCGTCACCGAGACCTTTTACATTATCACTGTAGGCAACATCCCCGAAGCGTTTTACGCGGAGATTGCCGCCTGCGAGGCGCAGTGGGAGGAGTGGCTGGAGTTGGGAATGCTGAATGCTGAATGCGGAAAGATGAATACACAGGAACGTTCATCATTCCTTACTCAGCATTTATCATTACCAGTGGACACGCGCCACTTTCCCCAGGACTTTACCGACCGCCTGCTGGCATCCTTTGAGAACCTGGATGAAATGATCGACGGCTTGTTGGTGCACGCCGAAAACTGGCAAGCGCTCAATCTGCTCCAGGAGAAGTACCGGGAGCGGGTGAAGTGCATATACATTGACCCACCCTTCAACACCGGCGGTGACTTTCTTTACAAGGACAATTTCAGAAACTCAAGCTGGATTGCACTCCTCTATGACCGACTTCGGCTATCATTGAAACTCTTCTTGCCCGAGGGCAACTACTTTATCCACTTAGACCACAACGCTGTGCATTACGGAAAGTTGCTTTTGGTAGATACATTCTCCGAGCTCAACGAGATCATCTTCAATACCAATGCGACCAAAGATGAGGAGAGCGGTCTCTTTAGCTATAAAAGCTTCGGACAGAAGTTTGTCCGGCAGCACGACACAATTCTCCATGGGTACAATTCAACCATCAATTTCGTGAAATTATGGAAGCCCAACCGCAATACTTCCCAACTAGATCTTGGGCAGCTTGACCTAATCTCCCGCTCGAAGGTGGACATCCCGAAAAGATTGGATGACTTTGCTTTCTATGTTGAGAGATATCGGGATGGTATTTTGGTCGAGCATAAGATCAATGTGGGTGAAGAAAAGATATTCCCTATTGGGGATATCTGGAATGATCTCTACTCGTTCACACAGTCGGAAATGAGAGTGAGTGAGAATCTTAGCTTTCTTACCCAAAAACCAGAGAACTTGGTTAGAAGGATCCTCCAGACGTCTACAGTGCCTGGCGACTTGGTATTGGACTTCTTTGCGGGATCTGGAACTACTGCCACTGTCAGCCACAAATTGTGCCGTAAGTACATCGCAGTGGAAATGGGAGATTGCTTCGAGACAGTTTATGAGAACTACGATAGCATTAGTAGTGTGTGGGTCGAGAGGCTCGGCATCCTGGGCCGTATGAAAAATGTCCTCCATGGCGATATTGCATTCAAGGCATGTGGAAAAGACAGACGGTCAACACTAAGCAAACAGATCGGTTGGGGTGGTGGCGGGATTGTTAAGTGCATCCGACTTGAGTCCTACGAGGACGCGCTCAACAACCTGACCTTCGACGAGCAGGGCGGCAAGCAGGCGTTGGACCTGTTCAAGGACGACTACTTGCTCTCCTACATGCTCCGCTGGGAGACGCGCCACAGCGAAACCCTGCTCAACGTGGAGAAACTGCAATTGCCTTTCTCCTACAAACTCCACCTTCACCGCGACGGCGAAACATGCGAGCGTCTCGTTGATTTGCCCGAAACCTTCAACTACCTCTTAGGCTTGGACGTGCAGACGCGGCGCGTTCTCCCCTCTCCCAGAGGGAGAGGGGACGGGGGTGAGGTCCGCTACCTGGTCTATCGCGGCGCGCTGCGCAATGGCCGCGCCGTCGCCGTCATCTGGCGCAACACGCAAGGCTGGACGCAAGAGGATTACCAGCACGACGCGGCTTTCGTCGCCGAACACAACTTGACCGCAGGCGCCGATGAAATCTATGTCAACGGCGATTCGCGCATCCCCGGCGCGCGCTCGCTGGATCCGCTCTTCAAAGAACGCATGTTTGCAACGGTGGAGTCGTGACCATGCCGGACGGCATCCAGCAATACACCAAACTGGAAAACCGCCTGGTCCTGCTGGCGTGGCTGAACAGCCTCCTGGGCTATGAAAGCAACCGGAAACTGCTCGAGGACGCCAAGAGCGCCGCCGAGGGCTTTGGCGCAGACGGGCGCAGTTTCATCTACCTTCACCTCAGCGCCCGCGGCAGCCAGGTGAAAATTCCCGCCGATGACCTGGCGCGCTACGACGAGAACATCCGTCAGCACCTGGAGAAGATCAATCGCTGCCGCGCCGATCGCATCACTTTGCGTTACTTCCAGCACCTGGCGGCGCTCTACACCGAAATCTTCCTCGACCGACTATTCCATCACAAGGCGCAACTGCTGGCTGATCTCAACACCTTCGTGCGCGAGCGCAACGCCCGCCGCCTGCCTTTTGAACCGCAGGACGAACCCTTTACCGATGACGACCTGACCAAACTGGCATTCTGGATGGCCACCGGCAGCGGCAAGACGCTTCTCCTTCACCTCAACTATCATCAATTCCGGCATTATAACGCCGAACCGCTCGACAACATCCTGCTCATCACGCCCAACGAGGGTCTGAGCGAACAACATCTAACCGAACTGGCTGCCTCCGGCATCCCCGCCCGGCGCTTCGACCTGAACGCGAGCGGCTTGTGGACAGGCGGCAGGGACGCCGTGCAGATCACCGAGATCACCAAACTGGTCGAAGAAAAGCGCGGCGGGGGCGTGAGCGTCCCTGTAGAAGCCTTTGAAGGCCGTAATCTCATCTTTGTGGATGAAGGACACAAAGGCAGCGGCGGCGAGGCATGGCGCAAATACCGCGACGCGCTGGGCGAGACCGGCTTCACCTTCGAGTACAGCGCTACCTTTGGACAGGCGCTCTCGGCGGCGCGCAACGATCCGCTCACCGCCGAGTACGGCAAGTGCATCGTTTTCGATTATTCCTACCCCTACTTTTACGGCGACGGCTTTGGCAAGGACTTCCGCATTCTCAACCTGCGGGATGAGACCGACTCCGAGAAGACCGAAATCCTGTTGCTCGGCAATCTGCTTTCGTTCTACGAACAACTGCGCCTCTACGAAGAACAGGACGAGCGCTTGCGGACCTACAACCTGGAAAAGCCGCTGTGGGTGTTCGTCGGCAGCACGGTCAACGCCGTCTATACCGAAAACAAAAAACCGCGCAGCGATGTGCTGACCGTGGCGCGTTTTCTGCAGCGCCTCCTGAGCGACCGTTCTTGGGCGGTCAAGACCATCCAAAGCGTACTGAAGGGCAAAACCGGCTTGGTCTCCTCTGATGGGCAAGACATCTTTGCCGAACGCTTTCCTTTCCTGCGCGAGGCTGGCAAGGCTGATACCCCGTCTGCGCTTTATGATGACCTTCTGAAGCGCGTTTTTCATGCGCCAGCCTCTGGCGGCTTACACCTGTGCGAAATCAAAAGCAGTCCCGGCGAACTGGGTTTGATAGCCGCTGGCGCGGAGGACTACTTTGGCTTGATCTACATTGGCGACACTTCCGAATTCAAGAAACTGGTCGAAGAGAATGCTCCCGAGATCGTCCTGGAACAGGATGCCATCGTCGGGTCGCTCTTCGAGCGCATCAATCGCTCCAATTCCACGCTCCATGTACTGATCGGGGCTAAGAAATTCATGGAAGGCTGGAATTCCTGGCGCGTGGCAAGCATGGGCCTCTTGAACATCGGGCGGCAGGAAGGCTCGCAGATTATTCAACTGTTCGGGCGGGGTGTGCGGCTGAAAGGCAAAGACCTGAGTCTCAAGCGCAGCGCCGCTCTCCCTGGCGACCATCCCAAACACTTGCGTCTGCTGGAGACGTTGAATATCTTTGCTGTGCGCGCCAACTATATGGCGCGGTTCCGCAACTATCTGGAACGCGAGGGCGTGGAGGTCGAACCAGCCATCGAACTGCCCCTGTTCGTGTGGGCTAACGAACAACTCTTGCAGCGCGGCTTGGTGGTGCCGCGTCCGCCGGAGGGGCGCGACTTTGCGGCGGAAACCACTCTGCTTTTTGAACTGGATGATGGAATTCGCGTCCAAGTGGATATGTCCACTCGCGTGCAGGCATTGGAAAGCACCAGAACCGGGTTGTACGCGGCCGAGGTGCAGTCTGCTCAATCGGCGCGTCCCATCCCGCTGGAAAGCCTGGTTTTCGTAGACTGGCAGCAAGCTTATCTCGACCTGCTTGCCTACAAGGAACGCAAAGGGCTGAAAAACCTGCTTATCCTCCCTGAAACGCCGCGCCAGATTATCGCAAAAGCGCCCTGCTCGATTGTGGCGGAAGACTCCGTCCTCCACCCGCAAACGTTTGCCGACCGCGCCCGCTTGCAGGAAGCCATTACCCGTCTTCTTTGCCGCTATCTGGACAAGTTCTATCAAGCCCGTCGTGAACAATGGGACGAGCGGACGATGGTTTATCGTCCGTTGAGCAAAGATGACCCCAACCTGAGCTTCCGCCCACAAGGCGTGGGTGAAGGTAAAGCGGGCTATGTCGTCAGAGTGCCGCGTTCGGAACAACAATTGATCGAGGCGGTTCAAAAGTTGCTCGCCGAGCAGGAGCGGCTTTATCGGCAAGAGAATGACGGCGTGCCTCGCATTCATTTTGATCGCCATCTATATCAGCCGCTTCTGGTGGAAATGCCGGAGAAAGCCCAGATGGTCCCGCCTGGGCTACAAGAAAGCGAGGCTCAATTTGTGCGCGACCTGCGCGACTACTGGAACGCCGAAAAAGACAAAGCGCTGGCTGGCAAGGAAGTTTTCTTGCTCCGCAATCAGAGCCGCGGTTATGGAATCAGTTTCTTCGAGGAACGCGGCTTTTACCCAGATTTCATCCTGTGGGTAGTAGACCAAAGCGGTCAGCGGATCGTTTTTATCGAGCCGCACGGTATGCTGCACGCCAAAGCCTATATCCACGATGAAAAAGCGCGATTGCATGAGCGCCTGCCCGAACTTGCCGGGGAGATTGGGCAAAGAAGCAGGCGGCAGGACATTGCGTTAGATTCGTACATCATCTCCGCCACCCCCTTTCATGATTTGCGCCAACGCTATGACGACGGAACATGGGACAGGGAGAAATTTGCCCAGAAGCACATTTTGTTCCAAGAACGCACGCAGACATACGATTACATGAAGTGGTTGTTTATGGGCAATTAACAAGCCCTTCCACCTGGCGCCGCTCACGGCGTTGGGCGGCTATGCTGAGAGGAGTTTTTCTTGACCATTCTATCCAGATTCGTTATTCCCGAAGGTGTTTTCATCCTGACGTTGGCGTTCGGCTTCTGGCTGAGCCGGTCGGGCAAGCCCTACAACGGACTGCTCTTCAACCTCCATAAGCTCGTCGCCCTGGCTGCGGTCATCGTCGCCGTCGTCCAGCTTGCCGGGATACTCAAGGGCGCTGATCTGCCGGCGCTCTCGATCGCCCTGCTTGCGCTGGCGGCGCTTGGCGTCGTGAGCCTGTTCGTCAGCGGCGCGCTGATGAGCGCAGGCAAGCTCGACCATGCGCTGCTGCACACGATTCACTGGGTCGCACTGGCGGCGCTGGCAATTGCCCTGCCGTCTGCGGTCTTTCTGCTGGCGGGAAAGCCATGAAATACAGGCGTTTCGTCGCCGCTCAGCGCGGCGGACCTGGGATGCTGCAAATCATCGAGGACGAGCTGCGTCCGCCGGCGGCAGCGGTTTCCTTGCCCGATGTGGAGGCGCGCTATGGCAGTTCCCCGTTTCCGCGTTAGCCATTCTTTGATTGTTCGCACAGGGAGAACAAACCATGATTGATTCAGGTCTGTATAACAAGGTGGTGCTTTTGACGGGCGGCAACAACCCGTATGGCATCGGCGCGGCGACTGCTAAAGCCTTTGCGGCGCAAGGGGCGCGAGTATTCATCCAGTATTTTCGTTCGTCCAGCCAGAGGGTCGAAGAAAGCGAGGTCAGGGTTCCTGGTGAAGCGTTTTATCTTGCCCAGCAAACCAAATCCACAGATGAAGTTGTGCGCGCCATCCGTGAACGCGGGGGTCAGGCTGAAGCGTGGGAAGCCGACCTTTCTGACACAGCGGCAATTCCTGAGCTGTTCGATCGGGCAGAAAGGGCATTCGGCGCAGTGGAAGTGCTCATCAACAATGCCGCCCATTGCCAGCCAGATACTTTTATCCCGCGGAGTCAGCTTGGCTTCGATAGCCGCGCGGTGGATGGCTTTCCAATGAGCAGCATCACGGCAGAAAGCCACGACCAGCATTTTGCCGTGAACAGTCGTGCAGTTGCCCTGATGATGGCTGAATTTGCCCGCCGGCATATTGCGCGTCATGCAAGCTGGGGACGAATCATCAACGTGAGCACTGACGGCGCGGCGGGTTTTCGCAGTGAAGTCTCTTATGGCGCCAGCAAGCATGCGCTCGAGTCTTACAGCCGCGCCGCAGCGATCGAGCTGGGGCAGTATGGAATCACGGTCAACATTGCCTCGCTCGGACCCATCCAGACGGGGTGGATTTCACCAGAACTGGAGCGGCAGGTTGCGGTCGAGACTCCGCTCAGGCGCGTTGGGCGTCCAGATGATGTGGCTGATGTGATTCTTTTCCTGGCGTCAGAACAGGCGCGCTGGCTGACGGGACAATTGATCTATGTTAGCGGTGGGCATCAAATGTCTCTATAGCCGTCATCGATTGACGGCTGGCGCTTACGGGTGGACGCTCTGATGACAGAAAGTATCCCAGAACTTGAGCCATTGGAGGAACAATATGACAAAACGTCGGATTTTCGCAATGGAATTTGCAGATGAATGCTGACGCCTTTCGCCATTTCTACAATTACCACTTTGCTGAAAACCGCAAGCTGTGGGAGACCTATATCCCGCTGCTTACGCAGGAGCAATTCACTCGAGACCTGGGATATTCGCTTGGGTCGGTGAGAAACCAGCTTGTGCATCTGATGAGCGTGGATGATACCTGGTTCAGTGGTTTGCGCGGCGTAGAAATTCCAGAACCGCTGAATCCGGCTCACTTTGAAAACCGTGATGACATACGTTCATATTGGGACAATGTTGAGCGCTCCATGGTCGCTTATCTTGAGGGGCTGCGGGATGACATGCTCTTCGATAAGCCGCTTCAAGACGAAGATAAAGCTCTCGTCCTGTGGCAGGTGCTTTTACATGTTGTCAACCATGGGACAGATCACCGCGCGCAGATTCTGTGTATGCTGAACAAACTGGGCGTAAAAACGGCATCCCAAGATTACATTTTCTTCGTTTATGAAAATCCTTAGCTCGTTCAGGTTTCTCAGGCGGATGTCTGCTCGGTCTTGCCGTTGGCGGCGCTGTCGGCGCCACCGTCGAATTTCGTAAACCGGGAAGCTTTGAACCGTTGCGGGATGTGGTTGGGCAAGGACCCGTTCACCTTCTGGCTGCCAGAAGCCAGGTTTTGCGCGCTCAGCCTCTCATGAAAGAGGCGAAAATCATTCACAAAGCCTTGATATTCCAATACAATGGTACCTGAGATGGAAAAACGCTGTGGTGAATCATTGTCAGCATGGTGAGCGGGATGGGTCATGAAAAAGGGTTCTAAGACAAGCAGCTTTGGCACTACGCCGCGCATCAGCCACGATGCTTCGAAGTATTATCGCTCACGGTTATATTCGGATTTTACTGAGGCAGCGCTTTCAGCGCCTGTTCCTGATCATCCTTTTCCCTCAGAATATGAAAACGCCATCCTCCTCGGCAGCTCTGAGGACATGAAAGAAATTCCCGACAATTCGCTGCACTTGATGGTCACCTCGCCCCCTTATAACGTCTCGAAGGCGTATGATGAGAACCTCTCCCTCGAGGAGCATCTGCGGCTGCTCAAAAAAGTGTTCTCGGAAACTTACCGCGTCCTGGTCTATGGGGGCAGGGCTTGCGTCAACGTGGCGAACCTGGGGCGAAAGCCCTACATCCCGCTGTCGGACTACATTTCGCGCCTGATGATCGAGATTGGCTTCCTGATGCGCGGAGAGATTATCTGGTACAAGGGCGCCGGCGCGGGCGTTTCGATGGCATGGGGCAGCTGGCAATCGGCTGCCAACCCGGTGCTGCGCGACACGCACGAGTATATCCTGGTGTTTTCCAAAGGGTCGTTTTCACGCCCGAAGCCAAAAGGGAAAGAAAACACCATTACCCGCGAGCAGTTCATGGAGTGGACCAAGTCGGTGTGGAGCCTGCCGCCTGCCTCAGCCCGCAAGGTGGGTCACCCGGCGCCGTTCCCGGTCGAGCTGCCTTACCGTCTGATTCAGCTCTACACTTACCAGGGGGATGTCGTGTTGGACCCGTTCATGGGTAGCGGCGCAACCGCCCTGGCTGCGCTCAAGGCAGGCAGGAAGTATGTCGGCTACGAGGTCAACCCCGCATACGTCGAATTGATTCAAAAGCGGGTCTCGTCTGCGCACACATGAAGCTCAAGCAACGACAATGACCCTGATGATGTCTCCCCTTTTTGGACCGTATGGCAGCGCGGCGGTCGCCTGGATGCAACGTTTTGCCGAGTATGGCGCGAACGCCTTCTGGTTTCATGGCTTCGACCCGGCAGCCTTCGAAGCCTGTGAAAAATACCAGGTTGCAGCTTGCGTCGAGTTCAAAACCTTCCGGGCTGATTTCGCTCTCCATCCTGAGCTGGTTCCCATCGGCGTGGACGGGCATCCCATTCGCTATGGTCCACTGGTGCAGGGGGTATGTCTCTCGAAGGTGGAATTCCTGCAGGAAATCGAGGCGAATTTACTGGCAGGCTTGCAAAGCTTCCAGCCGGCAGGCATTTGGCTCGATTACCTGACCTATGCTGGCTGGTTCGAAACGCCTCACCCCGATTTGCAGGAAAGTTGTTTTTGCCCGGATTGCATCGCCGATTTCTGCCAGTCCACCGGCATCGACGCCGATACGCCCTCACGAATTCTGGCTGTGGCGCAAGACGCCTGGACGCGGCGCAAGTGCGAGCGCGTTGCCCAACTGGCTTGCCATTATGCCAGCCTGATTCGCGCCCGCCTGCCGGGATGCATCGTGGGAGCTTACATGTGTCCCTGGATGCCCGAAGAATACGATGGCGCGCTGCGGCGCATCTTTGCCCAGGATTACAGCCTGCTTGCCAGGGCGATAGACGTTTTCACCCCTCTGATCTATGCCCAAAAGAGTGGGCGCTCCGCTGCCTGGGGGGCTGAATTCCTGGCAAGAGCGCCTGAGTTCATCTCGCCGGAGTGCAAAGTGCAACTGATTCTGGATGTCCTGGACTTTCCTGAGAGCTTGCAGGCGGTCGCAGAGGTCTCTCAGCCAGGCTGGGGACTCCAGTTGTTTGGCGGAGCGCAGGTTTTCGCCGATCCTGAGCAAGCCAGGGTCTTCCAACAGGCAGTGTATCGTATCCGCCAGCGCTTATGAACGGCGCTGGACACCTTGTACAATTTTTCGGGACGGGTACAGATGAGTTTTCCGCAAAGCATTTCCTTTACCCTGACGAACGCCTGCAATTTGCGCTGCTGGATGTGCGGTCAGTGGAGTGAAGAGGGCTACATCAAAAATAACCGCCAGGCGCTGCAGGGTTGTATGACGCTGGAGGATTGGATCAGCGTGGTTGATGAACTTGCCGAACATGGCATTTCCAGCGTGCTGCTGCGCGGCGGCGAGCCGTTCCTGTTTCCGGGCATTGTCCAGTTGTTAGAATACCTGGTATCCAGGAATATCTTCGTGGCAATGGACACGAACGGCACCCTGCTCGAAGCGTTTGCCGAAGATATCGTCCGCATTGGTCGTATTCATCTGACTATCTCGATGGATGGTCCTGAAGCGCTGCATGACCGGGTCCGCGGCGCGCCGGGCGCCTATCAGCGGGTGCGGGAAGGGATCGCTCGCCTGCAGGCGCTCGAAGCCGAGGCAGGAAAGACGATCAGCAAATCGTTGAATTTCACCATCATGCCCTGGTCGGTGGCGGGCTTAGGAGCCATGCCCGATGTCGCCCGCGCCTTATCCATTTCGGTGATAGCGATCGTCCCTTATTATTATTTTCCGGCTGCCGTAGGCGAGCAATACGACCGGGAATTGCGCGACCTCTTTGGCTGCCCGGCTTTCTCGTGGCGCGGTTTTCATCACGAGTCCTCAGGAGTGGATTTCGAGCAGTTCCGTGACCAATACCGCCAATACCTGGCAAACCTGGGAGAAGTGTACAATTACCCTTACATGGCTTTTTCGGAACAGGATTACCGGGTTTGGTTCGAGCAGCCCAATGTTCCAGTGGGCAGCCAGCAATGCAGCAATGTGGAGAAGCTGATCGACATCCAGCCCAACGGCGACGCCAACTTTTGCGTCGATTTCCCCGATTACGTCATTGGGAACGTCCGCCAAGAGTCCATCGAAGCGATATGGAACGGCGAGCGCGCCGAGCGGTTTAGGGAATACCGCCGCGTCAACCCCCTGGCGATCTGTCATCGCTGCGGCGCGAAGTATATGTCGGAAATGTGAGCGGGTGACTATCACTTGCCGCCAGGCGAAAGGCGAGATGGGCGCCTTGTGTGATCATGTGCGCTGATTCGCAGGATGGAAATCGTTTTATAATCAAGGCAACGGACGTGTTTTTCAGAGGTGCAGGGTCAATATGCCCATCTATCACATCAATGGACAGGCTATCCATACCGTCGAGGAAGGCTCGCCCAACCGCCAGAAGGCAATTTTAGTCCACGGCTGGTCGAGCTCCTCCTTTGCCCTCTCACCGCTGGCAGCTTTACTCAGCCAGCGCTTTCATTGCATTTCCATTGACCTGCCTGGGTATGGTAATTCGCCGCCATTCGAGGGTGAAACCACCATCCCCCGCTACGCCGCGCTGCTGGCAGATTTCATCGAACAGGAATGTGGCGGGACGGTGGTTTACGTGGGGCATTCGATGGGCGGCATGATTGGTTTGACCCTGGCATTGATGCACCCGGTGCTGATCGAGCGCATGGTGCTGATCTGCCCGACGATCACCGGGCGGCTTTCGAGGCAGGTGAACCTGATGATCTCGCCAATCACGATGCTGGAATGGGTTGGTCTGGGCAGAGCGCTGGTCTCGCTGGTCGAGAACCTCTACGTGGGCATTACCGACCGGCTGATGCGCCCCGTTTCCTTTGCCGATCGCACCGGCATCTCCCAGGCGGATTACCTCCGCCTGCGGCGCGACGCCCGCCACCGCGGGCAGGGGCGGGTACGAGCAGAGTGCTTCTTTGCCATGCGCGAGAACGACCTGAGCGGGAAGATCGGCAAAATCGAGACGCCAACGCTGGTCCTCTGGGGCGCAGAGGATAACACCGTGCCGCTGCGCGATGCCGGCGTGGTCGCCGATGAATGGGAAGCTGCCGACTTGCGCATCATCCCCAAGCGGGGCATTGGCCTCACTTCGAGAACCCGGTGCCCACCCGGCGCCTGGTGGCTTCTTTCCTGGGTTTGCCGCTGCTCAGCCACGCCCTGCACACGCCGGTCGATGACCAGGAGCTGGCGCGCATCGAGCAGGCGGCGCAGTTCCTGGCGCATTCCAGCATCGGCAGCGGCATGAACCTGGCGCAGCGCACACGCCTGGCAGGGCAGCTCCGCCAGGTGGTGGTGCCGCCCTACACCAACCTGGTCGATCCCAAGATCGACCGCCAGGAGATGTTCATCGTCCTGGACGGCACCGTGGAGGTGTGGAGCGACCCCGAGTCGCCCGGCGAGATGGTGCGCCAGCCGCACAAGGTGGCGGTGCTCAAGCCCGGCGAGATGACCGGAGAGCTGACCATGCTGGATCAGGGAGCGCGCACGGCTGACCTGATTAGCGGCGCGCAAGGCGCCGTGGCGCTGGCTCTCGACCGTGAGCGCTTACTGGCGCTGCGCGAGGACGACCCAGAGCTGGGCAGTTTGTTGCTGTGGAACATCGCCTGCGCCATGTCGGGGCGGGTGCGTTTTATCCTGTGGCAGTTGCAGCGCGCCTACCAGCGCGCCCGGGCAGAAGAAAAGGAGCGCCGCAGCGAGCGCCCGAGCGAAGGTCCCCGCAACGTGACGCTGTGAGTTTGAAGGCGCCTTCCGCTAACCGGCTGATCTACCCCTTGCCGAAACGGCTGTTTTTGGGAAAGCGGAGGCTTTGGCGACCGGGAATGCAAAGCATTATACGCGCTTGAAAGAACATAATGGCAGGATAGTGACCCCTGCGCAATGCCTTGACCTGTTTATTTGAATATTAAACTCCCGAAAACCGTTCGATTTCCTGCCGGGCGATCTGGACTGCCCGCCGGCAGTTTTCCAGGTTGCCGTGAACGGTATAGACATCGCGAATAATGAATTCGACGAAGACGCCTCGTGTCGCCTCCAGCGTCTCACGGATGTGCGCCGCCCAGGCGTTCTCCTCCAGCCGGTCAGCCACGCTCAGGAAGTTGGGATCGGGCTTGCGTGAAAAGACGATCTCGCTCCCTTGCAGCGCCTCGCCCATGAAGCGCTGGTCGCACCAGCGCGAGATGGAAACCTTTTTGAGGTGAGGCAATTGTCGGATGTCCTCCCAAAAGGGATGCGCCGGTTCGCAGCAGCCATAATATAGCAGCCCCATGGGTTCACACACAGCCTTGTAGTAGGGAAAGCAAAACTCGTGAAACAGCCTGGGCGAGACGCCCACCGTTTCCTGGCTGTTGCTGCAGCCCCACATATCGCACAGGCGCGCCGGACCTCCCTGGTAACCGGGCGCTGGCAACCGGCTGGTGAAATTGTAGCTGGAGCCAAAGCTCTCCTGGTTGCCGTTGTTCACAACCAGCAATCCCTCTGCCTCAGCCCAGCGCATCACCCGCAGCGCATTGTCTTTCAGGTAGTCCATCAGTTGGTGCAATACGTCAGGGCAATCGTACATGGCAGTGAAAAACGCCTGCATGCCCATCAAGGCGATGACCCGGTGGGTGAGCATGGTGGACCCGTACAGCCCGCTGCGCAGGCGCACCGGCAGCCACTCCCCCAGCAAATCTTCCAGGAAGGCTTGCCAGGCGAGCGTGCGCGGGCGGTCGATGCGGCAGGCGGCGTGCTTGAGCAAGTGCAGGTCGCGCGGCAAGTCCTGGATGGGATGGTGGAAGCGGTAGCCGGTCTCGATTCCCTGGGCATCGGGAACGGTTTCGCTCTCGATGCTCACGCCAAACTCATCAATGTCAACGAACCAGGAAATGTCGAACGTATCCGGAATCGCCTTGTCGTCATCGATTAGCTCATGGTTGCGGATGTTGCGCAGGAGCTGGGATTCAATTGCCCTGCCCACCTCTGACCGGCAGTTGAAGACCTCTGGCGGCATGAAATCGCGGTCGAAGGTCCAGGTTTCGATGACCACCGGCGGCTGCGCCCCGGGCTTGGCATCGTTCAAGCTGTACCAGAGCTGCCTGCGCTGCGCCATGACCGGCAGGTTGGCGTATTCCGCCTGCTTTCGCGCCAGCGCGCGCAGGTAGCGCCTTTCTTCGGTGGGTAAATGCCATTCCATTAGAAACTCCTGATATAGTATAACCCGACTCAACTTATGAGCTTGTGTGAACGCAGCGAGCGCCGCTTTTTTGACCTCATCATTGACCGATTTGCCCTTCTCCTTTAGAATGGCTGAGAAATTCCCCCCCTTAAGGAGCGCAATATGCCATCTGGTTACTACCGTTATCCCACGATTTGCCAGGATACGGTTGTTTTCGTCTGTGAGGATGACCTGTGGACGGTGTCAGCCGGTGGGGGCGTTGCCCGCCGGCTGACTGCCAACCTGGGCGAGGTCACCCGCCCCAGCCTGTCCCCCGATGGTAAGCAGTTGGCTTTCGTCGGGCGCGAGGAAGGTCAGGCTGAAGTTTACCTCATGCCTGCGTTGGGCGGTCCTGCCCGCCGGTTGACCTACCTGGCAGGTTCGGGCTGCATCGTCCTCGGCTGGACTGCGGACGGAAAGATTGTCTTTGCTAATAACGTTGCCCAGCCTTTCCGGGACCTGCTGTACCTGTACACGGTCAGTCCGGAAGGCGAACCGCCGCAGCGCATCAACGTTGGTCCAGCGCGCAGCGTGGCTTTTGGCTCAGGTGGGCGCATGGTCATCGGGCGTAACACCGGCGACCCGGCTCGCTGGAAGCGTTACCGCGGCGGCACCGCCGGGCAACTATGGATCGACCCGGATGGCGACGGCAATTTCCGCCCGTTGATCGCGTTGAAGGGCAACCTGGCTTCGCCCATGTGGCTGCGCCATGAGGATGGCGCAGAGCGCATCTATTTTCTGTCCGATCATGAGGGCTACGGTAATCTGTACTCCTGCCTGCCTTCGGGAGAGGACCTGCGCCGGCACACCGATCACGCCGATTTTTACGCCCGCAACGCGGCTACCGATGGGCGGCGCATCGTTTACCACGCCGGCGCTGACTTGTACCTCTTCGACCCTGCCAGCGGTGAGACGACCGTAATCCCCATCGAATTACACTCGCCCCAGGTGCAGCGCAGCCGCAAGTTTGTCAAACCTGCCCGCTACCTGGAAAGCGCCGAGCTGCATCCTAAAGGGCAGTTCCTGGCGGTCACTGCCCGCGGCAAGCTGTTCACCTTTGCCAACTGGGAAGGCGCCGTGATTCAACACGGCACGCCGGATGGAGTGCGCTACCGCCTGCCCTCCTGGCTCAACGATGGCGAACGGCTGATCGCAGTGACCGATGACGCCGGCGAGGAGCGCTTTATCATCCTGCACGCCGATGCCTCCAAGCCGGTGGAATACCTGGACGGGCTGGACATTGGGCGTCCTGAAATCATTGCCGTCAACCCCAAAAAGGATGTCATTGCCTTCAGCAATCACCGTTATGAATTGATGGTGCTGGATCTGGCAAGCCGCGAGCTTAAAAAGGTGGACCGCGGCGCGGCTGCTCCCATTGCCGGTTTCGATTGGTCGCCGGATGGCGAATGGCTGGCGTACAGCGTATCCATTTCGCTGCAGGTGACCATCCTCAAGCTGTGGCAGGCTGCCTCGGGCGAAAGCGTCCCGCTCACCACGCCTCTGCTGCGCGATGTAGCGCCGGCATTTGACCCGGAGGGCAAGTACCTGTATTTCCTCTCTTATAGGCACTTCAATCCTGTCTATGATAACCTGCATTTCGATTTGAACTTTCCACAGGGCATTAAGCCATTCTTGATCACCCTGCAAAAGGACCTTCCTTCGCCGTTTGTGCCGCAGCCCAGGAAGGAAACGCCGCCCGAAAAGCCTGCCGATGAGAAACCCGCCAACCCTCCTGCCGAGAATCAGCCTGCTCCGGCGGAAGCAGCAGCCAGCGGCGAGGTCAATAAGCCAGAAGAGACGGGGGAGAAGGTTGAGAAAAAGGAAGAGCCCAGGCTTCAGATTGACCTGGATGGTATTTCCCAGCGGATGATCGCCTTCCCGGTTGAAGAGGGACTTTATGGGCGCATCTTAGGTCTGAGAGGTGGCAAGGTCTTGTTCTCGGTTTACCCGGTAGAGGGGGCGCTGGGTCAGAATTTCTTTGAGAGCGGCGAGCCTCCTGCCAAGGGCACCCTGTTGATCTATTCTTTCGAGGACCTCAAAGCGGATATGTTGATCGCCAATATCAGCGACTTTGCGCTCTCCCGCGATGCTTCCACGATGATTTACCGCGCAGGCAACCGTCTGCGCGTGCTGAAAGCGGGTGAAAAGCCAGAGAAGGACAACGGCTTCAACCGCAAATCGGGGTGGATCGACCTGGACAGGGTGAAGGTCTCGGTGATTCCGCTCCTGGAATGGCGTCAGATGTTCCGTGAAGCCTGGCGCTTGCAGCGCGATCACTTTTGGACGCCGGATATGTCCCAGGTGGACTGGATGGCGGTCTATGACCGTTACCTGCCGCTGGTAGACCGCGTGGCAACCCGCTCTGAGTTTTCTGACCTGATTTGGGAGCTGCAGGGTGAACTGGCAACATCGCACTGCTATGAGTTTGGCGGCGATTACCGCCCCTCGCCCAATTATGCTGTGGGCTGCCTGGGCGCGGACTTTGCCTACGACGCAGAGGCTGACGCCTGGCGCATCACCCACATCGTGCGCGGCGACTCCTGGGACGAAGCAGCTGACTCGCCGCTCAACCGCCCAGGGGTCAACTTGCAGGAGGGCGATCTCATCAAGGCGGTGAACGGACGCCCGCTCAGCCGAGATTTTTCTCCCATAGCAGCGCTGGTCAACCTGGCGGGCAGCGAGGTGACGCTGACTGTGTTGCCAAAGGCGCCTGAACCCTCGCCTGAAAGCCAGCCGCCTGCTGAGCAGGGGAAGCCGGAGTCTCCCTCTGAGCCTGCTGCCCGTGTCGTCACGGTCAAGGCGCTGTCCAGCGAGTTAGCAGCCCGCTATCGCAGTGGGTAGAAAATAACCGCCGGCGCGTCCACCAGGCGACCGCCGGGCGCGTGGGTTACGTGCACATCCCCGACATGGGCGCACGCGGCTATGCTGAGTTCCACCGCAGTTACCTGGCGGAAATCGACCGTCAGGGGTTGATCGTCGACCTGCGGTTCAATGGCGGTGGGCACGTGTCATCCTTGCTGCTTGAAAAGCTGGCGCGGCGGCGGTTAGGCTATGACACAACCCGCTGGGGGACGCCGGCGCCTTATCCGCCAGAATCGGTCATGGGTCCCATGGTGGCGCTCACCAACGAGCAGGCTGGCTCTGATGGCGATATCTTCTCCCACGGCTGGAAGCTGATGAAGCTGGGTCCCTTGCTGGGCAAGCGCACCTGGGGCGGAGTGATTGGCATCTGGCCGCGCCATTTCCTGGTGGATGGCACCATCACCACTCAGCCCGAGTTTTCGTTCTGGTTCAGCGATGTGGGCTGGGGGGTAGAAAACTACGGCACCGATCCTGATATCGAAGTGGACATCACCCCGCAGGATTATGCCCGCGGTTTCGATGCCCAGCTCGAGCGCTCCATTGAAGAGGTGGAAAAGCTCCTGGCAGCCAACCCGCCGCAGATGCCCGATTTTTCGAATCGTCCGAACCTGGCGCCGCCGGCATTGAAACCCCGTAACCCATGAAATTAAGGGGTTTCCGATAGGCGGGAGTTTATTCCCTATGTGTATGACGACTTCGGTAATCCGCTGATGATTGAAATCGTTACTACGAAATCATAGCTATCAGTAAAGTTATCTTTATTTCAGAGGAGTATCTCAATGCAAAAACAATCCTTCAATCAATCCTGGCGTTTTTACCTGGGGCAGCCAACCGAACGCATGTGGCGGGAAGCGGATGACTCCAACTGGCGGCTTTTGGACTTGCCTCACGACTGGAGCATCGAGCTGCCCCGCGATGCCGGGCAGCCCAGCTCGAGTTCAGGGGGCTATTTCCCCATGGGTTGCGGCTGGTATCGCAAAACGTTCACCCCGCCCGAAGAATGGAAGGGGAAGAAGGTGTTCATCGAATTCGAAGGCATTTACATGAACGCCTCGGTATGGCTGAACCGTGACCTGCTTGGTTTTCATCCTTACGGTTACACCACGTTCCATTATGACCTGACGCCCTACCTCAAGTGGGGTGAGCCCAACCTGCTGAAGGTGTTCGTTGATAACACCCACCAGCTCAATAGCCGCTGGTATTCCGGCTCGGGAATCTACCGCCCGGTTTGGCTGTTGGTCGCCGATCCAGTGCACCTGGCGCATTGGGGCGTGTATGTGACCACGCCGCAGGTCTCGGCGCAGGCAGCCGCCGTGCGTGCGCGTACCCAGGTGGAAAACGAGTCCGAAACCGTTCAAGAGGTTCAGTTGCGCACGCGAATCCTGGCGCCAGATGGTTCGATCGTGGCGACAGCCGAATCGAGCGCGGTGATCACCTCTGGGGGCGAATACGAATTCGTGCAGGAGATGACCGTCGCCGCGCCGAAGTTGTGGTCGCCCGATACGCCGCACCTTTACCGCCTGGAAAGCGAGGTGCTGGCGGCAGGCAAAGTAGTCGATTCTGAAACCACCACTTTTGGAATCCGCAGCCTGTCTTTCAGCGCGGAGCAGGGTTTCCTGCTCAATGGTCAACCGTTGAAGCTCAAAGGGGGCTGCGTCCACCATGATAACGGCATCCTTGGGGCGGCTTCCTATGCCCGTTCCGAGGAGCGCAAGGTCGAAATCCATAAAGCCAGCGGCTACAATGCCATCCGCACCGCCCATAACCCTCCTGCGCCAGCCTTTTTGGAGGCGTGCGACCGCCTGGGGATGCTGGTGATGGATGAAGCCTTCGACTGCTGGCGGGAGGGCAAGAATATTGGCGATTACCATGTCGCCTTCGAGGATTGGTGGCAGCGCGACATTGCCAGCATGGTGCTGCGCGACCGGAATCATCCCAGCGTCATCCTGTGGAGCATCGGTAACGAAGTGCTGGAGCGTGACGGGCGCTCGAATGGGGCGGAGGTGGCTCGTATGCTGGCTGAAGCGGTGCGCTCTCTCGACCCTACCCGCCCCGTCACCTCAGCCATCTGCGGCACCTGGGACGGCGGCGATTGGGAACTGACGGATGCGGTTTTCGCCCAACTGGATGTCGGCGGTTATAACTACCAGTGGATGCAATACCAGCCTGACCATGAGCGCCACCCGGAGCGAATCATGGTGGGAACCGAATCTTTCCCCATCCAGGCGTTTGATAACTGGATGAGTGTGCTGGAAAACCCTTATGTGATTGGCGATTTCGTCTGGACATCATTGGATTACCTGGGAGAGGCTGGCATTGGGCGGGTGCACTTCGACCCTGAATTGACCGAATTTTTGGGCAGGTACCCCTGGCACCAGGCGAACTGCGGCGACCTCGACCTGTGCGGCTTCAAGCGCCCGCAGTCTTACTACCGCGATATGCTCTGGCAAGACCAGGCGCGGCTTTATATCGCTGTCCACGCCCCCCTGCCTGAAGGCGTCACGGAGAATATTACTCTGTGGGGCTGGCATGATGTCTGGCACAGTTGGACGTGGAAGGGTCACGAGGGACAGGTTCTTAAGGTCGATGTTTACTCATCGTGCGACGAGGTTGAGTTGTTTCTCAACGGCAAATCGCTGGGCGTCCAGCCAACCACCCGCCAGGAAAGGCACATCGCCGCCTTTGAGGTACCTTATGAGCCGGGCGAGTTGAAAGCTGTTGGTTATCGCCGCGATGCGGCTGGGGCGGTCAAAGAATCCGTCGCATACAGCCTGAAAACTGCTGGCGAACCGGTTCAAATTCGCCTGACGCCTGATCGGGCGACGATCCCCGCTGACCTGGGTTCGCTGTGTTACGTAACCGTCGAAGTGTTGGATGCTGCCGGGCAGGTGCATCCTGGCGCGGAAAACCTGATCTTCTTCACGGTCAAAGGGGCAGGCGGCATTGCGGCGGTTGGCAACAGCAATCCGGTGAGCACCGAAATGTACGTAGGCAACCAGCGGCGGGCTTTTCGCGGGCGCTGCCTGGTGGTGGTAAAGGCAAATGGACAGCCAGGAGAAATCCGTCTCCGCGCCCAGGCAGATGGCTTGGAAGGCGACGAGGTTGTCATCACCACCGCCTGAACGGCAATATTTTGACCTGGCAGGTTTCGTAGAAGCAGCCAGAAAGCCAGTCTGAAAACCTGCCGGGTCATGGCTCAGGAAAGGAAATCCTATGTTCCCTGCATCCATGTTGTCGCGCCTTTACGTCAAAGGCAGTTTGAAAAACGTGGCTGATGGCGTCGAATTCACTTTGAACAACACCCTCGATTACGCCACGCTGGTGGGCGTTGGTCCGGTGATCGTCGCCGGGCGCACCTACGAAGCCCCATCGATTCGCATTGCCATCGGCGAGAAAGCCTGGCGCGGCGATCAAATCAGCTATAGCAACCCGGTTGCGGCGCGCATGTTCGTGCCCATTCGCATCACGCTGGAAGGCGAACCTCTGCCCGAGGGCGAACATCTGGTGATCGTTGCCGTCACAACCCAGGAAATCGGTCGGGTGAAGTTCGATTTCAAGGATAGCGTCGCCGGGGCAGAAACTGGCGCAGCATGAAATCCTTATTCCAGTCAGGGCGCAGCCTGCGGGGCGCGCCCTGACTGGATGTCTGGATTGCCCGCTCACCAGCAGCCGCTCAACCAGCCAGGTGGTTTTTTGGGCGCGGGTTGTGGTTTAGAACGTCATGCTTGGATGTTGGTAGTGTAATTTCGTGCGGTATAATGGGGCGCATGGAATCCAATCCATCAGACAATACCCAGCCGACTACTCCCCAGGGGAGCCTGCCCTCGGGCGATGCCACTCAGCCCATGCAGGTCGATGCCAATTCATTGGGAGTGGCGCAGACTCAGCCTGTACAGGCGTCATCTGATCAACCCGGCGCTGCTCAAGTCCCTCCTCCCACCCAGTCTGAGCAAAGTGGGGATGTCCCGCCTCCTGCCCCAGGAGAACCTGCCGTAAACGGCAAGCGGCGATTTTGGCGTTGGGCTGGCTGGTCGCTCTTGGGAATTTTCTTCCTGTCATTGATCGCCGTCGGCAGCGGTTATGGCGGATATCGTTCGGCAATCCAGCAGCGGGTCAGTTACGAAAGGACCCAGGTGTGGATCGAAGCGCAGGCGCAGTACAACCTGGGTCTTGAGGATTTGCAGGCGGGGCGGTATGACCTTGCCCGGCAGCGTTTTGAATATGTGATCAACCTGGATCCGGGTTTTCCCGGAATTGCTGAGCGCCTGGCGGAGGCGTTGCTGGCGCTGAATTCTACCGCGACGCCTACCACCGCGCCGACGCCCACGCTGACTCCCACGCTGGATTTACGCGGCAGGGAGGAGCTGTTTACGCAAGCACAGGCGCAATTGTTGGCAAAAGATTGGAGCTCGGCAATCGAAACCTTGCTCACCCTGCGCAAGCGCGATCCCACCTACCAGGCAGTCCAGGTGGATGGGATGCTCTTCGTTGCGCTGCGCAACCGCGGCGTTGACAAAATTGCCCGACAGGCTGACCTGGAGGGCGGAACGTATGATCTGGCGCTGGCTGAACGCTTCGGTCCCCTGGATGTCGAGGCGAGGAATTGGCGCCAATGGGCGGAGATGTATATTCGAGGCGCCAGCTTTTGGGGCGTGGATTGGGCGCAGGCAGTCGCTTACTTCAGCCAAATTGCTCCCATTGCCCCCAACCTGGTGGACCGTTCTGGCTATACGGCAACCGAGCGCTACCGGCTGGCGTTGATCGGCTATGCCGACTGGCTGGCGCGACAGGGATTGTGGTGCGAAGCGCGTGATCAGTTCCAGGCTTCCTTTAACATCAAGGGTGACCAGGCAGCGCAGCCGACCGCGGATTTCGTCCGTGAACAATGTGAGAACCCGCCCGCCGAAGGTCCGACGTCGCCGGATACCTCGCTGGCGACGGTAACGCCTACTCCCCTCGGCACCCTGCCTGCCGTCACGCCCACGCCTACTTTGTCGGCGCCTCAAGATACCCCGACTGAAACCCCGCCCACGCCTTATCCGTGACGACTGGATGGAAACCCCCGCCTACGCCTTGACGCTGGCTTATTGGCTGCACATGCTGGCAACCGTCGTCTGGGTTGGCAGCCTGGCGGCGTTATCGCTGGTGATCTTGCCCATCCTGCCGCGCAGCCTGGATGCCCTGTCACAGGCAAAGCTGCTGGAAAGCTTGCAGCGCCGCCTCGATCCGCTGGGCTGGTTCTGCCTGCTCCTCCTGGTGGGGACGGGCATGTTCCAGATGAGTGCGCACCCTAGTTACCGCGGCTTCCTGGCAGTCGAAGACCGCTGGGCGCTTGCTATTTTGATCAAGCATATCCTTTTCTTGGGGATGATCGCCGTCAGCGCTTACCTGACCTGGGGGGTGCTGCCTGTGGCGCGCCGGCAGTTATTGCGCCTTGCCCGGGGCGGCGATGCCGCCGAATTGGTTTCTGTTCAGCGGCAGAACGCCCGTTTGCTGCGCCTGAATTTCCTGCTGGCGGCTTTTGTGCTGGCGCTGACTGCCCTGGCGCGGGTTTCCTGAAGGAAATTCCTCCCTTTAGATTTCGAGCGCCCGGATTGCCTCCAGAAAGGCGGAATGCAGGTATCCATTGCTTGCCAGGATGCCCCGATTGTTCACGAGCTTCCTGCCGGCAATCAGGTCAAGCGGCTTGCCGTCCAGGTCGGTGACTTTGCCGCCGGCTTCTTCCACCACCAGCATGCCCGCGGCATGGTCCCAAATATTCTCCTGGTATGCCGGTTCCTCGGCGGGAGGGGGTTTAATCAGGATATCACCCTGTTCTGCTGCCAGCAGCGCATACTTGACCTGGCTGTCCAGGCGCAGTGGAGAGGGTTTCATGTGCAGGTGTTCAGCCAGCCGGTCAAGGGCTTGCAGGTTGGTGTGGCTGGCTTCGAAGGAACACATCAGGCGCGCCTGAGCAGGGTCTGCCTGCGCTGAAACGCGCTGCAAATGCCAGGTCAGGTTGGCTGGATTCGTCTGCTGGTCTTCGGGCATAGCCGCCTGCCAGCAGCCTGCCCCGCGGGCAGCGATGAACAAGGCGCCGGGCGTTTGGCGTTTATTGTCAAGGGGCAGGTTGGGACAACCCAGCGCTCCTAATGCCACTTCTCCTGCTTCGATCAAAGCCAGGGCAATGACGTACTGTCCGCCGCGCAGAAAGCCTTTGGTGCCATCGATGGGGTCGATCACCCAATAGCGCCCCTGGGGCTGGCTGGCACAGCGATCGATCCAGTCGCAAACCTGCTGGTTCGAAGCGCTCGGGATAATGGTTTTCAAGTAACGGGTTGCCTGGGCTAATTGCGGGCTGGATTGGGGCGTCTTGAGCGCCTGTGAATCTTCTTCCCCCATCAGCGCGTCATCGGGAAAATACTTTGAGATGAAAAAGCTCGCCAGCGCCTGCACGGCAAAATCAGCAACTGTTACCGGCGAGCGGTCCTGCTTGGAAAGCGCCGGGGCAGCCAGTTCGCTTTGGATGAGGCGCGCCAGCCAGGAGGCTTGCAGTACCGCCTGCAGCGCGCAGGAAATTTCGGGGGCTTTCAAATCGAGCACGATCGTCAGTTCGATTTCAAACGTCTTCGTTGCGCAGGTTAAGCTGCTCTAACCTGACTGTTTCGGGGTGAGTCCACGCCACGGCGGCAGTCAGGTCGTAGGTCATGGCTCCGGTGATGCGCGCCGGGACCAGTTCGCCGGTGGGAATTTCGCCTTCCAGAATCACCATCCCGTCGATTTCGGGGGCGTCCCGATAGCTGCGCCCTACCGAAATGCCCTGGTTTTGCCCCTCGATCAGCACAGGCAGCACCTTGCCTACCTGAGCCTGGTTACGCGCCAGCGAGATGCGCTGTTGAGCAGCCATCAGCCGCTCCCAGCGCTGCTGTTTGACATCTGCGGGAATGGGGTCGCCCAATGCTTCACTGGCGGTGCCCGGTTCGAAGGAGAATTGGAAAGCGCCGAGGCGGTCGAATTGAACGGCTTCAACGAAATCCAGCAGCGCTTGAAATTCCTCTTCAGTTTCGCCAGGGTAACCAACGATGAAGGTGGTGCGTAAAGCCAGGTCCGGCATGGCAAGGCGCATCTTTTCCAGCGTGCGGTGTACCCAGTCGATATTGGCGGGGCGGCGCATGCGCCGCAGCGTGGCAGGGTGGGCATGTTGCAAGGGCATGTCCAGGTAGTGCAAAATCTGCGGCTTAGCAGCCATGACCTCGATCAAGCGGTCGGTCACGTATCCCGGATAAGCATACAGGATGCGAATCCAGTCGATATCCGGCGTTTCGACTGTCAGGCGCTCCAGCAGCTTTGCCAGCCCGTCTTTGATGCCCAGATCATGACCGTAATCGGTGGTATCCTGGGCGATGAGGATGATTTCGCGGATGCCCTGCGCCTGGAGCAGGCGGGCTTCAGCCAGGATGGCTTCCATGGGGCGGCTGACGGCAGTTCCCTTGATCAGCGGAATGGCGCAAAAGGCGCAGGGTCGGCGGCAACCATCAGCAATCTTCACATAGGCGCTGGCGCCCTGTACTGCTACGCGCAGCGCCCCACGGTCATCCTTACCGATCGTAGGCGCATCCGGCAGGTGATAGAGCGGTTCGGGGTGCTTAACGCGCCGTAGCGTCTCGACGACGTCCAAAATGTCCATCCAGCGCCGCGTCCCCAGGATGCCGTCGATTCCAGGCACCCGGCGCACCACCTCCTGCCCATACCGCTGGGTCAGGCATCCGGCGGCGACCAATAATTGCCCAGGACGCTTCTGGGCTGCCAGCTCTGTCAACATACGATAGGCTTCTTCCCTGGCAGGTTCGATGAAGCCGCAGGTATTAACTATAAGAACGCCAGCTTTTGCCGGGTCGGCAGTCAGGCGGTAACCGCCGTTTACCAGGAGCTGCGCCATTGACTCTGAATCAACTGTGTTCTTGGCGCAGCCAAGCGTTACGAGGTAGAAGCTCTTTTTGCTCATTTACTTGGCGAGGAGCTCTTCTAAGAGATTGCGCGCAATCTGTGGATCAGCTTTGCCGCGCGTTTTCTTCATTACCTGCCCAACGAACCAGCCCATGAGTGTGACCTTCCCCTTGTGGTAGGCAGCGACCTGTTCGGGGCTTTCTGCCAGCACTTCAGCGCAGGCGGTGCGGATGGCTTCCTGGTCGCTGACCTTTGCCAGACCCTCTTCCTGGACAATTTCGGAGGGCGACTTGCCGGTCGCTTCGACCTTCTCGAGCAGCGATTTACCCGTCGAAGTGTTCACAATGCCCTGATCGACCAGGTGGATGATTTCTGCCAGGTAGGGGGGCGTCAGGCGCAACTGGCTGGCAAACACTCCCTTTTCGTTGATCATGCGCAGCACTTCGTTCATCAGCCAGTTTGAAACCCGCTTGGGATCGCCAGCATAAGCTTTGACAGCGGCTTCGAAATACTCCGATAGGCTGCGTTCTCCGGTCAGGATATCGGCGTCGTAGGCAGGCAAGCCATACGCTTCGATAAAGCGCTGCCGGCGTTCCAGGGGCAATTCAGGTAGCTGCGCCAGGATGGCAGATTTCCAGGCTTCATCCAGCCGGATGGGCAGCAGGTCAGGCTCACGGAAGTAGCGATAGTCGGCTTCGGTCTCTTTCGAGCGCATCTTCCGCAGCACCCCTGCCTCCTCATCCCATTCCAGCGTCCAGGCTTCGATGCGGTTGCCGGCTTCTACCTCGCGTATCTGGCGCTCGATTTCCTTTTGAATGGCGTCCCGCACAGCCACGATTGAATTGACATTCTTGATTTCGGTCTTGGGATTCAGGTAATCTGCGCCTTTAGGTCGGATGGAGACATTGGCATCGCAACGCAAGTGTGCTTTTTCCATGTCGGCTTCTGAGACGTTCAACCAACGCAGCAGTTGGCGCAGGCGGGTGAGGTATTGGGCAGCCTCCTCTGCCGAGCGCAGGTCAGGTCCGGTGACCATCTCCACCAGCGGCACGCCGCAGCGGTTGAAATCGATTAGCCGGACGCCGTGTTCATTCTTGGTTTTCCCGGCGTCTTCCTCGATGTGCAGCTTGTGAATGCGCACGCGCCGCACCTCGCCGGAGGGCATGGGCAGGTCCAGGTAGCCGCCGCGCGCCAGCGGTTGATCGTATTGGGAAATTTGATAGCCCTTCGGCAGGTCGGGATAGAAGTAGTTCTTGCGGTCGAAATAGGAAACCGGCTGAATTTCGGCGTGCATGGCGGCTGCCAGCAGCACAGCTTTTTCGACAGCAGCTTTGTTCAGGACCGGCAGCACACCTGGCAGCCCGGTGCAGACCGGGCAGATATTAGTGTTCGGGGGGTCAAACCACGAATCGGCTTTGCAGGCGCAAAAAATCTTCGTGGTGGTATTGAGCTGGATATGGGTTTCCAGTCCTATGATCGCTTCGTATTCGGGCATAGATCATCTACGGTAAGGTTTGGATGGCGTCAATCTCAGCAGGATCGCCGCAGCTGACTGGCGCGCTGATCAGCACATAACGGTAAGGTCGGAAGGCAGGTGGGATGGTGATCAGGATGCCAGTCTGGTAAGGAGGCGTACCATACAGGTAGGAAGTGGGAATCAGCTCGTTGTCTAATTCGCCGTCGCCATCGGTGGCAAAGCTGTCGGGGATCGAACCATTGTTGGCAGTAGTATCATCTCCCCAATAGAATACCTGGTTCCAAGGGTCCGTACCGGTATTGTTGACGGCGAAGGTAACCCAATCCAGGTAGATGAAATCGGGACCTCCCATGACCTCAAAGAAGACCAGGGTGCTGTGAGAAGTCGATACGCCCAGATCGAGTATTGTGCCGGTGAGGCAAGGGATTTCTAAAGGTACCCCATCCGGATCGCCCAGCGGCGGCGGCGGGATGGTGATGATTGGCGTCGTGGTTGGCGTTCGGCTGGGGGTCGGCGTCAGGCTGGCTGTCGGGGTCAAACTGGCAGTGGGCGTCAGGCTGGAGGTCGGCGTCCAAGTCGCCGTAAGGGTAGTGGTTGCCGTAGGCGTGGTGGAAGGGGTGTTTGTGCGGGTGGGCGTCACTGTGGCAGAAGCTGTTGCGCTGGGAGTAGTGGATGGCGTGCTCGTGCGCGTGGATGTTGCCGTCCCGGAGGCGGTTGCCGTAACGGTAGCAGTTCGAGTAAGCGTCGGCGGAGGTGGAGGCGGGTTGGTAGGCGTGTTCGTTGGCGGCGGGATGAATTGCGTCGCCGTCCGCGTGGCAGTCGCCGTGGCTGGCTGGGTGGCGGTGGGAGTCCTGGAAGGCGTTTGTGTTGACGAGGCGGTGAGCGTAGGTGTTTGGGTTGGCTCGGGAGTTGCCGTCTGAGTCGGCGGCGGGGTTGTCTCCTGGACTGACGGCTCTGTGATTACGGCGACCTGGCTGGCTGTCGCCGACGGCAAAACAGGCGTTGCCGCCGTTTCTGTATCGGTCGGGATAAGCTGGCTGACGGCGGTTGCCGTCTGGTTGGGGATGACCGCCGGCTCCGGCGTCAGCCACACCGTGCCCAGAATCGGCTCCTCGACAACATCGGGTTCTTCTTCCTCGATTTGCCCTAAATAGACCGTCAGGCTGATGGGTAAAGAAGCCTGGATTTCTTCTTCACTGTAATCCACCTGGATGTTGGAGCGAATGTTGCGGGGTGGAGGAGGGTTGATTCCCAGCGTGGCGGTCCAGCCGCAAGCAAACAGCAGGATGAATACCAGAAAGACCAGGACTGCGCCCCGCGACAGGTCTCTCAATTGGGATGAACGGTCATCTTCATTGAGAGATTGTCCCAGCCATTTCTGTCCGCTCGTTGGAAGCATGTCAGGTCCTTCTCACATTCTACTGCTGCTCAGGGAAGGGGCAGGCAAATCGAAATCACGCTGCCCAGGGGTTCCTGTCCGCTGACCCAAACCTGCCCTCCCATCTGGTCGAGTGTTGTTTTCACCATTGCCAATCCAAAACCGGTTTCATTCGGTTGTGAACCGACGAAAGATTGCTCAAAAAGGTGCGGAATGTCTTCCAGGCTGACCGCCGGTCCGGCATCTTTGACCTCGATCCATACCTGGTTAGCTTTCAGGTAAGCGTGAAGGTCAATCGGGCTGCCTGCCGGGCTGCGTTGTTCGGCGCGCTGGATAAGCTCGATCAGCGTTTGACGCAGCAGGTTTTCGTCGCCGCGCGCCCGCCTGACGTCAGGCTCGATGTTCAAGTTGATCTTAACCTGCAGGTCTTTGAGCGGGCTGGGTCCGTGGTTGATTTCTTCCAACAATTTACGGATATCCAGCGCTTCGACCTTGGTTTGGGGAGCGCTGCCCATTTGCCCTTGCGCTGCCAGGCTGTCCAGCCAGTTTTGAATGCGGTCAAAAACCCTAGTCAGGCGGTATGCGAGGCTGCTCAGGCGGGAATCCTGAGCTGAAAGGGTGCTCAACTCGATCAGGTCGTTGATCGCCTGCGCCATGGGGAGCTGCATATTGCGGGCGGATTCCGCCAGCATCTTCGTGCGCATTTCATCCAACCGTCTGAAGTGAGTAATGTCGCTAAGCACCATCACCCAGCCCTGCCAGGAGTGGTCTTCGCCAGTCACCGGCGTCAGATTCACCAGCAGGATGGTGCCGTCTGCCCAGGTGGTCTCAATGATCGCCGGCAGGTGCTTGCTGACTGCCTGCCAGTTGTTGACGATTTTCGATAGCGCCATCGGCAAGCCTTCATCCACGCTTTTCCCTTGCAGGTCGTCGCTTTTCAGGAGCCGCACTGCCGCCGGGTTGGCAATGGTGATGGTGCCGCTGGCGTCGGCTGCCAGGATAGCGTCTCCGGTGTTGGCAATCAGCGTGCGTAACCATTCTGCTTCAGATTGAATCCGGGCTTGGAGCGCTTGCTGCTCAATGACCAGCCGACGGTGAGCCAGCGCCCGTTCAACGACCACTGCCAATTGGTTGAGCGACTCGAATGGCTTCAGGATATAGTCGAAAGCGCCATCCTCACGCAAGGCGGCAATGGCGGTCTCCAGCGTGCCGACAGCAGTCACCATGACCACTTCGAGCAGGGGGTCGATTTTATGAGACTCGCGCAGCAATGCTAAGCCGTTCATCCCCGGCATCATCAGGTCAGTCAGCATGACAGAGAATGGCTCCTGGGTGCGCAGCTTTTCCATAGCTTCCAACCCATTGGCGGCTTCTTCGACGATGTATCCCTTTTGCCGGAGGGAAACGACGATCATGAATAACACATCCGGATCGTCATCAACGACCAGAATTCTCTCTTTGTCCACTTATATCACTCCCTGCGGGGATGGCGATTGATCGATCGGCAAGATGACCGTGAAGGTCGACCCCTCCCCAACTTTACTTTCCACCTGGATATGACCGTTGTGGTTCGATACGATGCCGTAGCTGACGGATAGCCCCAGCCCGGTCCCCTGTCCCTCAGGCTTGGTGGTAAAGAATGGGTCGAAAATGCGGTTGAGATTCTCGGCAGGAATCCCAATGCCAGTATCCTGGAAAGAAATGGCAACGGTATGGTCAATGCGCCGCATGGACACGCGCAGCGTTCCTTTGTCAGGCATTGCCTGGATGGCATTGGTGATGATGTTGATAAACACTTGTTCGAGCTGCTGCGAGTCGTACCACATCATCACCGCCCGATCCGGCAGGTCTTTAATGACCTCCACATTGGCTTTGCGGGAAAGGTAAGCCGTGAGGCGCAGCGAGGCTTCCACCGTCTCGCGCAGATCCTGGAACTTCTTTTCGGGGGTTGACTGGCGGGCGAACTTGAGCAGGTCAGTGACGATATTGTTGGCTTTGACGGCGCTTTCATGAATCACTTTCAATTGCTGGCGTTCTTCATCGGTGAGATCGTTGCCCAGCAGCACTTCCGAAAGCCCCTTGACAACCGCCAGAGGATTCTTCACGTCATGGACGATGCCGGCGGTCAGTTGCCCCACGGCAGCTAATTTCTCAGCTTGAATGAGTTGAAGCTGCATCGATTGCAATTTGGCGTTGATTTGGGTCAGTTCTTTATTCCGCTGGATAGTCAGCTCGAATAACCGGGCTGCTTCCTCCGTGCGTTCCCGCAATTGCTGGGTCATCTGGTCGAAGGCTTCAGCCAGCTCGCCGATTTCATCTGAACGCTTGATGTTGATGCGCTGATTCAGGTTGCCGCCTGCCACTTCCTTCGAAAGATCACGTAATTTCAAGATCGGGCGAGCAATACTTTGCGCCAGCAGGTATCCAATGATGATCACCGCCAGGGTTCCAATCGAAAACAGGAGCACCATGGCAAGCCGACTGGTAGTGATGGCGCTGGTCTGGTAGTCATCTGACAGGCTGAGCCCCAGCCATCCCTTGACTTCTTCGCGGATGTTGAATTCGCTGTAGTAAATGGTGAAGGAGCGTTGATTGATGTCGTAGGAGCGCAAGTTTTTCTTGACATCGCCAGCGGCATCCAGCCCTTGGGTTTTCAAAGACTGGAGCAGGTTCTCCAATTCGGGCGAGGCTGCAAGCGTTGCTTCTCCTCCACTGCTGACGCTGATTTCCGGGATGATTTGCGAGATGATCTCGTAGTTCTCGTCGAGAAGCATGACGTGATTGACCAGGGTTTGTTCTTTGATGGTGGTCAACAGGCTGTTCACGTACGTGCCGACGAGCAGAACGCCCTTGATGTCGCCCGCAGCGCCGCGCACGGCTGCGCTGGTGACCAGCACGGTTTCCGTCTTGGTGCGAATCAAGCCGACGTGCTTTTCAGTCTTTCCTTCGGCGCTGGAGAAGATCTTGACAACCGGGTCGAAATCCCTGAAGTTTTGGGAACTGAGCGACATGATGGGCTGATTTGTCCCTGGTGGCAATTCAATCGTGATGATCTCTTGTCCGTTGCGGTCTACGACGGAGATGAATTCGCTTTCGTAGGCTTTCAGGATGCTTCCCAGGCTTTTCAATTGTTCCACATCCCTGTTTTCGACCATCTCTGCCAGGGTGGTCGAGCTGAGCAGGAAGCGCAAGTTCCTCAAGTTGGTGTTCTCTTGCTGGCGGATGATGTCTGCCGCCGTGCGGCTGGAATTGTATAGCTGATTGGTAAAGCGCTCGTTGCGGTCAGAGGCGACCAGGCGAATCACAATGAAAGTGCCGATAACTGCCAGCAAGATGGTGAGCAGCAGGTAAGGCAGGATGAGTTCATCACGCAGCCCATAAATTCGAATCTTGCCCAGCCATCCCTTGAGTGAGCGGGATGCGCCTTTGGGCTCTTCGATTGGTGTGATCTGGGTGTTCTGGTTATCCACCCTGTTTACTCCCTGTAAATGATGGCACAAAGAAAGTCGTCTTCATGGTCTCGTCATGAAGTTATTAAATTCCACATTAATTATAATCCAAGTTGACCGATTCTTTACGCTCTCCAGGAGGGTTATTTGCTGTAGCGGACATCTTTGCAAGCCTTTTCTGGACGGCGTTCGAGGTTAATTCGCGCAGAGCGTCCCTGGCTATCCACCGCGCTGCCCTGGAATCGATTTGGGCGATTGCCTGCGCGGCAGCAATTGCTGCCTGGTTCAACCTGGAGTTGCGCTTGCCAAGATTCCTCAGCGCCCAGTTCACAGCTTTCTTGACGAAATTCCTATCATCTGTAGCTGCGCGCTGAATCGCCGGGAAGAACTGTTCCAGAGTTTGGTCGCTTGCCTTTTTATCATGCACCGCCAGCGATGCCATTAAAACAAAGCCGGCTCGTTTCACAAATTCTTCTTCTCTTTCGCTCCAGGTAAACGCTTTCTGGTAGGCGTAGGGGGTGCGGTCGAACAAATGGCTGCAAACCTGATCGCACACATCCCACGAGTCGAAATCTGCTGCCCAGCTTTCCATTTGGGCTTCATCAACCAGCGCCGGGTCTTCCATAAAAGCCGCCAGCAGGCGCGCCTCGTGGATACCCGATGCCCACAGTTCACAGGCTAACGGATGGTTCTTGCCATACGCCTTTGCCAGGCGGCGTAATTGCCACACAGAAATGCCCAGGGTATTGTGGGTATTGATTCCATAACGCGCCATTCCGGCAACATTTGCCGGATTTGCCAGTGATTGGAGCTGAGCCAGGATTTGCGCTGAGGTGACTTTCATGCTCTCCTTCTAACCGGTTTGTAACAAGGGGGGCTTTCTTTGCCTCCAGGCATCGTTTTGGGTAGCCAGTTCGAAGGCTTTCCCCAGGCGCAGCAGGCTGGCTTCGGAAAAATCGGGTCCCAGCAGTTGAACCCCAATCGGCAGCCCGGCTTCGTCAAATCCCGCCGGGAACGAAATCCCCGGCACGCCGGCATGATTGGCGGGTACGGTCAACTGATCAGCGTACTGCATCAACACCGAGTCGCCGTACACATCTCCCATGGCAAAAGCTGTGGTCGGGGTGGTAGGCGTCAGCAGCGCCTGCAGGCGGTATTTGCCCTGTGAATCGAAGATTTGTTCGAAATCCTGGCGAATCAAGGTGCGCACGCGCAGGGCGCGGTTGTAATATTGCTCGCTGTATTGCGCTGCCGAAACGTACATCCCCATCAAAATACGCAGCTTGGGCTGTAGACCAAAGCCCTGCCCACGCGTCTTACGGTAAAGCTCAGACAGTTCCCTGACCTTCTCTTTGGTCCGATAGCCATATTTGACGCCGTCATAGCGGTGGAGGTTCGAAGCTGCTTCGACCCGCGAGATCACGAAGTAAGCCGGGATACCATAACGGGTGTGCGGCATTGGCACGTTATCGACGATATCGGCGCCCATTTCAGCCAGCCGACCCGCCACGCGCAAGACGGCATGTTCTATCTCCTGGGGGACAGGCTGCTGATGCAGTTCGCCTGTCACCGCGTCCAGGTAGGTAATGCGGAAGTAATCGGGGGATAATCCCACTCGCCATCCACGGATGCTTTGTTCCAAACCGTTGGTGTAATCTGGCGCCGGCAGATTGGCGGCTGTGCTATCGCGCACATCTGCTCCGGCAATGACGCTCAACATTAAGGCGGCATCGCTGATGTTGCGCGCCAGGGGTCCGGGGCAGTCTAGCGATGAACCAAAGGCGATCAAGCCATATCGTGAAACCCGTCCATAAGTGGGCTTCACGCCCACCACGCCGCAGAAGGCAGCCGGTTGCCGAATCGAGCCAGCGGTATCTGTCCCGAGTGATAGCGCCCCTTCGCCCACAGCAACGGCTGCGGCGCTTCCGCCTGAAGACCCTCCTGGCACCCGGCTGGTATCCCAGGGATTGCGCGGCGTGGGTCGGAAGGCTGAAGATTCGTTGGATGAGCCGTATGTGAATTCATCCAGGTTCACCTTTCCCAACATTATGCCTCCGGCGGCTTCCATGCGCTTCACCGGGGTTGCGGTATAGGGTGAGATGAAATTTGCCAGGATGCGAGAGCCAGCCGTGGACGGCGTGCCCTGGACGCAAAAGATATCTTTGACGGTGAACGGTACGCCAGCCAGCGGTCCAGGATCATCGCCTTCGGCGAGGCTGTGGTCAATTGCCCTGGCTTGCTCTCGAGCGCGCTCTGCCGTCAGGGTGATGAAAGCATGCACTCGCTTGTCATCATCCGGATCAGGTTCGCCGGGATCCAGGCTGCCTGGTCGCCCATCTACTGCCCGAATGCGCTTCAAAGTCGATTCCAGCACCTCACTGGCAGAGATTTCCTTGCGCCTGACCATGTCAGCAATTTGAGTAGCGGGGAGATCGCAAAGTTCCATGGTGCTTCCCTTGTCGCTCTTCATAACTCGGTATGGGGAATATCCGGAACGATAATGTACCCCCCATCATGTTCAGGGGACTTTGCCAAAATATCCGGGGCGGCAGGGTCAGGCTGCCATTCATCAGGTCGAATCGGCGGGGTGATCTCAGGCGTGTAAGGCACGCCATGCGACGTAATCGGGGTGTTGGGATCGATGGGGATGGCTTCCAGATCGTGGATGGCTTTCAGTTGATTATTGAGCTCCCGGCGCAGGTATTCAGCCTCGTCAGCGTCGAGTTCCAGAGCAGCCAGGTGAACCAGGTGTTGAAATAATTCAGGCGTTATCAGGTCGGTCATGACATTATTATACCCGCGTCAGAGAGTTGTCATGTTCTTCGATTGATACCGAGAAGCGCCTGCCAAGCCATGCTATAATCCCCCATTAGCTTTGCCCACATTTTTGATCGTAAGGTGATTGACACGTGTAATGTCCGAATCGATGCCTTCGTTGCTTAGCGAAGCAGGTCAAAACCAGGCAGCTTTGGCGCGGGATAACCGCGGTCTTTTTTCTGGTTGGCAAACTGTCCTGGAGGTTCTTCTGATCATCCTGGCGGTTTGGGCATATTGTGCGGTGTTCCTGGATTTAGGATCCGGCAACCGCCTGCCCGGAAATGAATCGGAGGTGTTCCAGGTATTGGATCAGGCGCTGATCAATGCCTTGAAAACATACCACCGTTTCCCGCTGTGGAATCCCTGGCTGCGCACGGGGTTGCCCTTTGCTGCTGACCCGATGCTGCACAGTTACAATCCTCTGGTGTTTTTTCCGGTGTATTTCTGGGGGGTGCAAGATGGTTTCAAAATAGCGCTCTTCTTGAGCTTCCTTGCCGGCGCCTTGGGGATGTGGCTGCTGGGACGGCTTTTGGGAATGAGCCTGGCGGTGCGCCTTTGGGTCGCGCTGATGTATGCCTTTGCCGGGCAGCCAGCGGCGCGCTTTTTCCAGGGACAATACCTCTTTGTATTGGGCGCAGCCTGGATCCCCTGGGTGATTCTCAGCCTGGTTGTATTGTTCAGGTCGCCCCGCCGGTTGTACATTGCCCTGGCAGCCATGCCGTTGGCTTTGCTGTTTTTCAGCGGCAACGTATATTATCCCTTCTACATGGTCATCGTCGTTGGGCTGTTCACGTTGGCGATGCTGGTGGGCATTCGGCGGCGCAAGCCCTTTGTGACGGTTGACCGCTCGAGGGCGATTGCCTTGCTGTTGGTGGGGTTGCTGGCGTTGGGATTGGCGGCGGTGCAGATGCTGCCGCTGGCGCAGTTCTTCCCGCGCCTGGGCAAATCCATGGACCTGGCTGGCGTGCAGACGCCGCGCCAAATTTGGCTGGACTATACATCTAAAGACCCGACGCGCCCTGACGCGTTTCAGTCCCTGCCGGCGCCAGAGGAATTTTACGCCTACATTGGTTTGTTGCCCTTCCTCGCTTGCCTGCTTTTACCGCTGGCTTTCAAGCAGGGCGCCAGGCGTATGATTCTTTTCTTGTTGTTAGTTTGCGGGTGGGTGATGTTGTGGATTAGCCTCGACAACATGCCCTGGCGTGATCTTTTTCTGAGAACTCCTTTTTTACTGCAATTCCGCCACTTGCTGCGCGTCCTGATCTTTGGCAGCTTTGCTGTTATCCTCTTAGCAGGGCTGAGCCTGGACGCCGCCTGGAGGCTATTGGCGGGCTTGATTCGTTTTCAAGCAAGGGATGTGGCGGAATCGGTGCGCGTATCTTTAGTGCGGGCGGGCTTATTCTTCCTGGGGGCATTCATGGTGATTGCAGTGATGGACCTGTTTGCCACGAACCGCCCCTATCTGCGCACCTCCCCAAGCGACCAGGCGCTCTTTCGGGCTGCTGCCTGGCTGCGCCAGCGCGACCCGTCGGATGTCTATGTACGCCTCAATCCGAACAATACCGGGCATTTTGAGTTGGTTGCCAATCAGTTGCGTTTCATTGACGCCTGGTACCATTTTGCCGATGTTCATCGTTTTGAGTCGGTTGCGGGGCAGCGCCCGGTGCGCGCTTATCCCAATTACGTGCTGCAGCGCGCCGATCAGCCGCCGCCTGAATACCCCGACCCGCAACTGGTGCAGCAAATCGAGGGTTTCAACGTTTTCTGGCTGCCGCACAGCCTGCCTTTCGTGTTCTCGGTCAGTGAATCGACTTTGAAACAGGAAAACCAGCCAGGCGAGTTACGCCGGGAGGATGTCTTTCAACAGCCCTGGATTACGACCGGTCCTAACACGTTGGAGGTGATCGCCTCGGGCGCCGCCGGGGAACGACTGGTTGTCCTGACTACCGAATACCCTGGCTGGCAGGCGCGCGTCGACGGGAAGGCATACGCATTGAACAACCTGGATGGCTTCCTGGCGGTGGACATGCTGCCGGGCGTGCACAAGTATGAATTTTCCTTTCGCCCGGCGCCTTTTTATGTGGGCTTATTGATCAGCCTGGCGGCGTTGGGCATGGTCATCTTCATCGTCATTGTTGATTTACGTCCTTTCTGGTTGATGGTGTGGCTGAAATGGCGCTCCTTGCCGGCTTGGTTCAAGGATTTGTCCTGGCGCCTGGGCGCTCTAAGGTCACGCTGGCAGGGCGCCAGTCTGCGGCGGTCAACCGAAGCAGAGTACCGCAACGGCGCGCTCTATCCCGATACGCCACTTGACCTGAAGGATGGACACCGCGTTCACCTGCTCGTCGAGATTCAGGCGCCAGCAAGCCGTTTATCTGCTGCCGCCCTCCGCTGGCTCTGGGCAACCCTGGACTTATTGAATGCTTTACAGGCGCGCTTGTCGCTTGAGAGCTGGCTGTTTGCCGGCAGCCTGGCAGTTTACCTTTTTACGCGCCTTTTCCGCCTGGTGGATTTCCCAATTTACTTTATGGCAGATGAGGCGGTTCAGACCCTCTACGCCCGCCAGTTGATTGCCGAGGGTTTCCGTGACCGGCTGGGCATCCTGTTCCCGGTCTATGTCGAAGCTGCCGGGTCGCGCTGGACGCCGCTTATTTCGATGTATGTTCATGCCTTGACCAACACCTTGTTTGGAACTTCGATTTTTGTCACGCGAGCGACATCCGCCCTGGTCAGCCTGATGGCTTGCATCTTCGTTGGCTTGACACTGAGAGACGTTTTCAAACAGCGCTTTTGGTGGCTGGGCGCAATGCTGTTGACGGTCACGCCAGCCTGGCTGCTGCACTCCCGCACCGCCTTCGAAACGGTGATGACCACTGCTTTTTACAGCGGCTTCCTCTACTTCTATCTGCTATACCGTACCCGGTCGCCGCGTTTTATCTACCCGGCGCTGGTCTTTGGAGCGTTGACTTTCTATACCTATTCCAACGCCCAGGTCATTATGGCAGCGGCGGCGCTTCTGCTGCTGGTTTCAGATTTCCCTTATCACCTGCGCCAATGGCGCACCCTCATCGGCGGGTTGGCAGTGGCTGCTTTCCTGGCGCTGCCGTTTATCGTTTTCCGCCTCAACCAGCCCGAAGCCTTGGGCACTCACCTGCGAGCAGTCAACTCTTACTGGTTTACTCCTCTGACTCTCACTGAAAAGTTATCCATCTACTCACAAAAGCTGTTCTATGGTTTGAGTCCCCAGTACTGGTTCTTCCCAAATGGGCAGGATTTGCCCCGCCACCGCATGCCCACCATGGGACACATCCGTGTGGAAGCGTTGCCGTTGGTCTTGATCGGGCTGGCGTTATGCCTGCGCTATTTCAGGTCTCCTGCTTACCGCACGATACTCATTGCGGCAATCGTCACGCCGGCAGGCGCAGCCTTGCTGGATATCGGCATTCCGCGGCTGCTGGCGTTCGTCGTCCCTGCCAGCCTGATGGGTGTGCTGGGCTTGGAATGGCTGCTGCAAAAGTTGGTCCGGCGCCTGTCCTACCGCGGCGTTGCCCTGGGGACATTCCTGGTTTTCACCCTGGCAAGCCTTGCACTGCTGCAGAACGTCCTGACCCAAAGCCCCTTATGGTTCCGAGATTACGGGCTTTATGGGATGCAGTATGGCGCCAGGCAATTGTTCGAAGAAGCCATTCCCGAATACCTGGCGCAACATCCGGATGCTCAATTGCTGATCTCGCCCAATTGGGCAAACGCTACCGACCGTTTTCTGGAATTCTATTTCAGCTCCGAGCAGCGGCAGCGAATGCGCATGGATAGCATCGAAGGTTACCTCTTCAAGCGTTTGCCGCTTCAAGGAAATGAAGTCTTCGTCATGACCGCCACGGAATATGAGAAAGCCCTCGCCAGCCCCAAGTTCACCCAGGTGGTCACGGATAAAGTGCTCTACTATCCAGATGGCTCGCCAGGGTTCTTGTTTGTCCGGCTGGCTTACAGTGAACAGGCTGACCTGATCTTTGCGGCAGAAAAGGAAGCCCGTAAGCAATTGCTGAGCAGCCAGGTCGAACTCTTTGGACAGGTCGTCCAGTTGCAGTACTCCCAGATCGACATGGGCGAACCAAAGAACATGTTCGATGGGGATCACTTTTCACTGATGCGCGGCTTGGAAGCCAACCCCTTCATCCTTGAGATGTACCTGGAAAAACCCCTGGCGTTTTCGGGCATTGAGGCAGATTTTGGCGTGGCAGATATCACCCTGACGGTAGATTTGTATGAGGATGTGCAAGGCGCCCCAATCCGCTATGTGGCAACGTTGAATGGCACGGATATCGATCCGATGATGCGCATCTCATTCGAGCGCCCGCTGAGTCCTGCCAGGATTCGTTTCGAAATCCTGAACCGGGCGACCGGTGAAACCGCCAACATTCACATCAAGGAGATTACCCTGCTGCCGTGATGGAAACCAGCCCTGCTCCCTGGGTGACCGTCTTCGTCCCGGCTTATAATGAGGTACAAAACCTGGCGCGTTGCGTGCAGGTGATTCTGGCGAAGATGGATGAGTTGAACCTGCCGGTGGAAATCCTGGTGGTGGATGATGCCAGCCAGGATGGCACCGATTTGCTGGCAGAGCGCATTGCCAGCCGGGAGGCGCGCGTGCGGCTGATTCGTCATGCAGAGAACCTGGGCATTGGCGGCGCTTTCAAAACTGCCATCAGACATGCCCGCGGCGTGTGGCTGATTCTGATTCCTGCTGACCTGGCGCTTGACCCGGATGCATTACGATGTTACTTCGAGTCTCTCGATGAGGTGGATGCCGTTGTGGGCTTGCGCTCGGACTTCAGCGATTATAATTTGCTACGTAAAGCTGTTCACTTCGCCAACATAGCGCTCATCCGCAGTTTGTTTGGGGTGCGCCTGAGCCAGTTTCAATATATCACCCTGTATCGCCTGGAGATGTTGCGCGCTTTGGAGATCGAATACTGGCGCAGCGCCTTCTTCCTGGCAGAAGTCCTGATCAAAGCCCATACGCTAGGGTATCGCTTGAAGGAGGTAGAGATTCGTTACGCCCCCCGCACCCAGGGCAAAGCTACCGGCGCAAAGTTGAAGCTGCTCCTGCTCACCGTCCGCGATATCTTCTCTTTTTGGCTGCGCTGGCACAGGGTTGGCGCTCGGGCAGCCTGTCAACGGTCAGCCCGCCAGCCGTTATGAGGAAGCGCGGATGAAGCCATCAGCGTCCGGCGCGCCCTTGCCTTCCAGGCGACCCCTGGGCGTAACGTTGATTACCCTGGGAGTGTTAATGATTGCATGTTTGAGTCTGGCTCGGTTGATTTTAGCCGTGCAGCAGTGGGAGTTCCTCGCCGGGCTGCCGGGCGCCTCGCCCCTCTACCTGGCGACGATGGGATTGATTTGGGCGTGGGCGGGCGGGATTGCCGTGTTTGGCTTGTGGCGCAGGAAAAGCTGGGCGCCGTATTTTACCCGCCGCGCGGCGCTCATCTACACGGCGAACCTGTGGCTGGAACGGTTACTCCTGCAGCCCAGGCTGACGCTGCCAGATGGCTCAGGAACCGCCCTTCCCCCATTTTGGGTGTTTTCAGGCGGGTTGAATATCTTCTTACTGGTGTTCATCTTTTGGGTCTTTTCTCGAATGAAAACCAAAGTTTATTATGGAGAATCCACATGAGTCAACGTTCTGAAATTCAACGTTTGCGCGAGATGAAGAGTCGCAGCCGTCTGGGAGGCGGCGTCGAGCGAATCGAAGCCCAGCACAAGCGGGGCAAGCTGACGGCGCGGGAGCGCATTGACCTGTTGTTGGACAAAGGCTCCTTTCGGGAGGTGGATGCCTTCGTACTTCACCGTACCAGCGATTTTGGTCTCGATGAGCAAAAATACCTGTCCGATAGCGTCGTTACTGGCTGGGGCACCGTAGGTGGCAGGCTGGTGTACATCTTTTCGCAGGATTTTACCGTGTTTGGGGGCAGCCTGGGCGAAGTCCACTCCGAAAAAATCTGCAAGATCATGGATATGGCGCTCAAGAACGGCGCGCCGGTCATTGGGTTGAATGACTCCGGCGGGGCGCGCATCCAGGAAGGCGTGGTGTCGCTGGGCGGGTATGCCAACATCTTCCTGCGCAACACCCTGCTTTCGGGGGTGATTCCCCAAATCAGCGTCATCATGGGTCCCTGTGCCGGAGGGGCGGTCTATTCGCCTGCCTTGACCGATTTCATCATCATGGTGCGGAACTCCTCTTACATGTTCATCACCGGTCCCGAGGTGGTCAAAGCGGTAACCCATCAAGAGGTGTCCTTCGAAGAGCTGGGCGGCGCGGATGTTCACTCAGAAATATCCGGCGTCAGTCACCTGGCTGCCGATTCCGAAGCAGATGCTCTCTACCTGCTGCGTAAGCTGCTTTCCTATATGCCTCAAAACAACATGGAAGATCCTCCGTTTCTCCCCACCGAGGATGAGCCCCTGCGCATGGATGAATCCCTGGATACGATCATTCCGGAGGATGCCAGTAAACCGTATGACATCAAAGAGGTAGTCCATCGAGTCGTCGATGACAGCGAGTTCTTCGAAATTCAGGAAGCCTATGCGCCGAATATCGTCATCGGATTTGCACGCCTGGGAGGGCACAGCGTGGGCATTGTGGCGAACCAGCCGGTAGTGTTGGCAGGGGTCTTGGACATCAAGGCGTCGGAGAAAGCCGCCCGTTTTGTCCGCTTTTGCGATGCCTTCAACATCCCGCTGGTCACGTTTGTCGATGTGCCCGGCTTCATGCCCGGGCTGGACCAGGAGCATGGCGGCATCATCCGGGCGGGAGCCAAGCTGCTCTACGCCTATTGCGAAGCCACCGTCCCCAAGTTGACCGTGGTCACCCGCAAGGCTTATGGCGGCGCTTATGATGTGATGAGCAGCAAGCACATCCGGGGTGACGTTAACTTCGCCTGGCCGACGGCTGAGATTGCCGTGATGGGACCTGAAGGCGCTGTGAATATTATCTTCCGCAAAGAGCTGGCGCAGGCTGAAGACCCCGATCAGCGCCGCAGCGAGCTGGTGGCAGAATACCGTGAGAAGTTTGCCAATCCCTACATCGCCGCTTCGCGAGGCTACATCGATGATGTCATCGAACCACGCGAGACCCGCCCGCGCTTGATCAACGCTCTGGAGATGCTGGCAAATAAGCGTGATACCAATCCGCCCAAGAAGCACGGCTGTAATCCGCTTTGAGAGGAGGTGATCATGTTCAACAAGGTGTTGATTGCCAACCGTGGTGAGATCGCTGTGCGCATTATCCGCGCCTGCCGCGAGCTTGGGTTGCAAACCGTGGCGGTATTTTCCGACGCCGACCGCCAGGCATTGCACGTGCGGTATGCCGATGAAGCATACCGGCTGGGTCCCGCCCCAGCGCGCGACTCGTACCTGCGCGGGGATAAAATTATCAAAGTGGCGCTTGAGTCCGGCGCTGGCGCCATCCATCCTGGCTACGGTTTTCTGGCGGAGCGCGCCGATTTTGCTGAACAGGCGATGGCGGCTGGATTGATCTTCATCGGTCCTCGCCCTTCGTCCATTGCGGCGATGGGCGACAAGGCAGTCGCCCGCCAGACCGTCGCCCGGGCGGGCATTCCGGTGGTTCCTGGCACAGAGGGCGAGGGCGCGCTGCGGGATGATGAGCTGCTTGCCCTGGCGCCCCAGATTGGTTTCCCGCTGTTGATCAAAGCGACCGCTGGCGGCGGCGGCAAGGGGATGCGGGAGGTAAACAGCCTGGAGGAGATGCCCGCTTTGTTGACAGCCGCCCGACGGGAAGCCGAAGCCTCCTTTGGCGATGGCAATGTTTACCTGGAAAAGTTGATCGAAGATGCCCGTCACATCGAAGTGCAGATTTTGGCAGATGGCATGGGAAACGTCATCCACCTCCTGGAGCGGGAATGCTCCATTCAACGCCGACACCAAAAACTGCTCGAAGAAGCCCCTTCGCCATTTATTGGCGATGACGATGCCTTTCGCCAGGAGCTGGGCGCTGTGGCGGTGCGCGCCGCCCAGGCGGTTCATTACGAAAACGCCGGCACCATCGAGTTCCTGGTCGATAAGGAAAAGAAGTATTACTTCCTGGAAATGAACACCCGCTTGCAGGTGGAACACCCGGTGACCGAGCTGGTGACCGGCATTGACATCGTTAAAGAGCAGATACGCATTGCCCGCGGGCGTCAGCTCCGCTATACGCAAGACCAGGTTCACCCCAATGGCTGGGCGATCGAATGCCGCATCAACGCAGAAGACCCCTACAACAACTTCATCCCTTCGACCGGGCGAATCACTCACACGCTTCTGCCCACCGGACCGGGCATCCGGGTGGATACCGGCGTGTACATCGGCTTTGAAGTTTCGCCCTATTACGACTCGCTCATTTCGAAGCTTGTAGTGTGGGGCGAGACCCGCGGCGCTGCCATCCTGCGCATGCGCCGCGCCCTGGAAGAATACAAGATCATTGGCGTGCGCACCAATATCCCCTTTCACCAGCGGCTGATGGATTCGCATCGTTTCATGGGCGGGCAGTATGATACCCGCTTCGTTGAGGAGCGTTTCAAGAGTTTCGAAGCGCTCAGCGCTGCTGCGGAGGATGGCGAGGATCAACCCGAACTGGCAGCGCTCATTGCTGCCCTGGTAGCTCACCAGCAGACTCAGCGCGCCACTCACGTCATCCAGCGCAGCAAGCGGGATGCCAGTAACTGGAAATGGCTGGGGCGCTGGGAACGCATGCAGAGGTGATTATGAAGTACATTGCGACTATTCATGGCAAAGAATATGAGGTTGAAATTCTCGACGAGCACCGCGTGGTTGTAGATGGCGTTGTTTATCAGGTGGACTTCATCCAGGTGGGCAATCAGCCCGTTTATTCGCTGGTGGTGGATGGGCAATCTTACGACGCCCTGGTTTATTCGGATGAAGATGCCTGGCAGGTGATGTTTCGGGGCAGGATGTTCTCGGTCCTGGTGGAAGATGAGCGCGAGATGCGCCTGCGCACGGCGCTGGGAGCAGCCGCACAGAAGAGCGATGAGTTTCATCTCAAGGCGCCCATGCCGGGCTTAATCGTTTCGGTTCCGGTGCAGGTAGGGCAACCGGTGCAGAAAGGCGATGTGCTGTTGGTGCTCGAATCGATGAAAATGCAGAATGAGCTGCGTTCACCACGCGCAGGCAACGTGGCGCGCATCCGCGTCAAGCCCGGCGACCGGGTGGAACAGAAAGAAACCCTGCTGAGTGTGGTATGAGCGCGACGGGCGCTGAACTGGAGGTCAAGTTTTACCTGACAGATTTGCCTGGGCTGGAAGCGCGCCTGGTTTCGCTGGGCGCCCGGCTGGCGCACCCACGCCAGCACGAGGTAAACCTGCGCTTTGACACGCCTGCTGGTGATTTGAGCCGCGCCTCGCAAGTGCTCCGCCTGCGCCGGGATGACGAAGCCCGCCTCACCTATAAAGGCGCCGGCGTCGTCCAACAGGGTGTCAGCCGGCGGGTCGAACTGGAATTTACCGTCAGCGATTTCGACGCCGCGCGGGCGGTGCTCGAAGCGCTGGGTTACCAGGTGATTTGGATGTACGAAAAATATCGCACCACCTATGCGCTGGAGGGTGCGCTGGTCGTGCTGGACGAGTTGCCGATGGGGAATTTTGCCGAGATCGAAGCCCCTGACGGCGAGAGCATTCAGGCGGCTGCGCAGCGTCTGGGGCTGCCCTGGGAGAAGCGCATCCTGGAAAGTTATGCGGTTTTGTTCGAACGCCTGCGCCAGAAGCTTGGCTTGCCCTTCCGCGATCTGAGCTTTGCCAACTTTGCCGGAATCAAGGTCGCCCCAGAAGATTTGGGGCTATCGTAGCGGGGCGCCTGCTCTCTCTAAGCGTTCAGGGGGATTGCCGACGGAGGAGATAAGAGCAAGTATCGGACTGAGTGAAGAGCCGAATTAGCGTTCTTGCGCCTGGACGAATTCAAGAACTGCTGCCATGAACTCCTGTGGGCATTCCTCCTGGGGCACGTGCCCGCAATTTGGGATTACCGCCAGGCGGGCGTTGGGCAGCGCCTCCGCCAGTTGGATGGACTCGGCAGTGGGCACAATGCGGTCGTCATCGCCGGTGATGACCAGGACAGGCAGGCGCAGCTCTGTCAGCCGTTCGGGCAGCTCGAGGTTGCGGCTTGCCAGCGTAAATTCCCATAACCCCTTGTCCCAGTCATGGACATTGCTGGAGCGGAGGTAACCTGCCAGTACCTCCGGCGTCACTTTGGAAGGGTCGTGCCAGGACAATGCCAGCAGCTCCTCGTCATTGCTCAACAACCGGCGCGAAACTAGCGGACCCAGTCGGCGCAGTTGCGGCGTCTTGAGCAGCGGCATGACCCAGTCCGGAAATCCGCCTCCAGAGTAAATGGCGGCATCCACCAGGATCAGCGCCTGGACGCGCTCTGGGTAGCGCAGCGCCGTGTAAGCCGCCAGCGTCCCCCCGGCGGAATTTCCCACCAGGATGGCTCGCTGGATGCTCAGACTGTCCATCAGCGCCATCGTCAGGTCAGTTTGCATCTCGGCAGTGTACGGGTTTGCTCCTTCCCAGCGCAGCGGTCGCCCCGATAGTCCAAATCCCACCCGGTCGAAAGCCACCACTGTTCCCAACTCCGCCAGCGGCGCCATCACCTCCCGCCAGGAGTACACGCTGGAGGCGAAGCCGTGCAGCAGGATGAAAGCCGGCTCGCCCTGTCCCATAACCTTGTAATGAACCTTAACCCCGTTGAAATCAAAAAAGCGGCTGTCGGCGTCTGCCAGTTCTTCAGGAGAGGCGGTCCCTTCCAGCGGCGGGATGGGTATCAAAAAGGGCGCCACCAGAATCACGAACAAGAGGACTGCCAGGATGATGAGGGCGATTTTCAGAACCATCAGTGTCTCCGTCCTACAGGCTCATGCGGCGAAGTATCCCGCCGCGTCGAACAGACCAAAGGCGTTCACGTAGGCGTCCATGCGGCGGGCAATGCGCGCCACCACGTATTGGTTGGGATCAGGCATGACGGCTGACAAATTATGGTAGAGCGCCTGGCGGGCTGCCAGCACTTCTGGCTGTGTCCAGATGTAGCGCGCGCCGGTCTCCAGCAGCCAGCTTTGTCGTGCAGGGGTCAGCGCTTTGAAATCCTTCCCCTTTTCTTCGGGCTGCAGCCATTTCTGCCAGCGCCCCGAAGCCACCACCGCCTTTTCCAGCGCGGCGACGAAGCCAGACGGGGTGATTCCCCTGTGCGTCCTGCAAAGCGCTTCTTCTTTACTCGCCAGGTCGCGCAGCGCATGATACTCCTCGGCGGTGAACTCAGGTCCCACGTTAGCGCCACCCATCCCCGTGGCGGGGTAATCCTGCGGATTCTCTACCCAGTCGGTGTAGTGTCCCTTTGCCAGCGATCCCAGCGGAGAGACTTCCTGGAAGATGCGCCGCGCTGCCTCTGCATCGAAGTAAGTGGTGTGCAGGTCGGTTCCCACCTGGGCGACGACGAAGCAAGGCCAGGCGTTCTCCAGGTTGTGCGCCTCCAGCGCAGCGCGCAATGCCCTCAGGAAGCGCTGAAAATGTTGGAAATTCACCAGACCGCCATGCACCTCCTCCGAACCCACCTCGTAAGCCACCTCGGGTAAGCCCCTCTGGCGGCGAAACTGCTCGGCGTGGGCGATGAGCGTTACCGTGCGCTCGACAAGCGCTGCCAGCGACACTGTTTCGCCGGCGGGCAGGGAACGGTCAACCGTCGGGTCGATGTGCAGCAGCGCATAGCCCGCCTCTAAACAGGCTTCCAGCGAGCGCTTCACATTGCTCATGGTCTCTTCCAGCGTTAGCTTTTCCAGCGTGTCGCGGTCCTTCAGCCAGGGTCCGCCGTGATCCAGGCAGGGATAGAGCGGCGCCTGGCACCTGTACTTTTGTGCGAAGAACCGGATGCGCTCGACGAACATTTGAGGCGTCCAGCCGGTGTAGCCGCCGTCCAGGTCCACCTGGTTGAGCGTGGCGGCAAAGAGCATCGGAGCGTGGTTCTCGGCGGCGGTCTTGACGGCTGCTTCCAGCACTGCTTCTGAATTTGGGCAGGCTGCCAGCAAGGTCAGGTTAGTGCCTTCGCGGCGCAGTCGGATGATGGATTGGATGACTTCGTTCAAGGGTTTCACAGGTATTGTATTGCCTCCTCCAGCGTTGGTTGTCCGGCGATTCCCCCAGCCTGGCGGGTGGAAAGCGAGCCGCAGACCACCCCCATGCGCAGGGTTTTTTCCAGGCTCCAGCCTGCCAGGTGACCATAGACGAATCCGGCGTCGAAGGTGTCGCCTGCGCCGACGGTATCCACCACCGTGATGGGCAGCGGAGGCGATTGCACAACCGTTGTTCCATACCGCGCCATGGCGCCCTGCGCGCCCATTTTGACTGCTACGGCTGGCGTGTCTTGCGCCAGGCGTTCCAGCGCCTCGCAGACCTGCGGCAGCCCGGCGATGGCGCAAGCCTCCTTTTCGTTGGGCAGGAAGATATCCGCCCGTTGTAATGCCTGCCGCAGTCCGCCATTCCAGCGTTCTGCCGGGTCGTAATTGGTGTCCAAAGAGACGGTCAACCCGTGGGCGCGCGCCTGTTCGAACAGCGCCGGGATGTCGGGTTTCAGGCTGTCCAGCAGGAAATAGCTGCCCAGGTGCAGGTGGCGGGCTTGGGCGATCAGCGAGAGGTTGACCTCATCATAGCGCAGCGCGCTGATCGATCCCAGGTAAGTCAGGATGGCGCGGTCCGCGCCGCGCGACAGGATGACCGTCAAACCGGTTTTGACCTTCGGATCCACCACCACACCGGCGACATCTACCCTGCGTTTGATCAGTTCGTTGACTTCGAAGCGCCCAAAGGGATCATCGCCTACCTTACCGATGAAGGCAGTGCGCAGCCCCAGGCGCGCCGCGCCGCAGGCGAAGATCGCCGATGAGCTGCCCAGCACCAGGTTGGCTTGATTCACTAACTGTTCCACCTGTCCAAAAGCAGGCGTAACATCGCCATTGAGTATCAGGTCGACGTTCAGTTCTCCAACCACCACCACATCATACAGGCGGCTCTCTTGGGAAGACATCGAAACGTTTCCTAGTAAATCAAATACCAGTCCGGCTGCACCTGGGGAGGGGCATAGAACGAGGTCCACGGCTTTGCCAGGGCGTGGCACAGTGCAGTCAGACGTTCCATGCGCGGGCGTGCCGTTTTCTGCAGGAACTCCAGGCGCTCATTGCCCCTCAACCGGGTGGCTTCTTTCCAGACTGCCCTGCCCACAGCGACGCCGGTCGCGCCCTGCTGGCAGGCAACCGTCACCATGCGCAGGAAAGTCTCGTAATCGGCTGACGCCGAGAGCAGCACCCAGGGACAGCGGCTGGCTGCCGAAAGCTCGGCGCAGGCTTCTGCCCAGCGGGCTTCATCTTTTTCGGCGTTGAAATCCAGCGGGAATTCTGCTTTCAACACATCCACGCCGGGGATGGTCAGCCGCCGGGCGGTTTCGATGACAACCTGGCGGATTTCGCCTGAAGGCAGTTTCTTCACCTTCGGGTTGGGCGAGTAGGAGAGCGGTTCCAGGAACAGCGGCAAATCGTGCGCCTGGCATTCCGCAGCGGTTTGCTGCACCAGCGCCTCAATGGCAGCAGCGGTGGGCGCCTCGGGATGATAGTAAACCAGCAGCTTGACTGCGCTGGCGCCCATGCGCCTGGCTTTGGAGATGCCAAAACCCTCCAACAGCCTGGACTGGCGACCGTGTGGGTCGCCGGTGTAACCGGTAGCTTCGACTGCTGTCAGCAGCCCCGTCTGTCTTGGCAATGCGCCGCTCAGGATGCACTGCGCCGCCCCGAATTGAGGATCCAGCAGCACTGCCGTGGCAGCCGAGCCGACCGCGCTGACCACCTGCTGTTTGAAGGCAATCAGTTCGGCGTCAGGCACCTGGTCCGGCGCCTCGGGATTCAACGATTGGCGCAGGTTATTGCGGTGGTCCAGCGCCAGCACCGCAATGGCGCCGCCGCTCGTTGCGCACTGCTGTAAGCAGCGATACTTGCCGATTGAAAGAGTTTGCATGTTGACTCCCTTGCAAGATGAACTGTACCTGTCACGAAGATTTCATTCGTTGTGTCGTGACCGACTCAAGCCATCGCTGCGATACACATATGAGATTTTCATTTGCCGTCGCAAGCTTCAAAGAATCGGTTGACTGTCATTATAACAGGCAGCCGTCTCAAGAAAGCGCCTGGCGAGGTCGGATGCTGGTTAAATTTACCCTCGTCATCATTCTTCGCCAGGAGGGGCTCAATTGGAGGCGCCTGCATGCCCATGTTTGCTGAGCAGGGCTTCGACTTCTGCGAAAGTTGGCGCTCCTTCCATGGGTCCCTGGCGGGTTACTGCCAGGGCGCCGGCGGCGCAGCCAAAGCGCGCCGTTTGTTCTAACGACCAACCAGCATGGATGCCGTAAAGGAAGGCGGCATTGAAGCAGTCGCCTGCGCCGGTAGGATCGACCTCAGGCGCCTTGAATCCGGGCGCTTCCACCTGCTGCGCGCCCTGATAAGCGGCGCATCCGCCCGCGCCGCGTTTGAGCGCCACGACCCGAGACCCTGAGCCTGCCAGCGCCCTGGCTGCCTGGTCGTCATCGGCAATGCCCGCCAGGATGTGCGCCTCTTCTGCTGTGGGCAGCAAGAGGTCAGCGGAGTGGATGAAATCTGCCATCACCTGGCGCGCCTGCTCATCAGGCATCAACTCCGGGCGCAGGTTAGGGTCGAAGCTCAGCCTGCCTCCGGAACGCTTGATCAGCGTTACTGCCTTCCAACAGGCATCCCGGCAGCTTTCGTTCATCAGCAGCGTCGAGCCGGATATGTGCAGCCAGGCGGCGCCTGCAAAGCACGCCTCATCGACGTGCTGGGCGGTCATCGCCCCGGCGGCAGAATGGCGCAAGTGGAAGACGAACTCGCGGCTGCCATCTGCAGCGTAGGCAACGAATGCGACGCCGGTTGCCCGTCCTGGCGCGGTCTGCAGCCAGCGGGAGTCCACGCCTTCGGCGGCGAACCGGGCGCGCATCAATCTGCCGAAGGCGTCAGGTCCAACCACGCCGATGAAACGTACCGGCAGACCCAGCCGGGCTGCAGCCACGGCAAAGATCGCCGGCGCGCCGCTGGCAAAGGGACCTTCGAAAACGCCTGGCTGATCGAGCGAGGCGCCGCTGCCCGGGCGCATGATCTCGACCAACGCTTCGCCCAGCGAGAGGATGATTCCATTTGTCATTTTCCAGCCTCCTGTTGATTTCGAACCAGCAGAACGAATGCTACAGCCGCTGCCAGGATGGCGCAGCCCATCCAAAAATACATCCCGGCTGAGCCGATCGCCTGGTACAACGCGCCGCAAATCAACGCGCCTGCCATGGCGCCCAAGCCAAAGTTCGTGCTGATGAACAGGCTTTGCGCCGTTGCACCCATCCCTGCTGGAGCGATCTGCCGGGCGTACATCGAACCAGCCGCCCACATGATCGAAAAAGTCAGCCCATGCAGCAATTGCACCGGCAGCGACAGCCAGGGAGATTTGATGAACGCGTACGCCATCGCCCGCAGAACAAAGACGAACAGCGAAAAAGCGATCAGGTTGCGCGCGCCCCAGCGGTTCAGCATTCGGTCGGAGAAGAAGAATACCGGCAATTCACTGAGCGTGGCAACCGTCAGGAAAATGCCCATCAGGGTCTCGCTGGCGCCCAGCCCGTCCAGGTGCAAAAAGAGGAAATTGTGAATGGAAGACCCTCCGATTCCGCTGATGAACACCACCCCCAGGAAGACTCCCCAGCGTTTGTCGTGCAGGAGCTGGCGCACCCCTGCCCAAAAGCGTTTACCCAAGCCGCCCGGCGAGATGGGAAGCCGCAGCGTCACCAGCAGGACGATGAACATTTGCACCAGGAAGGCGTAGAACGCCCACCGCAGTCCATAGCGTTCGATAAGAGCTCCTGCGATGGGCGCGGCAACGCCCCAGCCAATGGCGCCCCACAGGCGCTGGCGCCCATATTGCGTCCGGCGCTCGCCTAGCATATCCATGACAGTGCTGTCAACCAGCGGGATGATGGGCGCGTTGTTGAAGGCGTAGAGTATCACCACCGGAATCAACAGCCAGAATGACCTGGTGAAGGACATCACCAGCACCATCCCCATGGTCAGGGTGATCGCTACGCCGAGCAAGGCGCGGGTCTTGCGGGTGGCGTCTGCCAGCCCTCCCCAGATAGGCGAACCGATGAGCGTCATCAGGGGCGGGATGCTCGCCAGCACGCCAATCTGGCTGCCGACCAGCCCCAGGTTCTGGTAGTAAATCACCAGGTAGGGTCCTAGAGATGCCCAGGCGCCGTATTGGAAGAAATAGAACAGCTTGGGCAGGATCATCGAGCGGTCGATGACGACTTTCATCCCTGCCCTCCAGGGTAACCGCAGCCCCCCTTGAACTTCACGATCATGCTGACGGCTTGACCCAGGGCAGATAGGGCGCCTGGGCAGTCAGCAGCTCGTCCGCCAGGGCGGCGGCTTGCTCCAGCGAATTGACAGCGCCATCCAGCGCCAGCGCCTGGATGAACTTTTCGCGGCTGTTTTCCAAAGCCGCTTCTACGATCGTTTCGACCCATAAGAAGCGCGTTGCCAGTGTACCGGCAATAGCGGCGGGAATTGGCGGGAGTTGGATAGGACGCATCCCTTGCTGGTCGGCGATCGCCGGCGCCTCGATGACCGCTTCAAATGGCAGGTTGGGCGCTTGCCCGCGGTTAGGCAGGTTGGCGGAGTAAACTTTGCCCTTATTTTGGCGTATCGCCTGCACGATTTCGATCACCTGTTCGTGTTCCCCGGCGGCATGCTCGAAGTAGTCGCCGGCGAGGGGCTGGTGCGAGAACGCCTCCTCCTGCATCTGCTGGTAAGCCTGGTCGCCATAATAAATGGTTCCCTCGAAGCTAAAGGCATCCACGCCCAGGCGCTTGCCATAATAACGTCCCTCGCGAAAGAACTGCGGGAAGAATTCCGTCACGTGCCGATCCAGCGCGGAGGGGATGGCGCCAAAGGTAAGCAGCAACTGCCAGCTAAACGGGTTGTCCATGCGGGAGGAAAAAGCGCCCTGGTAGTGATTTAATGAGGGGCTGAGATTTGCGGCAAACGGTTCGTCTGACGCTGGCGCCTGGGCAATGATCTGTCGGGCAATCTGGCGCAAAGCCGGCATGGCATCTACCCCGTTGACCAGGATGCGCACGAACCAGGTGAGGTGATTGATGCCCACCGCCGTGTAGCTGAGCGCCTCCAGCGGCGCGCCAAGTTTTTCTGCCAGGTAACGCCCGGTGTCGAAGACGCCATGGCATAAACCGACCATGTTTGCGCCGGTTGCCTTGCGCACAGCCCGGCATACCGGCGCCATCGGGTTGCCATAGTTGAAGAATAAGGCGTTGGGCGCCAGTTCCAATACATCTTCGGCAATGGCTACCATCGCCGGAATCATCCTGAGCGCCCGTGAGGATCCTCCCGGACCGACGGTATCGCCCACCGGCATGTAGATGCCGTATTTGCGCGGGATGAACACATCCTGTTCCCATGCCCTGCGCCCTCCTACGCCGATCGTGCAGATGACCACCGTCGCCCCTGGCAGCGCCTGGCGGCGGTCGGTCGTCGCCGAAAGCTGGATAGGCGCATGGCGGGCGGCAATCATCTTGTCCGCCAGCCGCTCAGCGACCTGAAGCGCCTGAGGGTCGATATCGACCAGCGCCAGCTCAGCTTCCATGCCCGAACGAATCAGGTCGGCTACCAAACCGCGGGTGAACATGGCGCTTCCCGCGCCAATCAAGACAAATCGCTCTTTCATATTGGCTCCTCGTAATGTAATCGGACAGTACGGCTGCCTGTCCTGGATGATTTATCCCAGTTCGACAAATACCGTCAAGTTCTCGGGGCGGTCTGGGTTGAGACCTCGGTTCATAGCGCGTTCGTAAGCCAGGAGTTGTCCAACCGGCAGGTACAAGGGATGGCGCGCCCATGGGCTTGTGCCGCTGGCAAAGTTGACATCTGCCTTTGTCTCGCCAAAGGACAGGATGTGCGCCCCCTGTGCTTTCATCTCGCTGAGCACGCGGGCTTCGTGGTCATACGACGTTTCTGAGAGCAGCCCAATCACCATCGCCCCCGGTGTTGCCATCGATTTAGGTCCATGCCGGAATTCCAGGAAGTGAAAAGGCTCACTGTGGCTGAGCGACATCTCTTTCATTTTCAGGCTGAGTTCGCAGGCAAGACCGTAACGCATGCCACTTCCCAGGAAATAGAAGCGCTCCAGGCTGGTATCTCTACCCACCTCGCGCGCCAGAGGGGCATATTCGGTCAAGAGCCGCTGACAGGCTGCCGGGAGGCGGGAAAACTCAGAGATTAGCTCTTTTTTGCCTGCCCAGGTCGCTGCCAAGAACAGCGCGCCCAGGTACAGCGTGCTGAAGGCGCGCGTTTGCGCCACGCTCTCCTCCTGCCCCGCAGGCAGCAGGATATTCACATCGCCCTGGCTGGTCAGGCGACGTTCCGGGTAACATGAAAAGGTGAGCACGTCTCCCAGCCTCGCCGCGCGAAAGGACTGACAGGCGCGCAGGGTTTCGGTGGTTTCGCCGGAGCGGGAGACAGCTACCAGCAGCGCCCTTTCACCAGGGCGAAAATAACTCTGCGGTTCGAGCCAGACCTCCGAGGCGGGCAACCCGCGGCTGGGCATCCCAACCAGTTGGCTGAACGCCGCTGCAGCGGCAATCGCTAGGTAATAGGTCGAGCCGCAGCCGGTAAAGATCACCTGGCTGTATGCCGAGGGGGCTGCCAGTTCACCGAAGCGTTCTGCCTGGCGGTCAAGGTCATCCAGAGCCGCCTGCCAGGCATCTGGCTGCGAAAGGATTTCTGCCAGCGTATGTTGCCCGTGTATAGCCATCTCCCATATCCTCTCAAGTAAGTTTATTGTTCCAGGGTGAGTTCCAAACGCTGCGCCACCGGTATCAGGTGCTTTTCGAACAGCTTGTTCAGGTCTGCCGCCCGGTTTTCCAGCATTTCGGCTGCGATCTCGTTCAACGCCTGGTTGATGCGGAATTCCACCACGCGCCATAGCGCAGTGGAACTATGCGCCCGTCCCTGGCTCAGGGCTGCTTCGACGGCTGGCTTCAGGGAAGCCGGCTCCATTGGAAGCTGCGCCAGCACGCTGGCTTTTGCGGGCAGGACGTTTTGCGCCTGGCTGTAAGCCAGTTGAGTTTCGGGGTCGAGCAAATAATTGACCAGCGACAGGGCAGCCTGTTCTTGCTGAGGGTCGCCGCGCACGTGCCGCCAGATGACCAGGTTATCCCCTCCCACCCAGGGGATTCCAGGAGGAAGCGTTACTTGCAAGTAACTGCGCACTGCCGGGGCGGTATCCGGCGAAGCGAGAATCGCTCCAGGGGCTTCTGCGCCGGCAATGAACACACCCACCCGCCCTTCGGCAAAAAGCTGGGTGCATTGTGAGTAGGTTAAATCCTTTATTTTTGTGGGCAGGTAGCGGTAAAGCTCAAAGAAGTCCGCCAATCCGGCAAGGCTGGCAGGCTGGTGTACCAGGATATGCTTGCCATCCGGGCTGATAAAGTGACCATTGGCGCCCCAGATAAAGCTTGCCGCAATGTGAATCAAATCGGCATAATAAGCCTCGCCAGGAATAATCCAGGGGAATTCCATCCCCAGGCTTTGCAGCCGCGCCAGCGTCTCTGCCATGGCGGCAGGCGTCTTGAAGGCGGCGGCGGCATCCACCCCTGCCCGCTCCAGGCGGTCGCGGCGGAAAAGGATCAGATAGGTGTAAGTCGTCCAGGGCAAGCTCCACACCGTGTCATCCCCTGCCAGCGTGGTGCTGCTCCAGGCGGGAGGGAAGAATGCACCCGCTCCGCCCATCCTGTTCACTTCATGGGGCAAGAAAGGGCGCAGCGTGTTCATAGCCCCCATGCTGGTGCTCCAGGTTGAGCCGACGTGGGAGACGCTTGGACCGGAGCCATGCAGCGCTGTGGCAAGCAGTTGAGGCCATGCGTCTGCCCATCTCATCGTTTGAAGGTCAACATGATGGCGGTGTCTCTCCTCGAAGGCAACTAACAGGCGTAACAAGACCTGCGTCTCTTCGACCGTATCAGCGATGACCGAAAATTCAATCTTTGCCATGTAATAATTGTGCTGCGTCGCTATGATGGATTGGGTGGAATATGATCAGACGGCGATGACACGGACGCCGCGCTCCCGTAGTTCGTCGAGCAGGCTGGAGGGCGCGCCGTTTGAGGTGACCAGCGTGTGCATGGCGGTGATGGGGGCGACAAAGGCGGTCGAAACGCACCCTAGCTTGGTGTGGTCTGCCACGATGATTACCTGCCTGCCCACCCGCAGGATTGCCCGGTCGGTCATCGTCTCGGGCAGGTAATCGTTGGTCAACCCCTGTTCGATGTCGATGGCGTGAATGCCCATGATAACCTTGTCAGCGCGCAGTTCTACCAGCGCCTGTTCGGCAATGTGCCCGATGAAAGACAGTTCGCTGTGGCGGAATATGCCGCCGGTATTGATCAACGTGATAGCCTGAACGCCCGCCAGGGCATTGCTGACCAGCAGAGAATTGGTGATCACCGTCAGGTTTTGGCGCGATTTCAATTCCTGGGCAACTTCCAGCGCGGTGGAGCCGCTGCCCAGGAAGATCGTCTCGCCATCATGCACCAATTCTGCTGCCGCATGTGCAATCCTTTTCTTTTCTTCGATCATCTGATTGGAGCGAAGTAATACCGGCGGTTCGGGCGGCGCCTGGCGGGTGGCGACTGCTCCGCCGTGCACCCGCTGGACTTTGCCTTGCTCTGCCAGGGCTTCCAGGTCTCGGCGCGCGGTTGCCTCGCTGACGTCAAATAATGAACAAAGATAGCCTACGGTGACCCTGGGCTGGTGAGCCAGGAGCTGCAAAATATATTCTTGACGTTCCACACCGGTCATGGATTTGAGGTCTGTCATCATTAACCTCCTGAGGGGAGAATGCCAGATTTACTCGTTAATCATATCAAATACTTGATTGAACGTAAAGGTGATATGTTTATTTATGATTGGATATGTTGATTTAAGCGGGTTTTCAGCGCAATTGGTCCTGCTGCGATGGCGGCAGGATGCCTGTTGACAGGCGAATTGAATTATGCTACAATGTTATCGTTGCCGTGAACGGTAACGGCAGCGGTAACGGTAACGCTCACGCTCGACAAGGGGTTCCCGATGAAATCTCGGATCACAATCCAGGATGTCGCCAGCCAGGTGGGGGTCTCTGCTCAGACTGTTTCGCGGGTCATCAATAATAAACCTGATGTCTCTAAGGAGACCCGCAGCCGCGTCTTATCTGCGATAAAAGATTTGGGTTATGAGCCTAATTTACTGGCGCGTGGTCTCGTCTCGAACCGCACTTTTACTCTGGGTTTGATCATGGATAACCTGAGTGATTCGTTTTACTCTTTGATCATCGCTGCCGCTGAATTAGAAGCCCGCCGATTGGGGTATTTCTTTCTAATCTGCTCCTCTGAACGTAACCCTCAAGATGAATTGAAATTTTTACGCATTTTATCCTCCCGCCAGGTAGATGGAATCTTGATGCTAGCCTTGCCTGGTTCTGAAGAGCAATTCCAGTATGTGCTAAGTTTACAGGAAGAAGGTATCCCGGTCGTTTCGATTGCTTCCCATATCCTCAGCGACGAGCTGGCGATTGTGGATGTGGACAATGTGGCAGGCGGCTACCAGGCAACCCAGTGCCTGATTCGCGGCGGGCGTAAAAATATTGGCATGATCACAGGACCGCTCATCAGCCGCGCTTCTCAAGATCGGGTAACTGGCTACCGCCAGGCGCTGGAAGAAGCCGGGATGCCATTCATGTCCAGGCGGGTTGCCTCCGGCGATTGGTCTTACCACAGCGGCTACCAGGCAATGGTTGAGCTCCTTGAAAAGAGCCCCGAGTTGGATGGTCTCTTTGCGCAGAATGACCGCATGGCGCTGGCGGCAATGGCTGCCTTGCGACAAGCGGGGCGCGATCTGCCGGACGATGTGGCAATTGTCGGCTATGATGACACTCCCGATGCGGCATTTGCTTACCCGCCTTTGACGACCATTCGCCAGCCGGTCGGTGAGCTGGGACGCGCAGCGACACGGCTGCTGGTGGAGATGATCAACGATCGCGAGATGAAACCGCAGCACATCTTGCTTCAAGCAGAGCTGGTCGAACGCGGTTCATGTGGAACAAAATAAGCGAAAATCGAGGAAGGAGGAAAATGCTCGAGATTGACAATAGCTTCGGCCTTTCGTTACAAATCGGCAGATTTTGGCAAATTTCAATCGTATGACCATCAAAAAGGAGAATTGCATGTCTGAAAAACCCTTCATTTCTCGTCGCGCCATGTTAAAAGTCGCTGGCGCGGCAACTGCCGGCGCTTTGCTTGCCAGTTGCGCTCCCAAGACTGAAAGCGCTGCGCCCGCTACTGAAGTACCTGCCGAAGCGCCTCCGGCGGAGGTGAAAGGCACGGTTACCATTATGCATTTTCGCCATGAGCTGACTGAGGATCAGGAAACCCAGTTCGAAGGTGAAAATCCCGGCATCCAAATCGAATTTGTGGAGGCGGATCAAACCCGCTTCTTCGCCATGTATGCCGCCGGCACCCCGCCTGACCTGTATCGTCTTCAGGCGCCTTCGATTCCCCAGATGCTTGCCCGCCGACTGCTGTATGACCTGACTCCTTACTTCGAGAAGAGCCAGTTGCTCAAGATTGACGACCTGGCTGCAGCCAATGATTATTACAAGGCTGAAAGCCCGCTGGAGATCGGCAAGGGCAGGATTTACGGCATGTGCAAGGATTTCTCTCCTGATTTCACCATCTTTGCCAACAAAGCCATCTTCGAAGAAGCCGGCTTGCCCGTACCCGATGACACCAAGGCAATGAGCTACCAGGAAGTGATGGACGCCGCCAAAAAGATCACCAAGTTCGAGGGCGACCGCTTGCTCAAGCTGGGTTATGCCTATGAAGCGGGCTGGGTTGACCGCATCTGGATGAACATGCTGGCGGAAGTCGGTCAGAGCCTGTACACGCAGGGCTTTGACAAGATCAGCATCTCTGGCAACGAAGAAGCCCGCAAGGTCGTCCAGTACTATTTTGACCTGGCTAAGGAAAAGGTCACTGTCAGCCCGCAGAATCCCAGCCCCAACGGCTGGTTTGGCACCGATTTCACGGCAGGGATTTTGGGCATGGCGCAGTACGGCTTCTGGTACAGCGCCATGGCGGAGGCAGATCCGAATCGCGGTCAGGTGATGATGCTCCCCGGTCCCACCTGGGCAGGTCAGCGCCGCGATCCTACCATGACCGCCACCGGCATGATCATGACCTCTGCCACGCAGGTGCCCGATGCCGCCTGGAAAGTGTTCGAGTGGTACAACGGCGGGCAGCCCTCCATCGATCGCGCCAAGAGCGGCTGGGGCGTTCCGGCGCTCAAATCGCAGATGTCGCTGATTCCGCAGGAAACCGATTTCCAGAAACAGGCTTATAAAGTCTTGCAGGGCGAGCTAAGCCTCAACACCCCGCCCATCCAGTTCAACCCCTTTGTCGGCGAGACCGTCGTCCCCGATAGCTGGAGCAAGAACCTGGACCAGGCTTTGCGGGGTGAATTGACCTTCGATGAGATGGTGTCGAATATCGAGAATGAGGTGAATACCTCCATCAAGGACAGCATCGACCGCATCATGGGGTAATCCTCCTGCTGCCAAACCGAGGGGAGGCTGGCGGTTTGCCTCCAGCCTCCCCCGCCAGTTGACCAAAGGAGCCGAATATGCCTGCACAAACTGCTGCCAGGAGCGCCTCGCTTTTTGGCAGGCGCACCTTGACCCGCACTCAGCGCCGGACAGTGGCTTTTTACCTGTTCATTTCGCCCTGGCTGCTGGGGTTTATCTTCCTGGGGGTATTTCCCCTGGTGGTAGGTTTTTTGACGTCCTTTACCAACTATGATGGTCTCAACCTTCAGACGATCAAGTTCGTTGGTTTTGCGAACTACCTGCGCCCCTTGAATGACCCCGATGTGGGTTTTTCGGTCAAGCGGACGATCTTGTGGGGGATGCTCAACCTGCCGCTCTGGCTGGTGTTGTCGTTCACTCTGGCGCTGATTTTGAACCGCGAGGTGATGGGGCGCGGCTTTTTCCGCGTCATGTTCTACCTGCCCAGCATCATCCCGGCAGTGGCTGCCATCAACGCCTGGCGCATCATCCTGGAACGCAACTATGGCATGCTCAATCACTTGATCAGTTTTTTCCGCCCCGGGACGGCGATTGGCTGGCTTTCGGATTTTGCCTTGCCGGGCATGACCCTGATTGCAGTGTGGGGAGGCTTGGGCGCGGGGATGATCATCTTCCTGGCGGGGTTGCAGAACATCCCCGATGAGCTGGTGGAGGCTGCCAAAATCGATGGCGCTAACGGCTTGCAGGTTTTCAGGCATATCACATTGCCGCTCATGACCCCGGTCATCTTCTTCCAGCTTGTGCTGGGGCTGATTAGCTCGTTTCGAGAGTTGAACCTGCCCTTGATCCTGAGCACGGTGGGCATTTCCTCTGGCGTACCGCCCCGCTCGATTTATCTTTACATGATTCACACCTACCGGCAGATCTTTGTACATGGCTTGTACGGCTATGGCACTGCCTTATTGTGGCTGCTCTTTATCGGCACGGTGCTGGCGACTGCGCTGGTCTTTTGGACGCAAAAGTTCTGGGTGTATTCGGAAGCGCCCGCCGAAGGGGGTGGCTCATGAACTGGCGGCGTGAAGGCTGGTTTACCAAGCAAATCGGGCGCTTATCAGGATATGGCATCCTGATCTTAACGACCATTATCCTGATTCTGCCGGTGTTCTTTATGGCGGTGGCGTCGCTCAAGCAGGACTCGGAGTACATGACCTATCCCATCCGGGTTTTCCCCAAGGTTCCCCAGTGGAGCAATTACGCCGCCGTCTTTACCATGACGCCTTTCGTCAAAATCGCCACCCGCACGGGGTTGCTGGGGATTGCGGTGGCGATCCTGGTGACGATTTCCAGCTCTTTAGCCGGATATGCCTTCGCCCGGTTCAGAGTGCCCGGAAGCAGCCGCTTGTTTGCGATAGTCATCTCGCTGCTCATCGTGCCTGGCATCGTCATCCTGATACCTCAGTTTATCCTGTTTGCGCGCCTGAAGTTGACCAACACCTACTGGCCCTGGATCCTGGGCGCCATTGGCGGCAGCCCGTATTTCATCTTCATGTTTCGGCAATTCTTCATGAACTTCCCCAAGGAGCTGGAAGAAGCTGCCGAGGTGGATGGATGCGGACAATTTCGCATTTTCTGGCAGATTTTCATGCCCAATGCCAAGCCGGTGATTGCCACCGTGATGATCTTTGCCTTCAACGGGGTTTGGGGCGATTACCTCATGCCGCTCATTTATTTGAGCGCCAACAAGACTCTGCTGGGCGTGGCAATGGCAACTGCCTTCCGCAACCCAAAAGGATTTGACCTCAAGACGATTTCGCTGGCTGCCAACGTCATCTATGTGCTGCCGTTGATCGTGATTTTCTTCTTTGCGCAGAAGAACATCCTCAAAGGCGTGGTCACCAGCGGCTTGAAAGGTTAACCGCTGGCGGAATGAAAAATGCCATTCTGGCAACGTTACAGATTATAATGGGCGCATTCCTTGCGCCCGTTTTCTTGCAGGGCGCAAAATCTACTCGGAAATAAACTGGACATGATGAGACGCAGATCGCGACCAAAGCCTACGATACCTGAATTCAAACAGACGCCTGGGGTTGTTTTACAGCCTCGGGTGCATCAAAGCATGCAGCGGGGAATCAACAAGCTGGTCAACGCCATCCGCCCTACGCTGGGACCGCGTCCCCGCCTGGTGGCTATCGAGAAGGTGGGGCGAGATAAGCCCCCTGAACTGCTCGACAGCGGGGGGACGATCGCCCGGCGGGTGATCGACCTGCCTGACGCTGATGAAAATATCGGCGCCATGTACGTGCGCGGGCTGTTGTGGCGCCTGCAAGAGAAAGTGGGTGATGGCACTGCCACGGCGGCTGTGATGTTCCAGGAGATCTTCAACCGCGGGCTGCGATACATTGCCGCTGGCGGAAATGCCATGTTGCTGCGCAATTACCTTGAAAACGGGCTGCGTCAGGCGATGGAAGTCCTGGATGATCTCCAGGTTCCCGTTGAAGACCGGAAGCTGCTCAACCGGGTGGCGCATTCTGTGTGTTATGACCCTCCCCTGGCAGAGTCGCTTGCCGAAATCTTCGACCTGGTGGGCGAATATGGCATTGTTCAGGTGCGCAGCAGCCGCGCCCGCGACATCGAACGGGAGTACATCGAGGGCAGCTACTGGACTGGCGGGCTGCATTCGCGCGAGATGATCACTGATGCCGCCAACAAGCGCGCTCAGGCTGAAAATGCCGCCTTGTTAATCAGCGATTTGGAGTTCGAAACGTTTGAGCAGTTGGAACCTGCTCTGCGCCTGGCAGTCGAGAATGGTTACCCTGCCCTGGTGATTATGGCTTCCAAAATATCCGATGCGGTGACCGGTTTGTTGGTGACTAACCAGAAGGCAGGTCGGCTGCAAACCTTTGCCGTCAAGACTCCAACCTTGCGCTCTGATGATCAACAGGCAGCGATGGAAGATCTGGCAGTGCTGACCGGCGGACGTCCCTTTGTCAAGGCGGCTGGTGATACGCTGGCGTCGCTCACGCCAGAAGCTTTGGGTCAGGCGCGGCGCATCTGGGCGGACATGGAATACCTGGGCATCGTGGGCGGCAAGGGCAGCCCGTTGGAGCGGCGCGACTGGATCAAGAAACTGAGCATTGCCTATCACGCTGCCGAAGAAGCCGAAAAGCGCAACAAGCTCTGTGAGCGCGTGGGGCGGCTGTACACAGGCTCTGCCGTGCTCTGGCTGGGCGGGATGACCGAGAGCGAGATCGAGGCGCGCAAGGAGCTTACCGCCCGCACCATTCAGGCGCTGCGCGCTGCCCTGTATCACGGCGTGTTGCCCGGCGGCGGGGCGGCTTTCCTCGCCTGTCGGCAACCGCTGCGCCAGGCTTTGAGCGCCTCGGATGACCCCGATGAACAAGCTGCGCTGCGCATTCTCCTGGCGGCGCTCGAGGCGCCTTTCCGCACCATCGTACAGAACGCCGGCTTGAATCCTGCCCAGGCGCTCAATCAGCTCGAGCAGGCTGGTCCCGGCGCTACGTTCGATGTCACGACTGGCAAAGTAGCTTTTTCGGCGGATTCGGGCGTCCTTGACATTGCGGAGGTAGCCCGAAGCGCCCTGCACAGCGCTGTGCTTGGCGCCAGCCTTGCCCTCACCATTGACGCCTTTGTCCACCGACACAAACCGCCGGTGGTCACCGAACCTGATTAACGGCTGCGGTATCCCTTATGGAAAATTACAACGAATTCAACGATCAAGATTTCATCTACGCTTTGGCAGTGTTAGAACGCCAGGAAGGCGTCCCCTTGTGCGTTTCGGCGCGCCAATCGGGGTTGTATCTCTCGGATGACGGCTGCCGAACCTGGCGCTCTGCCTACACTTCATTGAACCTGGAAGCTCCCCTGCCGACCACTTGCCTGGCTGCCGCCTCGGATTTCGCGACGCGTCCCATGCTGATTGTGGGCGTGCCGGGCGGAGTGCTGATCTCTGAGGATGGCGGCGCAAGCTGGCTTTCGGCTCATCTGCCCAGCCCTGCGCCTTTGCCCTCCGCGCTTGCCATCTCACCTGACTTTGCCAGGGACAACTTGCTGCTGATGGGGTCTTCGGAAGACGGCGTGCTGCGTTCGATTAACCAGGGCGCTTCTTGGAAGGCATGGAACTTTGGCTTGGTGGATTTTAACGTCCTGTGCCTGGCAATTTCCCCGGCATTTGCTGAGGATCAGACGGTTTACGCCGGCGTCAGCACCGGCTTAGTGGTCAGCCGCAGCGGCGGGCGGTCCTGGCGTGAGCTCATCCTGCCATCTTCGCCGGCGGCAGTGCTCAGCCTGGCAGTCTCGCCCGCTTTTGCCCAGGATGGGCGCCTCTACGCAGGCACTGAAGGCGCCGGTTTGTTCACCTCCGCTGACCGCGGCAAAAATTGGACGAGGTTAGGCGCTGGAATCCTGGAGGGCAACATCAATCAAGTGCTGATTCCTGGGGCAAAACTCGCCCCTGGGGCAAACCCCGCCCCTGGCGCAGACGCCGCCGGCTTGTGGGTTGTGCACGAAGATGCCCTCTTCCACTCGCCAGACGGCGGCGAGACCTGGTCGCAGGTGATAGCAGAGGGGGTCGCCTGCATTGCCGCTGCCAGGGGACTGTCGCCGCGCGGCTTGCTGGTGGGCATGTCCGATGGCTCTGTGAAGCCTTTGTAAGGTTTTTCGGGTGCAGCGGCTGCCAGCCAGCCTGCGCCTCGGTTTTTCTCTGGAGGATGCTATGCGTTTAGGCGTTTCCTTGCAGTTTGAGAGCGATGATCCCGAAGCCATTGCCCGCCTTTATGTGCAGGCAGGGTATTCAGCGGCGGGTTGTCCGCCGGTGACTCTCGATCAGCCCGAACGCATCCGGGCGATCAGAGAAGCATTTGCCCGCCACGACCTGATGCTGGCTGAGGTGGGCGTGTGGAACAATATGCTCGACCCCGATGAAGACCGCCGCCGCCTCAACTTGCAAGCCAATGTCGAGGCGCTGGCTCTGGCAGATGAGATTGGCGCAGTGTGCTGCGTCAACATTGCCGGGTCGTTCCACCCCTCCAACTGGGATGGACCTCAGCCCCGCAACCTGTCAGACGAGGCGTTCGACTTGACCGTGCAGAACGTGCGCCATATCCTGCAGGCGGTCAAACCTCGCCGCAGTTATTACACGCTGGAGACGATGCCCTGGGTGATTCCCGACAGCCCCGATAGCTACCTGCGCCTGCTCGAAGCGGTGGACCACCCCATGTTTGCTGTTCACCTCGACCCGGTGAACATGATCAATTGTCCTGCCCGTTATTATGACAACGCGGGCTTCCTGCGCGATTGTTTCGCCAGGCTGGGTCGCTGGATTGTCGCCTGCCATGCCAAGGATATCCTGATGACCGAGCAGTTGACCGTCCATTTGCAGGAGGCGCGCCCCGGCTTGGGCGCTTTGGATTACCGCGTCTTCCTGCAGGAGCTCAGCCGCCTGGGTCGCGATGTACCGCTCATGCTTGAGCACCTGCCGCAAGCCGAATATCCCCTGGCGCAGCGTTATGTGCTTGACGTGGCGAAGGAATGTCGCCTGAGCTTTTCAGGCGTCCGCGGGAGTGCTGCCAATTAGCGCCTAGTCGCTTGAGCGTCAATGGGATAGCGCCCTATTCGATCGCGCGGTTCTGCAGCCGGCGCCTCATTTCGTACCCGTTGCTCATATCCCGCATCACCCAATGGAACAGTTTTGATGAGATAATATCGAAAAATCCATGAGAAAGGAGTGCACAACATGAATATATTGATCTTCAGCTCGAGCCCGAACCAGGATGGACTGACGGCTGCCTGCGCGGCGGCGGCGCTGGAGGGCGTTCGGGCGGCAGGCGGCGAGGCGGAGGAAATCCGCTTGAACGACCAGGGCATTGGCATGTGCCAGGCGTGCAACAACGGCTGGGGCACGTGCCTGGAAGATCATATCTGTCAGGTGCTGGATGGCTTTCAAGACGTGCACCGCCGCGCCCTGGAGGCGGACGCCCTGATTCTGGTCACGCCCGTCTATTGGGGCGAGATGAGCGAATCCGCCAAAGCGTTCACTGACCGGCTGCGCCGCTGCGAAGCCACCCGGGGCGATGAGAGCGGTCTCAAGGGTAAGCCCGTCATTGCCGTAGCGGCTGCCGGCGGCAGCGGCGGCGGGATGATCACCTGCCTGGCAAGCATGGAGCGCTGGATCGAACACGTGCGGGCGCGCAAGTGGGACTTGATTCCGGTTAACCGTTGGAGCCGGGAATACAAGCTGGTAGCCATTCGCTCCGCTGCCCAGGCGATGACGCTGGCTTGGCAGCAGGAACAGCCCGCCACGCGGTAGAGTCATCTGGCTGCGCAGAAAAGCTCGCTGCGGTAAACTGGAGGTTGGCAAACCCTGCCGGGCTATCCTTTTCTGGAAGCTTGCCTGTATCGAACCTGATCTTGAGGAGACCTGACCATGTCTGCTGATATTTCCTACCCTTATCTCCTTTCTGCAGCTTCTCTGCTGGGTCGCCTGAGCGTCGAAGATGCGCCGGCGCCTATCCCGGGCGCTATCTGGTACACTGCCCAGGAAGAGGGCGATGGCTTGGCGATGGCTTTCCCGCCGGGGGCGCTGGCGGGGGCGGGCTACCTGACCTGCGATATGCTGCTGGATGGCATCCATTTGGCGGTGTTTGTGCTGGAATTGCAGGAGGGCGAGGCAGGTCCCGTTTTCACGCTGAGCTTTGGCTTGCTCAACCAGTGCTCGGCGCGCCTGCGCCTGCCGCTGGAAGCGGTGGACCAAAACCGCTGGCGCTTGGAACGCGAAGGCGCCTGGCTCAAGCCGAATTGCTATGGCGACCGCGTGGACCTCTCACGCGTTGACCGCCTGAGGCTGCGCATTTTGCGCAAGAGCAGCCTTCCGGTGCGCTGGTGCATGACGCCGCTGACTGCCGTCGTTTCCGCGCCGCCCTTGTTGGAAGCCCCAGTGCTTCCCCGCGGCGCCTTGCTGGATGAGCTGGGGCAGAGTAACCTGCATCAATGGGATAACCGTTCCCGTTCCGCCGAGGAGGTGACCGCCCGCCTGCAGGCGCAATGGCGCCTGGCGGCTGAGCAGCGCCTGCCCTCGGGTTACTCCCGCTGGGGCGGCTGGCTGGGGCGCCAGTTTGCTGCCAGCGGCTTTTTCCGCACCCACTACGATGGCGGGCGTTGGTGGCTGGTTGACCCGGACGGCTACGCCTTCTGGTCTTCGGGGCTGGACTGCGTGCGCGTCGACACCGAAGCGGTGATCAGCGGTTTGGAGACGGCGCTTGCCTGGCTGCCCGACCCGCAGGGGGAGTACGCGGCTGCCTATGAAACGCATGGCGAGCTGAAGATGTTCAACTACCTGGCGGCGAACTTCATTCGCGCCTTCGGCAAAGAGCGCTGGTATGACCGCTGGGCTGAGATCACCCTGGCTGAGCTGCGCCGCCTGGGCTTCAACACGGTGGCGAACTGGTCCGACTGGCAGATTGCCAGCGCCGCTGGCGCGCCTTACGTGCGCCCGCTGGGAGCCATCGACCCGGCGCTGCCGCTGGTGTACCGCGATTTTCCCGATGTCTTCCACCCCCATTTTCCTGCCGCGGCGGCGGCATTCGCTGAGCCGCTCCGCCAGACGGCGCAGGATCCCGCCTTTATCGGCTACTTCCTGATGAACGAACCTACCTGGGGATTTGCCAAGGATACTCCCGCCGAGGGGATGCTGTTTACCACGCCTTCTTGCGCCACGCGGGCGGCTTTGGCAGATTTCCTGCGCCATAAGTACACGCTGGATAGCGCCCTTGCCAAAGCCTGGGGCATGCCGGCGACCTTTGCATCTGTTCGGGAGGGAGAATGGCACCAGCCGCTCACCCCCGCAGCCCGCCAGGATATGGAAGCCTTCAGCGACATCATGGTAGATAAATTCCTGGGTGGTCTCAGCGCTGCTTGCCGCCGCGTGGATCCCAACCACCTCAACCTGGGCATCCGCTATTACACCGTGCCGCCCCGCTGGGCGCTCAATGGGATGCGCCATTTCGATGTCTTCAGCATGAACTGCTACCGCCCGCGCCTCCCGGCAGACGAGATGGCGTCCATAGCCAATCTGTTGAATATGCCGGTCTTGATCGGCGAATGGCACTTTGGCGCGCTGGATGCCGGTTTACCTGCCGCCGGCATTGGACATGTCCCCAATCAGGAGGGGCGCGGCAAGGCGTTCCGCTTCTACCTGGAAGATGCTGCTGCCAAGCCCTGGTGCGTGGGCGCTCATTATTTCACCCTGTATGACGAGTCGGCGATCGGTCGCTTCGATGGCGAAAATTACAACATTGGCTTCCTGGACGTGTGCAACCGTCCCTACGAACCGCTGGCGCAGGCTGCCCACCTCAGCCATGAGCGCATTTACCAGGTGGCTGCCGGGCTGGTTGCGCCGTTTGACGATGCGCCGGAGTACCTGCCGCTGTTGTTTATGTAGCTCAGCAAGAAACGCCAACGATTCTGACAATGAGCCTCAAAACGTAGAGCATCAAGGCGGAATTGACCAGCGAGCGGTGCATGCGGTGAATTTCCAACTCCAACCGCCTGCAGGTCCTGCGCAGCTCTGCCCTGTTGCGAACGACGCCATCCTGGTAGAAAACCGGCGCGCCAATGGCAACCGTCTTGCGTTCCGATGAAACCGCTGCCGGGATAAACGGCAGAGGCGTTCCCGTCTCACTTTGATACAAAGGGGCAAGCAAGACGAACCCGCACATAAATGGGTTCATGTTTGTTTCTGGATCAACCGGCATGGCGGGGTCTTCGGGGAACACGACCACGCTTTTGCCCTCTTTTAACAAAGTCAGGCTGCGCCGGAAGGGGGAGAGCGTCACACCCCGGTTGCGATCGACTGAGATGCTCCCCAGCCCGCGCAGCAGGCTTACTGCAAGCTGAGAGATTAGCAGTGAGATGAACAATCCGGGCAATCCGCCGAGGTGCATGGCAGGGTGAACAAAATCTTCGTACAGATAGCGCGGCGCTCTGCGCCGGTCAACCATCTCGCCGATCACCCAGGGGTAAAGGCGCACCGGCAGCGAAAGCACCATTTGAATCGGACCAATGCTGCCCAGGTGATTGGCGACATAAACCGCTGGTCCATTGGATGGAACGTGCTCCAGCCCGATGCACCGATAAACCAACGGAGAGCCTATCATGCGGACGGCGGAGTAGAGGAAATCGTTCACATCCCAGCCATGTAGATTTCAGGTTTTGGGATGAGCCTGTGCGTTCCACCAGCGATCAAAGGTTTCATCTGGCTAATAGCTGGAGATCAACGAGATGATCATCGAGATGATCACGATCAGACCGATGATTCCCAGGATGATCTGCTGTGAGCGCAGGGCGCGTGTTTGACTCTTTGATAATTTCTGTTTCTTGGTCATTCTGTTCTTGCTCAGGTTATTTATCGAGGGTTAAATTATATCACTCCAGGTACGCTTTGATTGCCTCAGCCAGTCTGGGAGTAATCCCAGGCACTGACTGCAGGGCTTTCAGATCAGCCTGCTGGATGGCTTCGACAGATTTGAAATGAGCCAGTAATGCTTTGCGCCGCGCCGGACCGATGCCCGGGATGGCGTCCAGGCGTGAGGCGATGCCTGCCTTGTCGCGGCGTTTGCGGTGCGAGGTGATGGCAAAACGGTGCGCTTCATCGCGAATGCGCTGAAGCAGGTAAAGACCCTGGGATTGGCGGGGGAGCAACAGCGAGCTGTCCTGGTTGGGCAGGAAAATTTCTTCCTGCTGCTTGGCAAGCGATGCCACCGGCACGCGCTCGTTTAGCTCGAAACGTTCCAGCACCTTGACTGCCCGCCCAAGCTGTCCTTTGCCGCCATCAATCAGCACCAAATCTGGCAACATCCCAAAGGCAGGGTCAACTTTGCTGCCGGGTGTCTGTGAAGCTTCCTGGGCTGCCTGCCAGCGGTTGAAGCGCCTGGTAAGCACTTCTTCCATGCTGGCAAAGTCATCCGGTCCGCTGACGCTGCGGATGTTGAAACGCCGGTACCAGCTTTTCTTAGGCACGCCTTGCTCGAACACGACCATGCTGCCCACTGCTGCGGTGCCTTGCGTATTCGAGATGTCGTAACATTCGATGCGGTTCGGAATCGCCTTCAGTCCAAGCGCCTGCTGTAATTCGAGCAGCCCCTGGGTTTGCCGGTGAAAGTCTGCTTCCCATTCGGCTTTGAGCGTTGCCAGGGTGGAACGGGCATTTTCTGCCGCCATTGCCACCAGTTCTTCTTGAATTGGCTGATGCGGCACGTGAATTTCCACTTTTTCGCTGCCGCGGCGAGAGTTCAGCCACTGTTGAATGATTTTGGCTTCTTCGATTTCGTTCGGCAGCAGCACCTGCGCCGGAATGGATGGCGCCTGGTCATAGAATTGCTTGAGAAAGCTGGCGAGGATTTCGTTGTCCTGCGAGGCGTCTGTGCCTTCCATCAGAAAGTATTCCCGCCCAATCAGCTTCCCGCTGCGGATGAAAAAGACCTGCACGCAGGCATCGCCATTGGCGCGCGCCATCGCAATCACATCCGAGTCGATGTACTCGGAAGAGACGACCTTTTGCTTTTCGACAACCCGTTCGATTGCCTGGATTTGGTCTCGCTTGGCTGCCGCCTTTTCGAATTCTAGCATTTCCGCTGCCTGCTCCATCTCCAGGCGCAGCCGCGAGATGATGGGGTCGGTGCGCCCTTCCAGAAACTGGCACAGGTCGGCGATCATCTGGCGGTAAGCGTCCTGGTCCACCGCCCCAATGCAGGGAGCATTGCACAGTTTGATGTCATAATACAGGCAGGCGCGCTCATCCTTTCCTGTGATGACACGGTCGCAGGTCAGGTAAGGGAAGATGCGGCGGATGAAGTCGAGGGTCTGGTGAACCGCCCAAACGCTGGTATAAGGTCCAAAATAGCGCGAGCCATCCTGGATCATCTGGCGCGTCACGGTTACCTTGGGAAAGGGTTCCTGCCAGTGCACTTTGATATAAGGGTAGCGCTTGTCATCTTTCAGCCGCACGTTGTAGCGCGGCTTATATTTTTTGATCAGGTTCATCTCGAGAATCAGCGCTTCCAGTTCGGAAGCAACCAGGATCCATTCGATGTCTGCAATGCGTTTCACCAGTTGCCGGGTTTTGTAATCTTCCCTTCCGCTGGCGTGAAAGTACGAGCGCACCCGACTGCGCAGGTTGACAGCTTTGCCCACGTAGATCACTTGCCCGCTGCTGTCTTTCATGAGGTAGCAGCCTGGCTGCGCCGGGAGGTTATCGAGGAGCGTTTGCAGGTGGGTGGTAAGTTCCATCAGCGCATATTTTAACACGCCCCTGGCAGTATAATTGCTGCATGTCAGAACAATCGCTTGAGGTTCAGGCAGGTGCGCTGTTACGCCGGTTAGGCTGGCGGCTGGCAGTCGCCGAATCATGTACGGGTGGGTTGGTAGGTCATCGCCTGACGAATGTCCCCGGTTCGTCTGATTATTTTCTCGGCGGGGTGATTGCCTATGCTAATGAGGTCAAGGCGCAATTGCTGGGCGTCCGATGGCAGACCTTGCAATTGCATGGGGCTGTCAGCCGGGCGACAGCCCTGGAAATGGCGCGCGGGGTGCGCCTCTTGTTTTCGGCTGAGATTGGCATGTCCGTCAGCGGGATTGCCGGACCCGGAGGCGGGACTCCGGAGAAGCCGGTGGGACTTACCTGGATCGGCTTGAGCGCCGAGAATATGGAGTACGCCAGGCAATACCTTTGGGAAGGCGACCGCATCCAAAACAAAGAGCAGTCTGCCCAGGCTGTCCTGGCACAGCTTACCGCGTTCTTGAATGAGCAGTTAGCTCAGGGCAAATGAGAGGCGGCAATCAACCAGGCAGTTTGTGCCGCTTGCCAGCCAAAGTATGAATCAAGCCTTGTCTTTTGGCGTCCAAAAGCGCACCATGTCGCCGCACAAACCCGCCGGCGCCTCTTTCCAGGATTGGATGCCAATCTTCACCAATGCCAGCGCGGCAGTAGGGAGATGAAGGTCAAGCTCGGTAATGTCCTGAAGCAGATCTTCCAGTTCGGGGTTGTGTCCCACCAGCATGACGGTGTTCACCTGGTCATCCAGCGTGCCCAGCAACGAGATGATCTCTGAGACATCCGGGTGATACAGGTCGGGCAGGTAGCGAATTTCGCCGCTGTAGCCAGCCTCTTCGACCACAGCCTTCAGCGTCTCCCGGGCGCGGCGTGCGGTCGAGCACAGGATCAGGTCGGGCATCAGGTCTTCCTGCTTCATGATGACTCCCACTTGTGGGGCGTCGCGCTTGCCGCGCTTATTCAATGGACGTTCATGATCCGGCAGGTCGGCGTCTTTCCAGCTTGATTTTGCATGACGGAGGATGAGAAGGTATTTCATAGTCCTTTGCAGTAAAATCGAGTATAGTTAATCGCCCTTCAGGCGCTTGAAACGTGGTGGGTATTTTCAAAGGAGTTAATTAGCATGACCAGAGACATTATACGTGATTTAGGGGGCAAGTTGATCTTGCGCCAGGCTGTGCCTGAGGATACCGAAGCGCTGGTCGCCTTCAACGCCGCGATACACGTGGATAGCGAAAGTGATACAGGGTTTCGCGTTGGCGCCTGGACGCGTGATTTGATGAGCAAACCGCACCCTACCTTTCAAGTTGGTGATTTTACTATCGTCGAGGATACCACAACTGGAAAAATTGTGTCATCCTTGAATTTAATTTCCCAAACCTGGCAGTATGCGGGCATCTCCTTTAAAGTTGGTCGTCCAGAGCTGGTCGGCACCCTGGCAGAATACCGCCATCGGGGGTTGGTGCGGGCGCAGTTCGAGGTCATTCACCAGTGGAGCGCCGAGCGCGGCGAGCTGCTCCAGGCGATTACCGGCATCCCTTATTACTACCGCCTGTTTGGTTACGAGATGGCGCTGAACCTGGAGGGCGGCAGGGCTGGCTACCTGCCGCATATTCCCAAGCTGGAGGCGGGAAAAACCGAACCGTACCGCTTCCGTAAGGCACAGGTCGAGGATATTCCTTTCCTGTGTCAATTGTATGAGATCGCCTGCCGAAGGTCGCTGGTGAGTTGTGTTTGGGATGCCCCTTTGTGGCGTTATGAAATTCTGGGCAAGAGCCAGGATAATGTCAACCGTTTTGAGCTGCGCATCATCGAGTCCGCTGCAGGTGAAGCTGTTGGCTACCTGGCATTTCCGCATTTTCGTTGGGGAGCAATGCAGATTGCCTCGCAATACGAGGTCAAGGCGGGGCATTCCTGGGCGGCTGTGACGCCCAGCGTAGTGCGCTATTTGCAGTCTGTTGGCGAATCTCAGGCGCCATATCACGGCGAGGCGCTTTTTTCTTCTTTTGGCTTCTGGCTGGGCGCTGAACATCCCGTTTATGCGGTGCTGCCCGGTTCCCTGCCCAGGGTGAGGCAGCCTTATGCCTGGTACCTGCGCGTGCCTGACCTGCCGGCTTTTCTACGGTTGATAGCCCCCGAGTTGGAGCGCCGCCTGGATAACTCTCCACTGGCAGGTCATACAGGCGAGTTGAAAATCACGTTTTACCGGGAAGGCATCAAGCTGGTCTTTGAAGGCGGAAAGATCGTGGAGGCGACCTCTTGGAAGCCCGAACCGCAGGGTCATTCCGGTCAGGCGGCTTTTCCAGGGTTGACCTTCTTGCAGCTTTTGTTTGGGTACCGTTCGATTGATGAACTGAAATACGCCTTTCCCGATTGCTGGACGGATGGAGATGAAGCCCTGGCGCTACTCAGCGCAGCCTTTCCCAAGCGGGCTTCAAACGTTATACCTGTTTCCTGAACCTTCGAGAACGGTGACGCCGTGGTCAAATTGGGAATCCTGTCAGATACCCATGTGCCAGACCGAAAGAGTGGCTTGCCTGCTTCTCTCTGCGCCTCATTCCAGGCAGCGGGCGTGACGGCGATCTTGCACGCGGGCGATGTGTGCGTGCCTGCTGTGCTGGAACAACTGGGGCAAGTCGCCCCGGTGTATGCCGTGCGTGGCAACCGCGATATTTACGCGCTGCGCCATTTGCCGTCCAGCCTGGCGCTGGAGTTCGCCGGCGTCAAGATTGGTCTGATTCACGGGCATGGCGGGTTCTTGGACTATCTTCAGGATAAAGTGGATTGGGTGCGCCACGGAATCCGAGAAGAACGTTTTCGGCAGCGGGTGTTGCGGTCTTTTCCCGAAGCCCGCCTGGTGATTTTTGGGCACCTTCACCGGCGGATTAACGAGTGGGTTGGGGAACAATTCTTATTCAATCCCGGCTCTGCCTGTTGTCCCGATTGGGTTAGGGGCGGTCCCCCCAGCGCCGGGTTGATCAGCCTGGAGGCGGGCGAAATCGTCCAGGTCGAATTCCTGGACTTAGGTCAGTCGTAAACTGGCGTATTCCAGTTGCGGTACCTGGGGTGCTGCCCTCGCACCACCTGGAAGAACAGCTCGCGAATGCGCCCGGTCATAGGTCCCATCTGCCCGCTGCCGATTGGACGGTGATCTACCCGGGTGACTGCCATGATCTGTACGGCTGTGCCGGTCATGAACATTTCCTCGCACAGGTACACCTCGGTGCGGTCAATGGGACGTTCGATCACCTCGATGTCGAGTTCTTTCTGGGCAAGTTCGATCACGCTGCGGCGGTTGATGCCCTCCAGGATGTTGTCGGTGACCGGCGGGGTGATGAGCTTCCCGTCCCGCACCATGAAGAAATTCATTGCGCTGCCTTCCGAGACGTGTCCATCCTGGTTCAGCACCAGCGCCTCGTCAAATCCAGCCCGCACAGCGTCAGTTTTGATCAGCGCCGAGTTGGCATAGGCGCCGCTGATCTTGCCGCGCGCCGGAATCATATTGTCATCCACCCGACGCCAGGATGAGATGGTCACGTGGGCATTGGTATCATTGGTGACATACCGTTCGTAGGGCAGCGCTACGATGGAAAATTCATCCTTTAAGTCATGGAGTTTGACGCCGATGACCTCATCTGCTTTGTAAGCCAGCGGGCGGATGTAGACATCACAACGGTATTGTTCAGCCCGCAATAATTCGATGGTGATTTGGGTCAGGCTTTCTGGCGTCTGATTCAGCTCCATACACAATAACCTGGCGGAATTGAGAAACCGGCGAAAGTGATCATAGGGACGAAAGATGAACAATTGTTGTTCGGCTTCGTTCCAGTAAGCGCGTATGCCGGCAAAGGCTGCGGTGCCATAATTGAAACCGTGCGTCAGAACGCTGATTTTTGCTTTTGAATATGGGACAATTTTGCCTTTGAAATAGGCGTGATGAGGCAGGGACATTTGAGCTCCTATCGCATGAATCAGAAAGGTCTGTTTCTCATTCCAACATGCTGCGATTGTACAAGGTCAATGGCGCCCGGTTTTTCTTGGGCGAAGTCCATTATAACCGCTTCTGGATGCCAGCCAATATTTCTGTGTGACGATAGGTTTTATGTGATTGGTCGAAAGCAAGCAGAGTAAAAACATAGCCGTTGCGACCAATCACTTAAGCAATTCGCCGTTTTGAAGCATTGGTGTGTAAAGAACCTTTCGGCGAATTGCCTAGCAGGAATTGAACGTTTGGGCTTTTCCCCAAAAAGCAAAACGAAAATGCGCTTTTTGGGTTTTCTATTTCAGCTCTGAGGTGTATACTCTTGCGGTGTTCTTGGATATCTCCTTGTCGAGATGACATCTTACATTCTAGAAAGATAATCTTCTAATGCGACGAGCGGTCAGTATTAGCATTGGCTCATCTAAGCGGAATAAGACGATTGAGCTTGAGTTATTGGGTCAAAAGGTGCTCCTGGAGCGCATCGGCACCGATGGCGACATGGAAAAAGCAGCCAGGCTGTATGGGGAACTGGATGGCAAGGTGGATGCCTTCGGGGTTGGCGGGGCTGACTTGGGGTTGATGGTTGATAACCGCTGGTATCCACTATACTCTGTGCTGCCGATGGTGCGATTTGTGAAGCAAACCCCCATTGTCGATGGGACTGGTCTCAAAAATACGCTGGAAGGCAAAGTTGCTACGGTGCTGGAAAGGGAGATTGGACCATACCTCCAGCCGAAACGGGCATTCCTGACCGCTGGCGCAGACCGCTGGGGGATGACGCGTGCGTTTGTTGACGCCGGCTATGAATGTATCTTTGGCGACCTGATGTTCAGTGTAGGGCTGCCGATTCCTTTGCGTTCGGTGCGCAGCCTGAAGGTGCTGGCGGCTCTCTTGATGCCGGTGATGGGTCGTCTTCCATTTTCCTGGCTATACCCTACCGGTGAGAAACAAGAGCAACGAGTGCCGAAATTCGAGAAATACTATCTTTGGGCGATGGTTCTGGCTGGCGACTGCCATTACATCAAGCGGCACATGCCCGACCGCCTGGATGGAAAAGTGATTGTCACCAATACAACCACCCCTGAGGATGTCGACATCTTTCGCCAGGCTGGGGTGAAATATCTGATGACAACCACTCCCATCCTGGAAGGGCGTTCCTTTGGCACGAATTTGATGGAAGCCGCCTTGATCGCAGCCGCCGGAAAGGGACGAAAATTGACCAACGCTGAACTTGACGAAGCGCTTACCCAATTGGGTTTCGAACCACAACTTCAGGAGTTGAACTGATACCTATGGATGCAATTGTGATAGCTGGCGGCGTTCCTCGACCTGATGAACCGCTCTATGAACTGACGCAGGGGCAGCCCAAGGCGCTGCTGGACATTGCCGGCAAGCCAATGATCCAGTGGGTGCTGGATGCGTTGAGCGGCTCTCAAGAGGTGGAGCGGGTGGTCATTATTGGGCTGTCTGATGACAACGATTTGACTTGTTCGAAGCCCATGGTTTACCACCCCAGCCAGGGAGAGATGCTGGCGAACATTTTGTTTGGAGTGAAAAAGGTGCTGGAATTTTCCCCCAACGCCCGGCATGTTCTGGTTGCCTCCTCAGATATTCCCGCCATTTCAGCCGCTATGGTGGATTGGATCATTTGCAATGCCATGCAAACAGACCACGATATCTATTACCATGTCATTAGCCGGGAGGTAATGGAAGCGCGCTTTCCCGGTTCGAAGCGTACTTATACGCACCTGAAAGATGTCGAGGTGTGCGGCGGCGATCTGAACGTCATCCGCACGCTCACCGCTACAGGTCGGGATGATTTCTGGAACAAGGTGATTGCCTCCCGCAAGAATGCGCTGGCGCAGGCGTCGCTGGTGGGCTGGGATGTCTTGCTGGGGGTGCTGCTGCGGCAGATCACCCTAGAGCAAGCGGTCGAAAAGGTCAGCCAGCGCGTGGGGTTGAACGGCAGGGCAGTGCTTTGCCCCTACGCTGAAGTGGGCATGGATGTGGATAAGCCCTACCAATACGACTTGGTTCGCCTGGATTTGGAGAAGCGGCTCAAGTCTGGATGAAAAAGATCATCGCCTGCGATGACCGCCTTTCAACCGCGTTGCGCGTGGCAGAGCAGCCAGGAGCGCTCAGAAGCCTGGCTGCCTTCCTGGCGCATTCGGGCGACTCCTGGTTTTTGTTATTAGGGCTACTTGCGCTCTGGCTGGCAGGATCGCCGTTTTGGAAGCAACGCGCCCAGGATTTCGCGCTTGGCATCGCCGTGACGGCTGTCCTGGTGATGATCACTAAGTTCACCATCCGCCGGCGTCGTCCCGAGGGCGAGTGGGGCAGCATCTATCGGACAACAGACCCTCATTCCTTTCCCTCCGGGCATGCCGCCCGCGCCGTCATGTTGGCGGTGTTGGCATGGGGGGGCGGACCTGCCTGGCTGGGGGCGGCGCTTTCGGTCTGGGCGCCCCTGGTTGGGCTGGCGCGGGTGGCAATGGGCGTGCATTACCTTTCGGATATCCTGGCAGGCTTCCTCTTTGGGTTGTTTATGGGCGGGTTATTGCTGGCAGTGTTATGAGCCAGCCGCGCGCAGGTCCTTCTTCAACTGCTCCATCACCGTGACTGGCGTTGGATCAACTTCGTAGAGCATTGCCAGGTAATAAGCCATGTAGTCGCCAAAGTGCAGGGCAGTCCACTGGTTAGCCAGCGGAGTGCTGCCAGAGGCGTCGTAGAAGTCAGTTCCCATCCCTTCCAGCATCAGAATTTTCTTGGTGAAATCGGCGCGCAGCCGGTTGCGCGGGTGATCGCAAGGCGCGCGCAGCACCATGACTACCGTTTTGCTCAACAGCTCTGCTGGGTTTTGAGAACCAGCCAGGGTGTTATGGTCCGCTTCTGGCAGGAACTCGAACTGCGCCCAGGCTTTGGCAACTTCGCTGATCTGTCCCTTCCAGCGCCGCGCGACAGGCGCCAGGACGCCAGACCCCAGCACGGCAATCCAGCGGTTGACCAGTTGTCCTGCCTGGCGCTTGGCTGGATTGTGCACCACGGGAACATCGGCGCGTAGCTGCACTTGCTGCTGGCGCATGGCGTTGACGGCATCTTTTAGCTCGTTGGTTGGATCGGGGATGAAGCCCAGCCGGTAGAATGCCGCCAGCAGCAATCCAAAGGAATAGCCGACTGCGGCGCGTGGCTGCCCCTGGTGTTCGAAGTTCCACACGCACGCCCCGCTGGCATTGGCGACGTTGGACAGTTCCCCGCCCGTAGCGATTGCCAGCCGCTGGCAGCCCCTTTGGGTAGCCTGTGAAAATGCCGAGAGGGTCTCTTCAGTGTTCCCAGAATGAGAGGAGGCGATCACCAGCGTGTTCGCGCCGGTTGCCCAGGCAGGCAACTGGTAATCTCGCTGTACGATGATCGGGACGCGGCAAGTGGCTTCAGTGTAGGCGCACAGCAGGTCTGCGCCAATTGCCGAACCTCCCATGCCGGTGATCACGACTTTGTCGATGTTGCGCCATTCGGGCAGAGCAAGTTGATTGCCCAGCTTCCAGGCTTGCTCGAGTTGTTCTGGCAGGCTGTCGATATGTCCCAGCATATTCTGCGGATCGATGGTGTGGAATGTGGTTGGGTTATTCAGATCCATAGTCTCTGCCCTTTCATGACCTTTGAATGTCGGTGATTATGCGGTAGATGTCTCTGCGTGACCAGCCTGACTGCTTTGCCAGTTGGCTGGCGATTTGCGCTGCAGGCTGCGCCGCGTTCAAGGCTTGCCGAATGGCAGTCATAAGCGTTGCCTGATCCCACGGTTCGGAAGGCGTTGTATTGCCTGCGACGACCAGGGTGAATTCGCCGCGCGGCGGCTGCTGAGTGTAATGATGCAAAGCCTCCTGGATGTCGCCGCGGAAAATTTCCTCGTGCAGTTTCGTCAATTCGCGGGCAACACAAATCTGGCGGTTCCCCAGAATAGCCAGTAGATCCCGCAATCCTTCCAACAGGCGGTGCGGCGTCTCCAGGAAGATCAACGTATAGGGTTTCCGGCTGACGCTGCTGAGCAATTCCCGCCGCGCTTTGCTTTTGCGGGGCAGGTAGCCCAGGTAAAGGAACGCGTCAGTTGGCAGCCCTGAAGCCACCAGCGCCGCAATCGGGGCGCAGGGACCTGGGATTGGACTGACCTTGAAGCCGGCTTGCAGGGTCGCGCGCACCAGTTCATAGCCTGGGTCGTTCAAGGCTGGCGTTCCAGCGTCTGAAACCAGCGCCACATCGCCCTCGCTCAATGCCTGCAACACCTGATTTAGCCTGGTCAGCTTGTTATGCTCATGATAGCTGATCATCTCGGTCTGGATGCCAAAGTGACCGAGCAGCTTGCGCGTCTGGCGGGTATCTTCTGCGGCAATCAGCCGCGCCTGTCGCAAAACCTGTAAAGCGCGCGGGCTGATGTCGTCCAGGTTGCCAATTGGCGTTGCTACCAGGTAAAGTGTGTTCATCCTCTTGTTGTTAGGGCGCGAGAATTGCCCAGGTGAGAAATTCGATGAGGGCTGAATGATCCGTCGTTGACAGGTTCAAGTACCGCAGCCAGCCATAAAGACCCTGGTCGGTGCGATAGCACAGGTAAGTGTTGACCGGCAGGCTTTCCAGCGCCAGCCCGGCTTTGCTCATTGCTCCCTGCCGGCAGTCCGCCAATCCAGGTTCGGTTGCGCCAAAGATTCCCAGGGCGGCGGTTTCCTGTGGAACGAGGTGATGCAAGTTATCGGCGTCCGTCTGAAACAGCAGGTCTTTCCCAGTTTCTGGGTTCACTTCGCCGGTATCCAGGTTGAGCGTCATGGCTGACAGCAGTAAAATCCTGCCGCTGACTTGTACAGCGCCAGTTGGGGTTGGGGTCAGGGTGGGCGGTAAAGTTGGCGTTGGGGAAGGAGTCGTTGTAAATGTAACCGTTGGCGTGGGGGTAGAGGTGAAGAGCCTGATTACATTGATGCGCACCCAGAAATGCGCGTTGCCGTTCGGTCCAATTCCAAAGAGCTGCCCGGCGGCATTGCGCAATTTCCAATTGCCCTGATACACTCCGGGCGTCAACGGCGCTACCATGTCGATGGCAATCTCAACCGATTCTCCCGGCGCAACTGCCTGGCGCAAAGGAATCTCTTCGGGAGCTGACATTTGAGCGCCATAGAAGAAGCGGACGGCATAGCTGGTTGTCCACGTGCAGGCGCCGATGTTCTGAAGCCGCCAAATCTTGGTAAAACTTTGACCTGGAACCATCTCGGTGTCGTCAGGGATGGTCACGTCGATAGGGTTGCCAGGGGCAGCGTGATCGCACAAGCGCGCCTGGGTATTTACCGGTTGGTTTGTGGGCGAGGCAGTCGAGAGAGGCAAGGGACGTCCGGTGGCGGTGGTTGTCGGTAACGTTGTTGAACTTGTCGCCGATGAGGTCGGCGAGGTTGCTGCCAGGGTGAGATGCGCCTGGGTCAATCGGAACTCAACTGTTTGGTAAACCCGGGTAGCGTCGCTGGCGGCGCCCGGCGTTGGGCTGGCGCTTTGCTTTGCGCAGCCTGATAATCCCCAGGCTAACCCAAGGATGCCCCATAGCCACGCAGCCCATTGCCGCTTCATCATGGAGTCAATCCAACCGCCTTGGCTAAAATATTCGCAATCGTGCGGGCTGCCTGGGGTCGCGCCAGCCTGCGGCAGGCTTCTGCCGCTTTTTTCAGCAGTTCGGGCTGTTGCAACCAGGTCCTGATGCCCGCCACCACCAGATCGGGATGCGGCGCATAGATTCCAGCGCCTTCTTCGGTGACATAGGTAATGTTTCCGTCCTCCTGCCCGGGCAGGTGGCTATACAGAATCATAGGCAAGCTGGCATTCAGCGCTTCGCTGATCGTCCCGGGTCCTGCCTTGGTGACCAGGATATCTGCCGCTGCCATTAACTCGGGCATGTTGCGCGCAAAGCCATAAATGAACGTGTGGGGATGCCATCTTTCCGCCTCCAGGCGCTCTTTGAGCTTTTGGTTGCGCCCGGTGACGATTGCCAGACCGGCTGGCAATCGCGCTTCTGAAATGGCATGGGCGGTCTTTTCCAGGGGTCCCATCCCTTCGCCGCCGCCAACCAGCAAAATCATAGGAATCTCTTGCGGCCAGTTGAGGGTTTCCCTGAGCTGATGGCGGTTGCCTGGCGGTTGGCAGAAGCGGTCGGCTACAGGCAAACCGACGACCTTTACCTGTTCCGGGCGCAACTGGTATTTCAATGCCCGCTGGTAAGCCGCCTCGGTGGGCACCAGGCACAAATCGGCGCGCCGTTCATACCACAGGGCGTGAGTTGAGACCAAATCGGTTACCACTGTGATGAACGGCGGGCGGTCTTTGCCCAACGCGCGCAGGAATGGCGCGTTTGCCAGCGGGTGAACCGAAACGATCAGGTCACAGGGATGGCTGGCAATCATTTTTTGGATTGCGGAACGCACGTAAGGCCACGAAGAATCGATAATAAAGCGCGCCTGGGGATGCCCATCACTCAGGCGAAATCCCAGTCCCCAAATTTGGGGAATGCGCACCATATAAGGATACCATTCGGGAAAACGGTTCAGCGGCAGAGGAGCGTGATTTTTGAAGATGTCCACCATCTCTGTGCTCACCCGTCCGTTGTACTCTATTTGTAATGCTTCAATGATCGCTTCTGCTGCACTGCGGTGACCGCCCCCGGTATCTGAGAATAGAAAGAGGATGTGAGGTTTTTTTGGTTGGGTGTTGCTCATTGGTTCTGCGCCTTAGGGGCTGGCTGGTAACTCGGGCTTAGTTACGATTGTTTTTATTTGCCGGGCTAAGCGTCGGCGGGGCAGGAGCACCCTGCGTCCACATTTTATGCATTCCAGTCCGATGTCGGCGCCCAGGCGCACAACCTTCCATTCGTAGCTTCCGCAGGGATGGATTTTGCGCAATCGCACCACAGTATCGAGTTGCAAATCCGGCAGCATGAGGTCATTATAACATGGGGTGGTATAATCTTTGACGAAGGAGATATTGCCGTGTGGCAACTGGCGCCCCCCGTTTTGATTTCGTATGTGATTGTATTGTTGACGGCATTTTCGGTGCATGAGTTTGCTCATGCCTGGACAGCTTATCGTTTTGGCGACGACACCGCCCGTTTGAATGGTCGGCTTACCCTGAACCCGCTTGCCCATCTTGATCTGGTTGGCTCGCTGATGTTGTTCGTGGCTGGGTTTGGCTGGGCAAAGCCGGTTCCGGTCAATCCGTATGTATTGCAGCGCAGGTCGCCGGCTGCTCTGATGTGGGTTTCATTGGCGGGTCCGTTTTCGAACTTTCTTATGGCAGTGCTGGCAGCCGTCCCATTTCGCCTGGGGTGGGTGCAATTTACCGGCGTCGGGGGGTCATTCCTGCCAACCTTGCCTCAATTCTTGTTGATCTTTATCTCGGTCAATATTGCCCTGATGTTGTTCAATTTGATTCCACTGGCGCCGCTGGATGGTGAGAAAATTTTGAATTATTTCTTGCCGCCTGAAATGCGCCGGGTATTGGAATTCATCCGCCCTTATGGCTGGCTGATTTTGATGTCCATCTTTTTCATTGGACCGATGCTCCGCCTGGATATCTTCGGATGGCTCATCGGATATCCTGTCCAGGTCTTGACCCTTGCTTTGATCGGATGACACTGGCGCGTCTGGCTTACCGGGCTTCGCAATTCTGGAAATTCCTGGCAGCGAAACCTTCAGCGATGCAGCTTTTGCAGGCTCGCCAGGTGCTTTCGCCCGCTCAATTGGCGTTATTCGAGCGCATGCAGCCTGGGGAGCAGGCGCACAGCCTGCTGGTGATGGAAAAAATCCTGGCGCAGGGCGACGCGCCGGTGGATTTGTTGGTCGCCGCGCTGCTCCACGATGTGGGCAAGAGCCGGTTTCGCTTGACTATCCTGGAGCGCGTCTGGATCGTTATAATGAAAAAATTGACTCCCCAACTGGCGTATCGCTGGGGGCAAGCTTCTCCAGGCGGAACATTCCCCCGCTGGAAGCGGGCTTTCTTGGTAGCAGAAATGCATCCTCAATGGGGAGCTGAGATGGCGCTTGCGGCGGGGGTTTCGCAGTTGGCTGCGCGATTAATCAGCCGCCACCAGGAAGCGGTTGTCTCTGGCAGCAGCCTGGAGGACGTGCTCCTGCGCCGGCTGCAGTGTGAGGATGATGAAAATTGAGGAAGGTGCGTTAAATGTTGGTAAAACAAATCACAATTTTGGGCTTGGGGCAGATTGGAGCCTCCATTGGGCTGGCGTTAGCCGGCAAAGGACAGTTTGTGCGCGTGGGTCATGATAGTGAACCGGGTCAAGCGCGCCGCGCGGAAAAGATGGGCGCAGTCGATAAAGCGTCTGGCAACCTGTATCGCGCCGTTGAGAAAGCGGATGTCATCGTGTTAGCAATGCCTCTGGATCAGGTGCGCGTGACGCTGGCATTGATCGCCAGGGATTTGAAACCCGGCGTAGTGATCATGGATACGGCGCCAGTCAAAGCTGCGGTAGAGGAGTGGATTCGGCAGGTATTACCGCAGGGATGTTCTTACATCGGTTTGACGCCGGTGGTTAACCCCCTCTATCTATTGGAGCGACAGCGCGGGATCGATGCTGCCCGTCCAGACTTGTTTCATAAGGGCGTGTTTGCCATCGTGACGCCTTTCTATGTACCTCCCGATGCACTTAACCTGGCTACCGAATTCGCTTCATGGCTTGGCGCTGAGCACATGTTCACCGATGTTGTAGAGATTGATGGCTTGATGGCAGCCGTCCATATCCTCCCGCAGCTATTATCAGCCGCTCTGTTGCAGGCAACGATTGGCGAACCAGGCTGGAAAGAGGGGCGTAAGCTTGCGGGTCGTTCTTACGCTCAGGTGGCTGAACCGATGATTTCAGCCGATGATCCCACTGCCCTGGCGTACGCGACGGTCTTTAATGCCGAGAATATTCACCGGCTGCTAGGCGCCATGATCACGATTTTGGAGGATTGGCGTGATGATTTGGCTGAAGGAGATCACACGCTGCTGGAAGAGCGGTTTACCCGGCTGCGCGATGATTATTTACACTGGTTGCAAGATAGAGGCGCTGCCAATTGGGCTGCTCGCGAATTATCTCCTTCGCAGGGGATGCCCAGTTCGACGGAGTGGTTAGGACGCTTGATTGGCATAAGACCTCGGAAGCGAAACAAACCTGATTGAACGAAACGAGGAGATATGGCTGATAAATTACAGTGGATTCAAACTGAGCTGGATAGCCTGAAGGAAGCTGGCTTATACAATCGTATCCGCACCTTAAGCTCCCCCCAGGGCGCCTGGCTGGTGGTAGATGGCAGGCGGGTGTTGAATTTCTGCTCGAACAACTACCTGGGCATGGCAAATCACCCTCGCCTGCTCCAGGCAGTCCGCGATGCCATTGCCCGATATGGCGTTGGTCCGGCAGCCGTGCGCACCATCGCCGGCACCATGGACCTGCACCTTGAGCTGGAACGCCGCCTGGCAGCTTTCAAAGGCGTGGAAGCGTGCATCACCTTTCAGTCCGGCTTTACCGCCAACCTGGGTACGATTCCGGCTTTGGTGGGCAAAGAAGATGCTATTTTTTCAGATGAGCTGAACCATGCCAGCATCATTGATGGCTGCCGTCTCTCAGGCGCCAAGATTATTCGTTATGCTCACTGCGACCCGTCGGACCTGCGGCGGCTCTTGCAGGAGCAGCGCGCAAACTTCCCCCGCGCCCTTGTGATCACAGACGGGGTCTTCAGCATGGATGGCGATGTTGCGCCGCTGGATCAGATTTACCAAGTCAGCCAGGATTTCGGCGCTATTTTGATGGTAGATGATGCTCATGGCGAGGGGGTGCTGGGCAAAGGCGGGCGCGGGATTGTTGATCATTTTGGGTTACATGGCAAGGTGGATGTCGAGGTCGGTACGCTCTCCAAAGCGTTTGGCGTGGTAGGCGGGGTATCGGCGGGCAACCCGCTGGTGGTGGAGTGGTTGCGTCAGCGCGGCAGACCTTTCTTGTTTTCCTCTGCGATGACCGTTCCCGATGTGGCTGCCTGCCTGGCAGCGCTGGATATTCTCGAAGAATCCACCGAATTGGTTGACCGCCTGTGGGATAATACCCGTTTCTTCAAGGCGGAGATGAAACGTCTTGGCTTCGATACGGGTCAGAGTGTGACGCCAATCACGCCCGTCATGCTGGGAGAAGCGCCTCTGGCGCAGCAGTTTAGCCGTGAGCTCTTCGATGCGGGCGTCTTTGCCATGGCGATTGGCTTCCCCACGGTGCCGCGCGGCAAGGCGCGCATCCGTGTGATGATCTCGGCTTCTCACCAGCGCGCCGATCTGGAACAAGGCTTGGAAGCTTTTGCTAAAGTAGGGCGCAAGCTGGGCGTGGTGGCTGGCTAGTTTGTCTGGCGCGTTTAATTCGCGCTGCAATGGATTGTGATTTAAGTGTTGCGGGCAGGGGCGTACCTTGCCTGTGGCAGCCTGCCCATTTCCCCCCTGGAGACACTTCGGGAGGTTATACTTCTTTGAATGGATCGAACGCCGGGTTCGTCCCTGCCCAGATGCAGCTTGCCCGGTTATCCAGGTTGCAGGCAAAGGCATGCGAACAGCGATGGGCGACCACTTGCGGAGGTTGATCGGGCATCCATTCAGGCGGATAGAGCGCTTCTACTTCCAGGTCAACTTCGGCGTTGACGTGGTCGCAATAGCGCACCTTGATCGATTCCCATACTTTTGTAGCCATTAAGCACCTCCTCGAACGATAACATTGGGCATAGTATACCGTAAATTGGACGATCCTGGCGCATTAATTGACGGTAGAACGCCCGCCGGTCTGGTCGTCAGATGAGGGCAAACTGTCCTGTAGGTTTTCGTTTTCATTTTGAGAAGGTCGTTTCTTTTGTAGTATAATTTTTTGTTGCATGTTGTAATATAGACGAAAGGAGGTGCGACGGAACGATCAACTTCCTGCTTTTCCCAATTTCCTGTTTCAATTCAATTCAAAGAGGAGAGAAGAAAAATGTCTAAGAAAATGTTTTCCTTGCTGAGCATTTTGTTAGCAGCAGCGATGCTGTTAGCAGCTTGCGCCCAGCAACCTGCTGCGACCGAAGCGCCCACCACGGTTCCAACCGAGGCGCCTGCCGCGCCGGCGTTTGAGCCTATCAAGCTCGAGGCGCCTGATTGCGAGTATGGCGGCAATGTGAAATCGATCGCTGCCCTGGATGAATTCACAGTTCAGGTGACCCTGTGTAACCCGGACCCGGCTTTCCTGGCAAAGGTGGCGGTTGAGTCCTTCAATATCCAAGATGCCGATTACCTCAAGGAAATTGGCGGGGATGCTGCCAAGATGAACGACAATCCGGTGGGCACGGGACCTTACATTTTGAAAGAGTGGGTGCGCGGCGATCACCTGACCTTCGTGCCCAATCCCAACTATTGGGGTCCTGCGCCCAAGAACAAGGAATTCATCCTGAAGTGGAACAAGGAAGCCGCAGCTCGCTTGTTGGACTTGCAGGCTGGTAATGTCAGCGGCATCGCCGAAGTGACCGCGGACGACATCCCGACCATCCAGGCAGATCCGAACCTGAAGCTGTACCCTCGTAAGGTGAACAACTTCTTATATCTGGGTATCAACAATACCAAGCCGCCCTTCGACAATGAGCAGGTGCGCCAGGCTTTTGCAATGGCGATTGATAAGCAGCGCATTGTCGATAACTTCTATGCTCCCGGCTCGGTTGCTGCGACGCAGTTTGTCCCGCCTGGTGTGAAGCCTGGCTTTACCGAAGGTTACAAGGGCACTCCCTATGATCCTGAGAAAGCCAAGCAAATGCTGGAAGAAGCTGGCTTCGACTTCAATGCAGAGTACGTCCTCTCCTATGCAGAGCGCACTCGACCTTACTTCCCGCAGCCGGATAAGATCGCTCAGGATGTCCAGGCTCAGTTTGCCGAGATAGGCGTCAAGATCAAGCTGGAAAAGGAAGAATGGGCGACCTACTTGCCTGCAGTGCGCGCCGGTGAAAAGGCATTGTTCTTCTTGGGTTGGAGCGAGGACTATCCCGATGCCACCAACTGGTACGATGTCTTCCTGACCGGGTCGAGCCCCAGTTTCGGCAAACCCTTCCCGGACATCGTTGAGTTGATTCAGAAGGCTGCCACGCTGGGCGACCCCGCCGAACGCCAAAAGCTGTATGATCAGGTCAATGTGCTCTATGACAAGCACGTTCCTACGATCGTGATTGCCCATGGCACCACCAACTTGGCTTTCCTGGCGTCGGTCAAGGGCGTGGTTCTCGGACCTTATGATGAGAACTTCCCCGAGATGGAGACCGAAAGCGGCACCGTGGTCTTCTCGCAGGATGGCGAGCCGGTCTCGCTCTACTGCAACGACGAAACCGACGGCAACTCATTCCGCGCCTGCGACCTGATCTTCGATACGCTGTACGATTTCAAGACCGGTACGGCTGAATTACAGCCCTCCCTGGCTGAAAACTGCTCAGCGAACGAAGACGGCACCGTTTGGACCTGCACCCTGCGTAAGGGCGTCAAGTTCTCTAACGGCGCCTCGCTGGATGCCAATGATGTCGTCGTCAGCTTTGGCGTGGCGTGGGATTACAACCATCCGCTGCGCAAGGGCAATACCGGTGTGTTCCAGTACTGGAAGGACTTCTTTGGTCCCAAGGCTCTGAACGAACCGCCCTCCGAATAACCTCTTATCTTTCAAACCATCGGATGGGGTCAAGCACTGACCCCATCCGATGCCATTGCCAATCATTCCATGATTCAATTCCTGATTCGAAGATTGCTGTTGGTCGTCCCGGTGTTGATCGGGATCTTAGTTGTTACGTTTACCATTACCCGGCTGGTGCCAGGCGACCCTTGCTATGTCATGCTGGGGGAACGGGCAACAGAACAGGCATGCAATGATTTCAAGCACCGTTATGGGCTGGATAAAAGCTTGCCCGAGCAATTCGTGCGCTACATGTTCAATCTGTTGCGCGGCGATTTTGGCACCTCGATCAAAGACCGGCGCCCGATTACCACGGTCATTGCCGAGCGCCTCCCCATGACCTTTGAGTTGACCATCATGGCAATGTTATTTGCCTCGACATTTGGCGTTTTGCTGGGGGTCATTTCGGCGTTGAACCGTAACAGCTTAATCGATACGTTGACCATGGTAGGCGCCAATATTGGGGTGAGCATGCCGGTTTTCTGGCTGGGGTTGTTGCTGGCGTACGTCTTTGCTTTGCTGTTGAAGGATACTCCACTCCAGTTACCGCCGAGCAGCCGGCTTTCACCGGGAGTATCGCTGGTGCCTTTGACAAAAACATGGGGTTTGGAGAACGTCACCGGCATCAAGGCATTTGTCATCGCGTTCCTTTCGAATTCTGCCATCCTTAATGGCTTACTTACCGGAAATATCAGGCTGGTCGTGGACGCTTTACGCCATTTGATTCTGCCGGCGACCGCTGTGGGAACGATTTCCCTGGCTGTCATTGCCCGCATGACTCGCTCCAGTCTACTCGATATTCTGGGGCAGGATTATATCCGCACTGCGCGCGCCAAGGGCTTGAAGTATGCTCTGGTAATTTCCCGCCATGCGCTCAGGAATGCCTTGATTCCCATTGTTACAATTATTGGCATTCAAACTGGCGGCTTGTTATCGGGAGCGGTATTGACCGAGACGATCTTTTCACTGCCGGGGGTGGGGTCCCGCTTGGTTGAAGCGATCCTGGGACGCGATTATCCTGTTGTGCAGGGTTTTTCTGTCGTGATTGCCTGTATCTTCGTTTTCACTAACCTGATCGTGGATGCTTCTTATGCTTATCTCGATCCCCGTATCCGCCTCAAGTAGCTTATGGAAACGACTGCGGTCAAGTTGAATACTGAAACAATCGCTGTGCGCGGCAGTCCTGCTGCCCAGGCGTTGCGCCGTTTACTACGGCACCGCTCGGCGCAGCTTGGCATGTTCTTGCTGGGCGTTTTATTGATCTGCGCCATATTTGCTGAGTGGATTGCGCCCTACGACCCCATCGTCCCACTCAAGAACGTCAGGCGGCGTGACCCGCCGTGTATTCACCTGCTCGGCTGTCCCCGTGATAAGGAGCAACATCTCATGGGGATTGATGGCAACAGCCGCGACCAATTTTCGCGCATCATCTTCGGCGCTCGTCTTTCATTGCGCATTGGCATTTCTACCATCACCTTTGCCATCCTGGTGGGCGGTTTGCTGGGCGCCATTGCCGGGTTCGTCGGCGGCTGGCTGGATGATTTGATTATGCGCTCGCTGGATATTTTAATGGCTTTTCCCAGCCTGTTGCTGGCGATTGCCATTGTCACGGTTCTGGGTCCCGGCTTGATCAATGCTTTGCTGGCTATTGCCATCATCGAAATTCCCATCTTTGCCCGCGTGGTGCGCGCCAGTGTCTTATCCGTCAAAGAATTGGATTACGTCACCGCCTCTCGTGCGTTGGGCGCTTCGGAGCTGCGTATCTTATTCACCCGCATCTTGCCCAATGCGCTCACGCCGCTGATCGTCCAGGGTACCCTGGGGATTGCGACTGCCATTTTGAGCGCAGCCGCCCTCAGCTTCTTGGGCTTGGGCGCTGAATTCCCGACGCCCGAATGGGGCTTGATGCTGGGCGAGGAGCGTAACAGCGTATTCAATGCCCCTCATCTGGTATTCTTCCCTGGTCTGGCGATCATGCTCACCGTGTTGTCTTTCAACTTGCTGGGGGATGGTTTACGTGACGCACTGGATCCGCGCCTATCCCAGGTGAATCGCTGAAATTCACAAGTCTCCGCTATCCGCCTCTTTTGCCTGACCGCCTCTAGCTGCTGAGCAAAAATCTGTGTTTGTCGAGGCAGCTTGCACAGAGTCATTGGGTTGTTTGACATTCTATGGTACAAAGGCTAAAATTTGAAGGCGTGAGGACACCGAGACTGGAGGTAAAATGAGCCCCTGGGCAGGCAAGTTCATCATCGGCTTGACGGGGAATATTGCAACAGGCAAGAGTGTGGTGCGTAAAATGCTGGAGCATCAGGGCGCCTACGGGATTGACGCGGATGCCTTGGGTCACCGTGCTATTGCCAAAGATGCCCCCGGTTACCAGCCGGTGGTCGAGACCTTTGGCAAGTGGATTCTGGGAGAAGATGAGCAAATTGACCGCTCCAAACTGGCAAGGGTGGTATTTTCAGACCCGAGCGCGCTGAAGCAGCTCGAAGCTATAGTTCATCCTCTGGTTCGCCAGGCAGTGGATGTCCTGGTGCGCCGCGCCACTCAGCCGGTGATTGTTATCGAGGCAATCAAGCTACTCGAAGGTCCTCTGCGACAGGCTTGCGACAGCATTTGGGTGACTTACTCTCCCACCGAGATTCAGCTTGCCCGGTTAATGACCAAGCGCGGCATGACTGAAGAGGCAGCCAGGCAGCGCATCATGGCGCAGCCTCCTCAGGAAGACAAAGTTGCAGTGGCAAACGTGGTCATCCGCAATGTCGGTACCTTCGAGGATATCTGGCGGCAGGTGGTAGCTGCCTGGCAGGCGCATGTAGCGCCCCGCCTGCAGCTTCCTGCGCCAGAAGTTGCGCCGGTTGAGACGCTGCCTGTGCGAGGACAAATTTCCATCGAACGCGCTCGCCCGCGCCAGGCTGCGGAGATCGCCCAGTTCATTACCCGGGTGACGCTGGGGAAACGCTCACTTAAGGCTGAAGATGTGATGGAAGCCTTTGGCGAAAAAGCTTTTATGCTCGTCAAGCTCGATGGTCGCATTGTGGGCTTGATTGGATGGCAGGTCGAAAACCTGGTTGCCCGCACCAATGACGTTTACTTCGAGCCGCAAATACCGCTTAGAGAGGTGATGCCCCGCTTGATGCAGGAGGTGGAAGCCGCCTCGCGCGACCTGCAATGTGAGGCTTCGCTGGTGTTCTTGCCTCCAGACCTGGCGCGCCAGCAGGATGTGTGGCGCGGCTTGAGTTATGAACCGCGCACGATCAAGGAACTGGGGGTACGCGCCTGGCAAGATGCTGCTCAGGAAACCCTGACAGGCGGCGAGATTATGCTGTTCAAGCAGCTTCGCACCGACCGGGTGTTGCGACCGGTCTAGCGCCCGGAGAGCGCCATCGGAAGCAGCATCCTAAGGATACAATCGTGGAAGAAATCATTCGCAATCTAATCGATAACCTGGTTTTCATCCTGGGGCGGTTGAATTGGCTGAGCCTGATGGACCTTTTATTGGTCACGCTGGTGTTCTTTGCGATTCTCTTGTTGCTGCGGGAAACCCAGGCGATGGTATTGCTGCGCGGCGTCCTGCTTTTAGTCGTATTGGTCGGTCTCTTGACCAGTTTCGATGTTCTGCCGGCTTTTTCATGGCTGGTGCGCACGACGCTGCCGGCTTTGCTGCTCTCCATACCGGTGATCTTCGCGCCTGAGCTGCGCCGCGCCCTGGAACGGCTGGGGCGGGCAGGCACTTTCCAACCTGGCGGTAAAATTTCTTCCGACATACAAAATACCCTGTCGGCAGTGGTGCAGTCTGCTCTGCGCCTTTCGGACCGTGGACATGGCGCATTGATCGTCCTGCAGCGCTTGGACAGCCTGGATGAATATATCAATACCGGCGTGAGGCTAGATGCCCGCGTCACCACCGATTTGCTGCTCCAAATTTTTTATCCGAATACGCCTTTGCATGACGGAGCGGTGATCATATCTGGCTCGCGCCTGGTTGCTGCCTCTTGTGTCATGCCGCTATCTGCCAGCGGCGTGTTGACGCGCCTGCCAGAACGCCAGATGGGATTACGCCATCGCGCTGCCCTGGGTATTTCGGAGGTCTCCGATGCTATTGCGGTGGTTGTTTCAGAAGAGACTGGCGCCATCTCGGTGGTGCATGCTGGCAGGATGATTCGCCGTCTTGATGCGGAGAGGCTGGAGAATATCCTGGGGGCGTTTTACCGTCCCGCCGTTCGCGAGCAGGGGTTGAAAGCCTTGCTCAAGCGCCTTTTTCCTGGCTTGACCTTGCCGCCCGGAGGGAACCGCTGATGCTGCTCAAGTTGTTGCGCTGGCTGGGAAAGAATTTGAGTAATTTGATTCTGGCTTTCCTGCTGGCGTTAGTGGTGTGGGTGTCAGCGGTCTTGAGCGCTGACCCTAATGAGAAACGCACTCTGACGCGCCCGGTCGATATTCAGGTGATCGGCAAAGACCCTGAGCTTAAGATCATGGGCAGCTATCCCACTCAGGTGGTGTTGACCCTGGTTGCGCCGCGGTCGATTTGGGAGCGGCTAGAGAAGGATAGAGATACGATTCAAGCCTGGATAGACCTGTCATCGCTTGGCGCTGGGGAGCATTCCGTCCCGGTGCAGGTGCAAATCAACGTCAACCTGGTGCGGCTGGTCTCTCAGGACCCTGAAGAGGTTACCCTGGTGCTGGAATCGCTGGTTTCTCAACCTATGCCTGTCAATTTGATCACCAGCGGCGAGCCTCCCTTGGGTTATCAGGCGCAAGCGCCGCAGATTTCGCCTTTGCAGGTAACTGTGTCAGGTCCAGTCTCCATCGTCTCGCGCGTCAGTGAGTTACGCGCCTTTTTGGATATCTCGGGCGCCACCGAAACGTTCACTCGGACGCTGACCCTGACGCCGTTCGATGCAGACGGCAAGGTCATCAATGGCCTGTCGCTTTCACCCGGCGTGGTTACCGTCACCCAGCCGGTGAACCTGCTGGGCGGCTATCGCAACGTGATTGTCAAGGTCGTCACGACCGGCAACGTTGCCAGCGGCTATCGGCTGACGAATTATTTCGTCACCCCTTCCAGTGTGGTGGTCTTCTCGGCAGATCCGGCGCGGGTGAACGCGCTGCCTGGTTACGTCGAAACCAAGCCATTGGATCTGACCGACCGGGAAGATGATTTCGAAGCCTTTTTGGAGCTGAATTTGCCACCTGACGTGGTCGCAGTCAGCGACACCCGCGTTGCGGTTCAGGTGAGCATTGCCGCCATCGAGAGCAGCCTGACCGTTTCACTTCCCGTCGAGGTGATCGGCTTATCTCCTGGATTGGAAGCCCAGGTATCGCCAAAGACAGTGGATGTTATCCTATCAGGTCCGGTACCTGTACTCAATGACATGAAACCCAGCGACATCCGGGTCAAAGTAGATTTAACGGGGTACACTGCCGGCGTGTATCAAATCCTGGCAGTCGTTGACTTCTTGCCGCCGCGGGTGCAAAAAATTTCCGTTTTGCCTTCAACCGTGGAGGCGACCATCGTTAATCTGCCGACCGCGACGCCGACACCGACGATCGCAAACAGCCCAACTCCAACGCTGACGCCCTCGCCGACGCTCACGCCACGTCCGTAAGGTCCGAAAATGAAACCAATCGTTGCCCTGGTCGGCAGACCAAATGTCGGAAAAAGCACCCTGTTCAATCGTCTGGTAGGCGAGCGCCTGGCGGTGGTGGATGACACCCCTGGAACGACGCGCGACCGGCTGGTCGCCGAAGCCGAATGGTCAGGACGTTCTTTCCTGGTAGTCGATACAGGCGGCATCGATCCAACCCAGGTGAGTTCGGGAAGCCGTCAGACGCCTCTCTCGATCGGCTCAGCCGAGTTTATTGAACAGATCAAATTCCAGGCTGAAATCGCCATCCGGGAAGCGGATGTCATCCTGTTTATCACCGATTCGACCGGCATTACCCCGGCTGACCGTGAGGTGGCGCAAATCTTGCGCCAGTTCCAGAAGGAAATCGACGGGAAGCTGCAGCCGCCGGTTCTGCTGGTTGTCAATAAATGCGAGAACGAGGCGCAGCGCCTGCAGGCTTACCAATTCTATGAGTTGGGCTTGGGAGAGCCTCTGCCGATTTCGGCGCTGCACGGCATCGGCACAGGCGACCTGTTGGATGTGCTGCTCGATGTCCTGGGTCCGCCGGCTGAGGGCGATGAGGGCGATGAGTCGGTCAAGATTGCCATCGTTGGAAAACCGAACGTGGGCAAGTCCAGTTTGTTGAATCGCCTGCTGGGAGAAGAGCGCGCCATTGTCAGCCCCATCCCAGGCACAACCCGCGATGCTATTGATACGCGCCTGGTGTATGACGGCATCCCGGTGACCTTGATCGACACCGCTGGCATCCGCCGGCGTGGCAGGATTGAGCCTGGCGTCGAAAAGTACAGCGTCCTGCGTTCGTTCCAGGCGATCGACCGCGCCGATGTGGCTTTATTGGTTGTGGATGCGACGAGCGGTCTGACTGCGCAGGACGCCCACATTGCCGGTTATATTCTGGACGCCTGGAAAAGCGCTGTGGTGGTGGTAAACAAATGGGATGCCATCCCAAAGGACACTTACACGATGACGAACTTCACGCAAGAGGTGCGGCGTGTCTTAAATTTCATGGACTACGTGCCCGTGATGTTCATTTCTGCCAAGACCGGACAACGCGTCGACCAGGTGTTGCCCCAGGCGCTGCGGGTGCAGGAAGAGCGTCTGGTGCGTTTATCGACCTCTCAAATCAATCAAATTCTCCAGGCAGCGCAGGCAGAACATCCCGCCCCTGCTCACGCCGGGCGGCAGTTGAAGATTTTCTACGGGACGCAGGTGCGCAGCGACCCGCCGACGTTCATGCTCTATGTGAACGATGTGCGGCTGGCGCATTTTTCCTATTTACGTTTCCTGGAAAATCGTATCCGGGCAACTTACAGTTACCTGGGCACGCCCATTCGGATTGTCTTAAAGCCGCGCCGCTGAGCAACCTGGGGTACTCAGGTCAAGTTTTCGCACTCTGCTCACGGTTGAATTCTTCTCCCTGGCTTAGAACCTGTTAATTTTGTAATGTGACGATTTCGCCTTGCAACAATCGGTAAGCGGGGTATAATTTTTACCAATGATGAATCTTGAAGAACCTTCTGAAAATGGGGCATCTGTTCGGTTCTTGTGTCCTGAATGTCGTTCGGGCGTCATGCACCTGCGCTATATGACCTATTTCACCTGGCTGCACGATGAACTGATCACAGTGCCCAATTTTCCCGCCTGGGTCTGCGACCTGTGTGGTCGGCGGGAGTACGATGCCCGGGCGGTGAGCTGGCTGAATACACTGCTCAGCCCCTCGACGGGCAAACGACCTTCTGCCAGGCGCAGGCAAAGCACCTCCAGTACGACACAGCCTCGTCACAGGACGCGCAGGCCATGGAGTTAACAGCATATGGTTCAACCGCTGATCACTCGACATATCCCCGCAGAGTTTGTCACCTCCAACCACTACATGTTTGGGCAGATCAAGGTGACCAATACGGGCTTGATGGGTCTGTTGAGCGACACCACCACCTCTTACCTGGAAATCAATGATGCCAGCATTGCCCGCATCGTCAAGCATGAGAAAATCATCAATTATGCTTCTGTGCTCTGGGTGGTAAAGGCGCAGCTGGTTGCGGTTGCCCTGCAAAAACCCGATTATGTTGGTTCCGCTGCGCTGGTGCGCGGTGGCTACACCCGATATAACCCGTATCCGATACAGGTTACCACGCCTATTTACGAGATTGTGGGCACCCTGGAATGGATTGGACGTTTCGATTTTTCGGTCATCATGGGCGACGGCACAAACGCTTTTCTAGTGTTGTATGATGCGACCATTTCGGCAAATTTATTCCCCAATTTTAAACTGGAATGTCCGGCGCTCTTGCTGAACCGCCGCTTTATCGATACGCTGGTCTATATCAAGAAGACTCCGCCTCCGGAGCCTGGCGCATAAAAACAAGCGATGATTGCCGCAGGCAAACTTTATTCGCCGGCGGCTTTTTTATCTTCCATGAAATTTTGTAGGAAGAACAGGGCGACCAGTGATTTAGCATCGCGGATTTCACCCGATGCTGCCATCTGGTAGGCTTGTTTGATGGGGATTTTTTCGACGCTCAAGAACTCATCCGTGTCGCCCGGCAAGGGGGCTGAGTAGAGTTTTGTTGCTAAGAAGATGTGCATGTACTCAGTAGAATAGCCAGGCGCCAGGTAGAATTCGCCAACCTTCCGGATTTCAGCAGCAGCCATTCCAGTTTCCTCCCGCACCTCGCGCCGGGCGCAGTTTTCGGGGGTTTCCTCAGGTTCCAGAGTTCCGGCGGGCAGTTCCAGTAGTTCGGTTTTAGCAGCGTGGCGGTATTGCCGCACAAACCAGATATTCCCCTCTTCATCAATGGGAATCAGCGTGACAGCGCCCGAATGATCGACAATATCCAGGTAACTCACCTGCCCATTGTGCCAGCGCACCTGGTCGCGCCGCACGTTGAATGCCTTGCCCTGGTACATTAATTCAGATCGAATGGTTTCAAAAGGCATCGTGGTCTCCTAAGAGAACATGAAGGAGTAGCCGGCGGTTTCATGCGGCTACTCCTCAAGTTTTACATCGATAAAGCGCCAGGCGCTAAGGAATTTGCAGTGTCATCCCGGGGGTGAGATCGTAGGGAGGCTTCAGATCATTTGCCAGCGCAATCATGTCGGGGCTGACATCGCCAAAGGCGCACGCAATGGTGTAAATGGTATCGCCAGCCTTGACGGTATAGGTTGCCGGGTGTTTGATCAATGCTCGTTCGGTCACAAAGGGGTTGCCTGTCTGGGGGATTTTGAGCGTGAAGCCTACCGGCACCTTTGAATTCAGGTTCAAACCGTTCAGGGAAAGCAGTTCAGACTGGTTGACGTTGAACCGGCGGGCGATGCAAAACGGATGCTCCCCTTTTTGCAGGGTGTAGGTTTCAGGTATGCCCGCTGTAGGCTGGATCTGGACTGGCGCCTGGATTGGCGCAGCTTGGGCAGGCGCTTCGGTCGGCGCTGTAGTAGGTTCAGGGGCAACCGGCGTTTGAGTCGCTGCGGGGGCAGGAGGGGTGAGTTGTTCGACCACTTGCGTTGCAGTGACCTGTTCCTGGAAAATGCTCGTTTCTTCAGGCAAAGGGAAGTCTGTGGTTTGCCCCGAACCTACCTCGGCAGGTCCTTTTGAGAGCGACCGTGTGCAGGCTGACAGGCTGAGCGCCAGTACACAAACGCCAGCTAACAAAATGAACATTTTCAAATATCGTTTAGTTTGCATGATTCACACTCCTTGTGGGCGCAACCCCAAGCAGACGGTATTGCTAATCTGTGCGCCGAATGAGGCATTTGCCTGATTTTAATGATACTAGCATAATCCTGAAAAAGCGTCAACTGTCTGAAGTGCAAGGAAATGCGCCTCTCGAGCCTTCCATGCGGTTGAGCTATTCCAGGGGTAAGCGCTGTTTTTTGCTGCGTCTCTGTATCGGTTAGGTGCAAGTTTCATGCCGATTTGACGATGGTAAGTGAAACTGCTTCGCCATCGAATTCAAATGTGGTGGCATGACCTTCCTTGGGCTTTTCGCCGAAAGACAAATTTACAGCAAGCGTTTCTCCCTTGATCACCTCACAGTGAACCTTCAAAGCTTCCTCCAGGCGCGGCGAAGCTGTCAGGCTGATCTGGATACGGTCGGCAATATCGAAGCCTGCCTGCTTGCGGTAGTCCTGCACCCGCCGGATGAACTCCCGCGCCAGACCTTCCAGCACCAATTCGTGGGTCAACTCTGTGCTCAACGCCGCCAGGTAAGCGCCTTCTGAGCTGACCACCAACCCGCTGCGCGCCTCTGCCTGCACCTCCACTTCCTCCGGCAGGATGTCATAACGCGCGCCATCTACCTCCACGGTCACGGTGTCCCCTCTCATCAGCGCCTGGGCTGCCGTGTCAGAATCCAGCGCGCTGATTGCCTTTGCCACTTGGGGGAACAGGTTCTTGTATTTCTGACCGAGCTGCTTGGGAAGCGGCTTGATGCGGTAAGTGACTGCCTCGCCGGCTGATCCCAGCAGGCGGACGGTTTTAACATTCAATTCATCCGCCAGCAGGTCGGCAAACTTTTCCAGCGCAGCCGCCTCATCCCGGTTGCTGACCGAAAAAGCAATCTGCGAAAGCGGCTGTCTCACCTTGATGGCAGCCTGGTTGCGGGCGCTGTGTCCCAGCGAAGCCAAGCGCATGACCACTTGCATTTGGCGGTTGAGTTTCTCATCGACCCATTCAGCCTTGACCTGAGGCCAGCTTGCAAGGTGAACTGATTCGGGTTGGTTCACATCGCTTTCTCCCCAGCCAAAGACGACCAGGTTTTGGTACATTTCCTCTGCCAGGAAGGGCATGGCTGGCGCCAGCAGCTTGCTCAGGGTTGTCAGGGTTTCATACAGCGTGGCATACGCAGCCAGTTTATCTGCATCCGATTCGCTCTTCCAGAACCGCCGGCGCGAGCGCCGCAGGTACCACCGCGAGAGCGCTTCTACAAAAACCTGAACAGGTCGGGTAGCGCCCGGGACGTCATAATGATCGTAGGCTTCGGTTACCTCGCGAACCAGTGCGTTCAATTCCGAAAGCAGCCAGCGGTCCATATCCGAGTATTGGGGAGTTTCGCTTTGCGCTTGGGGCTGCCATTTATCCAGGTTGGCATAGGTGACAAAGAACGAGTAAACGTTCCAAAGCGTCAGTGTGAAACTGCGCACAACCTCGCCCACCAGTTCTGCTGAAAAGCGCTTGTCAGCGCCGGGAGGTCCGGCAGTGTAAAGATACCAGCGAAAGGCATCTGCGCCGTGTTCGTTGATCACATCCCACGGATTCACCATGTTGCCGCGCGATTTCGACATCTTTTGACCCTGGCTGTCCAGCAGCAAGCCCAGGCAGATCACATTGCGAAAGCAGAGCTGGTCGAAGAGCATGGTGCTGATGGCGTGCAGGGAGTAGAACCAGCCGCGGGTTTGATCCACGGCTTCGCAGATGAAGTCCGCTGGGAATTGGCTTTCGAAAACCTGTTTATTTTCGAAGGGATAATGCCATTGCGCCACCGGCATGGCGCCGGAGTCGAACCAGACGTCGATCAGCTCTGGTACGCGCTGCATGACGCCCTGGCACTCCGGACAGGGCAGCTTGATTTCATCCACAAAGGGGCGGTGCAGGTCGAGGCTGCTCAAGTCCTTCCCACTTTTTTCAGCCAGTTCTGCAACAGAACCGATGCAGACCTGATGATGGCAGGCGTCGCATTCCCACACCGGCAGAGGCGTGCCCCAGTACCGCTCGCGGCCTAGCGCCCAGTCTACGTTGTTTTCCAGCCAGTTGCCAAAACGTCCTTCCTTGATGTGCGCGGGATACCAGTTGATTTCGCGGTTGATCGCTACCAGCCGCTCTTTGAACTGGGTGGTGCGGATGTACCAGGTGCCGCGTGCGTAGTACAGCAGCGGCGTGCTACAGCGCCAGCAGAAGGGATAGGTGTGGGTATATGTTTCGGCGCGGAATAGCAGCCCTCGCCCTTCCAGGTCCTGGATGATGAGCGGGTCTGCCTCTTTGACGAATTTGCCGCGCCAGGGTCGTACTTCTGGAATGAACGTGCCGTCTTCCTGGACGGTCATCAAAATGGGCAGATCAAAGTCGATAGCAGCCTGCATATCTTCTGCGCCAAAGGCAGGCGCCATGTGCACCAGCCCGGTGCCGTCTTCGGTGGTGACGAAATCGCCCAGGACGACGTAGTGAGCTGGTTTATCTGGCAGCACGAATGTAAACAGGGGGTGGTACTTCAAGCCCTTCAATTTCTTGCCCTTGAAAGTCTCGAAGACGCGCACCGGTTCGTCACGAAAGACCTTTTCCAACAATGGCTGCGCCAGGATGAGCTTTTCTGCGCCGCCCTCGGGCAGGCTGCGCTCGACAATGACATAATCCACCTCCGGATGGGCTGCGACCGCCACGTTGCCCGGCAGCGTCCAGGGAGTGGTGGTCCAGACCAACAGCGATGTGCCTGGGTCTTCTACCAGCGGCAGGCGCACAAATACCGAGGGATCTACCGCCTCTTCATAGCCCAGGGCGACTTCGTGATCTGAAAGCGGCGTGCCGCAGCGCGGACAGTAGGGAACCACCTTGTACCCCTGGTAGATCAAGCCGCGGTCCCAAAGGGTCTTTAAAATCCACCAGACCGACTCGATGTAATCATTGGTATAAGTGACGTAAGCCGTTTTCAGATCAACCCAAAATCCAATGCGCTCGGTAAGTTTTTCCCAGTCCTGGATGTAGTCAAAGGCTGACCTGCGGCATAACTCATTGAATCGGGCAATGCCGTATTGCTCGATTTGACTCTTGCTGGTGAACCCCAGCCGCTTTTCCACTTCCAGTTCGACGGGCAGACCATGCGTATCCCAGCCGCCGCGCCGGATGACATGCCGCCCGCGCATCACCTGGTAGCGCGGGAACATATCCTTGAAGGCGCGCGCCAGCACATGGTGCGCGCCGGGCTTGCCGTTAGCGGTTGGCGGTCCTTCATAGAAAACGTATTCTGGTCCTGTGCGCTCGGTTAGAGACTTTTCGAAGATGCGCCGGGACTTCCACAAGCGGAGAACTTCTTCTTCCAAGAGAGTGATGTTGAGGTCAGGTGAGACGGGTCTAAACATGTTCTTATTTTACCTGTCGTTTGATGCCGATCAGCAGGGCTTCGCCTTCCACTTTGTGTTCTTCGACGTATGCCTCTTGAGGCGGCAGATCGGCGGCCAGGTGGCTGGTCAACGTTTCTGCCTGGATAATTTCACCCCAGGTGCGCATGACGACTTCCAGCTCTCCTTCGGCGACATAGTAGGTGTGGATGCGGTCTTCGATGTTGAAGCCGGCTTTCTTGCGCATATCCTGGATGCGGCGAACGATCTCGCGCGCCAACCCCTCGGCGCGCAGTTCGGGCGTGATGGTGGTGTCAATTGCCACGGTAATCAACTTGTCAGCAGCCACCGCCAAACCTTCGCGCGGTTGAGCTTGCACAAGGATTTCTTGAGGGAGCAAATCAAACGTTTCTCCATCGATCACGACCTGCACCGGTTCCTGCGCCGCCACACTGGAAGCAACCTTTGCCGGGTCGAGCTGCGCCAGCGCCGCCCGCACCGCCGGGAAGCGCGCCCCAAAGCGTGGACCGAGCAGCTTGTTATCCGGCAGGATGCGGTAGGTGACTAACTGGTCCAGATACTGATGGAATTCCACGCCCTTCACGTTCAACTCATCCATCACGATCTCGATCAGGTCAATCTGCAGCTCGCCGCCGAGTTTACGCGTCCCGCCAGTATGAACCAGCAATCGGTTTAATGGCTGGCGCACCTTCAAGCCGGCGGCGTTGCGGGCGCTCAGACCCAGGCTGCACAACTGGCGGGCAAATGCCATCTCGCTGAGCAAGGCCTCATCAACCACAGCCAGGTCTGCCTTGGGATAGGCGGTATGGTGGACGCTGAGGTGAGCTTCGGGATTGGTGGACCGCACCAGATTTTGGTACATGACCTCGGTGACAAACGGTGTGAAGGGCGCCAGCAGCTTGCTCAGCTTGACCAGCACATGGTAGAGAGTGGCATACGCCCAGTTTTTATCGTCATCGCGCTCCGATTTCCAGAAGCGCCGGCGCGATCGCCGCACATACCAGTTGGTCAGGTCTTCCAGCAACGCATCAACCGACAGGGTGGCGCTGAGCGGGTCGGATTTTTCCAGCGCCTGGGTGACCGTTGCAACCACCTGGTTCAAACGCCCCAAGATCCACCGGTCCAGCAGGTTTTGGCTGGCTGGTGTATCGCCTTCAGGGTAGTCGGCTGGGTGGGTTGGCGGAATCCACCCGTCCAGGTTGGCATAGGTGACAAAAAAGCTGTACACGTTCCACAGCGGAATCAGGAACTGCCGCCTGACTTCATCGCCGCGGTGATAGCCGAACAACAGGTCGTTTTCTGGCTTATGGTCGCAGTATTGCCAGCGCATCACATCTACGCCCATCTTTGCTGCTGCTTCGTTGAACTCGATGGCGTTGCCCCAGGACTTGTGCATTTCCCTGCCGTCCTCCGCTAGGAAGGTAGCATAACCGAAGTTTTCCAGGAAGGGGGGCGTGCCATCGATTACGGTCGCCATTGCCAGCAGGCTGTAGAACCAGTTGCGGAACTGCCCCGGAAATGATTCGCTGATCCAATGCGCCGGGTACCATTGCCGCCAGTACTCACGGTCCTTTCGGTAACCCAGGGTGCTGAACGGGACGATGCCGGCATCCAGCCAGGGGTTGCCGACATCTGGGATGCGGCTCATCGTTCCCTGGCAGCGCGGACAGCTTAGTTTGACCGCGTCGATGTGGGGGCGGTGTGGGGTGTGTCCGGTAAACTCTTCCCAGCCGCTGACTGCGCGGGCTTCTAATTCGACTTCGTCGCCGATCACCTCGTAATGACCACACGCCTGGCAAACCCAGATGGGCAGCGCCAGCCCCCAGTAGCGCTTTTTGCTGATCATCCAGTCGTGCATATTATGCAGCCAGTCTAACTCACGCGCCTGCCCAAACTCTGGTATCCACTTGATCTGATCGACTACGTCCATGATCTGGTAGCGCAGGCTGAGTTGTTTCTCTTCAGGGGTGAGCTGCTGGCGCGGTTTGTCGTAGACCTGTCCCATGCTGATGAACCATTCGTCCACCAGGCGGAAGACCAGCTCTTCCTTGCAGCGCCAGCAGGTGGGATAGCGGTGCTTGTAAGGTTCAACGTGATAGAGAAGGCCTTTGCGCTCCAAATCTTCAAAGATGGGGGTGGAAACCTGCGCCACGTGCTGACCTGTCAGCCAGCCAAAACCCTCGACGAAGTGCCCCTCCTCGGTGAGTGGGGCGACCAGCGGCAGGTTGTATTCCTTTCCAAGTTGAAAATCTTCTGCGCCGCAGCCGGGGGCGATGTGCACAATGCCGGTGCCTTCGGCTTCACCCACTGCTTCCCAGGGGATGATGCGGTGCGCCTGGGCGGCGCTTTCATGGACGCTGGCAGTCAGCTCTTTCAATACTGTGAAACCGCCCAGGTTTTTCTCTGCAGGTAACTCATCGAAGGGTCCAGAATACCGCCAGCCTACCATCGCAGAGCCGGGCAGTTCCGCCAGCACCTGATAAGGTCCACGCAGCATGTGGAGGGCGCCTTTGGATAGGTACAGGATTTCCTCCCCCTGGCGCACTTTCACGTAAGTCAGGTCAGGACCAACGGCGGCAGCCACGTTGCTGGTCAGCGTCCAGGGCGTGGTCGTCCACACTAGCAGCGATTCGGGCAGTCCTGTTTCGGCGTCTTTCCTTTGGCTCAACGTCGCAGGTTGACCGTCGGCTGGGTTGCTGTGTTCCCGCAATGGAAACCGCAAGGTCACCGAGCGGTGCACCAGTTCGGCGTAGCCATCGGTGACGATCTCATGCTGGCTGATGCCCGTAGCGCAGCGCGGACACCAGGGCATCACATCCACCCCGCGGTACAGCCAGCCCTTTTCCCAGCATTTCTTCAGGAAAGTCCAGATCATGTAGTTGTTTTCAGTGGAAAAGGTGAAGTAACTGCCGCCCAGCTCGGGCAAGCCCAGCATGCCCACCAGTTGCTCAACCGTGCCGGTCACTGCGCCCTGTGGTCTCTGCAGCGTGATCACCTGGCTGGGATCTTGCTCCAGCCGATCTGCCAGCCAGCGCAGCTCGTCCGGATCGTTCCAATCCATCCAGTAACCCAGGCGGATGGATTGCTCGGTCTGGACGGCAGCATAGCGCAGCACGCGCGCCTTGCACTTGCGCACGAAGCTTTCCAACCCATAATTCTCGATATCCTTCTTCGAACGGAAGCCCATCTCTTTCTCGACTTCCACCTCTACCCACAGACCCTGACAGTCGAAGCCATTTTGATAACGCAACTGGCGTCCGCGCATCGTCCAAAAGCGCTGGAAGAGGTCTTTATAGGTGCGCCCCCAGCCGTGGTGGACGCCCATGGGATTATTGGCGGTGATTGGACCGTCAATGAATGACCAGCGCGGGTCATCCTTGTGAATCTGGCGCAATTTTTGGAACGCGCCGGAGGCGCGCCAGAACTCCAGCACCTCCAGTTCCTGGGCGGGAAAATCGACTTTGGTGGGCACTTCTTTGAAAACCATAAAAACTCCTTCAAATCGAGAGAGGTCCGGGGCAAGAAACAGGAATAAAAACTCCCATCCCTATCAGGGACGGGAGCCTGCAGCCCGCGGTACCACCCTGTTTCTCGTCGCATGACGAGCGCCTCAACCAGGTACGATGAGCTTTTGCCCATGATACCTGCGTCCCAGCTAACGGTGGACGGCGCCGGCGCACCTACTTGCCCTGTCAACTTACCGCAGCGCTTTCAGCTTGCAGCTCCAGAAGGATTTTCAGCCTGCCCGATTGCCCCGGCTCACACCACTCCCGGGTTCGCTGCCAGCCTGGAACAGGCTTACTCGTTTCTATCAACGCTTTTCATTTTGTAGCGTGATTAAACCATAAAAAAGAGTGGAGGTCAACGAAGAAAAAGTTAGTTGGTCTTTAAAAATGAGAAGTTTTTGATGCCATCAATCCAGCTCCCCTGACCTAAACCAACCCATTTCTGGGTGTAGATTCTCCAGCGATTCCACAATTCGATCTGCCCCGTTTAGCGCCTCCCGCGGGTTGGTGTTGGTCACGGCGATACAGCGCATGCCTGCCCGGCGCGCTGCCTCCACGCCGGCGATCGAATCTTCTATTACCAGGCACTCGCTGGGGGGCGCTCCTAACTGGCGCGCTGCTTCCAGGAACACCGCCGGGTCCGGCTTGCCGGGCAATTGGCTGGCAGAAACCAGCGCGGCAAAATAATGCCGGATGCCCAGCGCGTCGACTAAAACCTCGATATTAGCCAGCGGCGCTGAAGATGCCACCGCCTGGAGGATGCCCGACTGGCGCAGCCGCTCCAGACAGTCTTTTGCGCCAGGAAAGAGGCGCACTCTGCCGCGCGCTTCCTGGCGGAAAACGCCTTCCTTGCGCTCGCTGATTCTGCGCGTGAAGTCGGGGTCGGGCGTGTAGCCCAACGTGAATGCCAGCAGTCCAGCGTTGTCCATCCCAAAGGTGAGTCGAAAGGTCTCGCGGTCGAAAGGGATGTTCTCGCCCGACAGCGTTAGCAGCCAGGCATGGTAATGCACCTCGCCGGTATCTGCCAGCACGCCATCCATGTCCCACAGCACCGCATGAACCCGGGGTTTTTGTGTATTCATCACGGGCGCTATTGTATCATCCTGCATGACGCCGAGATGATACGCGCGCTGCCATATTCTTTAGATTGCCAGCTATTCTTCCAGCGTGGTCACATCGCCTTCGGGCAAACCCAAGGCGCGCGCTTTGAGCACCCGCCGCATGATCTTGCCGCTGCGCGTCTTGGGCAGGCTGTCTACAAAGGTGATGTCTTCGGGGCGGGCAATCGGACCGATCTCGTGCGCCACGTGATTGCGCAGCTCCTCTGCCAGTTTATCGCTCTTTTCGTAACCGGCGCGCAGGATCACGTAGGCATGGATGGCATTACCCTTGAGTTCGTGCGGCAAGCCAATGGCGGCTGCCTCTGCCACGGTCGGATGACTGACCAGGGCGCTCTCCACCTCGGCGGTGCCCAGCCGGTAGCCGCTGACCTTGATCACATCATCGATGCGCCCAATCACCCAGATATAACCATCTTGATCTTTTCGGGCGGAATCGCCAGCCTGATAGTAGCTGCCATATTTTCCCCAATATTGCTCCCGGTAGCGTTCGGGATCGCGGTAGATGGTGCGCAGCATGCCGGGCCAGGGTTTCTTGATGACCAGGTAACCTTCCTCCCCCGGCGGCGTGGGGTTGCCATGGTCATCAACCACATCGGCGTCGATGCCGAAGAACGGGCGCGTGGCAGAGCCAGGTTTGAGCGGGGTGATAGGCAGGGGAGTGATCATGAAGCCGCCAGTCTCCGTCTGCCACCAGGTGTCCATGATTGGGCAGCGCTCTTTGCCGATCACGGTGTAATACCAGCGCCAGGCTTCAGGGTTGATCGGTTCGCCCACGCTGCCCAGCAAGCGCAAGCTGGACAGATCGTGGCGGTTAGCCCAGGCATTACCATAGCGCATCAAGCCGCGAATCGCTGTTGGGGCGGTGTACAGGATGGTGATGCCGTACTTCTCGATCATCTGCCACCAGCGGTTGGGGTAAGGATGGTTAGGCGCGCCTTCATACATAAAGCTGGTTGCGCCATTCAACAGCGGCGCATAAACGATGTAGCTATGCCCGGTGATCCAGCCAGGGTCCGCCGCGCACCAGTAGCGGTCCTCGTCTTTGATATCGAACACATATTTGAAGGTGGTGTAGGTGTACACCATGTATCCGCCGTGGGTGTGGAGGATGCCCTTGGGTTTGCCGGTGGTGCCGGAGGTGTACAGGATGAACAACGGCTCTTCGGCGTCCATCGGCTCCGTCAGGCAGGAAGTGCTGGAAATGGGCAGGCTCATCAGGTCATGGTACCAGTAATCGCGACCAGCTTCCATGTAGATATCCTGCCCGGTACGCTTGACCACGATGCAGGCTTCAATGGTTGGCTGACGCGCCATGGCTTCATCGGCAATATCCTTTAAACCCACAATTTTGCCGCGCAGCCAACCCCCATCGGCGGTGATCAGCACCCGGCTTTCGGCGTCTTCGATGCGCCCTGCCAGCGCTTCGACGCTGAAGCCGCCATACACCACGCTGTGCGCCGCGCCAATCTTGGCGCAGGAAAGCATGGCGATGACCATCTCTGGGATGCGCGGCATGTAGATGGTCACAATATCGCCGCGCTTGACGCCCATGCTACGCAGCACGTTGGCAAACTTGCACACTTCCCGGTTGAGCGCAAAATATGAATAAGTGCGCACATCCCCAGGTTCGCCCTCCCAGATGAGCGCAAGCTTGTTCTTGCGCCAGGTTTGCAGGTGACGATCCAGCGCGTTGTAGACGATGTTCGTGACCCCGCCGGTGAACCATTTATAGAATGGCGGCTGGCTGTCATCTAACACCTGTTTCCAGGGCTTGAACCACTCCAGCTCTGCAGCTCGCTCTGCCCAAAACCCTTGCGGGTCATGCAACGAACGCTGGTAGAGCGTTTCGTAATCTTTGATGTGCGCCTGGTCAATGACGCTGGGCAGGGGATAGTAGAAAGCCTTTTCCTGCTCGTTGGGTTTGTCCATCGTTGCCCTCCATAATCAAAAAGGATAAATTTTACCCAATAAATGCCATTCATTTTAAGGGTCTCAGGGTTTCTTGTCAACCTGAAACCTGCATGTTTTAGCTGACAAACCGGCGCGATTGTGTTAGGATAAGATTGTCTTATTCGCGGGAGGTGCTCATGGATCAGATTGCGATACTGGCTCAAGGTTTGAAGAAGTCCTATGGGCGCGTCCAGGCGTTGCGCGGAGTGAATCTGGAGGTTCAAAAGGGGGAGATTTTTGGTTTCTTGGGTCCCAACGGCGCCGGCAAGACCACCACCATCCGCTGCATGCTGGATCAGATACGCCCGAACGGCGGCGTTCTGCGGGTGCTGGGTTTAGACCCGCAAGCTGAGCCTGTTGCCGTGCGCCGGCGGGTCGGTTACCTGCCTGGCGAACTGCACATCGATGGCAATTTCACCGTTGAGGGCGCTTTGCGCTTCTTCAATTTCTTGCGCCAGGGTAAGGCGGATTGGCATTTCATCCGTCAGCTAGCCGAAAGGATCGATCTGGACCTTAAAACGCCGGTCAAGAACCTGTCGAAAGGAAACAAGCAGAAGATTGGCGTCATCCTGGCATTGATGCACCGCCCCGAATTGCTGTTGTTGGATGAACCTACTTTTGGACTCGACCCGCTGATTCAACAGGAAGTTCATAAGATGATTCTGGAAGCCCGCGCCGCTGGTGCAACGGTATTCCTGTCGTCGCATATCCTGAGCGAAGTGGAGTCGACGACCGACCGCGTCGGCATCATCCGCCGGGGTGTGGTGGTGGAGGTCGCCAAGACAAGTACGCTGGTCAATCGGTCATTACGCAGAGTGAAAATCCGCTTTCGGCAGGCAGTGGATGCCTCCAGCCTGCTGGCATTGCCCGGCGTGGCGCTGCTTTCGAAAGGCGATGGCACCAGCCTGTCTCTCCAGGTGGAAGGCGAGATGGACGCTTTGATCAAAGCCCTGGCTGCCTATCCGGTGGTGGATTTCGAGACGGAACGTCCTTCGCTAGAGGAGGTTTTCCTGACCTATTATCAAAGAGATATGGACGGAGGTGAGGCATGAGGACGATTTTTTGGTATTCATTGGGTCGCATGCGTAGCCAAATTCTGGGGTGGGGACTCTGTTTAGGTTTGCTGGGTGGTTACCTGGTCAGCTTTTATGATACGTTGGTGCAGCAGGAGGCGCAGTTGCTCGAAATGGTCAAGGCATATCCTCCGGAGGTGATGGCTTTCTTTGGCGATATGAACAAGCTGTTCACGCCAGGTGGTTACTTGAACACGGAGTTCTTCTCCTACATGCCAATTGTGCTCGGGATTTACGCTGTGCTGGCAGGCAGCGGCTTGCTGGCAAGTGATGAGGAAAACGGCACGCTGGATTTGCTGTTGGCGCACCCGGTCAGCCGGGCAGAAATCTATTTTGGTCGCCTGGGGGCTTTTCTGGTTGCCCTGGTAGGCATTCACGCCCTTGCCTGGCTGGGATTTTGGCTCTTTGTTCCCGGCACCACCATGGACATTATGCCAGGCGAGCTGGCTTTGCCGTTTCTCTCATTGTTGGCAGAGATGATCTTATTTGGGGCGCTGGCGCTGCTTTTTAGCATGTTGCTGCCTTCCCGCAGCATGGCTGCCATGGTCAGCGGGTTGTTGCTGGTGACCTCATACTTTATCTCCTCGCTGGCTAAAATTGATGAGAATCTGCGGCAGGTGGCGAAAGTTTCTCCCCTGAATTACTATCAGGGCGGCGAAGCGCTCGAAGGGATGAAATGGTCCTGGTTCTTAGGGCTGCTTGTCGTTGCGCTGGGGTTTGTGTTGCTTGCCTGGCAGTTTTTTGAACGGCGTGACATTCGGGTGGTTGGTGAAGGGAGTTTCAGGTTACCAATTTTCTCAAGAAAGAAAGGATACAGTCATGCAGGTACTCGGGATTGACATTGGCGGAACGGGCATCAAGGGCGCGCCGGTTGAGGTGGAAAGTGGTAAATTGGCGGCGGAACGCTACCGCGTTCCCACACCCGATTCGGCAAAGCCTAAGCCGATTGCCAGGGTTATCAAAGAAATCGCCGCTCATTTCAACTGGCAAGGCGCTGTTGGATGCGGCTTTCCGGCGGTTGTCCGTCACGGCGTGGTATTTACTGCTGCAAACATTCACAAGAGTTGGATAGGCGTCAATGTGGAGGCTTTATTTTCAGAGGCAACCGGCTGCCCGGTGCGTGTCTTGAATGACGCCGATGCGGCTGGCTTGGCTGAAATGACCTTTGGCGCCGGCAAGGGGCAAGATGGGCTGGTATTGCTGGTCACGATTGGCACCGGCTTGGGGACAGTTCTCTTTTCCAATGGCGTGTTGGTGCCCAACCTGGAGCTAGGTCACATCGAAATCGACGGCTTGGATGCAGAGATCAAGGCTTCTGACGCTGCCCGCAAGCGGGAAAAACTCTCCTGGAAGCAGTGGGCGAAGCGCTTTAACCGTTACCTGGTCACTCTCGAGAAATTGCTTTGGCCTGACTTGATCATCCTGGGCGGAGGGGTGATCAAGAAGTTTGATGAGTTTGCACCTTACCTGGAGGTGCAGGCGCGCGTGCTCCCTGCCCAGCTTCTCAACGACGCCGGCATGGTCGGGGCGGCATTAGCGGCTGCCTCATTGCAGGCGTCTGAATGATGCCTTAAGAGGATTGGGCGATTAGAATGAGGTAGGGCGAATCCGGCGTGTAGGAAGTGTGGTCGAAATCTCCCAGTAAAGAGCTGAGTTTCAGCCCAGCCTGGTTTATTTCCTGTGTGTAGACTTCCAGCCTGTCCAGCGAGTGACTGACTGTGACCGTGAGGCGCTCGATGCTTCCATCCGGGTGGAGATGATCATAATGCCACTGGATGACAAAAGCCTGCCGGGTGCGTTGCCAGGCGCTGCTGACTTGCACCGGGTTGCCGCTCAGCGGATGGGTAAAAGTCGTTTCGACTTCCTCCTCGCCGATGCGGGGCAGGTCGGCAAGCGCCTGGGGATTGGGCAGGCTGGCTGCAAACACGCCGCCTTCTGCCAGGTGACGCTTGATGTTGATGAAGGTCGCCTGGCGAGTTGCTGTCGGCAGTGTACTCAGCGTGTTGCAGGGCATAATGATGGTTGGAAATGGACACGCCAGCCTGAAGCGCGCCATGTCAGCCTGAACCAGATTGACGCGAGGTTTCAAAACTTCCGGGAGTTGACTCTGCAGGAAGGCAAGCATGCTGGCGTCATGGTCGATGCCGGTGACCGCATGCCCGGCTTCCGCCAGCGGGATGAGCACCCGCCCGGTGCCGCAGCCCAGTTCCAACACAGGGCGGGATGCCGAGCCAGCCAAGTCGAGCCAGAAGGGCAAATCATCCATTACTTCGCCATGATGAGCGTGGTAAAGCGCAGGCAGCATCTTATCTCACCTGGCGCGTCAGCCGCCTGGCAAGTGCGAGAGGCAGGCGGCGCGCCTCGGGCACGCCCAGGAGCCAGGTTCCCAGCGCGTAAGATACCCCTCCCAGCAATATGCCGCCTGCCAGAATCAGCCAGCTTGCCTGGAAAGATGTCCATCTCAACCAGGCGAAGATTCCCAGCGACATGCCCAGTGCGGCAACCGTCGCTTGCAGGCTGCTCTTTGCCAGCCTGGCGCCTTCGATGCCGTTGAGGCGGCGCCGGATCAAGTGCAACAACACAGCCGCTTCCAGGGCGGTCGCCAGTGAATTTGCCAGCGCCAGCCCGCCGTGCGGCATCCAGCCTATCTGGCTGAAGACTCTGGTCAACAGGATGCTGAGCAGCACGTTCAGGCTCATCGTTGCAACGCCTACCGCTACCGGCGTGCGGGTATCGTGCAGCGCATAAAAAGCCCGCGCCAACACTTCAACCAGGCAGTGCCCCACCAACCCGGCGGCATACCACAACAGCGCCCAGGCGACCAGCTCGGTGGAGCGTTCGGTAAATTGACCGCGCTGGTAAAGTGTTGCCACCAGCGGGGTGCGCAGCAGCATCAAACCCAGGCTAGCAGGGATAGATAGCAGCAAGACGCCGCGCAGGCTGGCAGATAGCGCCGCGCGCACCTCCTCCAGCTTTCCTTGTGCATATTGCGCTGCCAGCGTAGGCAGCGCGGCTGTGGCGATGGATTGCGCAATGGCAGCTTGGGGCATTAACATCAGCGCGAAGCCAAATTGGATACCAGCCACGCTGCCGGCTGGCTGAAAAGAAGCCAGGTTGGTATTCACCCAAAAGTTCAATTGCACCGCAGCCTGACCCAGCAGCCTCGGTCCCATCAACAGGATTACCTCGCGCAGTTCAGGCAGATGAATCCCCAGTTCCGGCAGGTAATTGCCGCCCAAACGGATTAAGCTGGGGATTTGCAGCAGCAAATGCAAGGCTGCGCCGATCACAACCCCCCATGCCAAACCCTGGATGCCCATCTGAGGCGCCAACACCAGGACGCCAAAGATGAGCCCAAACTGGTACATGGCAGGAGTCAGGGCGGGGATAAAGAAAACCTGGTAGGAATTCAAGATGCCCATCACCAGCCCGCTCAGGGAGAAAAGGACTGCAGAAGGCAGCATCAAGCGCAGCAAGTGGATGGTCAGAGCTTCTTGAGCCGGGTTCTTGGCAAAGCCCGATGCCAGTAAATACCGCACGATCTGGGGCGCCAGGAAGAACGCCGCCAGGCTGATCAAGCCCAGCAGAACCAACAACCAGTTGGCAACGGCTGACGCTAGCTGCCAGGCGCGGCGGCGCTTTCCTTGGGTCAACAGACCGGTGAAGGTGGGTATAAAGGCAGAGCCCAGCGCCCCGCCGGCTATCAGCGTAAACAGCGTTTCGCTGACGCGGTTGGCGGCGTTGAACGCGTCCAGCTCTGGCAGGGTGCCAAACCGTCCTGCGACCAAGATTTGACGCGCTAAACCTGCCAGGTTGCTGAGGACGAAGGCAGCCATGACTGCGCCGGCAGCGCGCGCAATGCGGCGATTCGGGGTTATTTGCATGGGGATTTCACCCAGGCATTATATCTGATGCTGAGTTTTTTTGCCCAAATACTTGACATAGAACTATTGTTCTAGTATAGTAGCTGTTGATTACAGGAAAGCGAAAAAGTTATGGTGCAAAAGAAACCGCGCTTTACGTCCCCTCCCGATCCACGGGAATTCAATCAGCAGGTGTGGGAGATCGTCCGGCAGATACCGGCAGGCAAGGTCAGTACATATGGCTGGATTGCCGCCTTAATTTCGCCTCCCCCCGGCGTCGATGCCAAGGATTACATCGCCTTTGGCGCACGTTGGGTGGGCGGCGCTATGGCTGCTTGTCCGCAAGGGGTACCATGGCAGCGTGTCATCAACGCTCAGGGGAAAATCAGCCTCCGTCAGGGAGCTGAGCAGCAGCGTGAATTGCTGGAGAAGGAGGGGGTCGAATTCGATGAACACGGCAGGGTCGATCTTGTGCGCTTTGGATGGGACGGCAAGGCGCATTTTTGATTGGGTGATCGTTAGTGTAAATCAAGAGAGTGAGTGTATTCAAATGACATTTGAAACCGCAACCAAACATCACGTCCGTCCCCGCTTTCGGGCTTATGGCAGGGCGCGCATCGAGATCGCCAGGCGGGCAAAAACCCCTCAAGAATGGGATATGCTTTGGAAAAAACCTCAATTCGAATTCCCATTTAGCTGGGGACCTTATTGGAAACAATGTATCGAATATCGCGTGGATGATTTTGCCGCAGAAGTGGGCTTTTATATCGATGTCCTTGGATTTCCGGTGAATGTCTTTCAACCCGATTACGCCATGTTCACCAGCCCTCAAGGAGATTTCTACTTCTCTGTCCTGCAAACACCGCCTGCCGTCGAATCAACGCCGCCCGACAGCTTCCGCATGCAATTCATGATCGAAGATATTCGCAAAACAGCCGCAGAACTGGAACGTCGGGGTGTCGTTTTTGAACAGCCTCCTGCGCCTATTCCAGGCGAGCCTTCCGTTTATGTTGCCAGCTTTTGCACGCCTCACGGCATTTGTATCGACCTGTGGAGCCTCGCACCAGTTGAGAAAAGCCATCCTTTACGAACTGAACCGTCAAACTTCGCTGCTGGAATGCGAGAAGGTGAAATTGATCCACATGGACGGCAGATGATTGCAGAAAGCAATGAGCAAGGGGTCGCATCGCCTGATGATACGCCAGAAGAACCCGTGGAGGTTTTGTTCGAGGATGAGATGGATGAACCAGAAGATGAGCCAGGTTTTGGCTTTGCCCGAAAATCAGCGCCGCCGCAGGCAGACAACGAAACCGAACCAGAATATATCGATGAAGAAGAAACCGAGGACGAGGATTTGACGCCCTTCAAACCTTTCAGCCGTCGCCGTTGATGAGTTTGTGATGAGCGAATGCTCACCGTCGGCAAATGAAAATTCCACAATTTCATCATCGCGATTTCAATCGGATCGGCATGATTGAAATCGCTATGATGTGAAATGAGAATTGTGTCAATGGAGCAGTTTATGATAACTCGTTGTGAATGGGCAGGCATTGACCCCCTTTACGTTGCCTATCATGACCAGGAATGGGGGGTGCCGGTGTATGATGACCGTCTTTTATTCGAATTCCTCGTCCTGGAGGGGATGCAGGCTGGTTTGAGTTGGGCGACGATCTTGCGCAAGCGCGAAAACTTCCGCCGCGCTTTCGATGGCTTTGACCCGCTCAAGGTTGCCGCCTATGGCGAAGAAAAAGTGGCTGCCTTATTAGCTGATTCAGGCATTGTGCGTAACCGCCTGAAAGTGCGCGCGGCAATTGAAAATGCCCGCGCCTTTCTGGAAGTCCAGCGTGAATTCGGCAGTATTACCGAATACATTTGGCGTTTCGTGGGCGGTAAACCGATCGTCAACGCCTGGCGCAGTGTGCAGGAAATTCCAGCGCAATCGGCGGAGGCGGTCGAGATGAGCAAAGACCTGATACGGCGCGGATTCCGCTTCGTGGGACCGACGATCTGTTACGCTCATATGCAGGCGACCGGCATGGTCAACGATCATGTCGTATCCTGTTTTCGCTACGCTGAGCTATTAAATCGTTGAGAGCCGGGTACGCCGCTCCCGGCTCTCTCTAAGGAGGAGAAGAAGAGAAATCGCCCTTCGATTTTCATCTTACCAAAAGCAGCGTTTTCCTGCTTGACGGAAAACCTACGATTACCCTACGCTTGTCCGACAATTTTGTTAGGCGATAGCACAAACTGCTTGAATGCGGATCAATCGGACAAGGTTGGGGAATGGCAAAGATTGCGGCAGTCAACCCGATATGGCTCGTCCCCGTCAAGGACGTTCTGATTCTGAAAGCTTGTCCCAGTTACAGGAAATACAGAGGGTCTTTTGTAATTAGCTTTCACATCCTGTCCTGATGAAACAGGCGTATAATCAATCCAGGGGAAGGATATTCTCAAGAAGGCGCCTGATGCCTTTCGAAAAGTTACTGGCGCTATACAGCAGTTCATGGCGTTGTTGAGAGGAGGTCCAAATGCTCAAATGGATTGACGCAACCAGCCTCGAGTTGCGGAGCAACGGGAGGTTTCGCAGGCGGACCGCGGCGAGTCACCCCCTTTGCAGGGAGCGCCTCTGATGTCTCTCATGGAATTACAGAAGGGCCTAATTTACGGTCCGGTGCATTCACGCCGCCTGGGGCTTTCCCTGGGCATTAATTTGCTGCCGACCAATTACAAGCTCTGTTCTTTCGATTGTATTTATTGTCAATACGGGCGCACTGAACTGAAAGCGCTTTTGGTGGATGAGCGGCATTTCCCTTATATCGACCAGGTGCTATTGGCAATCGAAAGCGCTTTGCAATCCGATCTGTCTTTCGACTATCTGACCTTCTCTGGAAACGGCGAGCCCACTCTGCACCCAGAATTCGTGGATGTCGTCCAAGAGGTAGCTTCCCTGCGCAATCAGTATCGACCCCAAGTGCGCCTGGCGCTGCTTTCCAATGCCTCGACGATTCATCAGCCTCATATCCGCCAGGCATTGAAGCAGATCGACCTGCCCATCCTGAAGCTGGATGCCGGCGATGCGCTTACTTTTGCCCGCATAAACCGCCCTTCTCCCATGGTTCGCCTGGAGAATATCCTCGATGGGCTGCGGCAATTGCCAGGCGTAACCCTGCAAAGCATGCTCATCGATGGAGCGGTGAGCAACGTGCGCGGTCAGCCCTATGAAGACTGGCTGGAAGCGCTTCGGGTCGTCCAACCGAGACACATACAGATTTACAGCACCGACCGACCAGCGGCTGTCCCGGGGGTGCAGCGAGTGCCTCCAGAACAACTAAAGCGCATTGCAGGAGAGATTGCCCGGCGCATCGGCGCAGTCGTCGACGTGTATTGGCAGGGGGGTTCTGCCTGCTTTGCGCCAACGCCAGGGAGCCCCATTGCCGGAGTGCTTGTTGGGTAATGCGGTTACCCCGGCTTGTCCAGGTAGCCAAACTCCTTGAGCGCTTTCACCAGTTCTTTGGCGGAAGGTTCGGTCAGCACCAGCTTGCGCTTTTTCTCGCCCAATACCAGCGTTGGCGTGCTGCGAAAACCGTTGTTGATAAAGATCACAAATTGCTCAGCGCTTGAATCCTGATCAATGTCGATTTCTTCGAAGGTCACGTTCAGCCGGTGCAAGTAATCCCGGATGCGGTCGGTATCCTCGCAGTCCAGCGCGCCATACATAACGATGGGTAACGGCATGATGCACCTCTATCCTAATCCCCTTGATTCCTACCCGCAGGGAGAATGGGATGAAAGTATAGGTATCTTGGAAGTGAAATCCTTTTAGCCTTATCGATTATAATTCATGCGCAGTCCTCTGGCTGCCCTTAACATCGTCCCTTTCAAGGAATTTTAATGCCCATCTCTTACCTCCATTACGGTCTTCACTCTGGCTACATACACAACTGGTTAGTCGCCGGACCAATGGCTCTGCCGGTTGCTGAGGCGCAAGGACTTCGGGGTGTTACCCTTGTTGACCACGTGCTACAAGCGCATGCCATGCCCGATTCCGGCATCACCTCCCGTCCGGTGGAGCGTGGCTCTCTGGAAGAAGGCGTTTTCAAGGTTGGCGATTACCAGGGCGCCTGGTCGTACTATGCCTGCCTGGAAGATCATTGGGTAGATCATTCTGGGCGCTATCCCTCGCTGCAATATTTGCGTTCCTGGGCGTATGCCCAGTTGGTCAGCAAGGAGCCGCGCCAGGTCAGTCTGGCGTTGACGGCGTTCGGTAAAGCGGACGTGTGGTTGAATGGCGAGCATCTGGGTCAGCAGGAGACAAAGGATAACCTGCCGCATCGCCAAGTCTATCCGGCTCGTCTTAATCCCGGCGGCAATCAACTGCTGGTGCGCTTCGAGTCGGTTGCATTTGGCGATCACCCTCATGCTCTGGCGCTGCAAGTTTGCCAGCCTGCCGGGCGCAAGCAGCCAGCGGCGTTCATCGCTGGCGGCGAGGTGCGCGTACGCCTGCCGACCACCATTCGAGGGGTCAAGCGGCGCAATTTTCTGGAAAAATTTTTTGAGAAAGCTTACCTTGACCGCGATATTTTTGGCTTGGATGACCAGATTTTTGTGCGCTGGCCCGATGACTGGAAAGAACCAGACGACGCCGACCTGCGCCTGATTGGACCCAAAGGCTGGATTTTTGGGGAAGCTATCGTTGTAGTCAGGGAAGGTGAACGGGTTTTCCTGGGTTTTGGTCACACACCCCCGCAGGGCGCTGCGCGCATTGTGATCATGCCCAAACCCGAAGAAGTTCTGAAGGATCAAACGCGCATCCAGCGTGAATTGACCGTGTGGACAGGCGGCTTCGCCCAGTATGCCGATGCGCCAAAGAACTCCTTTGCCGAGCGCCGCGCTGAAGCGCTGGGACAGGCTATCCGGCAAAACCAGGGGCTGTTTACCGAAATTGCCCGCATGGCGTTGGGGCGTTGGAAGACGGTTGACGATGCAGCTTTGCATGAAGCCATCCAGGCAGTGCGCGACCGGCAGCATGATCGTGCTATCTTGCTCCTCGGATTGTTAGGGATGGTTGCGCGCTTTGGCGACAAGCCTGAATTTCCCGAAAATATCAAGGAACAGGTCCAGGCTGTTGCTCTCGCCTTTGCCTATCGTGCCATCGGATTGGAGCAGGAGACCGAAAGTCGCCAGTTATTGTTGGCTGCGTGCGCCTTGCTGGCAGGGCAGCTATTCCCGCAGAGTTTCTTCACCCTCGAAAACCTGGACGGATCGCAGCTTCAGCAGCAGGGAGAACGCCAGGTTCATGAGTGGTTACGTCCGCGGCTGGCTTACGGTTGCGCCGAATGGCATGCTTTGGCGGCGATGGAGGAGGTCTTGGCGTCGTTGGCGCATGTCGTGGATTTCACAAAGCAGGAAGAAACTTTCGAGCTGGCTTCGCTCCTGCTGGATAAGCTGTTTATTTCATTGGCGCTCAACAGTTTCAAAGGGGTCTATGGTTGCGCGCATCAGCGCGCCCATTCGCCAGCGCAACGCTCCGCCTTGTTCGATCCTATTTCCGGGGTATGCCGGCTGATGTTTGGCAGCGGCGCTTACAATGTCCGCCTTGGCGGGGTGGTTAGCCTGGCTTGCCTGCAGAACTACGACTTCCCCGAACTGATAGCCGGTATTGCCCAGGACCTTCCCAAGGAAATGTTTCACCGTGAGCGGCATGCCCTGCCTGGCTCGCCAGAGGCGAATTTGGTCGTGTATAAGACGCCAGATCATATGCTCGCTTCTGCTCAGGACTACCGCCCGGGTGAATTGGGTTCTGCCGAACACCTGTGGCAGGCAACCTTTGGACCCTCGGCTTTGGTCTACGTCAACCACCCTGCCAGCGCCAGGGAAAAGGATGCGCTGGTTCCCAATTTCTGGCTGGGAAACCGCGTGCTGCCCCGCCTGGCTCAATGGAAAGATGTCTTGATTGCTCTTCATCAGCTTCCTGAAGATGACTGGATGGGCTTTACGCATGCTTATTTTCCGGCGTATGCTTTCGATGAATACGCTTTGAGGGGAAATTGGGCTTTTGCCCGCAAGGGCGATGGTTACCTGGCGCTGACCGCCTCGAATGGCTTCCGTTTGATGAAAACAGGGGGCGGCGCCTACCAGGAACTGCGCGCTGCCCCGGGTTCTGCCGCCTGGATCTGCCACATGGGAAGGAAGGCGCTGGATGGGGAGTTTGCCGATTTTCAGGAGCGTATCCTGGCGCTGCCGGTAAATTTTGACGGGTTGTCAGTGCGCCTGGCGACGCTGCGAGGCGAAGAGCTTTCGTTTGGCTGGCAGTCGCCGTTGCTGGTGGACGGGCAGGAACAACCGCTGGCTGGCTTCAAGCACTTCGATAACCCCTATTGCCAGGCAGAGCTGCCCTGTCAGGGGATGGACGTGCGCTTCGGCGATGACTTGCTGCGCCTGAACTTTGGCAGTTTGTCCTAAAAGTACTGTATTTTGTCCTAAAAGTGATTGCTTTTATTCACTTGGTTTGTTAAATTAGTATCAATATAATAGGGTTGTCCCCTGGCGCCTTGCCAGGTTATCAAAACTTTTCTCAATTCTGAATGGAGGAGGAATATATGTTTGATAAAGTGTTGAAACGGCGCGAGTTCTTGAAAGTCTCCGCGCTGGGCGCGCTGGGCGCGGCAGCAGCTTGCGCTCCCACGCCGGCTACCGAGGCTCCTACCCAAACTCCCTACATCATCAAGGAGACGGTGGTGGAGAAGGAAGTGGTCACTGAGAAGCAGGAAGTTCTCGTGACCGTCGAAGTGCCGCCAGGCTTCAACGAAGCCCCGATGCTCAAGGCGAAGGTAGATGCCGGCGAGCTGCCCCCCGTGGACGAACGCCTTCCTGAGACCCCCTACGTGGTTGGCGGCCGCGATGCCATCGGCGTCTATGGCGGCGAGATTCGCATGATTCATAATGACCCTGTCTGGATGGTCAGCAACTATGACCTCAACACCGAGCGCTTGCTGCAGTATTCGGACGTTGACAACCGCACCATTGTCCCGAATACGCTCGAAGGATACGAATCCTCGGCGGATGGCAGGGAATGGACCTTCAAGATGCGCAAGGGCATGAAGTGGTCCGACGGCGTGCCCATCACCACTGAAGACATCCGCTTCTGGTGGGAGGATATGGAAACGTACACTGAGCTCAACGCTGCGCCAGCCTGGCAGTTCCGCTTCGGCGGCGAGAACATGAAGGTGGATATCATCGATGAATATACCTTCAAGTTCACTTTTGCCAAGCCCTTTGGCAACTTTGCTGCCCACATGACCCGCTGGCATGAAAACTCAAGCGAAGTGTTCTTCCCGTCGCATTTCCTGAAGAAATATCATGCCAAATACGCCAAGCCGGAAGAACTGGATGCGCTGGTGCAGGAAGCCGGCGTCGAGAGCTGGCAGCAGCTCTTCAATAACTGGTCAGGCTGGGGCATGGGCACCTGGCAGGGTCCCAAGGGCGTGGAGAATTACCCGGTCAACTGCGCCTGGAAGATCGTTGCCAACCCTCAGGAGGGCTTGTATCTCTGGGAGCGCAACCCCTACTACTGGAAGGTTGATCTGGCGGGCAACCAGCTTCCCTACATCGACACCAAGCGCTACGATTACGTGCAGACCACCGATGCCACCAAGCTCAAGCTCGCCCAGGGCGAGATCGATATCCTGGGGCAGCATGACGTGACCATGAACTCGTACCCCTTCTACAAGGAGAACGAGGCGAAGAGCAATTACATGGTCGCCGATATGATCTCCTGCATGATCGACCGCTACGTGCTCTTCCCGCAGCACTACCTGGCAGAAGATCCGGTGTTGACCGCCATCGTCCAGGACCCGCGCTGGGTGCAGGCGTTGTCGGTTGCCATCGATCGTTCCGAAGTGAACGAGACGCTGTTCTTCGGACTGGCGCGCATGGGCGGTATGGCGCCTATGCCCACCTCCAAGTACTATAAGCCGGCTTATGGCGAAGCCTGGGCGCAGTATGATCCTGAACTGGCGAACAAGCTCCTCGACGAGATGGGGTTGGATAAGCGTGATGCAGAAGGGTTCCGCCTGCGACCCGATGGACAGCGCCTGTCGTATCAGATCGAGCACTGCGGCATCCGGGTTGGCGAATCCACCGGCAAGTACACCGAGATGGTCACTACCTACTGGCGCGAGATCGGCATCGAAGCGACAACTAAGGAGATCACCGAATCACTGTATAACCAGCGCATGAATGCCTACCAGGTGCACTGCGGCATCTGGCACGCTGACCGCTGCACCGACATGCTCCTGCACATCGAGCCGCACTGGTTCATCCCCACCGGCAACGGGCAGCAAGGGTCGGCAAGCACTGCCTGGTCCAATTGGTATCAGGCTGCCAACAAGGAAGCCGAAGGTTTGGTCGAACCGCCCGATTACATCAAGACCTTGTACGGCTACTTCGATAAAATGACCGAAGTGGTCAGCGAAGACGAGCGCGTCAAGTACGGGCAAATGATCTTCGATTGGCTGGCAGAGAACCCGTTGGAGATCGGTCTGGTGTTGGAGTGCCCAACCCCCTTGTGCTTCAACAAGAACATGCGCAACCTGCCGCGCCCCAAGTCGATCGTTGGCTGGGATACCTGGGGCTTGTCCCACTATCATCCCGAAGCCTTCTACTATGAGGGAGGCGTGCGGGCTTAAGTTGACGTAAGCCTGGGCTGGATGCAGGCATCAGCCTGCATCCAGCTTCTTTATCATTTGGAGGTGAACGGCATGCTCAGTTATATCCTGTCGCGGCTTTTACGAATCATCCCCCAACTCTTCTTGATCTCCATCCTGGCTTTTATTCTCATCCAGCTTCCCCCTGGCGATTACCTGACGCAATATGTCAATAACCTGCGGGCTTCTGGCGTGGAGATCAATGAGGCTGAGGTGGCGCGCCTGACCCGCATCTACGGTCTCGACCGCCCCATGCACATGCAGTACCTGCTTTGGATTTCCCGCATCATCACCCGCTTTGACTTTGGGTATTCCCTGCTATGGAACGAATCGGTAAATGAAGTCATTGGCGCTCGAGTGGCAATGACCTTTTTCATTGCCCTGTTAGCTCACCTTGTGACCTGGACGGTGGCAATCCCGGTGGGCATTTACATTGCCGTCAAGCAGTATTCCATTGCCGATTACATCTTCACTTTCATTGGCTTCATCGGCGTTGCCACGCCTGGTTTTCTATTGGCGCTGATTTTGATGTATATCGCCCTGACCAAGTTTGGTATGCAGGTGGGGGGGCTGTTCTCGCCAGAGTATATCACACAGCCCTGGAGCTGGGCAAAGTTCGTGGACTTCCTCAAACACCTCTGGTTGCCGGTAGTGATCATCGGTTTCGGGGGGACGGCATATACCATCCGAACGTTGCGGGCGACGATGCTGGATGAGTTGCGCAAACAGTACGTGATGGTAGCGCGTTCGAAGGGGCTTTCGGAGCTGCAAGTGTTGTTGAAATATCCGGTGCGCATTGCCATCAATCCCATCATCAGCACCGTCGGATGGCTGCTGGTGTGGTTCTTTTCTGGCGGGACGGTGGTGGAGATCGTCTTGAACCTGAACACCGCCGGTCCCGTGCTTTACCGGGCGCTCTTGGGGCAGGATATGTACCTGGCAGGTTCTTATATTCTGATATTAGGCGCGTTGACTGCCTTCGGCAGTTTGATCTCGGATATCTTGCTGGCGGTGGTTGACCCGCGCGTGCGCTTTGGCAGTGTGGAGGGCTTATGACACAGGCAGCCGATACCCGCTGGCAAAAGACATTTGGACGGCGCAAAGCAAAAGCCATGCGGCAGAGGGGCGAGGAATTTTACCGCGCCGGGCAGTGGCAGCTCGTCTGGTGGAAGTTCCGCCGCCACAAGCTCGCCAATATCGCCCTGGTGGTGCTGGGTATTTTCTACTTCTTTGCGCTGTTCGCCGAGTTCCTGGCGCCCTACGCCCCGCTGCACCGGCATAAGCTCTTCGTCACCAAGCCGCCTACCGTCATTCACATCCGCGATGCACAGGGAAATTTCCGCCTGCCGTTCGTCTATGGCATCGAGCGGTCGCGTGATCCGGTGACCATGCGCCCGGTGTACAAAGAAATTACCGACCAGATCTATCCCATCAAGCTGTTTGTGCGCGGGGATGAGTATAAATTATGGGGCTTATTCCCCTCCAACCTGCACCTGTTTGGCACCGGCACGGATGACGTCCCGGTGTTCATCCTGGGCTCTGACAAGATCGGGCGTGATACCTTCAGCCGAATCATTTATGGCGGGCGCATTTCGCTGACAATTGGTTTGATAGGCGTGTTCATCTCTTTCTTCTTGGGGATGGCGCTGGGAGGCATCGCTGGTTATTTTGGCGGCGCGGTTGATGAGGTGATCATGCGGCTAATCGATGTGCTGGTTTCATTGCCATCGATACCCTTGTTCATGGCGCTGGCGGCTGCCCTGCCGCAGAACTGGCCTCAGGTGCGCATTTACTTCTACATCACCGTTATCTTGTCCATCTTGGGTTGGACGGGATTGGCGCGCACCATCCGTGGCAAGATGCTCAGCCTGCGCGAAGAGGATTATGTCATGTCTGCCCGCCTGGATGGCGAGAGCGAGGGCTCGATCATCGCCCGCTACATGCTGCCCGGTTTCACCAGCTACATCATTGTTTCTTTGACCCTCTCCATTCCGGGAATGATTCTGGGTGAAACATCGCTCAGCTTCCTGGGCATCGGGTTGAACGAGCCAACCGTCAGTTGGGGCACCATGCTCAAGGATGCGCAGGAGCTGCAGGTGGTTGCCCAGCTTCCCTGGTTGCTGTGGCCAGTCGCCTTTGTCATCATTGCTGTGCTGATGTTCAATTTCCTGGGCGATGGCTTGCGCGACGCCGCCGATCCTTATGTGACGTAGGAAGGAGCTTCCATGCCAGCCGAAGATATCCTGGTCGAGTTCAAGGATTTACACACTTATTTTTACCTGGCAGAGGGCGTCGTCCGGGCGGTGGATGGGGTGGACCTGCAGATCAAGCGCGGCAGGACGATTGGCATTGTCGGGGAATCGGGATGCGGCAAGAGCATCACCTCGCTTTCGCTGCTGCGCCTGGTGCCGCCGCCGGGCAAGATCGTTTCCGGCGAAATCCTCTTTTATCGCACCAACCGCCAGAATGGCGGCTCGGTCACCGAGGTTGTCAATATCACCAAGCTCGATCCCAATGGCAGCGAGATTCGCCACATCCGCGGCAACCAGATTTCCATGGTCTTCCAGGAGCCGATGACAGCAATGAGCCCGGTGCGCACCATTGGGCAGCAGATTACCGAGGCGATCATCCTGCACCAAAAGGTGGATAAGGCTGAGGCGCGCCGGCGGGCGATCGATATCATGGCGCGCGTCAAGCTGCCTAACCCCGATCGGGTGATCGATGATTATCCCTTTCAATTGTCGGGCGGCATGCGCCAGCGCGCTGTGATCGCCATGGCGTTGAGCTGCACCCCCAGCCTGTTGATTGCTGATGAGCCGACTACTGCCCTGGATGTAACCACCGAAGCGCAGATTCTCAACCTGATGCGTGAGCTGCAAGATGAGCTGGACATGGCGATCATGTACATCACCCACAACCTGGGCGTCATCGCTGAGATGGCTGACGAGGTGGCGGTGATGTACCTGGGCAAGGTGGTTGAACAAACGGATATCCAATCGCTTTTCTTCAAGCCGTTGCATCCCTATACCCAGGCGCTGCTCTCTTCCATCCCGCATTTGACGCATGCCATCCGCCATAGCCACCAGCGCCGCCGCCTGGAAGTGATCAAGGGCATGGTGCCAGACCCGTACACCATCGTGCCGGGCTGCTCTTTCCACCCGCGCTGCCCCCAGTTCATCGCCGGGGTGTGCGATGTGGTAGAGCCGGCTTACATCGAAGCCGAGCCGGGTCACATGGTGCGCTGCCACCTGTTTGCCGAGCATTAAGCGGTTGACAGCAGGCGACTTGGATCATTGTAGAGGAACACAATATGCCAGATTACGCACAATCAGAGCCTTTGCTGGAAGTCAATCATCTGAAGAAGTATTTTCCCATCCGGCGCGGTTTTTTCAAGAAGATCGTTGGTTACGTCAAAGCGGTGGATGACGTCAGTTTCTTCGTCATGGAAGGTGAAACGCTGGGCTTGGTGGGCGAGAGCGGTTGCGGCAAGACGACCACCGGGCGGACGCTGATGCGCGCTATCCCGCCGACCAGCGGTGAAATCCTGTTTCGCGACCCGAACCTGGGGCGGGTCAACATTCCGGACCTGGACCCGGATCAGCTCAAGCTGGTGCGCAAGAACATGCGCGTGATCTTCCAGGACCCCTATGCCTCGCTGAACCCGCGCATGACGCTGTTAGAGATCGTCGGCGCGCCGCTGCGGGCGATGAACCTGGCAAAGGGCAAAGAATTGGAAGACCGCGTCGCCGAGATGCTGCAGCGTGTGGGGTTACGCCCAGAGTACATGCGCCGCTACCCGCACGCCTTCAGCGGCGGGCAGCGCCAACGCATTGGCTTGGCGCGCGCCCTGGCGCCCCTGCCCAAGTTCGTGGTCTGCGATGAACCCGTCTCGGCGCTGGATGTCTCGGTTCAGGCGCAAATTTTGAACTTACTGGAGGACTTGCAGGCGGACCTGGGGTTGACCTACCTGTTCGTGGCGCATGACCTGAGCGTGGTGGCGCACATCTGCGACCGAGTTGCGGTGATGTACGTGGGCAAGATCGTCGAGCTGGCTGAAACCCAGGAGCTGTACACCAAACCCAAGCATCCTTATACCGAGGCGCTTATGTCTGCCATCCCGCTGCCGGACCCGCGCCCGCGCCAGAAGCGCGTCTTGCTCACCGGCGAGGTGGCTAACCCGGCTAACCCGCCTTCCGGCTGCTATTTTCATCCACGATGCAATTACGCCATTCCTCTGTGCAGCCAGGAAACGCCCGTCTGGAGGGAAATTGAACCGGGGCACTTTGTGAGCTGCCACCGGGCGCATGAGTTGACCCTGGCAGGAGCGGTGGACCTGACCTCATGACGCAGGCTTCAGCTCTGGCGAGTCTTGTTGAGTGCCTGCGATTGCCCTTGCTCGCAGGCACTCTATCTTGAAATGATGAATAACCTGGAAGCGATAAAAAACGTTATCCATACCAAATATGTAATGGAGATATCGAATGACTGAATCCGAACTTCGTGATTGGGAGAACCCAAAGATGGTTGGGCTGAACAAGGAACCTGGGCATGCCACCCTCGTGCCTTACCCGGACGCGGCTTGCGCCCTGGCTAATGACCGGGAGCGGTCTCCGTTCTTCAAGCTGCTCAATGGCGAGTGGGATTTTTACCTGGCGGAGAGCCCCGAGGCGGCGCCGGCGGATTTCCACCAGGTGGATTTTGATGTCAGCGCCTGGCGCAAGATCGCTGTGCCGGGCAACTGGCAGTTGCAGGATACCTGGGATATTCCCATCTATTGCAACGTGCAATACCCCTTCCCGCCCAACCCGCCTTATGTGCCCGCGCAAAACCCCACCGGCTGCTACCGTACCCTGTTCACACTGCCACAGAGCTGGCAGAGCTGCCAGGTCTTCTTGTACTTCGATGGGGTCAACTCGGCATTTCACGTGTGGCTGAATGGGCAGTTCGTTGGTTACAGCCAAGACAGCCGCCTCCCAGCCGAGTTCAACATTACACCCTACCTGCGCCCTGGAGAAAATGTCCTGGCAGCCAAAGTCTATCGCTGGTCAGATGGCTCTTACTTGGAAGACCAGGATTTCTGGCGCTTGAGCGGCATCTTTCGAGATGTGTATTTAATGGCGACCCCGCCGGTGCATATCCGCGACTTTTGGGCTAACCCCGAGCTTGACCGGCAATATCAGGATGCCCGCCTGAAGGTCAAGATGAAAATACGCAATTACCAGGAAATACCAGTTTCCGGCTACCAGGTGGAGGCAGCGTTGTTCGACGCCGAAGGTCAGCCGGCGCCGGGGGGACGCGCCGCTGCCCGGCTGCATGTCACCGGCACCGATGAGATCGATGTCGTCCTGGCGTTCAAGGTGGCTGCGCCGCGCAAGTGGTCGCATGAAGACCCCTACCTGTATGCGCTCTTGCTCACCTTGAAAGATGAAGACGGTCAGGTGTTGGAGGTCGAGCGTTGCAACGTCGGTTTCCGCAAGGTGGAGATTCGCGAGGGACGTTTCCTGATCAATGGCGCGCCCATCTACTTCAAGGGCGTCAACCGCCATGAGCATGACCCGCATCTTGGACAGGTGGTCACGGTTGAGTCAATGATTGAAGATATTCTCTTGATGAAACAGTTCAACATCAACGCGGTGCGCACCTGCCATTATCCCGATGACCCCCGCTGGTATGACCTGTGCGACCAATATGGTCTTTACTTGATCGATGAAGCCAATATTGAGACGCATGGCGTGTGGGACCAGCTCACCAAGGACCCCCGCTGGCTGACTGCCTTCATGGAACGGGGAATCCGCATGGTCGAGCGCGATAAGAACCACCCTTCGGTGGTTATCTGGTCGCTGGGCAACGAGTCGGGTCACGGACCTAACCATGCCGCCATGGCAGAGTGGATTCATCTTCACGATCCAACCCGCCCGGTGCATTACGAATCGGCAGGTTTTGAGCCTTACGTGGACATCGTCAGCGTCATGTACCCCAAGCTCAGCCGCCTGGAGGAGCTGGCGCAGATACCCGGCGAACGGCGTCCCCAGGTGATGTGCGAATACGCTCATGCCATGGGCAACAGCCCCGGCAACCTGAAGGAATACTGGGAGGTGATCGAGGCTTACCCCCGTCTGATTGGAGGCTTTATCTGGGACTGGGTTGACCAGGGGCTGCGCCGTTATACCGAGACGGGCGAAGCCTGGTATGCCTATGGCGGCGATTTCGGCGATCAGCCCAACGATGGCAGCTTTTGCATCAATGGGGTGGTTTTCCCTGACCGTCAAATCCATCCCTGCATGTGGGAGGTCAAGAAGGTTTACCAGCCGATTCGGGTCAATCCGATCGATTTGCTGGCAGGCAAAGTTGAGGTGGTCAACAAACATTTCTTCTCCAGCCTGGAAAATATTGCTATCTCGTGGAAACTCTCGGCAGATGACCGTGTGCTGCAGTCCGGGAGTCTGCCATCGCTGAAGACGCCGGCTGGTCAGAGCGAAACCATCCAGCTCCCGTTCACCAAGCCCGAAGTGGAAGCAGGCGTGGAATATTGGTTGACGCTCAGTTTTTCGCTGGAGCAGGATACCCCCTGGGCTGCTCGGGGGCACGAGATTGGCTGGGAGCAGTTCAAGGTGCCTTTCCCTGCGCCGCAGGCGGCGCCCTCCCTGGTTAGCGCGCTGCCTGCATTGCAGCTCGAGAGAACTGCTTCCCAGGCGGCGGTGGAAGGGGAGCAATTCCGCCTGGTATTTGATGCCCAGGCAGGGCGGATCGCCTCGCTGTCTTTCCAGGGCAAGGAGCTGCTGGCGGCGGGACCGCGCTTGAACGTATGGCGCGCTCCCACGGAGAATGATTTGAACGAATGGGGTGATGAGCGGGCTGCCAGGCATTGGCGCGCCGTGGGTTACGACCAGCTCGTCGAACGGGTGCAGCAAGTGGAGGTCGCCCAACCGTCGCCGCAGGTGGTCAGGATCACCGTCAACGCCGTCCAGCAGGTGCCGCCGGGCGTTGTCCTTCCCCCGCTGCAAGCGCGCGAAGAGGGTATCCGCAACCTGGCTGAGGCGTTGGGCTGGCAGCTCTCGGAAGACGCTTTGCAGGCATTAAGCGGGCGGCTGGGGGTGGATTATCAGGGGTTGGACGGCGAAAATAAGCGCCGAAAGACCTTGTCACTGGTGCAGCGCTTCGCAGACCAGGACCGCTTGTTCAACTTGCTCAATGAGCTGCATCGAATGCTCACGGAGGCAAAGATGGCTGTCCCTCCAGCGCTGAGCGAGGTGATTGCCTCTGGGAAATATGAGCTGGAATTGTTTGCTGAAGCCCCCGCACGTTTTGAATACACTCAGGTTTATACGGTGTACGGCAGCGGCGATATTGCGCTAGACACGCACTTCAGTCCTGCGCCGGGGCTGCCTTTCCTGCCGCGCCTGGGGTATCAATTGGTCTTGCCTGGCGGGTTCGAGCAGTTCACCTGGTATGGGCGTGGTCCGCACGAAACTTACGTTGATCGGCTGGAAGGCGCACAAGTGGGGGTATATTCTGGAACTGTAGATGAGCAATACGTTCCCTATATCGTTCCCCAGGAAAATGGCAACAAGACTCAGGTGCGCTGGGCTGCGCTGACCGATGAAACGGGCGTGGGGCTGCTGGCGGTTGGCACCCCCTGGCTGGAAGTCAGCGCCCATCATTACACCACTGACGACCTGACCCGCTCCCGGCACACTTATGAGCTGACCCGACAGCCGGAAATCACCCTCAACCTGGATTACATGCAGTCAGGCTTGGGCAGCGCTTCGTGTGGTCCTGGCAGGCTGGAGAAGTACCAGCTCAAAGCCGTCGAAACCCGCTTTAGCTTGCGCATACGACCCTTTGCCATCTCGGCAGGCAATCCGATGAGGCTGAGCAAACAGGTGTTTTGACACTTGCCTTTATATCACCTGCGGGCTGACAGGCGGCAGTCAGGGCAGAATCTGAAAGCCCGAAGGTTAACAGAAATCAGGAAGGAATTCGATGACCAAGCTTAATTTCACCGATGAAGATTGGGCGCGCGTGGAGCGCGATTTCATGGCGTGGTGGGAAGGCGAACTGCAGCGACCGCTGGTGTACCTTTCTACCATGGAACCAACCATACAGGCGCCCTATCCTTGGAGCTACCTGACCAATTTCCCCATCGACATGCCGGTCGATCAGGTGATTGACCAATACGCCCCTTTCATTGAAGCCACCCATTTCTACGCCGATGCCTTCCCCTGGTGGTTCATCAACTTCGGTCCGGGGATGGTAGCGGGCTTCCTGGGTTCCCGTGTCAACAGCGTGACCGAGCCATCTGAAACAGTCTGGTTCAGCCCCATGCAGCCGGTCGCTATCCAAGACCTTCATTTTGAGTATGATCCCGATAACATCTGGTGGCGCCGCGTGCAGGCAATCACTGCCGGATTTGTGGAGCGTTACGGCGGCAAGATGTCCGTTTCTCATGCCGACCTGGGCGGCAACCTGGATATCCTGGCTTCCTTCCGGGAAACCCAGGGTTTGCTCTTCGACCTGGTCGAGCAGCCGGAAGAAGTCGATCGCCTGGTCATGGAGATCACTCGCCTGTGGCTGCGTTATTATGACGAATTGGATGCCATCATCCGCCCCGCCTGCCGCGGCACCTCCTCGTGGGCGCCCATCTGGTCTACCGGCACCACTTACATGCTGCAAAGCGATTTCAGTTACATGATCTCGCCTGCCATGTTCGAGCGTTTTGTCATGCCTGACCTGGCAGCTTGCTGCGAGCACCTCACTCACGCCTTTTACCACCTGGATGGCAAGGGCGAGATTCCTCACCTGGATATGTTGCTTTCTTTGGATCGTTTGCGCGGCATCCAGTGGATCCCCGGCGATGGACAACCGCCGCCGGACCAGTGGCTGGATTTGCTCAAGCGCATCCGCGATGGCGGCAAGCTGTGCCAGGTGTTTGTCACGCCTGAGGGCGCCCGACGAATCGTCAAGAACCTGGGCGGCAAGGGCTTCTTGCTGCACGTCAACAGTTATGGACCGGAGTTTTATAACCCTGAGGTGGTCAAAGCGTTCTTGAAAACGCTGACAGATGAAGATATCTCCCTGAGATAGCAACGCCGGCGACAGGTACAGTTTTTTTTGGAGGAAAAGTTATGTCTGAACTCAGAGATTGGGAAAATCCATTGGCGACCGGTAAGAATAAGCGACCAGGGCATGTCCCCTTGGGCGCTTATCCGAATGCAGAGCTGGCGCTCACCTGTGAGCGGTTGAACTCTCCTTACGTCAAGATTTTGAATGGCATATGGAAATTTCACCTGGCGACCAGTCCCGAATCTGTCCCCGACGATTTTTACCAGCCGGGTTTCGACATCTCCGGCTGGGCGGATATCCAGGTGCCAGGTAACTGGCAGCTCCAGGGGTTTGCAGACATCCCCATCTACACCAATGTGCATTATCCCTTCCCCGCCAATCCGCCTTTTGTGCCTGCTGACAATCCCACTGGTTGTTACCGCACTGATTTTGATCTCGACCCTGCCTGGATAGGACGGGATATCTTTCTCTCTTTCGAATCCGTCGATTCAGCCTTTTACCTGTGGGTGAACGGGCAGATGGTGGGTTACAGCCAGGATAGCCGTCTGCCGGCGGAGTTCGATATCACCGCGTATGTCCAACCAGGCAAGAACACCCTGGCAGCGCAGGTCATGCGATATTGCGACGGGTCCTATCTGGAAGACCAGGACATGTGGCTGCTCAGCGGCATTCAGCGGGATGTCATCCTGTATAGTAAGCCGAAGGTTGCCATTCAGGATTACGTTGTGCGCACGCTGCTGGATGACCGCTATGAAAACGCCCTCCTGCACATCGAAGTCCAGGCGCCCCGACTGTCCCAGATCGCAGATTATTCTGTCGAAGCGATGCTGTTTGACGACCAGGGAAACCCGGTCTTTTCTGAGCCGCTTGCTGCCCCGTTTAGCGATCATACCTCGTTCTCTTTTCCCCATAGCCGTCGTACCGCCTGGGCGCTGCTCGAGCAGCCGGTTGCCCATCCCAAGAAGTGGACTGCCGAAACGCCATATCGTTACCGCCTGGTTTTGACGTTGAAAGACCCGTTTGGGCAGGCGTTGGACCACGAGAGTTGCTATGTAGGCTTCCGCCAGGTGGAGGTCAAGGACGGTTTGGTGTTGCTGAATGGCAGGCGCCTGGTGCTGCGCGGCGTGGACCGGCATGAGCATCACCCGGAGCGAGGCAGGGCGTTGACGCTGGAAGACATGCGCCGCGAAATTATTCTGATGAAGCGGTTGAATTTCAACGCAGTGCGCACCAGCCACTACCCGGATGATACTCGCTGGTATGATTTGTGTGATGAATATGGCATCTATCTTATCGATGAGGCAAATATCGAGACTCATGGCGTGGGCGGAGAGCTGAGCAGTCATCCGCAGTGGCTGCATGCTTACATGGAGCGCGCCACGCGCATGGTGCTGCGCGACAAGAACCATCCCAGTGTGCTCTTCTGGTCATTGGGAAACGAATCGGGCACGGGGACGCACCATGCCGCCATGGCAGCCTGGATACGGGCTTACGACCCCACCCGATTGGTGCATTATGAGAGCGGCCGTCCGGGTCCGCAGGTGAGCGATGTCCTCTCGGTGATGTATCCTAACCTGGATTGGTTGAAGACGGTGATGACAGACCCTGCAGAGCAGCGCCCGGTGATCATGTGTGAATATGCTTATGCCAAGGGGAACAGCACCGGAAACTTCTTCAAGTTCTGGGAGATGGTAGATGCCTATCCGCGCTTCCAGGGGGGATGCATCTGGGATTGGAATGACAAGGCATTGCTTCACACGACCGCCAGCGGTGAAAAGTATTATGCCTATGGCGGCGATTTTGGCGGGGATTTTGACTATAACCAGGAGAACGAAGACCCCCAAATGGTGTGCAACGGCATCGTCGGTCCAGACCTGACCCCGCATCCTGGCGCATACGAGGTCAAGAAGGTGCAGGCGCCCGTCTCGGTGAGCGCTGCCACCACGCAGGATTTGCTGCAGGGTCGGCTGGCGGTTTGGAACAAGCACCTGGCGTTGAGCTTGAGTCATTTGGATATTGCCTGGGAGCTGGAAGAGGATGGGGTGGCGATCCAATCTGGCGTCCTGCCGCCGCTCGACGTAGAAGCCGGTCAACGAGGCGAGTTATTGGTCCCCTTTGATCTGCCTGCCAGGCTGAAGCCGGCGGCTGAGTATTTCCTGAAGGTTCGATTTTTACTTGTCGAGGACACCCCCTGGGCGCTCAAGGGGCATGAAGTGACCTGGGAACAATTCCGCCTGCCCATCCCAGTTCCGGCTGGTACCCTGGTCAAGATAGCGGAGATGCCCGAATTGCATGAACACGATGCCGGCGAGCGCATTGTCTTTTCTGGGAAAGATTTCCAGGTGACTTTAGACCGTGCTGCTGGCAAGTTGACCTCCTGGCTGGTGGATGGTCAAGAATTGCTGGCTTCTGGACCCCAGGAGAATTATTACCGCGCCCCGACCGATTTTGACTTGCTGATGGGCAACCCGCCTGCCAGCATTCATAAGTGGCGGGCGGCTGGGCTGGACCGGCTGGAACGTCAGGTTTTGAGCGTTCAAGTTGTCCGGCTGAGTCCGCAGTCGGTGCAGGCGCGCGTCCTGGCTCGGTTGAGCGCCCCCGGCAACCTGCTGGGCATTACCAGCGAGATCATGTACCGCGTGTTTGGCGATGGTCAGGTGTTGTTGGATAATCGCGTCGTGGTTGACCCGGAGATGCCCTACCTGCCGCGCATCGGCGTGGAGTTGGCGCTGCCGGGCGGTTTCGAGCGGTTGACCTGGTTTGGGCGCGGTCCCCACGAAAACTACGTGGATCGAAAATGCGGCGCTGCAGTGGGGTTGTATCACAGCACTGTTACTGAGCAATACACGCCCTATGTCTTTCCGTCTGAGTGCGGCGGTAAAGAGGACGTCCGCTGGCTGACCCTGACAAACGACCAGGGGTATGGCTTAGGAGTGGTCAGCCGGGACCGTTTGCACTTCGATGCCTTGCATTATAATATTCAGGATTTGGCGAACGCCCGACATCCTTATGAGCTGCCAAAGAGGGAGGAAACCTTCCTCCATCTGGATGGCTGGCACATGGGAGTCGGCGGCGATGATGGCTGGCTGGCTTCGGTGCACCGTGAATTCTTGATCTTCCCTGCGGTTTACCAGTTTGCCGTGCGCTTGTTTCCCCTGCGGCAAGGCGTCGATCCAGCCGTAGTCAGTCGCCTGCGATTGGAAGGTGTCGTTTAGTGCAAACACAATTAGGACAATTGACTTTCTGGCAGCGGTTGCTGGGACTCTTCAAGCCGCTCTTCCAGATGTTTGGCGCAGTCCGCTTGATCATCAAGCGGCAGCGTCATCACTTGCGTTTAACGCTGCTTGCTTTGTTGAATGTTATCCTGGCAGTCGGCTTGGTGACCAACTCGGCGTTCTTCTCTCAGGCGGTTGACCGGGTGATCTTGACCCAGGAATTGAAAGCGTTCAGCGCCACCACCGGACGACCACCCTTTGGCACCTCGGTCTATATTTTCCCTTCTGCGCGCCAGCCGATTGGCTTGGATGATGCCGAATTGCTGTCCAAAGATATCGCCGGAGCTCTCTCGGGCGAGGTCGGCTTGCCAGTGAGGCATCTGGGCGTCCAGGTTTCCAGCGGCGGACTGATGCTCCAAACGACTGTGGAACCCAAGCAGTACCAGGGCAGCTTTGAAGTGGTTTATATCAGGGGTGTGGCGGAGCAGATAGAGATTATCGAGGGGATGCCTTTGGATGATAACGCCGAGTCTGGCGATGTTTTGGACGTGTGGATTCACATCAATCAGGCGCAGGAGATGGGCGCAAACCTGGATGACCGCTATGAAATGGGGCGGACGGTGCAGGAAACGCCCATCAAGCTGCGCGTTGCTGGTTTCTGGCGCGCAGCAGACCCGCAAGCCGATTTTTGGTTCAACGACCCGGACACATCGCTGTCGAAGTCCTTCCTGGTGCGCCGCGCCGATTACCTTAAATTTATCCAGCCGCTCATTGCTTCCAAGTCTCGCGGCGTGTATTGGTACATCATCCTGGATGACCAGAAACTCTTGACCCGCGACAGCGCCAAATACGTGGCGGGCTTCAAGCGCGGCATCGCAATCATTGACAAGTTTGTGCCCGGAGCCCGGCTGAACACGCCGCCGCTGGATCCGCTGGAGAACTTCATTCAGCGCAGCGCCACGCTGACCATTCTGCTGCTCAGTTACAACCTGCCAGCATTTGGCATCCTGCTTTACTTTTTGGTGCTGACTGCTGCCATCCTGGCGCAGTGGCAGCGCAAGGAGACCTCCATGCTGGTCAGCCGGGGGATGAGCTGGCTGGCGGTGATGTTCCTGACCTTTTTTGAGCAAGGGCTGCTCTTTTTGATTGGCTTTCCCTTGGGGATAGCCTTTGGTATGCTCATTGCCCGCCTGATGGGGTATAGCTCCAGTTTCCTGAACTTTACGCCGCGTGAACCGCTGCCGGTTTCTCTGCAGGGCTTGAACCTGGAACTGGCGATCCTTGCTTTGGCGCTGTCCATGTTCGCGCGTTTGTTCCCCACGGTGGGAGCTGGCAAGTCGTCCATCGTCACCGAGGAGCGGGAATGGGCGCGTCCTTTGCGCGTTCCTTTCTGGCATCGTTATTACCTGGATCTGCTCCTCATCCTGCCGACTTACTATGCCTATGACCAGATGGTCAAAGCAGGCTCGCTGGCAGGCTTGATCACCGATAGCCCTGCCGACCTGTACCAGGATCCGCTGCTCATCCTCGTGCCGGCGTTATTCGTGGTGACTGCCTGCCTGGTGACCATGCGCCTGTTTTCGCTGGTCATGAAGCTGATCGATTTTATCGCCGGCGTTTTCCCTTGGATGACCCTTTATCTGACTTTGCGCCAATTTGGCAGGCAGAGCCAGGATTACGTTCGCCCGCTGCTGCTCGTCATCGTTTCACTGTCGCTTGGCGTTTACACCCTTTCGATGGCAGTCAGCCTGGATAATTGGCTGGTCGATCGCATGTTCTATCGCGTAGGGACCGATATGACCTTCGTCCCGTCGCCCAATATTGCCGGAGAAACGCCCACTGACGGCACATGGATACCAGAACCCTACCGGTTTGAGCAGGTCGCTGGCGTCGAACGCGCTGCTCGTGTGGGCAATTATTATGCCCGCTATACGGCGGCAGATGGACAAACGATCGGCGGTCGCCTCATGGCGGTCGATCGGCTGGACTTTCCTGCAGTTGCCTGGTTTCGCTCTGACCTGGCGGCGGAGTCGCTGGGAGGGTTGATGAACCGGCTTGCCCTTACCCAGGATGGCGCGCTGGTCTCCGAGAATTTTCTCAAACGGACCGGAATGCAGCCTGGCGATATGTTGACTGCCCAGGTTGACCTGGGGGGAACCAGCCGGGTGACCCTCAGCCTGACGATCGTTGGCGCCTATCAATACTTTCCCACCGTTTTCGAAGAGAATGACGGCGCCACCTTGATCACCAACATGGATTACCTTGCCTCCTGGTATGGGCTGACGCCCTTTCATAATATTTGGTTGAAGCTCAAGCCGGGTGCCAGCGCCGAAACGATATTGAAATCGCTGACTGCTGTGACCAGCGTTCAGGCGGTTGTTGTCCAGGATGCCAGGAAGATGATTGCCGAAGAACAGGCAAAACAGGAGCGCGTGGGGATTTTTGGCACGCTTTCCATAGGGTTCCTGGCAACTGCTATCATGGCTGTATTGGGCTTGCTCATTTTCAGCTACGCCTCGCTGCAAGAGCGTCTCTACCGCTATGCCGTTTTGCACGCCATTGGCTATGCGCGCCGCAAGATCATCGCACACGTAATCATGGAATATTCGGTGCTCTCCTTCTTTGGCGCTGCCGCCGGCGCGGCAATCGGCATTGTCGCTACACGGTTGTTCATTCCCTTCTTCCGCTATACCGGGGAAAAGGGCATTCCCTTACCGCCGCTCATCCCGGTCATCGCCGGGCAAGAAGTGCAGAGCCTGGTGATTGCCTTTGCCGTTTTCATCATCCTGGCGGAAATCGTAACCATCCTGACCGCCTTCCGCCAACAACTGGCTAAGATCATCAAACGCCCCTGGTAGCCTGGGTTGGTCGGGATTGGACTGGCTACTTGGTTTTGAGCCAGGTGCGTCCAACCCAGACGCCAGACAGTGTTCCGGCGCTAAAAAAACCAGGAGTAAACAGAGGGGAATAAGGATTGCGCCCATACCCATATATTCTTTAACAATTCATATTAATTTGTAAACCAGACCTTAACCATGCTTTGAAAAAGCCATAACACTCGCGTGCTACACTTCTGCCCGTGTGTGGTTCATCACTTTATCTTTCTGCGAGGTTTTATGGGTCTGGCTGATCTTCACATTCATACTACGTATAGCTTCGATGGCACCTGTTCTGTATCTGCAGTGCTGAAGTATGCTGCGCATCATACTTCACTCGATGTGATTGCCATCACGGATCACGATAAGATTGATGGCGCCTTGCAAGCGCTCGACATGGCGCCTGCCTATGGCATCGAAGTGATTCCTGGGGTCGAGGTTTCATCCGCGGAAGGTCACGTGCTGGCGCTCTTCGTGACTCAATTGATTCCAGCCGGACTTTCTATGGAAGAGACGGTATTGAGAACCGTTGAATTGGGCGGCATATGCATTATCCCGCATCCCATGATGAACAGCCGGATGGGCGCCAGCCCATCTACGATTCGCCGGGCATTGCAGAATCCTGAGGTGGCTGCCGGGTTGGTTGGTTTTGAGGTCTTTAATGCCGGGTTGGCTGGCGCGCAGCGTGATGCTTATGCCCAGCGCTTGTGCCGACAATTGCCGCTGGCTCAGGTTGGATGTAGCGATTCCCATGCCGATTGGATGATTGGGTTGGGCGCGACCAGTTTTCCCGGGCATTCTGCTCAGCAGTTGCGCCAGGCGTTGATCAATCGGCAGGTGGAAGCCAGGACGATACGCCAGATGAACTATGCGGACTTTGTCCTCCGTTATGTCCCGCGCTTGGTTCTGCGCTATGCCGGTTGGGTCACCTGGAATAAAGCCCCCTCTGAGCCGCTGCGCCTGGCATGGTTGGGTGAGCGCGTAAGATCACTTCCTTCGTAAATCTTTTCTGAACGTCAATCTTTTCAAAAAAGGCGGCATGGTATGGCGCAAAATATTCTGCTGATTTGTGGTTCTTTGAACCAGACTACGATGATGCACAAGATCGCCATGAATTTGTCTGAATTCAATTGCTATTTCTCACCGTTCTATGCCGATGGTGCCTTGGGTTGGCTTAGCCGAAAAGGTTTTCTTAACTTCAGCATTTTAGGCGGCAAGCACCTTCGCAATACCCTGGAGTACCTGGAACGGCACCAACTCCCAGTGGATTATGGCGGCGCAGCGCGCTCTTATGATGCGGTAGTTACCTGCACCGACCTGGTTGTGCCGCGTAACATTCGCGGAAAGCGGATGATTCTGGTGCAGGAAGGCATCACTGAGCCAGAAAGTCTTCTTTATCACCTGGTGAAGCGGTTTAAGCTGCCTTTATACCTGGCAAATACCGCAGCCACGGGACTTTCGGATGCATATGACCTGTTTTGTGTGGCTTCGCAGGGGTATCGCGAATTGTTCATCCGCAAGGGCGTGAGACCCGATAAGATTGCTGTAACTGGCATCCCCAATTTTGATCATGTCGAAGCCTATCGCCAAAATGATTTCCCTTACCATGATTTTGTGCTGGTGGCAACGTCCAGCGCGAGGGAGACCTTCAAACCGGATGACCGTCCGCATTTTATCCGGCGGGCGTTGGGAATTGCTGCCGGGCGCCGATTGATCTTTAAACTTCATCCTAATGAGGATCATACCCGAGCGATGCGTGAAATACGGCAATTGATCCCTGATGCGCTGATTTTTACCGATGGCAATATCAATCACATGATTGCCAACTGCTCGGTCCTGATTACACAGTATTCCTCGGTTGTGTTCGTTGGCTTGGCATTAGGCAAAGAAGTCTATTCCTACCTGGATATCGACCTGCTGCGCCGCCTGACGCCGCTCCAAAATGGCGGTACGTCAGCCCAACGGATTGCCGACCTCTGCCGTCAATTGATCTACACACCGGAGGCTGAACTGGTCGCCGCACGCAACGGTCATATGCGCCGCCCCGCCTGGAAGCTACCGGATGTCATCTGAAGGAATGGCATCTAACAAGTTTGACGCTGTTTCGATGATCTTTTGCTGGATATCTTGATCGCCTGCCTTTAGCTGAGAGAGCGTAAACGGCGAACTTAAGATCACGCGGACTTTTTCGGCGATTTGCCGGTTGAAAACCACCTGTTGGATGACCTGAATGAATTCTGCCAGTTTCTGTCGTCCTTCATCCTGTGATCGCAATCGGACAAATGGATGGCGCAGGTAAGCAGAAGCGACAAACCCGGCATTGATTGCCAAAACCAGCCTGGCTTGAGGCGTTTTACGCAACAAGAGCTTGATGCTATCTGACCAGCGCGCCAGCGCCTGCCTGGCTGCTGGTTTGAAGTGCAAGGGGTCAGGGTCAAGCCTGCCGCTGGGGAAGATCAGCAAGGCGCCGCCGCTTTGCAGATGTTCCAGGGCGCGCCGGAGGGTGGTCATGCGGACGTGCGTGTCCCGGGTTGCGTAGATGAAATAGCGGCGGGTGTTGGGCAGTGTGCGAAAAAAAGGATTGGCAGCGGCGACAATTCGTAGATCCCTTCGCGGTAAGGCAGAGGCGACAGCCAGCCCGTCAAAGGTGCCAGGGTGGTTTGCTGCAATGAGCAACGGACCTTCTGATGGGATTTGCTCGTTTCCAATGATTTGCAGCCTGGGAATCCATTTCTTGAGCCATTCCTGAGCTGCCTGGCGGAATCCATGCTGCGCTACGAACTCATCGAACTCTGCCGCCCGGCGGGAGAAGCCGCGTACAATGGGGATGAATAGCGACCCAAACCAGGTTCGCCAGCGGCTATCCGCTCTCAAGCCCAACGCTTTGAAAATTTCATCAATCAGGTAATTTTCGACTTCGGCAGGGGTTGCCGGTTCAACGACCGCATGCCAGGATTGATCCGGTAATCTATCAGGATGATCTGTCATGTTGCTCGCCCGCGAGGTAAAAGCGTTTGTCTTAAGTCCTCTAGGAAGATTATAACCTGGAAAATGTTGCCACGACATTGGTAATAGTGATGATGTCAGCCAGCCCGGCACCTGTATATGCTTTCAGATCATCGCCGTTCACAAGCTCTTCTACCTTTAGCTGCGCTGCCCGGCGTTCATCTTTGGTAAATACCAGCTTCAGCAGCGAACTGGCTCTTAGCAGGTTGAGTAAAATGATCTCTCTCGCCTCGGCTTCTCCGCCTGCCAGCACGGCGGCGCGCAGGCGGTGCTTGATCAAATACTTGGCAGAAGCCTTCTGTTGCCCAGCAGCCTCAAATGGTATGACCCATTTATAATGCTTATCATCGATGCTCAAGACCTTTTTGGCGACCAGTTGATCCACGACCCGTTGAGGGATATTGATTGCCGGTAAAGAATTCATCCAATGTTCAGCTTTGCGTGGTTTCTTGGACATGCTGATCATCTCCAGCGCTTGATCGAGCAGGTCATCGCCGATCGGCGAGGAATCGCTCAACACCACGGTTTTGTCTTCCATGGCAATCTTGCCCAGCAGGAGTAGATCCATCAAGACAGCTCCTGCTAAGCCAAAATAGAGCGATCCATAGACACCTTTTGCGGTTGTGCCGCGGATGTCATCAATCGTAAGCATGAAAATACTTTCAGTCAACGTCAGCATGAAAACTCCAATGGGGAGGAAGCGTTACAGGAAACAAGGAGAGTGTTTTTGCTCATAAGCATTTATACAGAGGATACATCGAACAAGGTTAAGAATCAGTAAATGATCTGTAATAAAATGGTTAAGGATGCTATCTGAGGGATGATTTTGAGCAAAGTGAACCATGAGTCAGGCAATCGACTCCCTTGTGAATGGTAGAATTCACTGACTCAAGTCGGAGAAGTCTTTTCAGCGGGGCAATAAAACCAAAATTGAAAAAGCGTCAGAACAGTATGGCAGCGGAGCGGATCTTAATGAACACAACACTTACAACAAAGACGAAATTAAGCTATGGCGTTGGCGACCTGGGTCTGGCGTTGACCAGCGCCATGCTGGGGTTGCTGTTCGCTAAATTCCTGACAGATACGGTTGGGCTGCAACCGTCCCTGGCTGCCATTGCCATTTTTGTTGGGCGCACCTGGGATTGGATCAATGATCCCATCCAGGGTTACATTTCAGACCGCACGCGTTCGCGCTGGGGGCGCAGGCGTCCTTACTTGCTATTTGGGGCTATTCCGTTTGGCATCACATTTCTGATGCTTTGGTGGATTCCGCCTATCCAGTCTCAGGTCTGGCTGACGGTGTATTATACGGCAGCTTATTTCTTGTTCGATGCGATGGTGACTCTGGTCTTTATTCCTTATGTGGCGCTGACCCCCGAAATTACGGAAGATTATGATGGGCGCACCTCGCTGACCAGCTTCCGCATGTTCTTTTCTTTGTCTGGCAGTCTGTTAGGGACGGTAGCGCCGCTTTTGGTTCTGGGTGGCGCCGCGGTGCCGCCGGAAAAAAGTTCTGTGATTTTCATGATTGCTGCAATGTTGGCAGTGGTCTCATCGATTCCCTTCTTAATCACTTTTGCAGGAACGTCGGAAAATGTCATCCACCTTCAGCAAGAACGCTCAAAGCTCCGCGAAATTCTGCAAGCCATGCGGGGCAACCGCCCCTACCTGATGGCAATTGCGATCTACCTGGCAACGATAGCGGGGTTTGAAGTGCTTACGGGCACCTCTTTATATTTCTTTCAATACAAACTCCAGATGCCAGATATTGCCGATTACACGACGCTGATCATGTTTGTCGTCGCGCTGCTGAGTATCCCGCTGTGGCTGTGGGTGTCCCGCAAGATGAATAAAGTAAAGGGGTATGCCGTTGCCATTGCCTACCTGACGGTGATCTTGCTGGTTTACGCCTCTTTCAACTCGGAGGTTCCTGTTTTCCTGCCGTTCATTTTTTCTGCCCTGGCGGGAGTGGGCATCGCCGCCGGGCAGACTTTGCCCTGGGCTATCCTGCCGGATACGGTGGAATACGGCGAATATCTTTCTGGGAAGCGAAACGAAGGCGTCTTCTATTCCATGATGACTCTGGCGCGGAAAATCGCTTCATCGATCACGCTGCCGGTTGTTTTAGTGTTGCTGGACTGGTCGGGTTATGTGAGCAATGTCCCACAGCAGGAACCGGCAGTGGTGACGACCATCGCTTTGCTGTTTGCCGGCATCCCTTCCCTGTTATTTATGGTCGGGCTCATCACTGCGCTCCGTTATCCCCTGAGCCGGGAGCGCTTCAATGAGATCAAAGTGGAATTACAGCGGCGTAAAGCCCTCTCAACATGAAATTGAAGTTGATCTATGCTTTCCTGCGCTTCGGCTGCCTGCCAGGCGGGCTAATCTTGACCTGGATTGGCATGGCGAGTCCTCCATTCCAAGGTGAGTGGGGGTTTGTCGGGCTGGCGCTCAAAGCCCTGGCAACAGGACTGGGGCTGGTGATAGCTACCGTTGGGTTGTTCGTCATTCATAACGTGTATTTCTCCCGCAACCGGGCATGGGTTGACCCCGAACTTGACATTGAGACGTGGTCAATCACCAGGGACCAGCAGCACAATTCGAACACAGACTTGACCTGGTTCCAGGGTGCGTTTTACCTGGCGCATGCCGTTTCGCCGTATCATTTTGGCTCGGCGGATTGTAAAATCCAGGTCAAGCGGTCGCCAGATGGTCTGCATTGGGAGCAAGTGGCAGTGCTGGGAAAAGGCAACGACGATGTGCGCGATCCGAAATTTGCGGTGATAGGCGACCGGCTGTGTTTGTATGTGCTCCTCAACCGCGCTCTACAGCCCCTGCCCTATACCACCCGCTACGCCTGGACAAATGATGGGAATCATTGGAGTGACCTGTGCAGCCTTGGGCATGAAGGCTGGTTGTTTTGGCGGCCCAAGACGCTTGATGGCAGGGTGTGGTATGTTCCAGCTTACTGGCACGAGTTCAATCATAATGTTCTGTTCAAAACGTGGGATGGCGCCAATTTCGAAATGGTCGCCACAATTCACAAGGGTCGGTTCATCAATGAACCAGAGATCGAGTTCCTGGCTGATGGGACGCTGCTGGCAACCGGCAGGGTAGATTATGATAAGAGAGACTTTCAACAGGTGATCGGTATCCCGCAGAGCAGCACCATCATCTCGGTTGCAGAGCCTCCATATGTCTCCTGGCAGGATACGGCTGAGGACCAGACGACGCGGCTGGATGGTCCAGTGATGTTCCGCTATGGTAATCATATTTTCGCGGTGGGACGAGCGCACCCTTATTTCAATACCATCTTCCCCCGGCGGGGCGCTGTCCTGGCGAAGAAACGCACTGCCATCTATGAGGTCCGCCCTGAAGGCTTGACCTATCTCAGCGACCTGCCTAGCGCTGGCGATACCTCCTATGCAGGTGTGGTGGTCAAGGATGGATTTGTGTACGTCAGTTACTACACCAGCGATATCCGGCGTGATTCAATCTGGCTGTTTGGCATGATGGAACCGTCTGAGATTCGTATGGCAAAGATAGCGCTGGAGCGGCTCGTTCAGGCTGCCGAACGCCGGAAGAAGCCGACCCGAAAGGAGAAATGACCATGACCCGTTTATCGCATGCTCAATTGTTGCAGCTCAAGCGTTGGAACACCCCAACGATTTACAATGGCTGGGAGCAAATCACCCGGCGCGCCATTACAGAACATTTCAACCAGGAAGAGGTGCGCGATTTTATGCCTCACATGGGTCCGATGGTAGGTTATGCAGTCACTGTGGTCATTGAGCCGGGGAATCCCACTCACGCGAAATCGAACCCTTCCGCCTGGCATGATTATCGAAGGTACGTGGCATCTGTGGAAGGTCCGAAAATCGTGGTGGTGCAGGACCTCGATAAGCCCCGGGTGCTGGGCGCATTTTGGGGCGAGGTGAACAGCAATGTGCATAGAGCTTTGGGCTGTGTAGGTACCATTACCGATGGCTCAATTCGGGATATAGATGAGATGAACGATGCAGGATTCAAGGCGCTGGCGCGCCAGCTTTCGGTGGGGCATGCCTATAGTACGCCGGTTCGATGGGGTTGCCCCGTGGAGGTATTTGGCTGCCCAATTATGCCCGGGCAGCTCATTCATGCCGATCAGCATGGATTCCTGGCAATTCCGCCTGAAGATGAAACCCGCCTATACGAAGCGGCTGTTTTCATGGATCAGAATGAGTGCAACACGCTGATTCCGGCTGCCCGCAATGCCGCGGGCAAATCTCTGGACGAAATCATCCAATCGCTGGATGAAGCCGCTGCTGCCTTTCGCAAGGCGGCGAAGGAAAAATTTGGTTCTGCGGGCGAATGGTAGGTCGCGGTTCAACGTTGTGATAACTGAAGTATAATTTTATCTGGTCAACGCCCTTTGCTTTTCCAACAGAAAGGATAAGGCTGTGTTCACAGTTTTTGAAGAATTCCCGTTACTTTCTATCCATGAGGATAAAGGTTCTTTCATCCGCTCGGCAATGGATCAGGTGAAGCTTGGGTTGGGAGGCGCTATCCTGGCAGAACTGGCTTTGCTGGGGAAAATAAAAGCCAATGATAAGCACCGCCTGGAATTGGGCGACGACAGCCCGGTCGAAGATGACTTGCTTGGCGAGACTCTCGAAATCCTGAAGGGCTCAGAAAAGGCGCGTAAATTCAATTACTGGATTAACCATCTAAACCAGAAGTTCCAAAACCTCCCCCAGGAAATCGTCGCTCGCCTGATTAATAAAGAAGTGGTGATGCAAGAGGAAGAACACTTGCTATGGGTCATCCCCTCGCCGCTTAAGGCAGAGTCGAACGCCTCGACGAAGTATTGGTTAATTCGCCGGCTGCGCGGCATTGTCCTGGCTCAGGAAGAGGCGCAGCCGCGTGATATCGCGTTGCTCAGCCTGATTAAAGCCTGTGGATTGCTCGACCTGGTATTCTTGCGGGATGAACGCAAACTGGCGGCGCGCGCTATCAACGAGCTGGTCGTCAGCCGGGCGATGAATGACCCCATCATTCAAACAATCCAGGAAATCGAAATTGCCCTTTCGGCGATTGCAGAAGAAGATTGACGTTATGATGCCTGGCGATGCCTGCCGATGCCTGGCACATGCCTGGCACATGCCTGCGGCTTCCAGGCAGAAACCTGGCAGTTTTATGCTAGAATAGCCACTCATGACGCCTTCTAAAGCTCCAGTCATCCATCGTATGCAATTGCTCATTCAGCAGTGGCAGGTAACTGCCGACCGGCGGCAGATCTTCCTGAGCTGTTATATGATGATGACGCAAAACATGCTGACGGCGATTGAACGGCATGAATTCAGGGATGCATCCTGGGTTGACCAACTTTTAAACCGCTTTGCCGATTACTATTTTGATGCGCTCGAAGCGTATGAGCAAAACCCAACCGCTGCGCCTTCGGTGTGGCAGTTAGCATTTGATGCCACGCGCCAGCCGCGCATTACGCCAATCCAGAGCTTATTGTTGGGCGTCAATGCTCACATTAATTACGACCTGGTCTTCACTCTGACGGAGCTGCTCAAACCAGAGTGGCTGCATCTTTCAGCACAAGCCCGCGCTGATCGTTATGCCGATCATTGTCACGTCAACGAAGTGATTGGGTGTACGATTGACGCAGTTCAAGACCAGGTGCTGGAACCTGCCATGCCGGTGATGGATATGGTAGATAAGCTCTTCGGATCTCTGGATGAGCGATTAGTTTCGCGCCTGATTACCCATTGGCGCGAATCGGTCTGGCATAATGCATTACGCCTGGTGGAGGTCAGCCGCGACGAAGAACAAACCCAGGTGATTCAAGACGTTGAAGCGGACGCCTTGCGGATTGCCAGAATCATCAGCTAGCGCGGCACAGTCTGCTTTTCTATTCAGAATTACCCGCCAATTTGACGAGCAGGTCTTTTGTTGCTTCTGCCACTTCACTCACTGCCTGGTCAAAAGCTGCCTGGTTCTTGCGGGACGGCTTGCGGAAGCCGCTGACTTTACGCACATACTGCAGCGCCGCTGCCTGAATCTCTGCATCGGTCGGCAGCCCTTCGGGTAAGCGCAGTTGTCTAATGTTTCGGCACATCCGCTCCGCCTTTCTTGTCTTGTAGCATCAATACTATGACTGCCAGCGTCATGAGGATGCTATATATCAGGCTGACTCCAAATCCCAGCTTGATACCCAGCCAATCGCTGGCGATCCCTATCAGCCACGGACCCAACATCCCGCCCACCCCAGCAAAGGTGAACAGCACCCCCAGGATAGCGCCTATGTTCTCATGATGGCGCTCTGAAGCTGCCGCGGTGATTGTGGGGAAGATAATCGAGAGGAACAATCCTGAGAAGGGCAGGGCGAAAGATGTCCAGCCGGGACCGAAAATACCTAGCGCCACCAGACCGGTGGCAGCCAGCATGGCAATGAGCACTGAGCGTAATAAGCCGATGCGGTCAACCAGGAAACCGCCCAGGAAACGCCCCACGGTGACCATCAGGAAAAAGAGCGAGAGCGCTCCCGTGCTGGCGGCAATGGTTTGACCACGCGTCTCCTGCAAGAATTCCACGATCCACGCCGCCATGCCGATTTCTAGCGCCACATACACGCCGATTGCCAGGTAGAACCAGCCCATGCTGCCGCCGAACGCTGCTTTCCAAAGCCTCGTCAGGTTCGTTTTATCGGGGTTGCCTGATCGGGGGAGCGGATACCTGACCAAAATAAAAACTGCCAGCATCAGCGCGGCTGCCATCAGGTCCCAGCGGTAAACTGTTCGCCAGGAGTTGCCTGCTTCCAGCAGCCAGCCGGCATACAACGGCGCCAGCATCGAACCAGCGCCATGGAATACCGCCATTAAGTTGAGGAGCAGCCCCTTCCGTTCAGGATGCAGATCGACGATGATGCGGTTTGCGCCCAGTTCGATAGAGCCTAATCCCAGCCCGATCACTGCCATGGTCAGCGTCAGCAGCCAGGGTGAGCTGCTGGCGCTGAATGCCAGGATTCCCAGGCTCAGGCTGGCGCCGGCGACCAACAGCGGCGCTTTCTTTCCAACGGCGTCAGACAGGAAGCCCGTCAGGAGTGTGGCGATCAAGAATCCCAAATATCCCCCAAACAGAATCGTCCCGCCCAGCGTGTAATTCAAGGACAGGTCATCCAGTAAAGCTGGCAGCGCTGGACCCTTGAGGTTATCGGTAAAGCCGAACACCAGGAAGGAATAGAATGCCCCGGCGGTCAGGATGACCACGCGTTGGTAGGTTGTTTTTTGCATAAATAAGCTCAACTGCCTTCTACATAGACGACGCGTGCTTCATTCATCTCTAGCCGAACGGTGAGGCGCAAGCGCCCATCGGCGGTTCTCTCCCAGCCGTTGGCGCCTTTCACTGTTATTAACCGTTCTCCGGCAAGGGGCTGCGTCAGGTAAGTGAACTCTCCAGCGGCGACTGTGAAAAAAGTCACCAAACCGCTGGCAGTCGCTGGATCGATTTTTTCGTGAATTTCCGGGCTGGAACCGGGGAAACCGCTCACGCGGGGATAGGCGCGCGTCACTGCCTGCGCCACGCGCTTGTAATCTGCCAGGTGGCTGGACAGGAAGGCAATATCCTCATCGCTCAGGCTCAACAAGTCGCCCCAAATCCCGTTGCCGCCCAAGACCAGCGACGCCAGGCTGTTGCGCTGTGAGAGCGCTGGCGGATCGGGCAGGTAATGCGTCAGGAAGAGGATGGACGGGATCAAGGGATCGAATTGATAGCCTGCCCGGCAGATGCGCGGGCGCGCCGCTCCAGGGTAGAAGAATACGTTGATCGTGTCTGGGTCTATCTTCACCCACTTGGGGATGTCGAAATCGCTGAAGTAGGGACCGTTGTTGATCAGGAAGTACTTGCCCACCGACAAGAAACCCAGCCCCACAAAGCGACCGCCTTCGGTGATGTCGAAATCCACGATGACCTGCGGGCAGCGTTTCGACACCTCTTCGACAATGCGAATCATCTGCAAGCCCATCTGGTAACCATAACACTCCCATCGTTCGGTCGCTGTGTTGGCGGCAGCGCCATGATCATGGTCAGGCGAGTCGCAGCCATACTGGCTGACGGCGTCCCATTTGAAGTAGATCACTCCCAGTTCATGATGCAGGCGCACCATGGTTTCGATGAAATAATCGCTGTATCCCGAAGCCAGGCACATCGCTGTGCTTTCCTCGGTTTCCCAAATAGGTCCCTGCCAGCGGGGTTTTCCTTGCGCTGTCATGGTAAATTCAGGGTGTTCCTGGTAAATCTGGGAGGTGAGCGCAGCGACGGTGGGGTTGAACCACAAGCCCAGCCTCATGCCATACCCCTCCAGTTTACGCCTGACCTCCTGCAGCCCATCCGGGAAGCGCTCCAGGTTGACTCTCCAATCGCCGGTTTTGAGGTACCAGCCTGTGTCGATGACGAATACATCAATGCCCAGCCGGTGCGCCACATCGATCTCTGCCATCATGCGGGCGTAGTTCATGGATTCCAGGTAGGGTCTTCCATTGAAGTAATGGTTGCGTTCCTGGAAGTTCCAGGTGTTGTAAAAGAGGTATGGCTGGCGCGACTCCAGGTTCTGGCTGATTTCATTCAGGAAGAAGCTGCGGTATTGCGGCAGGAAGCCTTCCAACGGCAGAGGTGAGAGCGCCAGCTCCAGCCAGGCTGAGGTCCAGGGTGTTTCCGGTCCAATGAGCTGCCCTGCGTAGTAATTACCCTTGCGCGCCCGCAGCATCAGCCCGGTGTTGTCTTCTCCGCCTGGAATTGCAAATGTAAAAAAACCATCGGGGTGGTCAGCCCCATGTTCATAAGCTGCCATCAACGTGGCTCTCGGCGTGTGCAGCAGCGCGACGGGTCCGGTAAAGGAGATACCGTTGCGCAGCAGTTCCGGCGGGTAAGTTACGATGTTAGGTTGGTAGGTGTGCGCTACCGGGTCGAAGTGGCTGAGCTGGTATTCGCTCAGGCATTCCTGCAGGGGCGCATGCGCCAGCCCGTGAGGCTTCAAATGAAAATAGCGGATGGCGTCCCTTCCGGCTACCTTGGTCAATGCAGCCTGGGAGCTGCTGAACAGGGTGTAGCGCATGCGCAACACCGCCGAACCTGGGTAATGCCGGATGGTGACTTCCAGCCTTAACTTCGGTTCGCCAGCGGCAATGTAGCTCAGCGTAATTTCCCTCCCACCGCCTCTCAACTCAGCTTGCCGGGCAACGCCGGCGTATACGAAGTCCGAGCGCTCTTGTTCGTTGATTTCGAAAGCCGGCGCTTCGACCGCACACCATGCATCTGGCAGCCCGGCATGGCGCAGTGTGAAAATTTCACCTGCGCTGCTGGCGTCCAGCAGCAGAGGATCAATGGCAATTTGTTGCAAGTCGGTTTCTCGATTCATAACGTTTCCTGTGGATAGAGCTATACAACTGCCAGGATTTTAAGATATATATCCTGAAAACCCGATGGTGTGTTTGACTATCTATCAATCAAGGGGGTGGTACAATCAGCCTTGATTTTACCCTGAATCACAATTTACCCGGAATCCTTTATGCCCTCGAAGAAAAACAAGCACATTACGCCTTTCCGACCCAAGTGGCGCGGCACGCTGACCGACCGCGAGCGCTTCAACCGGCAAATGCACTACCAGCCGATAGACCGCTGTTTCAACATGGAGTTCGGTTATTGGACGATAACTTCGAGCAGTGGTATTTCTTTGTCGAGAACAACATCCGTAACAATGAGGAAGCGGATATTTTCTTCAACTTCGACCGCATCGTCACCGTTGGCGGCAATATCTGGCTGCACCCCCGGTTTGCCAGGCGGGTGATCGAATATCGCGCTGCGACAAAAGTCATCATTAATGAGGATGGCTTGCTGGCTGAAGTCCCCCTGGATGGACACGACACCATTCCTCATTTTCTCAAGTCTTCCATCCAAACGCCCGATGACTGGAAGAAGGTGAAGGCGCGCCGCTTTCGCCGCAATGACCCGGCGCGCAAGGTGGATGTGGAGGCTCTCAAGAAAGAGCATCCCCCAGACCGCGATTACCCCCTGGGAGTGTGGACCGGCTCGATGATCGGCAAGGTCCGCGACATGTTGACCTTCGAAGGGCTGGCTTATGCCATCTATGATTACCCGGCGATGGTCGAAGATATGGTCGAGACCGCCTGCCAGCTTGTCGAAGATTACCTGGATCAGGTTTTGCCGCACATCCAATTCGACTTTGCCGCCGGCTGGGAAGATATTGCCTACAAGGGCGGACCAATCGTCTCGGTCAAGTTTTTCAAAAACGTGGTGGCGCCGCGCTACCGGCGCATCCATCAAAAGCTCAAAGCTGCCGGAATTGACATCTGGTACATTGACTGCGATGGCGATGTGCGCCCCATCCTGCCTGTTTTCCTGGAATCAGGCGTCAACTGCCTGTTTCCTTACGAGGTCAATTCCTGTACCCACCCGGCGGAGCTGTTGGCAGAGTATGGGAAAGAGCTGCGCATCATGGGCGGCGTGGACAAGATCGAATTGGGCAAGGGGCGGGAAGCGATAAAGGCATATCTCGAATCAGTTGCTCCTTTGGTCGAGCGCGGGGGATACATCCCCTTCTGCGATCATCGCTGCCCGCCCAACGTGGATCCAGACGATTACCTGTATTACCTGGACTTGAAGCAAGAAATGTTTGGCAGGCTGTTATTCCAGAGTTGATGACGACGAGGCGAATTTAGGCGATGCCAAACGCCTTTCTTAATCGTTCCACATCGCGCTGCTGGTACTCAGGAAGTTCATAACCTGTATGATAGCGTAACTGTAAATTGGCGCTGATGCAGCGAAAAGGAATCCCTGCGATCACCCCTTTGGCATCCAGGTCTTCCTTCCTGAGGATGAAACCCTCATCAGCTTCCCATGCCGGGATGCCGTTGCCTTCCTCATCGAATTTTATTGCGTGGACATCGATTTCGCGCCCCGCATCATCCTGCAAGACAAAAGCCGTGGCAATCTCATTTCCTTGATCCTGACTGACCCAGCGGTTTTCTTCCCACAGTTCTTTCAGGTGGTAACCTTGTTGGCTCATCAACACGCAGAAGCGTTCGATATCCTCCAGCAGCAGGATGATGTCCATATCCTTGTGCGGGCGGTTTTGCTCTCCGAGTAAAGCGTCAATTCCCCAGCCACCTGTCAACCAGACGCGAAAGCCGTTGTTAATAAGGTTTTGGTAAATATGAATCAGGTCCTTGGCATCCATCATCTTCTATGCGTCCTTTTACCGATGTTCCCCATCCGTGAAATTCGTTATCATCCTCAGCATCGCCGCTCCACAACCGGCGCATTTCTTCGCACCGTTGGAGGAGATCGTCTAACCTGCCCTCTGCCTCCAACCTGCCATCTTTGAGCACCAGGATATGGTCCGCCCGGCGCAGCGCTGCCCGGCGATGGGAAATGACCAGGCAGGTAAGCGCTTCATCGCCCTGACCGCTTGTACGCCGCTGGTCGATGCGTTCCCACAACAATTTTTCCGTATCGACATCCAAAGCGCTGGAAAGGTCATCGAAGATTAACAACTCAGGCTGGCAGGCGAACATCCGCGCGGCTGCAGCGCGCTGCACCTGCCCGCCAGAAAGCCGGATGCCGCGCGGTCCTACCAGTGTATCCAGCCCATCTTCCAGGGCAGCGATGTCCGTTTCGAGCACGCTCAGCCAGATTGCTTCAGATAGTTTTGCCTTTTCGGGGGGTTTTCCCATCAGGATGTTGTCGCGCAGCGTCTCGCTGAACAGCCTCGGCGCCTGAGGGGTATAAGCGCAGCGCGGAGGGTGGAAGAACGTTTGCGCCTGTTCAACCTTGACGCCGTTCCAGTAAATCTCGCCTGCCTGTGCGGGCAGCAATCTCAGCAAGGCGCGCGCCAGCGTGGTTTTCCCTGAGCCAACCCGACCCGTGACGACCGTGAACGAACCGCGCGGCAGATCGAAGCTGATGTCCTCGATCCCCTTCGGACTGTTGCTATTCCCATTATTAGCTTGAGGATAATGGTAGGTCAAACCGCGCACCGCCAGGCGTTCCAGCCGGTCGTTAGGTGCCTTTTCTGGGAAAGGCAGCGGCGGTAGCGTACCCTTTTCATAGACGGGGTGAATTTCGATTAACGTCTCAGGCGGCTCTGGTCGAATCATCTCCAGCATGCGGTCAATCGAAACCTCTTGCGTCTTATAATCCCCATAGAAGGTGCCCAATTCCGAAGGGACCTGGGTGGTGAACCACAAGTAGCTGACGAATAGGGCGAAATCGCCGACCGTGAATGATCCGCCGGCAATGGCTTGCCCGGCAAGTAACAAGATGACGCCAATGCCAAAAGCCACCATGCTGCCATTGATCGAATCGAGCATATTGCGGTAGAACCGGTAACGGATGGCGATATCTGCGCGTTTCTGGTTGAGGCGCCAGAAGAATGTAGCAGCCGCCTGCTCGGCATCGGCGATTTTTATTGCCTGCGCGGCATTGAGCGCCTCGCCCAGGAAGCCGGCAGCGGCATCGGCAGCCAGATCTGCTTCACGGTTATAGTGTAAGATGCGACCCCATGCGAAGCGCGTCAACAGGATGGTGCCGATCAGCGGCAGGAAGATGAGCAGCGTTATCGTCAGGTTGATGCTTGCCATGATGCCGATGGCAATGGCAGCCGCGATCCATTTGCCTGCCTGGTCGGGCAACCAGGTAGGGAAATCCGAAACCTCGCCGATGTCGTCTCGGAAGCGATTGATGGCTTCGCCAGCCGAGATGGGCAGACCCTGATCCAGGCTGCGCCGCAGGATGCTGGCAACCAGGTTGCTTGTCAGCAGCGCCCGCACGGTGAAGCGGAATGTCCAGCCATACCATTCTGAGCCGAGCGCCAGCAGTCCATGCGTGAGTTCAGCCAGCACATAGGCAGCGATTAGCCACCAAAGGATATCGATGCCCAGGAAACTCCCGCGCAGGGCGGTTGCCTCGCCGCTGATGCTGTCGAAGACCAGCTTGGCAACCAGGCCCGGGACTACCGCTTCACCGAAGGACAGGATGGTGAAGAAGGAATGCAGGGCAAAATCTCCTGTACGGAATTGGATTATTTTGTGGTTGAGCGCCCAGGTGCTGAGCATGGATTTGGGGGTAGAAATTTCCTGATGACTCATGCCAGCGCCTCCTCCAAGCCGGTTTGCAGCAGTCGGTAAAAACGCGATTGTCGATCGGCTGCCAGCCTCTCTCGGTCGCCGAATTCGACCAGCCGCCCGTCCTCCAGAATCAGGATGTCATCGGCGCGCTGCACTGTCCTGAGACGATGGGCAATGATCACGCCGGTGCGACCCTGGAACAGGCGGTCAATCGCCTGTTCCATAAGCGTTTCGGTGGGGGGATCGAGGCGCGAAGAAGCCTCATCCAGGATGATCAGCCCGGGTTCTTTGAGGAAAACGCGCGCAAAAGCCAAAAGCTGCGCCTCGCCGGCTGAGAGTCCCCCGCCGCCAGCCGCCAGGCGAGTGTCAAGTCCATCAGGCAAAGACTGCACCCAGCTCCACAAGCGCAGGCTGCTCAAGACGCGCTCCAATTGCTCATCGGAGATGGCAGGATTGAAGAAAGTCAGGTTATCGCGCACGCTGGCGCGAAACAACTGCACATCCTGGGTAACCATGCCAACCCGCTGGCGCAGGTTCTTTATGGAGATGGCGCGCAAATCGTTGCCGTCTAGCAAAATCGCGCCCTCGCTTGGGTCATACAGGCGGAACAACAGGCGCGCCAGCGTGGATTTGCCGCTGCCAGTGCGCCCCAAGACGCCCAACAGCCTGCCTTTCGGCAGATCAAATGAAATATCCTCCAGCACCTTGTCGTCATTTTCATAGTGGAACGAAACGCCTTTGAAGCTCAGAGAGAGCGCGCCGGTTGCAAGCAACCTGGGGAGAGGCGGATCGTGCACCAGCGGCTGCTGATCGAACAGCGACTGGATGCGTTGCAAGCTGGCAGTGGCTTGCTGCAAGTCTTCTGCTTGCTCGCGGATGGCTTGCAGCGGCGTCTCCAACATGCCCACGTAAAAGACGATCAGGTAAGCGGTTCCAATGGTTACATCGCCGCGCAGGTATAGGATGACTCCCATTGCCAGTCCGATGGTATAACCCAGGATGTACACCAGGTCGGTCATATGATAAGTCAGGCTGCCTACCACGAAAGCCAGTCGCAGCCTTTCCAGGTATTGGCGCATCAGATCATAAAGACGTTGTAGAACGTATGCCTCGCCGCCCACCGCGCGGATATCTTCAACGCCAGAGATGCGCTCTTCCAGGTAGCCAAACTGCGCCGCGCTGATCTGCCGGGCGGCTCTCCAGCGCGGCGCTGCCAGCCTTTGAATAAAACCCAGGGCGACCAGCGTCACTGCCGTGTAAGCGACCATGCTCGACCCCAAATAGAGGTTCTCTCGAAAAAGCAACGCCAGGATGCCCAGCACCAGCAGGGCATTGCCTGCCACCTTGATGACGAACTGAGAAAAGAAATTGGACAGTTGCGATATATCTCCGTCGATGCGTTCGATCAGTTCTCCGGGGGTATGTTGCTTGTGGAAAGACATGTCCAGGCGCAGACAGTGCTGAGCCAGGTCAAGGCGCATCTGGTTGGTGGCTGTCCAACTGACGCGCTGGCTGGCATAGGTGGCTGCCAGCGTCAGGACCTGCTGGACGAGTGCAAAAGCGAGGAAAAGGCTTGCGGCCAGCAAAAGCGTTCGGGTTGGACCTCCAGATTGAGCCGTGTCCAAGAAGTAACGGATGACCTGTGGATTAGCAAGCTGCACAACGATTGCCATGAGCAGCAATCCTGTCATCCAAAACACGGCGCTGAGCTGGTCGCCCAGGTATTTCCCCAACAATTTGCGGTAATGTTTGATTTGCAGCGTTGGTACTATTTCAGATCCTGAGATCGGATCGGTCATTGTAAAAAAGCTCCCTTTTGTGATGCTGTGTTATCTCATTGATTTGCAGAAACACCTTGGCGTTGCATACGTAAATCAGAATCCATCTGCGCCTGGCAGTGTCCGCGTCAAAAAAGCCACGGTGTGCATGAACGCCCGTGGCTGAGGAGCTTCCAATTTTTCAAACGGCAGGTTAAGCCGCCATGGAGGGGTGTTCCGTCAGAGGCGCCCACGCAAACGAATGGCAGGATATTATGGTTGTCAAAGTCATTGGTGTGCACCTCCTTTCGATAGATTTCGGATAAAGCAGCAGGAGTTTACTTGACGTAGATCGGAATTGTCAAGGTTTTTCTCGCTAATCATCTCTATCTTGCCCTACCTGTTTTTTCCCTGGGCGGGTTATAATCTGCTTTTGGCATCCTGGGCGGGAAATTCTACGCCCTGGGTTGAACGCTGAAATCGTCGGTGAATATTTGATATGCCCGCCGCTCAAATCAACGCAGAATTCTCTTCCGCTCCGCTGATTCGCCTGCGAGGCGTTAAAAAAGCCTATAAGACCGCCGCCGGCGACTTTTGGGCGTTGAAGGGAATCGATGCTGAGATCTTCTCTGGCGAGTTTGTGGGCATCCTGGGTAAATCTGGAGCGGGCAAGACCACGCTCATTAACCTGATCACCGGCATCGATCACCTGACCGAAGGCGAAATTTGGGTTGGAAATACAGCCGTTCACACGCTCAACGAGGACATGGCAGCGCGCTGGCGGGGGCGCAGCCTGGGAGTGATTTTCCAATCTTTCCAGCTCATGCCGACCCTTTCATTGGTCGATAATGTCATGCTGCCCATGGATTTTGCCGGCTTTTACCGTCCATTGGTCAGCCGTAAGCGCGCCCTGGACATCTTAAAGCAGGTAGAGCTGGAGGAACATGCCTACAAGCTGCCTGCCAACATCTCGGGGGGTCAGCAGCAGCGTGTGGCAATTGCCCGCGCCCTGGCGAATGATCCGCCGCTGCTCGTAGCAGATGAACCTACCGGACGGCTTGACACGGCAACCGCTGAGACCATCTTTCAAGTCTTTGAACGGCTGGTGGCGCAAGGCAAGACCATCCTGATGGTTACCCATGATCCCACTTTTGCCAGCCGCTTTTCCCGCCTGTTATGGATTGCCGATGGGCGTCTGGTGCCGGAGCCTCAATTCCAGATTGCACAGCCCGCTGGGTTGGAAGGCTGAGGGGACGAGATGACTTTGGACTTGCTTCAAAAATCATCCCTTCTGGCTCCGCCGGTTGACCCGGCTTGTGCGCTGATTCAGCTTGAAGGCGTCACCAAGATCTTCAAAACCGGCGCCGGCGAGTTCACCGCCCTGAAAGACATCAACCTGTGCTTTGGGGAGAGTGAGTTCGTTGCCATCATGGGAAAATCGGGTAGCGGCAAGTCCACCCTGATCAATATGATTACCGGCATCGATCATCCCACTAGCGGCAGTGTGCGGGTGGGAGATGTCGAGGTTCACCGCATGCGTGAAGGCGAGTTGGCTGTGTGGCGGGGCAAAACGCTGGGCATCGTATTTCAGTTCTTTCAGCTCTTGCCCATGTTGACCGTGCTGGAGAACACCATGCTGCCCATGGATTTCGCTGGGAAGTACCCTCCTGCCGAGCGACCTGCGCGCGCCCTGGCATTGCTAGAGAAGGTTGGATTGCACGATGAGGCTGATAAGCTGCCGGCAGCGCTTTCTAGCGGGCAGCAGCAGGTGGCGGCGGTAGCGCGTGCTCTGGCAAACGACCCGCCGTTGATTCTCGCCGATGAGCCGACGGGCAACCTCGACTCGCGCTCTGCGGAACGCATCCTGGCAATTTTCAATGAGCTGGCTTCCCAGGGTAAGACCATCCTGATCGTTACACATGATCCGAGCCTGGCGCAGCGCGCCACGCGTCAGGTGCTGATTTGCGACGGCGAGTTGATCAACCCGTTGATAGCACAGGCGCTGCCGCTGCTGTCACACCCCCAGATGTTAAGCGCATCTAAGGGGGTGGCGCGGAGGTCGTTCCAACCAGGCGAAGACCTCCCTTTGGCGGAAGGCGGCTTGTATATCTTGACCAGCGGTTCGGTTCAGGTGTTGCGTCTGGAGCGCCGCGGCGCAATGCAGCCGATCACGAGGCTGATGCCGGGTGATCTGGCGAGCGAGTATGACCTGCAGGCAGCCGCATCGCAATCTTTAATTTTCCGCTGCGAGGGTCAATTGCCGGTTGAAACCCTTTGGTTATCTGGCGCTCTTCTGCACCATATGCTGCTCTCAGCCCCTGCGCAGGAAAAAGCATTGCAGAAACTGGCTCAATCGCGCTATCAGCCGGGTGATCGCCGGGTTGCCCGCAGGGGGTGGCTGCGATGATTCGACCGCGTTGGCGCAAAGTCCTTTCCGACCTGTGGGGCAATCCTATCCGCTCGCTGCTGGTGATTGCCTCGATTGCCATTGGCTTGCTGTCGGTGGGGTTGATCGCCGCGATGCATGTGATCATTCAGCAAGATATGCGCGTCGGCTATGCTTTGGTCAATCCTGCCAACGTGCAGATCAACGCCAGCTCGTTTGACCGTGATCTGGTCGAGCGTATCCGCCATCTCCCCGATGTACGTCAGGCAGAAGGGGTGCGTATTCTGACGGTGCGGGTGAAGACCGGTCCCGATGACTGGAGTCCGATGGATATCCAGGCGATTCCTGATATGGATGAAAAGCAAATCAACCAGCTAAAGCTGGTGGTGGGCGTTTATCCGCCGCAGGACCGCGAGCTGGTCGTGGACCGCTTCAAGCTGGACGAACTGAATGCCGCCTTGGGGGACGAGTTGGAAATCGAGTTGCCCTCTGGAAAGGTGCGCCGGATGCGGCTGGTCGGCATCGTTCATGACCAGACCATTGGCTCAACCGGCGGGGGTGGTTTTTTCCTGGCGCCAGCGCAAGGTTATATCACCCTTGAGACTTTGCCCTGGTTGGAACAGCCTCCGCTATTGAACCGCATGCTGGTGACGGTTGATGATTTCCAGGCTGGTGAAAGTTCCCTGCGCGCGATTGCCAATCATGTGAGTGATGAAATGGAACGCAACGGCTGCGTGGTCTTTAGCAACGCAATGCGCGCTTCGGATGACCATCCTAACCGCGTCTATGTTCAAGCTATTGCGGCGGTACTTTTCCTGTTAGGGTTCATGGCAGTATTCCTGAGCGGTTTCCTGATCACCAATACGCTGACTGCCTTGCTCAACCAACAGATGCAGCAGGTTGGCATTATGAAGGCGGTTGGCGCCCGGCGCAGGCAGGTGATGGCAATCTATATGGTGCTGATTTTCGCCTTCAGCCTGATTGCCTTTCTGATCGCTTTTCCCATCTCTGCCCGGGCAGCTTATGGTCTGCTGGAATTGTTGGTGGGGGAGATCAACATGGACCTGCAGGGCTTTCGATTTGTCCCATTTTCTATCGCGTTGCAGCTTATCATCGCCCTGGTCGTGCCGCAAGCGGCTGGGTTCATCCCCATCTTGCACGGCACGCGCATCTCGGTCGTCGAGGCGTTCAGCGGTTATAGCCAATCGAAACCACCCAGCCGTAAGAGCCGTCTGGACCGCTGGCTGGAGAACGTTCGCTTCATCTCACGTCCGCAGTTGATATCGTTGCGCAACACCTTCCGGCGTAAGGGTCGCTTATTCCTGACGTTGCTCACCCTGACCCTGGGCGGCGCAATCTTCATTGCTACCTTCAATGTGCGCGGCTCGCTGGAGCATTACATCAATCGGCTGGGGCGGTATTTCCTGGCAGATGTCAACCTGACCCTGGGTCGAAATTACCGCATCTCTGAAATCGAGAATATCCTTTTACAGGTCGAAGGGGTTGCTGCCGTGGAGGCTTGGGCAGGCGTTCGCAGCGAATTGATCATGCCCGATGGCACCATTGGCGAGAGCATCACCTTGTTTGCCCCGCCAGCCGCCAGCCGGTTGGTCGAGCCGATCTTGCTCGAAGGGCGTTGGCTGATGCCCGGTGACGAGAATGCCATTGCGGTCAGCGAGCGTTTCCGTGAAATTTTCCCCGATTTAAAGGTTGGCGACTCCCTGCGCCTGAAAGTGAACGGCGAAGAAACCGATATGGTCGTTGTGGGTTTTTTCCAGCTTTCCGGGCGCAGCGCAGGTTACCTGGCATACGCTACGTATGAACATCTATCGCAGTTGATTCGCCAGCCCAAACGGGCAAACAATTACCGCGTCATCGCTGAGCGCTCTGGCATGACCCTGGAGGAGCAAAGAGCCTTTGGCATCCAGATCGAGAAAGCGTTGGAGGCGCGGGGGATTGCCGTGGCAGAAGTTTCGGAAGGTCTCTGGTTGACCTCCGCGACATCAGATGGGCTGACGGTGTTGACCGGCTTCTTGCTGATGATGGCGTCATTGATTGCCCTGGTGGGCAGCATTGGCTTGACCGGCACGATGAGTATGAACGTTCTTGAACGCACCCGTGAAATCGGCATCCTGCGGTCCATTGGCGCTTCCGATCGGGTGATCACCAGCCTGGTGATGGTCGAAGGGTTATTGATTGGCATTCTGAGCTGGATCTTTGGCGTGGTTCTGGCTTTTCCGATCAGCACGCTGCTGTCCAACGCCATCAACTTCTCGCTGTTTGGCGCTCCGGTGGAATTCACCTTCACCCCCACCGGCATTCTTGTGTGGCTGGTGGTGGTGCTGATTCTTTCTGCGCTGGCTAGCCTGATGCCCGCCCGCAATGCCACCCGCCTCACCATCCGGGAGGTGCTGGCATATGAATGATTTCCGGTCTTGCAGCGGTAATCTGCCGTCGAATAATATCTTGAAATCCAAGGGAATGACTGCTCGTTTCCCATTGATCAGGATCATGGAGAGAAAATGATGATGATTGACAAAAGAAGTAGTTTTGGTTTGCTGCTGGTGTTCATCGCAATGACCTGTCTGCTGCTGGTGAGTTGTGACGCGTTGAACCAGGTCATTCAGCCGCAAGCTCAGCCCACGTTACCCCCGGTTCAGCAGACGAATGGTAGGATCATCGTTGAGGGACGCCTGGTTCCTAAAGAGTCGGCTAATCTCTTCTTCACGCTGAGCGGTGAAGTGAGCGATGTCCTGGTCGCAGAAGGTGATATAGTCAAAGGGGGAGACCTGCTGGCGCGGCTGGGCGACCGTGCAACTTACGAAGCGGCGCTGACCGCGGCTGAGCTTGAACAGCTCCAGGCGCAGCAGCAGTTGGACGATTTGAAGGAGAAGGCTGAACTGGCAGCCACCCAGGCAAGTCTGGCAAAGCTGGCGGCCGAAAATGCCTTGCGCCAGGCGCAGGCGCAGCTCGACGCCGTCGATACGGACGCGACCCAAAAGCGTATCGACGATGCCCGACAGGCGGTGATCGAGTATGCCGATGGGGAGCTTAAAGAGGCGCGGGAGAATTTCGATAAGTACAAAGACCTGGATGCGGATAATGCCAACCGTAAAAGCGCCGCAGACCGCCTGGAAAAGGCTGAGTTGGAATATAACCGCCGGGTGAGGGCGCGCGATCAGTTGATTGCCGACCTGGCGTTGGCTCGGGAACGGGTGCGAGACGCACAGGCGGCGTTGGATCAGGCGCAGCGCGACCTGGCTGCCCGCCAGGATGGTCCTGATCCCGATTTGCTTGCCCTGGCAGAAGCGCGGCTCAAGAATGCACAGGCGCAGGTAGCTGCTGCACAATCTGCGCTGGACCGCCTCGACCTGCGCGCCCCGTTTGACGGCGTCGTCACGCGGATGGACCTGACGGTTGGCGAGCGCATACTGCCAAACCAGGTTGTGCTGGTACTGGCTGATTTTTCCGAATGGTATGTGGAGACCACCGACCTGACTGAAAACGAAGTGGTCGAAATCACGCCGGGACAAAGCGCAACCATCCTGCTGGATGCCCTTCCAGAAGCGACCTTTACGGGTAAGGTCGAATCGATCAGCCAGTATTACCTCGAGCGGGCTGGTGATATCCTCTATACTGTTAAAATCCTGGTCGAAGACCCAGATGAGCGCTTGCGCTGGGGGATGACCGCCGAAGTGCGCTTCGAGGAGTGAAGTGAAACCACTCAGCCGCCGTGAAACTGTCCTCGCCTGCCTGGTCTTTGTGCTGGGGTTAGTGCTGTATGTGCGCACCCTGGCGCCCTCGGTGCTGCTGGGCGACAGCAGCGAGTTTCAGGTGTTGGCGTACACGCTGGGTATTGCGCATAATACCGGCTATCCAATTTATCTGCTGATTGGCAAATTATTCACTTTCCTGCCCGTTGGCGATGTGGCTTACCGCGTGAACCTGCTCTCTGCGGTTTCCGCTGCCGCCGCCCTGGTTGAAGTTTACTTGATCGGTTTTCTGTTGAGCGGGAGGCGGTATCTCAGCCTGTTGGGACCACTCTTGCTGGCGATCAACGCCCTCTTTTGGTGGCAGGCGGTGATTGCCGAGGTGTACACGCCGGCGGCTGCCTTTACCGGCGGCGTTCTGTTATTCGTGCTGTTGTATGGACAAAATGCTCGCCCCCGTAACCTGTTCATTGCCGGGCTGCTGGGCGGCTTGTCGCTGGGCGTTCACACCCTGACGGCGCTGGCTGCGCCAGCCGTGTTGCTCTATCTCCTGGTCAAGAAAGCCAACCGCCAATCCTGGAGGGCTGCGCTGCTGGGTGGTTTGATCGGCTTTTTGCTCTTTGCGCTGAGTTTCGTCATGTTGGATGCCTATGGTCATCCCACGAGCATGACTGCCAACTTCCGCATCCATGCCAGCGCCTATGGTCTCCAACCGGAGGACTTTGATTCTGCCTGGACGCGCATCAGTTTTATCTTCTTTTCCCGGCAATGGCGCGGGCAGATGTTCAGCGGCACATCCCAGGATGTCAATAACAACCTCGATGTTTACCTGAACCGAACCTGGAGCACCTTTGGGATGGCGTTCAACTTCCTGATTTTGATTGGGACGATTGGACTGTTCACTCCCAGGTCTGACCTGCCTGGACGATGGAAAGAAGGGCTTCTGTTGATGGGGAGCTGGCTGGCGATGATGATCTTCCTGGTCAACTATCGCGTTGGCGACCTGGAAGTCTTTTTCATCCCGCTATATGTGATTCTGGCAGCTTTCCTGACCGTTGGCGCTTCGCAGGTGGTCGCCGGGATCATGTCATTCTTGCGCGCCTTGCACCTGGATAAGCCGCTGGCGCGCGGGCTGGTTGGACTGGTTTTGGCGTCGCTGTGTCTTTGGTCTGCCTGGACCTATCTTCAACCCGTGGAAAAATCCATCCGGCAGGGGCGCATTGCTTTCCTGGATGAGAGCCGCCTGTATTATCCTTATCCGGTATTGGACCCCGGTTATCCACTGCGCGAAGGGCGCCGTATCGCTTCGCTGGTGGAGGATGATGCAATTCTGTTTATAGACTGGAATATGCTTTATGCTGCCTGTTATGCCGCCCATGTGGAGCAGAAGCGCAGCGGCATTGCCTGTTACGAACCTATGCCCTTTGGCACTAACGAGCGTTTCGCTGACTCGGCGCTTGAGTTTGTCAGGCAGAACGTCGATCAGCGCCCGATTTACTTTTCGGTGATACCCGAAAATCTGAAAGGGTTGTACCGTTTCAGGCAGGTGGGGTTCACCTATCCATTGTATAGGCTTATGAAGAAATAACCCCGGCGTTTATTTCTGCGACAGCCCCTGGGTGATTGCCTTCACCTCGCGCAGCACGTTTTCCGGTTCGAACACTTTCTTCCAATCCGGTTGGAACAGCATCTGGCGGGCGCGCGCGACTGCCATCTTGGCGCCATCGGAAAGTTGTGCATCGATGTAGCCAAAGAGGATGCCAATGTTGACGTTCATGTGCCCCAGGACGAAATCGCGCGCAGCCTGGGCAGGTACGCCGCGCCGGACGGCTTCTTCGATTGCCTCGGTCATGATCACCATGCAGGTCAACACGGTTGTTTCGGAGAGCGCCGGCTCCAGGATTGCCATCTGCTCCACCGTGACGCGGTAAACGTTCATCACCGGCGCGAAGATCTTGCGCACGACCCGCTCGCCCAGGGCGTAATCAGCTTCACTGCCCTGCATCAAAGCCGCCACCACATGCTGCTTGGCATAGGTACCGCCGAAGAAATCCATGCGCGCCTGCGGTTCCACCTCGTCGTTGACCACGGGTGGGTGGCAGGGGTGCGTCACAAAGTAGGCGATATCCGCGCGTTCGGGAAGCTCTCCGGCGTAAGCTGCCGCCGGGTCCAGCAGCATCAGCATTGCCTTGCTTTTCATCCAGGGGACGACCTGCGGGGCGACCTGATGAATCAACCGGTCTGGAATTGCCAGGATAAGCACATCTGCCTGCCGGGCGGCTTCTTCTGCCGGCGTTGGGTCCAAGCCTCGCGCGCGCAGGCGCGCTTCCGCTGCCTCGCCGGTTTCGACGTATAGCGTTCGAAATTCCGTTTCATCCTTCAGCCGGTTTGAGATACGCGTCCCCATCTTCCCGGCTGCGCCGAATAATGCAATTGTGATCATCATATGCTCCCTTGAAAAAAATAATATCGTAAAGATGTCAATGGTCGTGTATCACTTCAAGATGTCATCATGATACACTCAAAAGTCACTGGCTCAGAACAGGATGACCTTTCTGCTTGCTGCCGACTCGTACGCTGAGAACACCAGCCGTACGGTTTTGAGGTTATCCTCGCCGGTGGTTTCTGCCTGTCCTTCGCCTTTCAGCGCCTTGAGAATATCCGCGTTGCAAGGCACGATGCTGGCGTGCACCACGTCATAAGCCGGGTCTGCCCAAGGGTAGCGCGGCGGCACAACCCGGCGAGAAAGCGTTCCTTCTTTCGTCGTCACGCGCAGCCAGTAATGCGGTGCCAATTCGATTGACCCTTGATCACCCTCGATGAAGAAATACGTTTGCGGGAAGTTATCGTGCTCCAGGTAGTTACCGGCGTAAGCCATGTTGACCGTTACGGTGGTTTGCCCGCCCATTTCCAGCACGACCGTCGCCACATCCTCGCCGGCGATATCCGTGTGAATCTGGCGCGTCTGGCAATACAGGCTGTTTGCCTCGCCAAACAAGAAGCGAGCTGTATCCAGGGTATGACTGCCCAGGTCAGTCAAGATGAAATGTTTGAGCGTTTTGAGAAAAGGCTGGTTATCGAAGACCGGGAAGCCCGAAATCATATCGATGCGGGCGCGGAAGGGTTTACCGATGCTGCCCGATGACAACGCCTGCTTCAAGGCGCGAATGGGCGCCTGCCAGCGCCAGTTCTCGTGAATGAACAACGGCACACCTGCCTCCTGGCAGCAGCGCACCATCTCCTCAGCAGTTGCCAGGTCGGGCGCCATCGGCTTTTGGCAAATGACCGGCAGATGGTATTTGGCAGCCAGCTTGACGAATGGCGCGTGGGCGTCGATCTCAGTGATGATATCGACGAAATCCAGCGTTTCGTTCTTGAGCAATTCTTCGACGTCGTTATAGACGCGCGGGATATTGAACTTAGCTGCCACCTTTTCCGCCTTGGCGATGGTGCGGTTATACGCCGCCACCAGCTCCACCCCGCCGACCTCGAACCAAGCGGGAATCTGGAAGTGCGACCAAAAACCGGTGCCCAAGACTGCAAAGCGTAAATTAACCATGGTTACCTCCGTGATGTACTATTCTATCCGCTGGTCATTTGAATCAAAGACGAGTGTCTTGACTGAGATGGGCGGCAGGCTTGCCGCGCCTGCCTGTATCCAGCCTTTCAGTCCCTGGAAACTGATCTCGGCGCTCATCGCCGCGGTAAGCAAATTCATAACGAACAGCACTGAGCCAGCCTCGGACTGCCACAATGCAGTCCAGACGTTGGGATTGGAATTGCGCACCTTTTGCTGCCAACCCAGGGCTTGCAACAAGAAGCGGAGCAGGCTTTCATGTTCGCGCCGCGCGTGCAGCCATGACAGTCCCAGCACAATGACGCTGCCCTTGCCGCGGGCAAGCTGGCATGCCAGCGGACGCCCTGAACGTTCATCGATTCCCAGCACCTGAGCGTCGGCAGGCAGTCCTTCCAGCCACCAGGTCTTTGCCTGCACATTTTTCAACCCGCCAAAGCCGGGTCGGCAGAGCGTCTCGCCTGCCGCGGTTAAGCCTTTCAGCCCGATGAAGTCTCTCAGCCGGGTGCAGGGTTCATAGCGCTCATCCAGCTCAGGCAGCGTTGGCGCGAGCAGCAAACGTCCGCCGCGTTCGACGAAACGCGTCAGGCGTTCCTGTTTTGACCGCGACATGCTGCTGGCGGAGCAGGCGATCACCGGCGTGGCGGTTTCTTGCAGCCAGTCTTCGTTTCCCAGGTCGCATAGTTGCGGCGAAAGGCTGGCGCATAAGGCGGTGGTCAGCGCTCCGCCGCGCAGGAACTCCCAGGCTTCGCCTGGCGAGACATAGCCTGGCTCCAGGCGCGTCAGGTAGCGGCTCAACCGCGCCTGGTCAAAATCCAACGCCAGACGGCAATCGTCAACCTGTTTTGCAGTCAGCCACCAGGGATGAGCCTGGATGAAATTTCCCAGTTCTTTTTGTACTTCATATAGCGGGCGAACCTGTCCATCTGCTGCGATCGCTGCGCCGTAATCGTACAGGTCAGTGGTCGCGCCTGCGCCGGGCGGGTTGGGACCGCCAGTAAAGATGTAAAAATTATGCCCTTTCATCCCCAGCGCCAGATTGGTGAAGTAACAGGCGCGGGCATCTTCCGGCGTAAGGGGAGGCCAATCGGCTGCGCTGCCGCCAGGCAGTTCCAACACCGTGGGCGGGAAGCCCATCAAGCGCAGCATTTCATTCGATAAGAATACGCGCGCAGCATATTGCGGGGTGGGATTGTTCTGCGCCCAGTTCTGATCCAGGTTATAGTAATGATCGGATCCCAGCAGGAAACCTTCTCCCAGCCGTTCGACGGCAGCCTGAAAGTACGCGTTCATGCCGGGGTTGGCGGAATTATGCAGCAGCGGAACTTCGATACCATAGGAGCGAATTATCGCTGCCAGGGTTTCCATGAACTCAGCAATTGTGTCCAGGTAGAACTCGAAGTAATCCCGCTGGCGGCGGACCTCAGCCAGGCTGCCGCCGCCCTTCATGGCGGGCGGTGCAACCTCGGCAAATCCGGCGTAATGACTTTCGTAAAGGCGGTTCAACACGTCGATGTGTTCGTAACGCTGCCTCAGGAACCTCGGATAACGACCATCATCCTTGCCGAACCCCATCGTCTCAGGATGATAATCCAGGCTGCCAAACCACTCATGAATGCCTGCCAACTCGTTATCAAGCTGGACAAAGGCGATAGGTCCCCCCTGCGCCAGGGTGTAACGGCTCAAGATGGGGCAGACGACTGCAAACCAGCGCATTGCTTTTTCCAGGAAGAGCGGGTGCAGATACGAAACGGACGATTTACGGAAAGCTCGCCCGTGGATATCCCTTGCCCGTATTTCGGGATAGTTTTCGCACAGCCAGCCTGGCAAGCCATCGTAGATCAACTCTGAATACTGGTAAGGACCCGGGCGGGCAATGACATACAGCCCGGCTTCCTGCGCCGTCTGCAGGAAGCCTTCCAGGTCGAGCCACTCAGCCGTTTCGCCAAAGTGAAAGCTGCCCTCTTCAGGTTCGTGTAGCAGCCAGGGAATGTAGGTAGCGAGGCAGTTCCCTCCCGCCTCTTTAAAAAGCGCCATCCGCCGGCGCCAATCCGCCCGCGGGACGCGAAAGTAGTGCATTTCGCCCGAATAGAGGTAAACGGGTTCCCCTCGGATGCGATAAGAGACAGGGTCGAAAGTCAATGGTTCCATAGGTTGCATTTTACGCTTCCTGAACTTGGGAAAGGCAGCTTGTGACAAAAAATACAATTTTCGGGACGGATGTCATTTGACGGCGCTTTCTGATTATAGTACGATGCAAATGAAATGTGAAAGTCATACTTTTGAGGAGGTTTCTCATGGCAATGAAAATCACCGAAGAATGTATTTCGTGCGGCGCTTGTTTGCCGGTATGCCCGACCGAGTCCATCAGCGAGGGCGATACCATTTATGTCATCGACGCAGCCACCTGCGTGGAGTGCGTCGGTCATTATGATGAGCCGCAATGCGCCTCGGTTTGCCCGGTCGAGGCAGTTGTCAAAGCTTAGTTCTGTGGTGAATACAGGCGGGATGTCTCCCGCCTGTATTCTTTTAAACCCCTTTCATCCTTACCGCATGATCAACCGAGATAGTCGTAATCCGGGCAATTGGTTCGAATTGAGCTGGATTGAGAAAAGCAACGACTCGGCGTAAAATTGCGCGGGAGGTACAAAAGTGGCGTTGAAGAAAGTCAAGGTTGGAGTTGTGGGTTGCGGCGTGGTCGCAATAGCGTATTACCTTCCCTATCTGATGAAATTGGAAACCGTCGAGCTGGTTGCCGTGTGCGACCGCTTCGAAAGCCGCACCCAGGCTTGCATGCGGCTGTTCGGCGCCAAAGAGCAATACCTGGATTACTCTGAGATGCTGAGGAGCGCAGATATCGATGCCGTGTTCATCCTCACGGCGCCGGGCACCCATGCGCCTTTCACTCTCCAGGCGGTGGAAGCCGGTAAGCATGTGTTGCTGCAAAAACCGATGGCGACCAACCTGGACGATGCGCGCCGCATCGCTGATGCGGTGCGCAAAGCGGGCGTCGTCGCCCTGATCGAGCCTAGCGCCAATACGCCGCTGGACCCCGATTTTGCCCACCTGCGCGATCTGGTCAAGCAGGGCGTCTTGGGCGACATCCTGTGGTTCTCGCTTGCCTGGACTGGACCCACCCAGTATGACGCCTCGTTGGGCAGCAACCCTTACGGACAAGATGCCTTTTACACCAAGGACAGCGGCGGCTTCTTGTTCGACTTGCCTTATGCTCCCTCTCAGATCGTTGCCGTGCTGGGTCCTTGTAAGAGCGTGATGGCGCATGCCCGCCTGGTGGTCGCTGAGCATCGTATTGTTCCCGAGCACAAATACGATGAATTCCTGGCGGGGGTCACCGACCCTGAGAAGGCAAATTATTGGGATGTCGTGCTCGATTTACCCCGCACGCAGCCCGTGCGCATGGAAGCGGTAGATAACGTCTATTCTCTGTATGAAATGGCAAATGGCGCGATTGGCGCCTGCCATGTGGGGCGCATCTTTCACCCCGTGTTGCCGGGAACCGGCGGCGGCAGTCTGCAAGTCTTTGGCACCCAGGGCAACTTGATGCTTGGCGCCGGCTATACCGCCTCGATTATCTCCAGCCGCAAGGATTTACTGCCTCACGTGGATGCCGATGGCTGGTATCACATCCCGCTTCGCGGCGACCAGAGCAAGGCAAAGTGGCCTCAGCCCACGCCCGGCGCATTCAATTACTATCATGCGTCCACGCAGCACTTCATTGACTGCATCCTCGAAAACCGCGACCCAATCGTTGATGTGACCTGGGGCTTGCACATTACTGAAATGATGACCGGAGCGCTGGAATCCTCGCGCACCGGTCAGCGGTATGAGATGACCACCACGCTGGATTAGAGTTCCTCAGACCGTTCCTTTGCCCACAACGCTGCTCCAATCAATCCCCCATGATCCCCTAGCTCGGCGAGGGTAATCATCACTTGCTCAGCCGGCGCTAAGTGGACGCGCTGACGGACGGTCGCTCGTACCGGCTCCAGCAGCAGTTCGCCCGCCGAAGACACGCCGCCGCCAAAGATCACCTTCTCTGGCGAGAGGGTGTGTATGGTATTTGCCAAAGCCAGCCCAATGTAGCGTCCGGCGCGTTCGAAGATGTCCTTTGCCAACGCGTCGCCCTGCCGGGCAGCATCTAACACCACTTCGACGGTGATCTGGTTGATATCTGCATGAACCAGGTCGCGAATCAGGGTTTGCCTGCGTTGTATGACTGCGCTGGCAGCCTGCGCCGCGATTGCCGGTCCGGCAGCGTACATTTCCAGGCAGCCGCGCCCGCCGCAATTGCAGGGTAGCCCCTCTGGTTCGATCACTTGGTGCCCAAGTTCCCCGGCGCTGCCGCTTAGCCCCAGGTGGAGCTTTCCGTTGATGATCAGCCCGCCGCCGATGCCGGTACCCACGGCGTAACAAGCCATTGTCCGCACGCCTCTGCCGGCGCCGAAAGTCCATTCTCCCAGCGTCATGCTGCGGACGTCATTCAGCAGCCGAACCGGCAAACCAATTTGCTGCGAGAGGGTTTCCGCCAATGGGACCTCCCCCCAGTTGCCCGGGATGTTCGGCAGTAAGCGCGCCCTGCCCGCTTCCAGGTCCACCAGCCCTGGGATGCCAATCCCAACACCGCCGATTTCTGCTTTGGGTAGTTGGCTGTCTGCCATCACCGCCAAAATCAACGCTGCCAGCTCAGTCATCACTGCTTGTGGACCCTGGCTGGCTGGCGTAGCTGCCCGGCGCAGGCTGCTCATTGTTCCTGTTTCGGTATCAACCAGGGCGGCGCGCAGGTGCGTCCCGCCCAGGTCAACGCCAATGAAGCGCCTCATGATTTCAAGAAGATTTCCAAAACTGGTACGATCACGTTCGGTTTGACGACCGGCAGCTCTACCTGGACTGCACCAGCGGGCAGCTTGTTTTCATCCCAATTGGGCTCCATGCCAGCTTCCTTGAATTGGATTTCGCTGGCGTCATTGAGCAATTGGATGTATTCGATTTTGCCGGCTAAACCGGGCAATACCAGGTGGCGGAAAGGATAGGCGTAGAGATGAGCATACAGCCGCTTGCCTTCCTTTTGGCTGCGTTCGGCGTTCGTCTGCGTATAGCGGACGTCGGTTGGCGGCGTGAATTCGCTCTGCGTGCAGCCATAGATCGAACGGCTGTGCAGCTTCATCCAATCGGCATAAACGCCTAACGCCTGCAGGGCGCGGTCATCGAAGGCGCCACGCCCCGTCGGTCCAACGTTCATCAGCAAGTTGCCCCCGCAGGAAACCGTGTTGATCAGCATGCGTATTAGCTGCTCTGGGCTTTTCCAGGTAGCTTCATCGCGATGGTAACCCCAAGAACCCGAAAAGGTCTGGCAGGTTTCCCATACGACCGGTTTGCCATTCACTTTCACCCATTCTGTTGGCTGGTATTGTTCGGGGGTATGGATATCTGGCGGGTAGTCGTCAAAATCCATACGGTTGTTCAAGATAATGCGCGGCGCCAGCTCGCGAATCAGGGCATAGAGCTTCTCGCTTTCCCAATCTTTTCTCCCTTTGCCCTTCAAGCCGCGGTATTCATGGTTAGGGTAAGAGAAATCCAGCCACAAGATGTCGATTTGACCAAAGCGAGTTAACAGCTCGCGCACCTGGTCGCGCACGTATTGGGCATATACTTTCATGTCACGCCCCTGGTTGAGTGCGGCAACGTCAGGATGATCGCGCAATGGATGAACGCCATCGATCGTGAAGTGAGGATGGTGCCAGTCGATCAGAGAATAGTAAAAGCCAACGCGCAGCCCCTCAGCGCGGTAGGCTTCGACAACCTGCTGGAGCAAATCCTTGCCGTAAGGCGTGTTTGTTGCCTTATAGTCGGTGTATTGCGAGTCCCACAGGCAAAAGCCTTCGTGATGCTTGGAAGTGATCACCAGATACTTCATCCCTGCCTGACGGGCAACACGCGCCCAGCCTTTGGGGTCGAATAAATCTGGGTTGAAATGTTCGAAATAGCGTTGGTAACGCTCGTCCGTCATGCGTTCCATATTTTTCACCCATTCATGACGCGCCGGCAGGGCATACAGCCCCCAATGGATGAACATGCCGAAACGGTCATTGACGAACCAGCTCGTATCGCCAATTGTTGGCTCAGGTTGTATTAGCATTCCGTCCTCCTAAGTGAATAACCAGACGACCAGGTAATATCCCAACACCGCTGCCCACAGCCATGAGTCGATGCGGTCAAAGAATCCCCCATGACCTGGCAGCAGGTTGCTCGAATCTTTGAATCCAAGCTGACGCTTGAACATACTCTCGCCCAGGTCTCCCAGGGTGGGAAAGATGCTCATTGCCAATCCCACCCACACCCCGCGCATGGGGGTAATGGCAGCTTCTGCTCCAGCAAGTTGCTGCAACAGCGCAGCCAGTCCCGCGGTCAACAACGTTCCCGCCAAGATGCCGCCGATATAGCCTTCCCAGGTCTTCTTGGGGCTCAAGCGCGGCGCCAGCTTGTGTTTACCGAATGATTTGCCAATGAAGTATGCTGCTGCGTCAGCCAGCCACACCGAGGGAAGCACCAAAAAAATCCACCAGTACCCGCCTGGAAGGTTACGCAGCGAGACCAGGTAAGCGCCAATCCAGCCAATATATAAAATGCCTGCCAGCGTCAGGCTGAATTCGGTAGCTGCCTGGTCAGAACCACGTTCATAGTCCCAAAGGTGGTAAGTCATGCTAATGAGCACCAGCAGGCTGATCAGCCCTGCGGCGTTGGCAAAGCCGTTGACATACCGGTCAGCTAGGATTCCCATCACGCCAGCCAGCAGGATGACCGTTGCCGGCTTGAGTCCTCTGGCGCGGAACATTGTCTGATATTCCCAGGCTGCGCCGACCAGAAAGACCGCCACCACGCATGTGAAAATCCAGCCCCCGGCATAGATTGCCAGGATTCCGATTGGCAGCAGGATGACTACCACCAGCGTGCGCTTAGCCAGCATTCTTGGCGCGTTCCTTGTCAGGCGGCGTTGTCAGACCATAGCGGCGTTCGCGGTGACTGAATTCCAGCAGCGCTTTGCGCAGTTCCTCCTTGTCGAAATCGGGCCAGTAAGTGGGCGGAAAATACCATTCGGAATAGGCGCCCTGCCAGAGCAGGAAGTTACTCACCCGCATTTCGCCCGAAGTGCGGATGATCAGGTCAGGGTCTGGCACCCCTGCCGTGAAGAGGTATTGCCCCACCAGGTGATCGTCCACCTCTTCGGGTTTGACGCCATCCTTGATCATGCGCTGGATAGCGCAAATAATTTCATCTCGCCCCCCGTAATTGAAAGCAATGTTTAGTACAAGGCGTTGGTTGTGACGGGTGTATTCGATTGCCTTCAGAACTTTTTCGCGAAAGGCTGGTTTGAGACGATCCAGCCTTCCGATGTGACGTAATTGCACGCCCTGGTCATGCAATTCCTGCAGCTCCCGGTCAATCACATCTTCGAAGATTTTCATCAACCCTTGCACCTCTTCAACCGGGCGTCCCCAGTTTTCGGTCGAGAAGGCGTAAATGGTCAAGTATTTGATGCCGTATTCAATGCAGGCTTCAATGATTCGCCGCAGGTTTTCCGTACCGGCGCGGTGTCCTGCCAGGCGCGGCAGCCCACGCGAGAGCGCCCAACGCCCATTGCCATCCATGATAATGCCAATGTGCGTCGGGATTCGATCTGGCTGTTCTTTTGGGTCTTGGTTAGTGGTCATGCGTTCATCTCGGTTCAGCAAAACTAAACTTCCATAATTTCTTTCTCTTTTTGCTGACCCAGTCTATTAAGCTCCTCTATGTAATGGTCGGTTAACTTCTGAAGCATCTCTTCGCCGCGCTCCAACTCATCTTCTGATATCAATTTTTCTTCTTTGAAATCGCGCAAGTCCTTGATCAAATCTCTGCGGATATTGCGGACAGCAACGCGGGCATCTTCTACCCGGTGATGCACCACTTTAACCAGCTCCCGCCTGCGCTCCTCGGTCAGGGGAGGCAGGTTCAGGCGGATCGACTTGCCATCGTTGTTCGGCGTGAGACCCAGGTCGGAAGTCAAGATGGCGCGTTCGATGGCTTTGAGGCTGGACGCGTCAAAAGGCTTTACCAGCAGGGTACGCGACTCAGGGACGGAAATGCTGGCTAACTGAATCAACGGCGTGGGCGTTCCGTAGTATTCTACCAACAGGCGCTCAATCAAGGCGGGGCTGGCTCTGCCGGTGCGAATGCCAGCCAGCTCCTCCTCTAGCGCCTGGACAGCTCCTTTCATCCGAACTTCTGCTTCGTTTTCGGTGTCCTTAAGCATAGATGCCTCCATTGCGCTGCATGTTGTTGATAAGGATAACCGAAAACCTGAAGCGCGAGAAGGGTATATTTGCGATGTAATGTGATTGTTTTATGAGGCGACCAGGGTTCCGACCGCCTCACCCGTGATTGCCTTGCGCAGCAGATCCGGTTGCCAGAGATTCAAAACCAGGATGGGCAAGTTATTTTCCATGCAAAGGGTGATGGCAGTGCTGTCCATTACCTGCAGCCGGCGGTTGATCGTTTCGATGTAGCTCAGGCGCTCGAATTTTACAGCATTCGGATGCTTCATCGGATCGAGGTCATAAACGCCATCCACTTTGGTTGCTTTGATCACTACATCGGCGCCGATTTCGATGGCGCGCAGCGCTGCGGCAGTGTCTGTGGTAAAAAAGGGATTTCCTGTTCCACCGCCAAAGATGACCACCCGGCCCTTTTCGAGATGGCGGATTGCCCTGCGGCGGATGTAAGGCTCGGCTACAGCGTGCATTTCGATGGCAGATTGCACGCGTGTCACCAAGCCAAGCCTTTCCATGGCATCCATCAAAGCCATGGCATTCATCACGGTTGCCAGCATGCCCATGTAGTCAGCCGTGGCGCGGTCCATGCCGCGTTCGATGCCGATTTTCCCCCGCCAGAGGTTGCCTGCGCCAATCACGATAGCAACATCTACCCCCATCTCGTGGACTTCTTTGACCCTCTGAGCTAATCCCTCAGCTTCCAATGGATCGATCCCGAACCCGCTTGAGCTGGCTAAGGCTTCTCCGCTGAGTTTTAGCAGGATTCGCTTGTATTTCAGGTTGATTGTCATGATCATCTCCCCTGGCAGCTATCAATCAGCACACCAGAATAATCGATTTCGAAAAATCAGTCCTCATAGATCTTGAAAAAAGACCAACCCTACGGTTGGTCTTTTTTCTTATTTGGTAATGCTTTCTCCAACTTCCCATCGGACAAAGCGCCGGATAACGATATTTTCTCCTAATGTCCCAATTTGCTGGTGGAGTAATTTCTCGATGGTAATGCTTTCATCGCGGATATAAGGTTGCCGCAGCAAGCAGACTTCATCCTTGAATTTTTCAAGCCTGCCAGCAACGATACGATCAACCACTGCCTCTGGCTTGCCCTCTTCCAGCGCGCGCGTTCGGGCAATGTGGCTTTCCTTTTCCAAAACCTCAGCAGGGACATCCTCAGGGCGAATATACACGGGTGAAGCTGCTGCGATCTGAAGTGCAATTTCGTGCACAAAGGTGCGAAAGGCTTCTGAGCGCGCTACAAAATCGGTTTCGCAGTTCACTTCAACCATGACGCCAACGCGCCCGTTGCCGTGTGAGTAAAGGTCCAGGTAGCCTTCCGAAGCCTCCCGGTCAGCCCGTTTAGCGGCTTTTGCCAAGCCCTTCTCACGCAGGTAATCGACTGCTTTGTCAAAGTCGCCATTTGCCTGTTCCAACGCTTTACGGCAGTCCAGGATCCCAGCGCCGGTTGATTCGCGCAATTCTTTTATCTGTTCGGTTGTGATTGCCATGAATTCCTCGGTTTACCTAAATATCTTCTTCGATGTCTTCATCTTCTTCTTCGACATCAACTTCTTCTTCATCGCTAGCTTCTTCGAAGTCAATGACGACATCATCGCTGATGATGACCGAGCGCGCCTGACCGGACAGTTTAGCCAGCGTGGCTTCACCAAGCAGATCCTCGTCAGAAAGTTCTGGCTCTTCAGCCATGCTGATCGCCTGCTCAGCCATTGCCTCTGCCTCGATGACTTCATCCTTGCGTAATGCCTTGCCTTCGATAACGGCATCGGCAATTTTGCTCACGAGTAACTTGATGGCGCGAATGGCATCATCGTTTGATGGAATGATGTAATCGATATTCTTGGGGTCACAGTTTGTATCGACCAGCGCCACAACCGGAATGTTGAGCAGGTTTGCTTCGTGTATAGCCGTGGCTTCCCGAGAGACATCAACGACAAAGAGCAAGTCGGGCAACCGGGTCAGAGTCCGCACGCCGCCCAGGAGGACTTCCAGGCGTTCAATCTTGCGGTTTAGAACCAGTATTTCTTTCTTGGTCAGGCGACCGAAATTGTTCGAATCGCGCATGCGTTCCAGCCGGTCGAGCTCATTGATGCGCCCCCGAATGGTCCTCCAGTTGGTCAGCATGCCGCCAAGCCAACGCTCGGTTACGTATGGCATGCCGCAGCGGATGGCTTCTGCCTGGATGGTTTCTTGCGCTTGCCGCTTGGTGCCTACAAATAAGACCACCCCGCCTTCGGCGACCTTATCGCGAATGACCCCATAAGCCTGGTCGATGGCTTTGGAAGTCTTTTGAAGGTCGATGATGTGTATTCCGTTGCGTTCGGTAAAAATATAGGGCTTCATGCCCGGGTGCCACTTATGGGTGCGGTGTCCAAAATGTACGCCGCTTTCCAAAAGGGCTTTCATCGAAATAACAGACATTCAATACTCCTTTGCGTTAAGCCTCCGCATCTTTCAACCTTGCCAGGTACTGCATTGTTGGGTGATTTCGACCAGCAATCATTACCGTTTTAGCAGCACGCGCCGGTAAGTCGAGATGCGTGTGAAATGTGCCCTCTAAGGGCGAAAAGTTACCCGCTTTGGGCGGGAGCGCAGCGATTTTATCACAATAAATGCTGTTTCGTCCAGCAAAATTTTACAGTTATTCTCTTGGCACAAGGACGAAACTCAATTCGATTGTAAATTCATCTGCCACGTTGGCAACGTTTGGCACACTTGGAATAATGAGATTGTAATCAGCCCGAGAAATTACCGCTTTTGCAACGCCCGTAATCTTTGTTTCGGATTCGGCAATGACAGTTAAGTCAAATGTTACTGGCTGTGTGATATTTCTTATTGTGAGATCGCCGGTCAATTGAAAATTATATTCTTGACCGACCATGCCTATTCCGCTGATGCTATTGATTTCGTTGGGCATGAAAGTGATGAATTCATATTGGTCGGTATTCAAAATGCGATTTCTGATGGCGGAGTTACGCTGGTTGCTATCGGTGACAAAAGTACGCGCATTCACCTGGATGGGACCAAATTTGATTTGACTGAGATCGTTTGGATTGAATGCCACCTCTCCAGCAACCTGGTTGGTTGTGCCAATGACATCCTTGGGTTGACCAGCCAATTCTTCGAAGATATTAAAGAGCGCTTGTGACTCTTCGGATTTAATGGAATATATAACGAGTGCATCTGTTTCAATATTGGTGCTACCCGAGGAATCTCCTCCAGGGTTCGAAATGTCTTCTGTGCTTGTCGCTTCAGGAGCATCCTTAGGAGTAGTTGTTACCTCGATGACGGTAGGAGCGGCAGTAATTTCGTCTGATAATGAAATTGGGGTTGCCTGAATTGGACCTGATGCTTCTTGAGCAGGTTTTAGTATCCAAAAGAAAAGCCAGGTTCCTCCAGCGAGCAAGAAGATAATTGCGATACCAAAGATAAACAATAAGCGTTTGTTCATTGAAACTCCTTTTGTTGTACCAGAAGATAATTTCAGTTTACTCGATAGATTTTTGATAATAAAAGAAAACAATTAGGATAATATTAGCTATATATAGGTATTCGCTGAAAACTTAGGGGATTATTAATTCCAAAAAAGCTATTGACAAATGAGAACAATTGTTCTAAAATAAAATTTACAGAACAACCGTTCATATATTACGGATTTGCGGAATGAACAATTAAAGGGGCTTTCATAAGTCTCTTTAGCTTATTTAACACAATAAAAATGATTACTACTGAAAATAAAGTACTTAGAATAGCCGCATTCTGTCAATCAACCATGGCATTGGGTCCTGGTAAACGCTTTGCTTTATGGGTTCAGGGATGTCCTTTTCGTTGTCATGGGTGCATAGCTCCTGAGTGGCAACCCCTAGATGGAGGCTATATAAGTACCATCGAGGAAATTTCTGAAAAAATTCTCAATTCGAATAACATATCTGGAATAACGATTTCTGGCGGAGAACCTTTCCTCCAGGCTAGTGCATTAACCCAAATGTTGAAAATCGTCCTGGAAGAACGACCAGAATTAACCGTTATCTGTTTTACTGGTTTCACATTTGAAGATCTGTTGAAAAATCCACCTCATCAAGATTTTAAAGAATTTCTTGATTGTATAGACCTGTTGATCGATGGTCCTTATGTCGAAGCGCTCGATGAGGGCATAGGTCTAAGAGGAAGTTCTAATCAGAACTTCATCTTCTTATCCGAACGATTGAAGGGTTTCGATTTTCGGAACTGGAAACGACACTCTGAGATTTTCATTGTAGATGAGTCAATTCTTTTTGTCGGAATTCCTGGTGAAAAGACACGAAGTGTCATGGTGCAGAATTTTATGAATTTCTAGATAATTGGGTGGTAGGAAGTTGAGAATGAGCGGACATAAACGGGCTTTGATTCGATTGAGTGATAAAGATTTCAGGCGATTAACTGGAATAGAAGAAAAATTGAGAAAAGTCGATGCTGATTATGAAGAAATCATCAGAAAATCACATCGAGAAAGCTCATCTGTAATCACTGAGGGTATTCAAGAAATTAGAGACAGGCACGAATATTTGATGCATGAGCTCTCTAATTTCCAAAACGAAATCTCACAACTTGAACAAAGAACTTCACAGAATTGGCTCAATTCGCTGGGATTACTGGAAAGTGAATTGAATGATCAAATTACTGAAAGGATGTATTTACTTGGCGAATCAATACTAGGTAATACACAGGATGTCATTTCACAACACCAGGAGTATCTAACGACATTAATCGCAATCAATGATCAAGAACGAAAACAAGATTTAGAAAACCTGTTACAGGTTATTCAAGATAAAGACAAGATAGCCGAATTAATTCAGGACACCTTTATCACTTGCGAATCATTTATCAACCTGCTTGAACCTTTATTAGATAATCCTATTTTCAAGAGACATTGGAGCCAGAGGTTCTATCATGAGCGAAGTAGGTATGAGTTGGCAAGAAGAAATTTCGACAATGGAATTCATGAAGCTGCTTTTTCTCTCTCTCAAGAATGTTTCTTGGGATTGACATTTATTCGAGACAACTGGGACATACAATGGCTTAATCGAAAAATAGAATTGTCTAAATTACTCGATCAGGCAGTCAGATTATTGGAATATTGTAACGGCATACGGTCTATACCGGCTATTGGGTTTAATGGTGAGGAACTAGATATCATGCTAGACCTGGAAGATTGGTCAAATGGACATTATTCGAAGATCCAAACTCAATTGGAACAAATTACTAATGAATTGCAAAGTGGAGCTTTGGATAAGGATGTCAATGAATTCGACGACATTCAAGCGACACTCATACAATTATCAAAACAAATGAATCAAATTGTTTATGAATCCAGGCTTTCAGTGCTTTCTTCACAATTGAGGTTCGATGTAGCCAAAAGCGTTGTTAGTGCACTTACAAAACAGGGTTTCTTACTTGAACAAGGTTTCTACATTGATGGAGATCCGCGTCAAGAATACCAGGCAACATTAAGACACTTGGATGGAAGTGAAGTGATTATTCAAGTAAGCGGAGAGGGACATTCTATTGGTGAAACCTGCCTCGATATCTACTCTTTTGACAATGAAAAACACACCGACCATGAACGTAGACAAAGGATCAAGGAATTGGCAGCGTTTCTTAATTATTACGGTCTAACTATTGGGAAAGTGTCAATTGAAAATGATCAATTTGTTGAGCCTGCTAATCGAATTACTCATCCCGCACAATCCCCAAAACGAAAACGAGCCATAAACTATGGTCGGAATTGAAAGGCTTAATCAAGTAATAAGAATGTGTCGGGGGAAAAGATTTTGGATACTTTACGGAAAAGGCATTGATGATGTCTACTTTCATGATCAAGGATATGAGCTTAATTTCATCGATGCATTAACCCATTCTCTAATTGAGTCAGGGTATGGAAAAGTATGCATCATTTCACCTCATCGTAATCTTGAAATATATGATTTCACGAGAAATGGAGATACGAATCCGCTTGATGTTTCTGAAGTTCTTCAACAAAGCCAACCAAACCATGATGCTCTAGAAACGAATAATCAATTATTGCAAACCGGACCTTTATCCTATCTACAAGCTGATGTCATTGGGATTCATGATAAACCTGCGGCTCAGGTTGGAGATGTTCATAATCTTCGAATAATGGATGTATTAATAAGAAGCCAGAGTTCTTACCCTGTGGCGCTTATTTTTAATCAAGCAGAGACCTTCCTGCGCCATTTCGATGATCCAAGGTTATTAGCTGGAATCATTGGAGAATGGCTTCATTTACCTTCGTCCATTGAAAATGTCGCAATATTCGTGTTTTCTGTAGATGATTATTCTGATCTCAGCATTGCTGCTGGTGGGTATGTCCCAGAATTGCAGTCAGTGATATTACGAAACTCAAACCAAAAGAATGGCAGTGTGTTACTCATCAGCGGACCTGATAAGGATGAAATAAAGCGGGCTTTATGGTCAGCATCTAAGCAAATGCAATCTGAAATAGATGGAAAAGAGATTAACCGTTTGGCAAATTATATGGTACAGGAAGGAAAACAACTCAGAGAATGGATCAATTTACTAAAAGATTGTAGCAGACTTGATTTAGATTCGGCTCGCCAGGCTGGTTGGTTTTCATCAGTCATCGATCCTGGCGTTAAAGCTTGGGATAAACTCGATCGATTGATTGGTCTCGAAACCGTAAAGAGACATATTGAAGAACATCTTGCCTGGATGAAAATAAACCAAAAAAGGAGATTAAATGCTATTGGATCACTCCATATGATTTTTGTAGGTAACCCAGGGACAGGAAAGACTACGGTTGCCCGTCTCCTTGGTGAGTTGTATCATGAGTTTGGTATTCTACGCAGAGGACATCTGGTTGAAGCTTTGCCGTCTGATCTCATCGCAGATCATGTTGGTGGAACTGCGATAAGAACTAATGCAATAATCGATAAAGCACTGGATGGTGTTCTTTTTATCGATGAAGCATATAGTCTTGTTGACGAGAGTAAAGGTGGATTTGGACAAGAAGCGCTCGAAACTTTGTTAATCAGGATGGAAGCAGAAAGGGAAAAATTCGTCGTCATTGTTGCTGGATATCCAGATTTGATGGTGAAGTTTCGCCAAGCAAATCCTGGCTTAGCCAGGCGATTTCCCGAGGAGAACATTCTTGTGTTTGATGATTTTACTCAAGAAGAGTTGTGGCTAATTCTCAGGAATCAACTCCTTGCATTTGGTTTGGAATATTCAAAGGGAATGGAAGCAATACTAAAGGAGTTGATCAATGAGATGTACCTGCAAAAAGATAAACACTTTGGAAATGCTGGTGAAATGAGGAACCTTGCGGAAGCAATAGATCGAAAACGGGCGATCAGGATTATCAATTGTGGAATGCCAACTGATTCAGAAATCATCGTTGATGATATACCGGATAAATATCGGCGTTATTTGGTTGGATTAAATGAATTGAATTATTCTGAAATATCCCAATTATTATCAGAGCTCAATAGTCTCGTAGGATTAGCAAATGTCAAAGAAAAGATGAATTATCTCGTTCAACGATTACAATTTGAAAGATTGAAAAGGCTAAATAACCTCAATGTCAGCAAGAAACAGCCGCTAACACACTGGATATTCAGTGGAAATCCAGGCACCGGAAAAACCACCGTTGCCAGGTGGATGGGAAAACTTTATAAATGTCTTGGCTTATTGAATCGCGGCCATTGTGTTGAGGTCAGCCGGGCTGACCTCGTTGCAGGATATGTTGGACAAACTGCCTTGAAAACACAAGAGAAAGTGCGGGAAGCTCTTGATGGTATTTTATTCATTGATGAAGCTTATTCCCTGGAGTCCGGTGGTTACGGAGATTTTGGCAAAGAGGCTATTGATACTTTAGTAAAATGCATTGAAGATTATCGCGACAGATTCGTAGTCGTGGTAGCTGGTTATCCTGGACCAATGAAAAAATTCATAGAAAGTAATCCAGGATTAATATCACGGTTTTCAGAAGAAGTTCACTTTGATGACTTATCTGACCAGGAATTATGGGAAGTTCTGGAGAATTCAATGAAATCCGAAGGATATTCCTGGCATCAAGATGTCGAGGGCAAGAGCCTCAGAATTTTTCAAATGCTAAAAATCAAAAATGGGGAGAGGTTTGGTAATGCCAGATCTGTTCGTATTCTTTGGGAAAGAATCAAAGATCGGATGGCTAATCGTATCGTCGCTCAAATGAAAAATGGAATTTCAACCAGCCAAGAATTATTGACAATGGTTATTCCAGAGGATGTTCCTGAACCAGATTTTTACTCGATCTCAACTCCAATTGCTATGACGAATGCAATTGCCAATGTCGAAGAATGGCTCAATGACAGAGACCAATGAGATAAACCCAGTGAAGTGGAAATGCTTTTTGCGCTCTCGCTCAAAAAAATTACCGGTTGATTTTCTTCACCTCTTCGAATTTCGATATCTTTCCAACTTACTTTACCAATCCCGGTTCCCAAAGCTTTTGATACGGCTTCTTTAGCAGCAAAACGAGCTGCTAACGATTGAATATTGTAACCAGCTTCTTCCAGTTCGCGCTTTGTGAACACCCTGTTCAAAAACTTGGCGCCAAAGCGTTGAATCGTCCTTTCCAAACGATCGATTTCAATAATATCGACGCCATTTCTGATCAACATAACTTACGGTCCTGCTAATGCAATACCCATTTGATCGAATCTCATGTATTGCTTCGTAATTTCGTGAAGTTCCTCGATGGTAACAGAACGAATCATTTCGTAGTAATTCAAATAATAATTCAATCCTAAGTCATACCATTCGAGATTGAGCAGCGCTGATGCAACTCCTGAATTCGATTCCAGGCTGAGAGGCAGTCTTCCGATAAAGTTCGATTTCGAGTCCTCTAATTCAGTTTCTTGAACTGGTTCTTCTGTGAATTTATGGAGTTCATTGATCGACAATTCGATCACCTTGTCAATATTTTTCGGATCTACCCCTGCTTCGATTGTCCATGCGCCGGGTCCAATGCCGGCTTGAAGGTTGCTGTAAGCATAATAGGCTAATCCTTCTCTTTCCCTGATGACTTTCCCAATGCGTCCATACATACCGAACTGCCCCAGGATATTATTCGCCAATGCGGCAGCTATGTAGCCGGGGTCTTTACGTTTAGGTCCAATGAACCCCATCACGATATCCGCCTGACTTTTTCCAGGAATTTTTATCGTTTTCTGAGTTGGTTCCGCTAATACCTTTAACTCTGGTAATCCATCAGGTGTGTTTTGACTGGGATTTATCCAATCTTCAAAATAACGTTCGACCTTTTCGATAGCTTTTTCAGGTTCTATACCACCCACGATGACGATCACCATTCCTCGCGGACCATAAAAATCCTGGTGGAAACGAATTAGATCTTCCCTGTCAATACGTTCTACAGTTTCCATGAACCCATCTTCTGGTCTGCTGTAAGGATGATCGGGATACATGATCTGGTCAAAAGCCAGCGACGCCATGGCAGCCGTATCTTGCGCTCGGATAGCCAAATTCGCCAGCAACAATGCTCGAACTCGTTCCACCTGGTCTGGAGGAAAACGTGGATGTTCCAGGCAATCCTTAAGGATATCCAACAATAAATCCAGGTCCTCAACCAGCGCTTTTCCGCCGAACCGCGTCGAATGAACGCCTGCTGAGAAACCCAAACTCGCGCCGGACGACTCCAATGCATCATAGATTGCCTGGAATTCCCGGCGTTCGGTGCCGCGCATCAAGGCGCTTGCTGTGAAATCAGCTAAACCCAGCTTATCATCAGGATCTGAAATCGCTCCAGCCGAAAGATAACCCGAGATCACGACTGAAGGACTGTTAAAGTTTGCCCTTGCCAGGACAACAACCCCATTCGGAAGAGTCTTGCGCACAACATCGTGAGGTCCGGGCAAGCCTGTTTGCGAGCCGGCAAAATGGGGTATCGTTTTTGATACGTTTAATGAATTTTGATGCATGAAGACAATCCCCTGACCCCTAACCTTTTTGATTTACAGTCGAGCGGTATTCACCGACGACCCGGTTCTGAGGGCGCAGATAAGTTTGAGCCACGCGCTGAATGTCCTGCGGCGTTACTTCTGCCAGGCGGTTGAGGTAGCTTTCGAACCATTCATAATGCGCGAACATCTCCGAAAAACCCAGCCAGAATGCCTGATTGCTGATGCTTTCACTGCCATAGGCAAAAAGCGCGCGCGCCTGCTTGACCGCTCGGGTGAGTTCTTCCATCTGTGGCGGGGATTCCTGTAAACGAGCGATTTCTTCATCGATGACTGGCAGCGATTGCTCTGCTTTTTTACCAGGCGGGACGGTCACCGTGATGGTGTACAAGTATGGGTCAATAGTGGCTGATAATCCTCCAGAAACGCCCACTGCCAATTCCCGTTCGACCAGCGCCCGGTAAAGCCGTGACGTCTTGTTCGATATTCCACCGCTAAAAAGGTTCAAGCTGCTTGGACCGGTGAGTAAACTATCCAGAACCGATAAAGGGTAGAAATTGGGGTCATTGGCAGACGGCGTGTGATAGGCAATCTGAAGATAAGTGGTTTCCTCAGGACCTTCGACCATCACACGGCGTTCTCCAGGTTGCTCCGGTTCTGGGCGGACGAGACGAGGCGGAGCCGCGCCGGGCGGGATTTCTTCAAAGTATTTCATGACCTTGGCTGCCATCTCGTTCGTGTCAAAATCTCCAGCGATGGCGAGAACCGCATTATTTGGTGTGTAGTAAGTCTGGTAATGATATAGAAGGTCCTGGCATTGGATCGAGTAAAGGTCTGCCATATCGCCAATGATGACATGGTGGTAAGGATGGACTCGAAAGGCTGCCGCCTGTATCTCTTCCTGCAGCAAGAACAGTGGGTCGTTTTCATTTCCCTGGCGTTCAGAGATGATCACGGTTCGTTCGGTTTCTACCTCTTTTTCATTGATGATGGCATTGCGCATGCGATCGGCTTCCAATTGCAGAGCCAGGTCGCTCTGATCGGCAGGCAGGACTTCGAAATAAGCGGTCCAGTCCAGATAGGTCATGGCATTCCATAAACCACCCAGGCGGGAAATGGCTCTATCCAGTTCACCTGCCGGGAAAGATGGTGTGCCCTTGAATAGCATGTGCTCTGTCCAATGAGAGATGCCGGTCACGCCGGGCTTTTCATCTCGTGAACCTACCCGATACCAGATCCAATGGCTGATCAGCGGCGAGGTATGCATTTCTTTGAGAAGCACGCTCAAGCCGTTATTGAGTTGAAATTGGGTGATGGCGTCGTTCAAGGAAGCAGCCTCGCTTAGGGTGTTTGCAGGATATCGCGGCAAACCCAGTCTAGTTTGGGATCACACAGCGGCGTTTCAATCCAGGAGTCTGGTAATTCTCTCAGGAATTGCCGGTAAGGAGCAACCACGTTTTGAAGTCCGATAAAGGGCGCGTGAAGCTGCGTTTGATTCAGGGGAATGTCCACGTGTACAGGCAGGTTGATTGGGATGGTGGTGGAAACTGGAACCGTAATATCCAGCCGGATATCCAGCGGCGTGTTGACCGGCAAGGTAATGTCAGCGGGCGCATTGATGCTCAAGTTGATGCCCTGTCCGTAGGTAGCCAGTGAGACCCAGGTGTTGGGGATGGAAACGTCCTTCGTCAACACCACGGTGGTCTCGGTGCTCACTGGCAAAGTGAATTGCACCGGGATGGTATCCTGCACCTGAATATCGGTGATGATATGCGCTTGATCCATCAACACGAAGTTTTGATATAGTCCTTCGATCAAGCCGTCTTGAATCAGCGCCTTCAAAGCAAATAACTGCCGTCCGACGAGAATCAAGCTGATGATCAGAATAATATTCAAAGTGATCGAAAAAATGCTGGCAACCGTCCAGAAAGCCGGCAGCAGTTTGCCCTGCCAAAACACAGGCGCCAGGCGCTTGATCAATCCAAGGATGGGGGGAGATGTCCTTTGAGGTTGAATGTCAATGGTTCTTTTTGCCATCGGTGGTTTCCTTTTCTAGAATGAGTAGAATATAGCACAGAGAGGCTAATATTGAAAGCCCCGTAATGAACCGTCATGCGCAAACGATGGCGCTGACATCCCCGCCGGTGTTGAGTTTCAGAGTGTTTGCTTGTGAATCTAGGAACAATTCGCTATAATCTTTTGGAGCATCTCATATCTAAACAATATCGCAAAAAGGAGGACAATGTGTCAGATAACAGCATAAAGGATTGCATGGTGGCGGTGATAGGCGCTGGTCCGGCTGGGCTGTTTGCCTCACGGCGTCTGGCAGGCGAAGGGGTGCAAGTGGTATTGTTCAACCGGGATGTCAAACCTGGGGGATTAGCAGAATATGGTATCTATTATGATAAATACAAGATGAAAGAGGGATTGCGCAAGCAGTTCCATCAGATCTTGGAGCTTCCTGAGATTACTTATTATGGGAATGTGACGATAGGAACAAAAGGCGACCTGACTTTATCAGACTTGCGCGCCATTGGATTTCAAGCCATTCTGGTATGCGCCGGCGCTCAAGGCACCAAATGGCTGGGATTGCCTGGCGAAGACTTGATTGGGGTATACCATGCCAAGGATATTGTGTATCACTATAACAAGCTTCCGCCTTTCAGCGTCAAGAAATTTCAGATCGGTCAACGGGTGGCGTTGATTGGCGTTGGCAATGTCATGATGGATATTGCCCATTGGTTAATCCGTGATTTGAAAGTTCAAGAGGTCATTGCAGTCGCCCGGCGTGGTCCTGCTGAAGTCAAGTTTTCTAAACAAGAGATGGAATTTATTGCCAGCAACCTGGATGTTGCCGCCCTGGATGCTGAAATCAAGCGGGTTTCTGAGGTGATGCGCTCGATTGGTCAAGACCCGGCAGCAGCTCGGGAATATATCCTCTCTGCATTACCCAAGGCGCTGCCGCCTGTGTCCGATACACGATTTCGGTTCGAATTCCTGGCTTCGCCTTCCAAGATGTTGGGCGGCGAGCGCGGGTTGGTGCGAGCGCTTGAGGTAGAAGATACTACCTTGATCGCCGGCGATGGCGAACCCCAGGCGAAACGCCTGGGGACCAAACGGCTTATCCCGGTTGACACCGTTATCTTCTGCATTGGCGATAAAGTGGATGATGATTTTGGTTTGGCTGTTCGTAAGAATGAATTTGTCAAGAATCCTCATCCGTCGTTTCCGGTGAACGGAATCTCGTATGAGGCGTATGACCCCGATCTGGATCGTCCAGTCGACCGCGTCTTCATCGCTGGCTGGTCGCGTGAAGCCAGCAGCGGGTTGGTTGGCGTTGCCCGCAAGGACGGCGAAAATGGCGCCGAGGCAATCTTGCAATACTTGCGCACTCTGCCGGAGCATGTCCACTGTGAGGATGTGAAAGCGATGCTGCAGCGCCGGCTGAACCTTATCCATAAGCCGATCGTGACTAAGGAAGATTTAGCCAGGCTCGAAGCCGCAGAACGCCTGGAAAAGGAAAGGCGTTGCCTGGCAGATTTTAAGTTCGCAACGAACGAGGAAATGTTCCAGGCAATGGGCTTGAGCAGTTGATACCCAAACTGCCCGTAGCGGCGACTGGAAGACAGCCAAACAATTAGCTGGCGGAGATATTGAGCGGTGTTGGAGGCTCCTCAGACTGAGCAGGCGGCTGCAGTTTGAATGGAATCATCAGGATAAATCCGATGCCGATGACCCCTTGCCCAATCAAAACTCCCCGCATCTGCCATACCCCAAAGTGAGGGATTGCCGGGCTAACCTGGGTGCCAAAGCCTAAGACATCCGCCATACCGCACGCCACGGCAATGACAAAGCCGGTGGCAACCAGGCGCATGCCAATATCGGAGGCAATCGTGCGGGGGTATCCATTCCATAAGCCATCCAGCGTGATGTAACCTCCGATGCAGATGATTCCCAACCCGCTCAAGAAGACCGCAATTTGAACAAAGCCGACGACCGGGCTGCGGTCCTGCCCAATGAGATCGGGCTTTGCGCCGATTAAAAACAGGAAAAACCCCAGGAGCGCAATCAGTAACCCGGCGCGCACACGCATACGCTTCAAGGGCGGAATGTTCGAAAGTGTTTTCATGTCGTCTCCGGTAGTCTCTGTCTCAGCAGTCTCAGCCAGTTTCCTCCCAGGATGTTGGCAATGTCAATGGTCGAATACCCCTTTTGTTCCAGCAAAGGCGTCAGTTTTTGCAGGTCGGCGATTGTATCGACATCTGCCGGCGCCGATTGTAAACCAAAGCCGCCGTCGAAATCCGTTCCAATGCCAACATGCTGAGCATTGCCTGCCATCTGGCAGATATAATCAATTTGGGCGACCACCTGCTGCAAGGTAACCAGCTGGCGGTTATCGCCTCGTTTCCAGCCTGCCCGTAAGAACCCATTAAAGAGCACGACGCCGATGATGCCTTCCCGTTCAATCAACCCATGGATGACCTCGTCCGGCAAGTGCCGGTTGTTTTCAATGCCCTTGAGCAGGCGCTGGGCATTGCTGTGAGATGCAATCATCGCTTGTGGATAACTTTCCAGCGCTTGCAAGGCGGCGTGGGCATCCATATGGGTGATGTCCAGGATGAACCCATGGTCAGCCATGCTGGCGAGCAGTTCGTAACCATCTTTGGTAAGCGAGCCAGGTTCATTGGTGCCGCCGCAGAATCGAGTGCCTGCCCAGGCTGGTCCGATGATTCGCACGCCCAATTCCCACCAGAGTTCGGTTTCGCCTGGCTGCTGGATGCCTTCAGCGCCTTCCATCAACAAAACCAATCCGACAGGATGGTTGGGCTTCAGGGGATTGTCCCAATCCCGCAGTATCTCTTCTAAATCGTTGCGCGTTCTTACCAGGCGGAATTTTTCGGGCGATTGGTCAGCCAGCCGATGGTAGCTATCTATCTGCTTGCGGTAGAGTGTGTGGGCTTGTTGAGGGGTGGCATAGCTTTGCGTCTCCCAGTCCGCTTTTTTGAAACGGGAAGGTAACACGAAGGAAGCGCCAAAGACGACCGCTATACGCCCCCGTTGGTAATCCTGCCAGCCCAGCAGGGTATCCCCGTTGACCGTCGGCGCAAATCCGTTCAATTCTTGCTGCCGGATTTCCTCGGCTGAAAGCGTGTAATCGCGCTGGAAGGTCGTCATATTCCAGGCAAGGTCTTCATGAGCGTCAACGATCAATGGGTGAAATGTGTTGGTTGAATTTTCCATAGCGGGTGAGTTCTAGCGAAGTGGGGATAACAGGGAGGCGATTTGCCGGTCGATTTTGCCCATCGGGTAGTCCGCCAGTTCAACGGGTTTGACCCAGCGCAGTTCACTGGCTTGTAGCGGTTGGGGCTCGCCAGCAATGAGCTGGCAATAGAAGGCGTGCAGAGTGACCCGAAAGTGAGTATAAGCATGCCGGTAAATACCGGCTTGAGCGCCTACCTGAATCTCCACGCCCAGCTCTTCGCAGATTTCCCGCCGCAGGCAGGTGGGGAGATCTTCCCCATTTTGCTGTTTACCGCCCGGGAATTCCCACAATCCGCCCAGCAAGCCATTGGCAGGGCGCCTGGCAAGCAGGATGCGACCATCACGTTCGATGATGGCAGCCGTCACTGTGTGATGTGGCGTAGGCGGTTTAGAAGATGTCACGGGGCGTTCTGCCTGGATGCCCAGCCGAAAAGCCTGGCAGTCCTGTTGCAAAGGACAGGCGGCGCAGTTGGGCTGGCGTGGCGTGCAAACCGTCGCGCCCAGGTCCATGAGCGCCTGGTTATACGCGCCAGCCTTGCCCTTGGGCAAGTTTTCAGCAGCTAGTTCCCACAGGCGGCGTTCTCCGGCAGGAGAGCGGGCTGGCTCCTGAACGTCAAACAGGCGCGCCAGGACGCGCCGGATATTGCCATCCAGCGCCGGCGCGTCGACCCCAAAGGCAATCGAGGCGATTGCCCCGGCTGTGTAGCGTCCAATGCCGGGCAATTTCATCAGGCGGTGAATCTCTCGCGGCAACTCGCCGTTGAATTCACGCATGATAATTTGGGCTGCCCGGTGAAGGTTGCGCGCCCGGCTGTAATAACCCAAGCCCTCCCAGGCAGCGAGCACTTCCTGCTGCGAGGCGCTTGCCAGAGCCGCCAGATCAGGGAATTTCTCCATCCAGCGCAGATAATAGGGTACAACGGTCCCTATCTGCGTCTGCTGCAGCATAATTTCAGAGACCCAGATGGCGTAAGGGTCGCCGATGCCGCGCCAGGGAAGCTGGCGGGCGTTGCCGGCGTACCACTCGAGCAGCCGGGAGGTCATCGAGCCTGGCATGTTCCTTCGCGGCAAAGCCTCACATTTGAAAGCCAGCGCGAGCCGGCACAATTTTATATTGATAGTCTTCCACGTAATCCATCAGTTTGTTGATCAAGCTTTGCCATTCGGCGGAAGCCAACAGGCGCTCCATGGCTGCCATAGTTGGCATTTGAGCGCCAGTCATGATCTGCGGTTGGTTCCCATACACCGTAAACCAGGCATCAACCGGCTCCAGCTCCAGGCTTTGCATGCCGGGTATGAATTCTCTGACGACAAACTCGAAGTATTCTTGTTCTCGTCCGGGAATGATATCCCATGTCATCAACAGTTTTACCGCCACGTTTCTATTCGCTCCAGACAATTAGTGTGTGTATTCCAGGATAACCACGCGCGTCTCCTCAGGAACTGAACCCTTGGTGACTTTCAGGGATGGCTGGGGAACCGCTTCGTTCAACCCCATCTCCTTTAAGAATTTGCTCAATGAAGCCAGCTTCAACGCGCTGGCGGGCGTTCCGTAGTGCATCGGAATGACATAACCTGGCTCCAGCAGGCTGATCACTTCAGCAGCTTTGGCTGCGTTGAGACCTCCACCGCCGCCAACCGGCACCAGGGCGACATCCACCGTTCCCAACGCTTCGACCTCCGTCTGGGTCGGTACCCGGCGCAAGTCTCCCAGGTGAACGACCGACACGCCCTCATAGTCGAAGACATAAAGCGTGTTGCGAGGTTCGTCCGGGTTGCGCCGGCTGATACCATTCGTCTGTATTCCGGTGATGAAGACGCCGCCAATCTCGTATTCCCCCGGTCCGGTGATGACTCGAGAATATCCCTTGACGCCGCTGATAAAATTATGTCCAGGGGCGTCATGGCTGATGGTTACAATATCTGCCTTTAACTTAAGAGCCTCATATCCTGCCACGCGGTGATCGTACGGGTCTGTCACAATGGTTGCCAGGCCGCGCTCGGTCAACCGGAAGCAGGATAAGCCGTACCAGGTTATTTCCATTTCACCTCCATCAACCCATGATTATACATCAATTGCCTAAGGCTACATGGTATCATTGATTGGCAATGGATAGTCCATTTCTGGCGTTTCAGAGGCGTCTGGTTTCTGGTGGTCAGGTACAAGAGGCATCTTCGGGCGTTTGGCGTTTGGAGATTCCCGCAGGTTCATCGCAGCGATACCGACTGGCGCAGTTGGATGATTATTCGGCGCTGCCCCGCAGCAAATTTCGCTGGCAGCCGCCTGTCGAGCTGAGCCTGAGGGCGCGAGCTTCTCATGCCGAAATCCCAGGCACCTGGGGCTTTGGCTTTTGGAATGATCCATTCAGCTTTTCTCTTGGCATCGGCGGCGCCAGCCGCCGCTTGCCGGCGTTGCCCAATACCGCCTGGTTTTTCTTTGCCTCAGCGCCCAATTATCTCTCACTGCGGGACGATTTGCCGGCTCAAGGATTCCTGGCTGCCACTTTTCGGTCTCCTGACCTCCCAGGTGCGCTGTTGGGGGTATTATCGCCGCTGGCGGTTTTTGCGGCAATTCATCCTGTTGGCAGGCTGGCTCGAAAAATTGCCAGGCGTTTCATTGCCCAATCGGCGGCTTTAATATCAACGTCTCTTGAGGCATGGCACGAGTATAAAGTTGCCTGGATGACCTCTCAGGTTCGGTTTTTCATTGATGACAGCCTGGTTTTGCAGACCTCCATCTCCCCGCTTGGACCGTTGGGTCTGGTGTTGTGGATCGATAATCAATATGCCGCCTTGCCTCCTGATGGCAGGCTAAGATCAGGCGTTTTGTCCAACCCGGCTCCTGCCTGGATCGAGCTTGCGGATTTGAAGGTTAACCGCCTACCAACTAATCTGTAAGGTGCAATGCTGGTCTTTCGTGATAGAATATATCAAGGTTATACAGGAAAGGAGGATATTAAGATGCTATTCGCACAAAGGGAAAAAGGCCAGGGTATGGTGGAGTATGCACTTATCATCGTGCTTGTTGCGGTTGTGTTGATTATCGTTCTGGCTTTGGTGGGCAGCCAAATCTCTAACGTGTTCAGCCGCATCATCTCCGGCTTGGCTGGCTGAGTCGTTGATCGCCAAAAGTTTATGGGAAGACGGCTGAGAAGCCGTCTTTCGCTTTTATTCAGCTTGGAAGGTGTGGAATTGGAAATTTTGTAGGAAAAAAAGGTCGTTACTGCACGCCGCGCGCTTGCTTGACAATCTTCCCGCTAGTGGTAAAATAATTGCGCACTTTTTGCCAGCCGAGATAGCTCAGTTGGTAGAGCACGCGACTGAAAATTGCGGTGTCGACAGTTCGATCCTGTCTCTCGGCACACTCGGTCTGGTAGCAGACCGACCTGCGGGCGTGGTTCAGTTGGTAGAACGTCTCCTTGCCAAGGAGAAGGTCGTGGGTTCGAGTCCCATCGCCCGCTCACGATGAGATTGCTGATTGTACTTTTCAATCAGCAATCTGTATCTAAGAAGAAAATCATGGCGTCGTGGCCAAGTGGCAAGGCAAGGGTCTGCAAAACCCTGATCACGGGTTCAAATCCCGTCGACGCCTCAAAAAGAGCGGGCATAAAAGCCCGCTCTTTCTTTTGGCCTGCCAGTTTTCCATTTCGAGCCTGGCATTTGCCAGGATACTCATCTCAATCTGCCAGGTTGGCAAAGAGGGCAGTGCTCAAATAGCGCTCGCCGAATGAGGGAATGATGACTACGATGAGTTTCCCCGCGTTCTCAGGGCGCCTGGCAACCTGCAAGGCTGCCCAGGTGGCTGCGCCGGAAGAGATGCCCACCAAAAGCCCTTCCTCCTGCGCCATGCGCCGCGCGGTTTCGAAGGCATCGTCAGCCTTGACGCGGACAATCTCATCAATGATTTGTGTGTTGAGGACATCCGGCACAAAGCCCGCGCCAATGCCCTGGATGGGGTGAGGTCCTTTTTGCCCGCCAGAAAGCACTGGCGACGCATCGGGTTCGACGGCGATAACCTTGAATCCCGGCTTGCGCGGCTTGATCACTTCGCCAACTCCCGTAATCGTGCCGCCCGTTCCCACCCCAGCCACCAGGATGTCCACCTGTCCATCGGTATCCCGCCAGATTTCTTCGGCGGTCGTCTTGCGATGGATTTCGGGGTTTGCCGGGTTCTTGAACTGCTGGGGGATGAAATATTTATCAGGATCGGTGGTTGCCAGCTCTTCGGCGCGTTTGATGGCGCCGTTCATGCCCTCGGAACCCGGCGTGAGCACCAGCTCGGCGCCGTAGGCGCGCAGGAGCATACGGCGCTCTTTGCTCATCGTCTCTGGCATGGTCAAGATGATCTTGTACCCGCGGGCGGCGGCAACCATTGCCAGGGCAATGCCGGTGTTGCCGCTGGTGGGTTCCACGATGATCTTATCCTTGGTCAATACGCCGGCTTTTTCAGCCGCGTCAATCATCGAGAAACCAATCCGGTCTTTGACGCTGTGCGCTGGATTAAAGAATTCCAGCTTGGCGACTACGGCGGCGAGAGCGCCTTCGGCTATGCGGTTCAAACGTACCAGTGGGGTGTTGCCGATAAGTTCGGTCACATCTGTTGCGATTTTCATTGGAATAAACTCTTAATCTCTCTTGGCGTTTGGTTGGGGTCGATTATATCAAGGAAACTCCCAGGCGTTCCCGTCAGCTAGTGTTGATGGCTGGCTGTTCCCAGAGCGTGCTCATACACCAGCCTCATGTAATAACCCCAATCGAATGCCAGGCGAAATTCGCCTTGGGAAGAATAGCCTTGAGGGGCATTATCCTGTTTGAGATATTTATCCAGGAATGCTACCATCTGCGCCCAGGCTTCTCCCTGGACGCCGCCGCGGCGGATGGAGTCGATATCGGTGACAAAGGCATGCGGTTGCCCTTCATAGATCGTGATTTCGTTTGGGATTCCTGCTTGATTCAGGGCAGCCTGGAACTCTTGTACCTGTTCGATGGGTATCGAGTTATCATTCCCGCCAAAGATTCCCAGCACCGGTCCAGGAAGCGCCCTGAGCACGGCAGGATCCGTCTCCGGAGAGCCATAGAAGATCACTGTGGCTGCCAGTCGAAAGTTATGGAGGCTGTAACTCAGCGAAGCGCGCCCGCCATAGCAGAACCCTGCGATGCCGACTCGCTCAACATCGGCATCAGGTTGTGTAGCAATCCAGGCATACACGGTATCCAGGTCCTGGTTGACCTGCTCAGCCGGGTTCGTTATCACCTGGTAAATCGCCCGGGGAATCCATTTTGTGGTTGAGCCGCGAAAAGTATCCGGCGCAATCACCAGATACCCCTCGTCTGCCAATCCTTTTGCCTTGCCCACGATGCTTTCATTCAAACCAAAGAACTCGTGAATCATAATGACCACCGGAAAGGGACCCTTGCCGTCTGGGCGAGCGACAAAAGCGCGCACTTCCGGGTTTGCGCCTTGACCTGGAATCAGGGTATTGGTGACAGCATCCAGGCGATCTTTACCAAGGGCAGCATCGATGACGATGGAGCCTGCCAGAAACAAGGTAAACGCAGCGAATCCAATCAACAAAGCGAAAAAGATGCGTTTCAGGTATTTCATTTCAAACATTAATCCTTTCAACCAGTAATTTATGTTATCATATTATACAATATATTTTTATAAAACTATACAAAAGCCTTACAAACCTTTGCGGTTATGATGCTTTTTATTTTGCAAAGGAGTTACTTGTGGAAAAGATGCATATCCTGGTTACTGGAGCCACCGGTTACATTGGCGGGCGGCTGGTTCCGCGCCTGATACAGGCAGGTTACCGGGTGCGGGTTTTAGTCCGCGATGCCAGCCGCCTGCAGGGACGTAGCTGGATTGACCAGGTCGAAGTGGCGAATGGCGATGTGCTGGACCCTGCTTCTTTAGATGCCGCGCTGAAGGGCATCGATGCGGCGTATTACATGGTTCACAGCATGAGCGCCCATCAGGATTTCGACCAGCGCGACCTTCAAGCAGCGCGGAATTTTGGAACCGCTGCCCATAGGAACGACGTTAAGAGAATCATCTATCTGGGCGGTTTAGGCGACCCGCAAGCTGACCTTTCCAGGCACTTGAGGTCGCGTCAACAAACAGGTCAGGCGCTAAGAGAATCGGGCGTGCCGGTTACCGAATTTCGCGCTGCCATTGTCGTTGGAGCGGGCAGCATCTCATTCGAGATGATTCGCTACCTGACAGAGCGCTTGCCGGTGATGATCTGCCCGCAGTGGGTATTTACCCGAGTGCAGCCAATTGCCATTGATGATGTGCTGGATTACCTTGTCGCAGCCCTGGATACGCCTGCCAGCGCCGGTCGAGTTATCGAAATTGGCGGGTCAGATGTGCTGACATATGGCGAGATGATGTTAGGGTATGCGCAGGCGCGTGGTTTGCGTCGCTTTCTGTTGCCAGTTCCGGTGCTTACCCCGCGGCTCTCTTCTTATTGGGTTCACCTGGTCACGCCCATACCCGCCAGCATTGCCCGTCCGTTGATCGAGGGGCTGCGTAACGAGGTCATTGTGCGTGATGCGACCGCCGCTGAATTGTTCCCCCAGTTGCATCCTCGCAATTACCAGGCGGCAGTTTCGCTGGCATTGGCTGATTTAGAAGCCCGCCACGTCGAGACTTCCTGGAGCGATGCCCTGGTCAACAGCCAGGGTGATATTGTGCCTCTCACGTTATCGACCCATGCCGGCATGATCATCGAGCGCCGCCAGCAAGTGGTGTCTGCCTCCCCTTCCCAGGTCTTTCGCTGGATCAGCCGTTTAGGCGGCGAAACTGGCTGGTTGTTTATGGATTGGGCTTGGCAGGTGCGGGGACGCGTGGATCGCCTGGTGGGCGGTGTTGGCTTGAGGCGTGGGCGGCGCCATCCTTATGAAACGCGAGTGGGGGATGCCATCGACTTCTGGAGGGTTGAATTGATCGAGCCAGAGCGCAGGCTGCTCCTGCGGGCGGAGATGAAGGTTCCTGGTGGCGCCTGGCTTCAGTTCGAAACGCTTCCCTACAACGAAGGAAAATGTTTACTCATCCAAACGGCTTTCTTTGCCCCCAAGGGACTTTCAGGGTTGGCATATTGGTACTTGCTGTACCCTATCCATCGCGTTGTCTTTTCTGGGATGATTCGCAGCCTGGCGCAACGCGCAGAGACAATTCCACTATCCGAGGTTGAATCAAACGCTTAATGGGCTGGCTGTTGGCTGCAGCCAGGAACAAACCTTAACCGGTTTCGATGGGTTCAGGGGTAATGAAAAAGGCATTGTCAGCCGGTGATGTGTTTTGAGGTATGAAAACCTTTGAGCTCCTATGGGGTTTTTAACCGCAAAGATTTGGATAAGGAGCTGGCGGCGTCGATATGGATCAATTCTTCACCAGAGATTTCAGCGGCGATCCATTTGTCATCTTTGGCGGTCCTCAACTGGTGGTGTTGGCGATTCTCGCCCTGGTCAATCTCTCTTTCATTCGTTTTCGAAAAAACCCAGATGACCAGGCTCGCCGGCGCTTTCGTTATGGGCTGGCGGCGTTGCTCTTAGTGAACGAAGCTTCCTGGCATTGGTGGAACTGGTACGTTGGCAAGTGGAACATCCAGGAAATGTTGCCGCTGCACGTATGCAGCGTGTTGGTGTTTGCCAGCGCCTATATGCTCGTCACCAAAAGTTACGCGGTTTTCGAATTTGCCTATTTCATGGGCATTGGCGCAGCTATCCAGGCGGTGATGACGCCTGACCTGGGAATTTATGGCTTTCCCCATTACCGCTTTTTTCAGACCTTTATCTCGCACGGTGGGATTGTCACCGCCGCCATCTACATGACGGTTGTGGAGGGCTACCGACCTACCTGGAAATCTCTGTGGCGAGTGGCGGTGGTGATGAACCTCTACCTGGTCGTAGTCACCGCTATCAACTACTTGATCGGCAGCAATTATATGTTTACCCTGCGCAAGCCCGATACGCCTTCGCTGCTCGATGTACTGGGTCCCTGGCCCTGGTACCTGCTCAGCCTCGAAGTCATCGGGTTGGTCGTCTGCCTGCTGCTTTACTTGCCCTTCGCCATCCGCGATCGGCGGCGTATCACAGTGGCTTCGGCGCCTTGAAGCAAAGTTAAGAAATCCTAAGATTGCCGCCTCCTCCATTGACGCGCTATAGATAGTATGGGATACTTTTGTCGGGCAGGATAACTGCCTTTTCATCGCCATCCCACTGAAGAGGAGGTGATGCACAACATGGACCATAGTAGTTTTTGTCCTAGCGCTGCGGCATCCCTCCTCGGTACTCGATAAGGGTGCCGCAGCGCGACAGAGAGCCGTCTAAACCACGGCTCTCTGATTTTTAATCATTAAGTTGGGGGAGGCAGTACCCCAAGCTGCCTACATCCTAGGGACTGTGGAGCCTTTCAAAATGCGCCAGCAGCGCCTCCAGGGGCATCGCCTCCAGTGATTGGATACGCAGGTCAGCATGATCCAGGGGAAGGCGCTGGGTAAGCTCATTGGGCACTGCCACGCAATACAGACCTGCCCGCTTGGCTGCCAGGACGCCGTTGGGCGAGTCTTCAATGGCGATTGCCTCCTCCCCGCTTACCTCCAGCGCCTGTAAAGCCCTCACATACAGCTCTGGGTCGGGCTTGGTTTGGCGCACGTCATCGCGGGCGCAGATCACGTCGAAATAAGCATGCAGCCCCAATCGTTCCAGGTGCCCTACCACCCAACGGCAGGAGGAGCTGGACGCCAATCCGATCTTGAGCCCAAGGCGGCGAGCGTCTTTCAGGTATTGCTCCACGCCTGGGCGCACGGCTTGCATCGCGATCAACTCGCTTTCGCGGGCTTTTTGCTGCGCATTCAGGGAAGCGTGATCGAGCGACTTGCCCAGCCGCTGCTCCAGCATGACTGCCGGCGGCGTGTGATCGGACGTGCCGATCACTGCGCCCCATGTTTCCAGGGTCAGATCGACGCCGTGGGAAGCAAAGATCTCCTGCCAGGCTCGGAAGATGGGACCTTCCGTTTCCAGAATCAAACCGTCGAAATCAAAGATCAACGCCCGAATCACCGCTTCAGACTCCCCAAATATTGTTTTCGGAATTTTACCATCTTGGGCGCAATGACCGCCTGGCAATATAGCTGGTCGGGGTTTTTGGCGAAATAGTTTTGGTGATAGTCTTCGGCTTTGTAAAACGCTTTGAGCGGTTTGATTTCGGTGACGATGGGATTTTGCCAAACCTTTTCGGCTTCCAGTTCCTGAATAACCTGCTCGGCAATTGCTTTTTGCTCTGGCGAATGATAGAAGATGACAGAACGATACTGAGTGCCCACATCATGCCCCTGGCGGTTGAGCGTGGTGGGGTCGTGGATGGAAAAGAACACTTGCAGCAACGCCTTGTACGTGATAACTTGGGGGTCGAAGGTCACTTGAACCACTTCGGCGTGTCCGGTGAGACCGGTACAGACCAGCTTGTAAGAAGGGTTGGGGATGGAGCCGCCGGCATAGCCCGATTCGACCCTGGTAACGCCTTTCAATTCAAGAAAGACTGCCTCCAGGCACCAGAAGCAGCCGCCGCCCAGCGTGGCAGTTTCAGTTGGGTGAGTCGCATGAGAATTGGGGGTGTTCATGAGGGTGAATTATACTTGAAAGCTCTCATGGCGGCTGAACTCAATTTCAGGCAGCGCTCGTTATCCGGTTACAGCCTCAATTTATGATAAAATACAAGCCGCGAAAATTTTGCGGGCGTGGCCAAGTGGTAAGGCATCAGCCTTCCAAGCTGATATCCGCGGGTTCGAATCCCGTCGCCCGCTCAGGCAGTTGTCAGCTTGCAGCGCGCAGCCATCAGCCGTGAAACCAGCCATGGATGGGCGGGAACTGCTGCGAATTGCAAGCCGGTTGTACATTAACAGGGGGCTCGTAGCTCAGCGGCAGAGCGGACGGCTCATAACCGTTTGGTCGCAGGTTCGAATCCTGCCGGGCCCACCTTAACCTACAAATTCTACAATCGTTGCCTCGCCTTGTCCCACCCCCACGCAAAGCGTCGCCAGCCCATAGTAAGGGCGCTTCTCATCGGGGGCTCTGCGCCGCATCTCGTGCACCAGCGTGGTTAGCAGCCGCGCCCCTGAACATCCCAGTGGGTGTCCCAGCGCCACTGCGCCGCCGTTGACGTTGGTGATTTCGGGGTCTAGCCCCAATTCCTGGATGACTGCCAGCGCCTGCACGGCAAACGCCTCGTTCAATTCAACCAGGCGGATATCCTGCAGGCTCAAGCCGGCTCGCTGCAGCGCCTTGCGCGTGGCAGGCACTGGTCCCAACCCCATCAGGCGCGGAGAAACGCCGGCGGCTGCCGAGGCGACGATGCGCGCCAGCGGCTTGAGCCCCAGCTCCTTTGCCCGGCTGTCGCTCGTCAGCAGTAATGCAGCGGCGCCGTCGTTCAAACCGGAGGAATTTCCAGCCGTCACCGTTCCCATTTTGCGAAATGCCGGCGGCAGCTTTGCCAGCGATTCCAGGCTGGTGTCGCGCCGGGGGCGTTCATCAGTGACCACAAGCAAAGGTTCGCCTTTGCGCTGCGGGATGAGCACCGGGATGATTTCCTCGGCGAACTTGCCGGAATCGGCAGCCGCAATTGCCCTTTGGTGACTTCGCAGGCTGAAGGCATCTTGCTGCTCGCGGGTGATCTCCGGTTTCATCTCGTAGATGTTCTCGGCAGTCTCGCCCATCGACTCGGTGCCATATAGCTCTTGCATGCGCGGGTTTGGGTAACGCCATCCCAGGGCAGTATCCCAGGCAGTCAGGTTGCCAAAGGCATAGGGCTTTTCGGCTTTTGGAATGGAGTAGGGCGCGCGCGACATGCTCTCAACCCCGCCGGCGATGAAGACATCCCCTTCGCCCAGGCGGATTGCCCGCGCAGCATGGTTGACTGCCGTCAAACCCGAGGCGCACAGCCGGTTGAAGGTCACGCCAGCCACCTCGACCGGCATCCCTGCCAGCAAGGCAGCCATGCGCGCCACGTTGCGGTTATCTTCGCCTGCCTGGTTGGCGCAGCCTAAATAGACCTCTTCGACCAGCGCCGGGTCGACGCCGGTGCGTTCCAGCAGCGCTTTGATGGTCAGTGCAGCCAGGTCATCCGGGCGGACTGAAGCCAACACGCCTCCCAGCGCGCCAACGGGCGTGCGGACAGCATCGATGATCATTGCTTCAGGCATATGGGAATCTCCTTATGGGTCTTTTCTGGGGCGGCTCACCCTGACTTCAATTATCGGTAGGGGTGGCGCATCTCTTGCAACTTGATTCTAACACGCCTTGGAAAAAGCGCCTCTTTGAGAAAGCGCTATTCTCTGTTTGACCCGGTTCAAAAGAAAATCGGGGAGGGCAGGTCTAGATCAGAATAATTTCCCATTGATTCCTTTTCGCCAGGGCATATAACGCATCGCTTGGGGAAACGACCACAGGATGGTCTACCAGGCTTAGAAGTGGTAAGTCATTATGCGAGTCGCTATATCCCCAGCTATCTGCAAGGGTCATCTGGTTTTTCTCGAGCCACTGCCCCAATAATTTCACTTTGCCTCCCCTATAAGCTGGCATGCCATCCAATCTTCCAGTTAATTTGTCCCCATCGAATTCGACCTGCGAACAGATCACATGCTCGAAACCCAACGCCCTGGCGATTGGTTCGACGATGAAGCTATTAGAAGCGGTTATCAAGAGCAAAAGATGGCCCTGCTTGCGATGCCAGGCTACCCGATCCATCATCTGCGGCCTGATCAAGCCAGCGACCCATTCCAGGTATTCAACTCGCAGTGTATTAAGTTCTTCCAGTTGATAAGATGTTAGCGGTTGGAGCAGGAACTCTTCGTATGAGATCATGTCCAGTTTTCCCCGTTCATAATCGTCGTAATAACGTTCCATTTGCCGGACAAATTCATCGCTCACAATACCTTGTTTGTTCAGGAAGCGCGCCCAGAGCATCTCGCTGTCACCGTTCAATATTGTGTAATCGAGATCGAAAATGGCAAGGGTTGGCGGCATGGACAAACCTACTATTTTCCCAGATTTGTTTCAAGAGCAGCAATCTTTAGGCTAACAGGCTTTATCGATGAAACGCCCGTTTCATCGAGATTTCGAATATCCGTGTAGATAGCTTCGAAGGAATAGCGCCGCACTGACACAGTTTTTTACAGCAGCCAGCAGGCATCCACCGAGAAGTGAACCTGGAACGAGTCGCCTACGTTCGGGAATTGTAGTTTACGTTCATTGAACAAATCTATCAATAGCAAATGCCCTTCGATTTCGACGCGTATCCGGACGATGGAGCCGAGATACGTGATCGATTCGACCCGACCTGTCAGGTTATTGTCGCCCTCGCTGAAGCCGGGATTCAATTCCTCAGGGCGCACCGCCAGCCGCACAAGGTTGCCGTTCAAATTACCGAAACGCCCGGCGCGCAGGATATGACCTCCTAGCCGCACTGTTCCCTCGGTAGGCGCTACCACTTCCACCGGCAGCAGGTTGATGTGGCCGACGAATTGGGCAACGAATTCTGTGGCTGGTTCGTTGTAGATTTGAGCTGGTGCGCCGACCTGTTCCACTTTGCCTTGACTCATCACCACAACTCGGTCGGATAGTGAAAGAGCTTCCTCCTGGTCATGGGTGACGTAGATAGTGGTGATGCTCAGTTGTTGTTGGATGCGCCGAATTTCCTGGCGCAGTTCGACGCGAATCTTGGCATCGAGGGCTGAAAGTGGTTCATCGAGTAACAGCACCTGCGGGCGGATAGCCAGGGCGCGCGCCAAAGCCACGCGTTGCTGCTGCCCGCCGGAAAGTTGGTAGGGGTAGCGGGCGGCGAATTTTTCCATCTGAATAAGGGCAAGCATTTCAGTCACCCTGTTTTCGATTACCGACTTGGGCTTGCCTGCGATTTTCAGTCCATAACCGACATTCTGGGCGACGGTCATGTTCGGGAACAAGGCATAAGACTGGAAGACCATGCCGACGTTGCGCTTGTTTGCCGGAGTGTAAGTCAGATCGGCGCTGTCTAGGGTGATTTTGCCTGATGTTGGCAATTCGAACCCAGCGATCATGCGTAAGGTGGTGGTCTTGCCGCAGCCGCTGGGTCCGAGGAAAGAGACAAATTCACCCTGTGCGACTGTCAGGTTGAAGTCCTCGACGGCAACCGATGCACCAAAGGCTTTGTGGATGTGAATCAGTTCGAGATGAGCCATAATCTTACTCGCTTAACGTCCTGTCACCTGCTGGGTGGCGCCGCCACGGCTGATGAATTGGATGAGCCCGAGGCTAAACCAGGTCAAGGTATAACTGATAATTGCCAACGCAGCGGGTTCGTAGGCTTTGGTCAAGCCAAGTAGCTGCATATAAGGTCCCAGCGCTGGACGAACAAGAAAACTTGCAAGGATGAGTTCACCCATTACGGTGGCGAAGCAGATCAGCGCACCGCTCAAAATCGCAATCCGCAAATTGGGCAAGATGACATACGCCAGCACCTGTAACCAGTTCGAGCCAAGGCTTTGAGCTGCTTCGGTCAGGGTGCGTACATCTATTGACCGCATGCCCACATCCACCGCGCGGAACATATAGGGCATTGAGATGATCACATAGCCCACTACAATGAGGATGTCAGTAGTAAGCGGGTTCAGGGTCACTTGCAGGGGCGGGCGCGAGAAAGTGCGAATCAGCCCAAAAACGTATACAATTCCTGGAATGATAAAGGGCAGGATGGTTATCACTTCCACTACCGGGCGGGCATTTGGAACTTTCAGGTACATCCAATAGACCGTTGGCACGAAAATCAGGACGCTGATGGTGATGGTAATCAGCCCGGCGAGGGTTGAGTAGCGGAACCCCTCCCAAAAGCGCGGGTCGCTAAAAATGATTTGATAGGCTTGCAGACTGATAACGCCACGCTTCATGCGCAGGGAAAAATCGAGTGTGCCGTACATGGGTAGGAAAAAATAGGCGATTGCCAGAAAACCCCAGAAGATAGCCCAGCCGTTGATGCGTTTCGCTTTCATCGTCTTATCCAGCGTGAAGCGTAGCGTTGCAAGGCAGTATAAGCCACAATCGTCGCTGCCATGATCACGACCATTCCCAGCGCCAGGGCATAGCCTTCATGCGGATTGCCCAACACATCGCCGCGAATTTGCTGACCAATGAAAATCGTCACCAGCGGGATACTGCCGCCGGTAAGAGCCTGGGCAGTGGCATAAGCTCCAAAGGCATTACCAAACAGGAGCAAGGTCGCGCCCAGAATAGAGGGGGTTAACACCGGGAATGCCACATCGCGCCAGTATTGCCAGTTGGAGGCTCCCAGGTTAGCAGATGCCTCTTTCCATTCCTTTTTCAGCCCTTCCAGCGCGGGGGTAATGGTAAGCACCATCAGCGGGAACTGGAAGTAGGTGTAAGCCAGCACCAATCCAGTCAGGCTATATAGGCTGAATCCGTAATCATATGGATTGAAGGGACAAACTTCGACCCCCTCCGAGCCCGGGAAGCAGATGCTTTTCAAGATGGCGGTGATGAAGCCCGTGCGTCCCAGAGTGGCAATAAAGGCAAAAGCCAGCGGCACTCCGCCAAAGTTGGCAGCCAGGCCTGAAAAGGTCATAATCACATTGCGCATCCAGCGTGGTCCATTGCCAATCGTCACGGCATAAGCCACGAAAAAGCCAAATATGCTGCCAATCGCTGCTGTCATAAAACTAACCTGCAGGCTGGAAATGTAAGCCTTGATCACATTCGAATTGCGGAAAACAGCCATATTCTCCAGCGTCAACTCGCCGCTGCGATTAAGGAATGCGCCGCTGAACAGATTGAGCGAAGGAATGATGAGAAAAAACAGAATGAATACAAAAAACGGGAGCAAGCCAAGCCAGTTCCAGAGCGGGTGCTTGCGCCAGGTTCGCAGCAGAGATTGGATGATGGACATAAAGAAGATGAGAGGATGGGTGTGACCCGACTTGCGCCGGGTCACTTGGAAATGTCGTATCGTTGTTGATTTACTTGATATCCAGTCCGACTACGCTGTCCCATTGATTCTTGATAAGTTCGCGGGCAGCACTCAACTGGTCGCCATTGGGAACAACCGCGTTTTTGATGACATCGGGGGCGGGCATTTTGGCTTTCAGATCGTCAGGGACGACACCGCGCTGAATCATATCGGCCAGACGGGCAGGGGCGCAGTAGCCCTTCATCCAGATGGTATGACCTTCATCAGAGTACAGGAATTCCTGCCACAGGCGGGCAGCGGCGGGATGCGGGGCATAGGCGCTGATAGCTTGCAGGTAGAAACCGCCCCAGTTGACCGACTTGGGGTAAACAATTTCTAGCGGCGGGTTGCCGTTAAAGGATTCGGCGTTGGCAAGCGCCAGGTAGTTCCACTGGAAGGTGATGGGTGTTTCGCCTTTGGCAATCGAGCCAGTGTTGGCGATTAATGGCAGCAGGTTGCCGTTGGCGTTTAATTGTTTAAAGAATTCCAAACCGGGCTGGACATTGTCGAGTGAACCGCCGTTGGCAAGTGCTGCGGCATATACGGTCTGTGCGGCCTGGTTCGAGGAACGTGGATCGCCAGCCAGGGCAATCATACCCTTGTATTTCGGGTCAAGCAGGTCAGCCCAATCTTGCGGCACATCCTTGATCACATCCAAATTGATTTCAAAGACCAACACACCATTATAATCGGTGTAAAAATAGCCATCGGGGTCTTTAACGCCGGCAATCGAATCCCAAGTGGCGACTTTGTAAGGAGCCAGCAAGCCTTCCTCTTTCGCAAGCGGGCCAAAGGCGGGACCAATGTCAATAACGTCGGGCGCTTGCGGTCCTTTGTTTTCTTTGTTGTCGCGGATGGCTTGGATTTCATCAGCAGAACCGGCTTCGGGGTTGATAGAATTAACCTTGATGCCATACTTGGCGCTGAAAACGCTCATCATCTCGCCGTAGTTGCACCAATCATCGGGCAAAGCGATGACGTTCAGTTCGCCTTCAGCCTTGGCAGCGGCTATGAGGGCATCCATGCCGCCGCCATCAGCAGCCGATTTGACGGTGCTCCAATCGATGGCAGTTGTTGGGGTTGAACTGCTGCAGGCAGTCAGGATGCTACTTGCCAGTATGAGTAAGGTGATCAAGAAACGGATTGACATTATATTTTCTCCTAGAAATCTTGTGTGGGTACTGTAATGTGTGTGGATTGTATTGGAAGAATGTCAACCCGCTGTTAATCCTTAGTTAATGTTGTGTTATTATCTCGTAAATTAATAATCACTTCTCATTTCTCAAGCACTCCCAGCAAAATCGGCGCCAATCCAACGCCATTGCTGATGAAGGACATGTGCAGGTAAAACCCTGCCGTCAGCGCCAGTGCGGGAATGCCAAAGTAGAGCGCGGAAGGACCAAAGTTCATCGGTTTCATCGTACTCAACGCCGCTCCAGCACGAATATCGCTCGCCGATGGCTCTTTTCAAAATGCAAGGCGTAGGCAGGCCAGAGCTGGATTAAACGCGGCCAGTAAGCGTCAATCTCCGTTTGGGTGGACTCGCGGGCGTGATATTCGCCAATTTCGGTCCCAATCTGCAGCCTGGCTATCGGATGTGCACGCAAATTGATAACCCAGGGGTTGGTTCGCTCGAAACCGGGGTTGACGTTGCAAATGATAATTCGGCTTCCATCCCGAAGATAGTAAATGGGCGTCGTTCGTTCCTTGCCGGTCAGTCGTCCCCGGGTTGTCAGCAGCAACACGCCCGTGTCTGCGCCGGAAGAAGAAAATATCCTGCCGCCCGATGCGCGATAGAGGAAGCGGTGAACGGGCGCGATGATGTGCTTGATGACCCATACCCCAAGACATGTTGCGCCTAGACGGTTAAACATGTGTTACTCTCCTGTGAACAACCTGTGAATACCTCGAAAGCGTCGCTAAGAGCGGGAACGACTCAGAAGGTTTGCTCAAGAGCCTGGTTGAGCCGCTCGAGCCGTAGGGACGCGCTGCCGTCCCCAATCGCGGGCGGCTCAATCTTCCAATATTTGTTTGGGGCGCGGTGAAAGCATCTCTGGACCGTAGCGGCGGACAATCAGGATGAAAGCCAGGATGACCGCCGCAGTGAGAGCCGCCGCCACCGCGCCTTCGCTACCTGCAACTGCCGCATTGTACCCGCCGTGCCACAGGATGGTCGCCAGCAGGCTGCCGCTGGTGCTGTTGTAGAGCCAGGTCAGCAGCATGGACCCGGCGACAATGCCGATCACAAAAGCCAGCACGGAAAACAGCGAGAGTTCATAGTTGTAGAAAAAAGTAGGAGCGTGCCAGCCTGCCCATAGCAGCCCCAAGATGAATGAAGCGTCGCGCGCGCTGTAACGCGCCTGCAAACGCGGCAGGGCAAAGCCGCGCCAGCCGGTCTCTTCTCCCAACCCAGAGATGAGAATCCAAGCCAGCCAGCCGGTCAGCCAGTTCAGCCCGTGCCATTCAGCCACCTGACCAAAGCCGCCTGCTGCTTGCCAGTTTCCCGTCACCAGGCGCATGACGAGGATAACCCCGCCGAAGAGCGCCGCCGGGCTGAAAGCCGCCAACGCCAGCCAGCCCCAGCCAATGCGCCAGCGCGTCATGCGGCTCAGCAATTCGCGTACGCCTGCGCCGCCGCGCGTCCAGGCGGTGACGATGAATGCCGCCAGCAATGGACCATAGCCTGCCGCCAGATGCAGCCAGCTTGGAATGCCGCTAAGCAATCCCTGCCCTTGCAGCGCCAGCGGGACATAAGCGCACCAGCTGAGCAGATAGGCTAGAAAAAAGTATATCCCTGTTGCTTTGCTCATTTTTTCTCCAATCCAATACACGCGTCAATCAGCCGCACTGCCTCCGTCACGCCGTCCGGCTCAGCGCGAATGGCTGCGCCCAGGTTGGCGGCGTTGCGGCGCATCTCCGGCGACTGTAACTCGCGCAGGGCGGAAGCCAGGTTTTCGGCGGTGAGTTTCGGGCGTGGGATGGGCTGCGGTCCAACGCCCAGTCGTGCCGTCTTGCTGCCCCAAATGAACTGGTCAATGATATGCGGGATGATCAGCATGGGAATCCCGGCGCGAAAGCCGGAGGCGGTGGTGCCCAAGCCGCCGTGATGCGCCAGTCCGCTGGCGCGCGGCAGCAGCCAATCGTGCGGGATGGAACCGGCGTGGAAAACGCCTGGGGGAAGTTTCAATTGCTTCAGCGCCTCGTCCCAGCCCTGGATGACGGCGCGCACTCCGGCTTGTTTCACCGCTTCAAGGGCGATTTGAGCAGTCTGGAGTGCATCCTCGCCGCCGAGCGCCATCGCCCCCAGGCTGATAACCACCGGCGACTCGCCAGACTCCAGGAAGGCAGCCAGGTCATCAGGCGGAGTCCAGGCTGCGGCTAGGGGGGCGAACCAATAGCCGGTCATGCGGTGGCGCGGCTCCCAGAGCGGGTTGGGCGGCGAAATTTGCGGGCTTAACGGAATTAGATTCAAAATCTCGGAGGTGATTCCGGTTGGTCCCATCGGCGGCAGCCCAACCCGTTTGCGAATCTGGTTAATCGGGCGGGTCATCAGCAAACCCATGCCTGCCCCTGCCAGCCCCATCAAGGCGCGCTTGACGAAAGAGTCCTTTGAGACTCTAACCGGGAT